>Ga0137403_10008505_pt1 | contig 11494 bp, 10 predicted proteins | sample CZOMad2_1_16fung_FD_122057 | JGI IMG/M metagenome (GOLD analysis project Ga0137403, IMG submission 122057) | Vadose zone soil fungal communities from Angelo Coast Range Reserve, California, USA - CZOMad2_1_16fungal (Hybrid Assembly) | ecosystem: Environmental > Terrestrial > Soil > Vadose zone...
CCGGGCTCGCCGCGCGACGGCGGCGCAAGCATCGTCGCGCTGTCCGAAGAGACCCGGCAGGACAACCTCTCGACCTTTCCTCAGTTCAAGAGCCTGGCCGAAGTGCCGACCCACGGCGTGTCCGTCGGCCTCGGCACGATCGCGCGCCTGTCGCAGGAGGCGGTCCTCGTCATGCACGGCGCCGGCAAGCGCGAGTCGGCGCAGCGGGTGCAGGCGGCCTCGGGCTTCGATCCGGCGTGGCCGGCCACGCTCGTCCACGAGTGCCGCCGCGGCCGCACCTATCTCGACAAGGCGGCCGCCGGCCCATGATGGGCGGCGCCGGTGCGGGCGTCCTCGGCATCGACGTCGGCGGCACCAAGATCGCCGCCGGCGTCGTCGATCCCGCGACCGGCGCGATCCTCGCCCGTGAAACCATCGCAACCGGGGCGGCGCGCGGCGGCCCCGCCGTTCTCGCGGACACGCTGGATCTCGCCAGGCGTCTGCTCGAGGCGACCGACCGGCGGGTCATCCGGATCGGCGTCGGCGTCCCGCAGCTGGTGGACAACGCAGGGCGCATCCGCAGCGCCTACAACTTCGACTGGACCGATCTCCCGGTACGCGAGCGTCTATCGACACTCGCTCCGACTACGATCGAGTCCGATGTGCGCGCGGCGGCACGGGGCGAGGCGAGATTCGGCGCTGGCAAGGGGCGGCGCATTTTCACCTATGTCACGATCGGCACCGGCGTCAGCTACTGCCTGGTCATCGACGGCCGGCCGCATGCGGGCGCCAACGGTTTCGCCATCCATTTCGCCTCGAGCGCGCTCCATGTCCCCTGCGAGGCCTGCGGCCACGTCAACGTACCGGTCCTCGAGGAGATCGCGTCGGGGCCCGCGATCAGCGCCGCCTATGCCCAGCGGACCGGTCGCAGCGTCGGCGGCGCGGCCGACGTGCTGGCCGCTGCGACTTCCGGCGACGCGATCGCCAGCGACCTCGTGACCGCTGCCGCCCGCCAGCTCGGTCCGCTCGTCGCCCTCGTCGTGAACATGCTCGACCCCGAGGCGGTCGTGCTCGGCGGCGGCCTCGGCCTTGCGCCAGGGGCCTATCGGGAGGAACTGATCGCTTCGACGCACGCCCACATCTGGGCCGACGCCTGTCGCGGCCTGCCTATCCTGCCGGCCGCGCTCGGCGTCGACGCCGGTCTCATCGGTGCGGCGCTGGCCGCTTGCGGGTGATCGCCTTCCGGAGCGACACGCTCAGGAGAAAGCTAAGTTCGCCCCGGACTCGGCGTCGAAGCAATGCAGCTTCTCGACGTTGAAGCCGAACTTCACGGAGGTATCGATCGTGAGTGCGAGCGCCGCCGGTACGGTCGCCCTGAACGCCTGATCCTCGACCCGCAGGGTGACGATCCTTTCCACGCCATGATTCTCGATATCATGAACGCGCGCGTCCAACGGCTCTTGTGGCCCTACTCTTATGTCTTCCGAGCGAATGCCGATGGTGACCGTCCCGCGTCCATTTTGATGCGGTGCCGGCAATTGCAGTTTTCCCGACATCGCAACCAGACGACCCCCGGACATTTCCGCCGGGATGAGGTTCATCGTGGGTGACCCCACGAAACTGGCCACGAACGTGTTCTTCGGCCGGCTGTAGATTTCATGGGGAGTGCCAACCTGGACGATCTTGCCCTGATTGAGGACGCCGACCTTGTCGCCCATCGACATGGCCTCGATCTGATCGTGGGTGACGAACAGGAACGTGCCGCGGAGCTTCAACTGCAGTTCCTTCAGTTCTGCCCGGAGTGCTTCGCGCAGCTTCGCATCGAGATTGGAAAGCGGCTCGTCCATCAGGAAGGCCCTGGGATCGCGGACGATCGCCCGGCCGATCGATACGCGCTGCATCTCGCCGCCCGAAAGCCGGTCGGTCTTGCGCTCGAGCAGGTGTTCGATCCGCAGGGTCTTGGCCGCCCGCGCGATCCGATCGTCGATTTCGGCCGGCGAATAGTTCCTGACTCTCGACTTGAGCGGAAAGGCCAGATTCTGGCGCACGGTGTAGCGCGGATAGAGCGAATAGTATTGGAACACCAGTGCCACGTCGCGTTCGGCCGCACTCCACTGGCGGACATCCTGACCGCCGATCTCGATGGTTCCGGCGTCGGGCCGTTCGAGCCCGGCGATCAGCCGCAGCGTCGTCGTCTTGCCGGCGCCCGTCGGCCCCAGAAGGACGAAGAATTCCCCGTCTGCAATTTCCAGGGACAGATCGTCCAGGGCCGCATGCGAACCGAATTTCTTGGTGACGTTCGCGAGCTTAATGTGCGCCATCACCGGACCTTGTCTGCAATGAATTTCCGGTTTTCGTATCGAAGAAGTGCGTTTGCGCCGGATCCAATCTCGCCCACACCCTGTCGCCCGCCCTGGCGACGAAGCCGCTCGGCGTACGCGCCCTGACGAGTTGTGGGCCGATCTTGAGATCGACGATGTCATAGGCGCCCAGCGGCTCGATCAGATGAGCGTCGACCGGGACGTGCCCGGGGGCCTCGGCAAGTGAGATCAGGACGCCCTCGGGTCGGATGCCCAGCGTCAGTCCCGAACTCGCGGCCGCGGTTTCGGCGATACGCCGGGCCAGCTGGGCGGGGAATTCGAACGCGCACGGGCCGTCACCCAGGACGACCCGCGTCGCATCACCCTCCGATGCCAGCACCGCCGGAGCAATATTCATCACGGGACTTCCCACAAACTGCGCGACGAAGAGATTGGACGGATGGTGATAGACATCATCGGGCGTGCCGACTTGCTGCAGCACGCCGTCATTCATGATGGCGATGCGGTCGGCCAGCGACATCGCCTCGACCTGGTCGTGCGTCACGTAGACTGTCGTCGACCCGTTTTCGAGATGCAGCCTCTTCAATTCGGTGCGCATCTCCTCGCGAAGCTTCGCATCGAGGGCCCCGATCGGTTCGTCCATGAGCATGGCCTTGGGACGGCGCACCAGGGCGCGACCGATCGCGACGCGCTGCATGTCGCCGCCCGCCAGGGCCGCCGGGCGCCTGTTCAGCAGATGCTCGATCTGCAGGGAGCGTGCGACCTGCCGGACCTTGGCATCGACGCTCGTCCGGCTTTCGCGTGTCGCCCGCAGGGGAAAGGCAATATTCTCGTAAGCCGTCAGATGCGGATAGAGCGCAAAGAGCTGGAAAACGAACGCGATGTCGCGGTCGCCGGCTTCGAACTGCTGAACCGGAGCGCCATCGATCAGGATGTCTCCCGCATCGATTTCCTCCAGGCCGGCGATGGCCCGGAGCGTCGTGGTCTTGCCGCAGCCGGAAGGCCCGAGCAGCACCACGAACTCCTGGTGCCGGATCGTGAGATTGAGCTTCCGGACCACGTAGGCGGCGCCGAAATACTTCTCGATGTCCCGCAGTACGATTTCGGCCATCGGCTGTTCAGGAGTCCTGACGGGGTGGCGGCTTGATCTTGGAAAAGATGGTGAAGCCGACCAGTCCCAAGAGGATGATGGCGACACCGTAGCTGTGAAGCGTGAGGTTCAGCGGCTGACACAGCGCCACGATGCCGAGGATCATGGTCCAGATCGAGGCGGGTTCCAGGTATCTGGCGCTGATTTCCTTGAACGTCATGGCTCCATCCCCGCCTATTTCCGGATCGCGCCGAAGGTGACGCCGCGCAGCAGATGCTTGCGGAGCGCAAACGTGAAGATCGCCACCGGCAGCAGGAACAGAAAGGTGCCGGCCGCGATCGTCGTCCAGTCGGGCAGGCCCGATCCGATCTGTGACGGGATGAAGGGTGGTGCTGTCTGCGCCCGGCGGTTGGTCATGATCAGGGCGAAGGCATATTCGTTCCAAGCGGTGATGAAGCAGAACACGGCGGTCGCTGCGATGCCGGTCGCCGCTTCGGGCAGAACGATCTTGAAGAAGGACTGCATGCGCGTATAGCCGTCGACCAATGCCGCCTCTTCGTATTCCCTCGGGATCTCGTCCATGAATCCCTTCATCAGCCACACCGAGAAGGACAGGTTGAAGGCGACGTAGAGGATGATGAGGCCGATGTGGGAATCGTTCAGCCCGACGAGGCGGTACATGAGGAACATCGGGATGGCGACGACGACCGGCGGCAGCATGCGTGTCGACAGGATGAAGAACAGCAGGTCCGCCTCTCCGGCCATGCGGAAGCGCGAGAAGCCGTAAGCGGTGACCGTCCCCATCGACACGGCGAGCACGGTGCTGATGATCGCCACGATCAGGCTATTCTCGAAGCGGTTGGGGTATTGCGAGAGCTGCACGGCGTCGCCGACCTTGAGCACCCGCTCGCCGCCGTCATAGATGCGCTTCTCCCACCATGGCGCCGCCGCATAGGCCGCGGGATCGGTCTCGCCTTGTATCTGCACGCGCTTGGTGAAGAGGCGGATCATCGGCGTGATCTCGGGCGTGAAGACCACCGTCGGCGGCACCGTTATGGCAAGCTCCTTCGGTTTGAAGGCGGTCGAGGCGATCCAGTAGATCGGGCCGAGGAAGACCAGCATCGCGACCAGCGCTCCCGCAATCGCCAGGCGATTCAAGACGGCCTTTCGCGCTGACCGGACGGCCGCCATCTCAGCGTTCCTTCACGCGGTTGAGGTATTTGACATAGATGTTCGTGATGGCGAGCACCATGATCAGGACGATGTAGGCGAGGGCGCAGGACTTGCCCGTGTCCCACTGTTGGAACGCCTGTTTGTAAAGCCGGATCGCGATGAGCTCCGCCGTCGGCTGCGTGGTCATCGTGTAGGCGATATCGAAAGTCTTGAACGCCTCCATCGTGCGGAAGATCAGCGCGATGAGAAGAAGCGGCGCCACCAGCGGCAGGGTGATGCGGGTGAAGGTGTACCAGGCGCCGGCGCGATCGATGGCCGCCGCCTCGTAGAGGTGCTTGGGCACGGCCGACAGACCGGCGAGCGACAGCAGCATCACGAAGGGCGACCACATCCAGATGTCGGTGATCGCCACCGCGTAGAGTGCCGCATCCGGATCGGACAGCCAGGCGAAATCGCCGAGGCCGAAGAGGTAGTTGATCGGACCCCAGGACGGGCTGTAGAGCAACTGCCAGAAGAGTCCCACCACCGCCGCCGACAACATCATCGGCAGAAGCAGCAGCGTGGTGACCAGCCCTTTCAGGGGAAAACTGCGGTTGAGAAGAAGAGCGAGCCCGAAGCCCACCAGCATCTGGCCGGAGACGGAGACGATCACGTACTTGGCGGTGATGACGAAGTTCGACCAGATATGAGCGTCGCTCAGCAGGTCGCGATAGTTCTTCAGGCCGATGAAGCTCCAGGGAACGCTGCGGTTGGCGGCATAGTCGGTGAACGAGTATCCGAGCGAGTAGATCAAGGGAAAGATGTTGAAGACGATCAGGAAGAGGAGAGTCGGAATGACGAACAGGTTGCGGATTGCGAGGTCGCTCCAGCCCCTCGTGGCCGCTCGCGAGCGTGGGTCAAGACTCGTCATCACGTTCGTCGCCAAACGGTTCTTCCCCTTACCGTTCAAGGCCGGAGGAAGTCGAACTTCCCCCGGCCTTGATCGCGTACCTTAGCTAGTAGCGGCCGTATTTCGTGAAGGTCGCCGTCCAGTCCTTGACGGTCGCGTCGAGGGCTCCCTGTGCGGTACCCTTGCCGCCCACCACGAACGGATAGATGTTCTGGTTGAGCTGATCGAGAACCTCCGCATATTCAGGTGTCGCCCAGAAGTCCTTGACCATGAACATCGTGTCGTAGAACGCCTTGTTGTAAGGCGTGGCGTTCTGGAACTCCGGCGATTTCAGCACGGCCTGGCTGCAGGTGTAGCCGCCCAGCGCCGCCCACTTCTTCTGGGTCTCGTCCTTGATGAACCATTCCAGGAACTTCATCGAGGCTTCCTGATTCTTGGAGTAGGACACGACCGAGATGCCCTGGCCGCCGAGCGCCGCGAAGCGCTGTCCGTTGGGGCCTGCCGGATTGGCGAAGAAGCCGGTCCCGCCAGCGTTGGGGTTGGTTGCCTTGTTCACCAGCGGCGGGAAGAAGGCGAAGAAGTTCATGCTCATGGCGGCCAAGCCGCCGGTGATCGCCTGGTTGTCCTCGACGAAGAAGGTCTTGCCCCAGCCCGGAGGCGTGAACTTGTAGAGCTCCTTATACATGGAGAGCCCGTCGGCCGCCTGCTTCGAGTTGGTGATGCCGTCCACCTTGTAGGTGGCGTAGTCGCCGAGCTCGCCGCCGTAGCTGAAGATGGCGCTCTCGACGCCCATCGCCATCGCATCATAGGAATTGTCGGTATAGATGGCGATGCCATAGCGCTTCTGGTCGGGCCGGTAGAAGAACTCGGCGATATCGCGGAGCTGCGCATAGGTCGTCGGCACGGCCAGCTCGTAGCCATACTTCGCCTTGAAGGCCTCCTTCTCTTTCGGGTCCTCGAACCAGTCCTTGCGGTAGGCCCAGCCGATGGCGTCGCCCTCGAGCGGGATCGCCCAGTCCTTGCCGCTGCCGCCGGGATACTCGGCGTAGTACTTGATCGTCGCCGGCGCCATCACGTCATTCAGCTTGTGCTGCTTGAAGAAATCCGTGAGGTCGACGTAGTGACCCTGGGTCGAGCCGGCGCCGAGCCACTGGGAGTCGCCGACGACCATGTCGTAGGCGTCGCCATGCGCGTTGAACTCCGTGAAGGCCTTGGTCTGGAAATCTGGCCACGGCGTCGTCTGCACCGTGACTTTCACGCCGGTCTCCGCAGTATAGTCGTTGACAAGCTCCTGCAGGTAGTTGGCCGGATCCCACTCTGCCCAGAAGATCGTCAATTCATCCGCCTGGGCGTAGGAATGTAAGCCTCCCGCAAGCGTGAACGCCGCTCCCGCGAGCAGTGTAACGAGACTGCGCTTTATCATCCGTCTTCTCCCTTCGTTTGACCTTCGCATCCGTCTGTTGGCCGGCTAGCTCATTCTTTTATCTGATGGCTGCCTTTTCAATTTCCGCGCGGCCTTGGTGTCGCGCCCGGGTCTCCATCTTCGCGCCCTCGGCGGAACTATCCCGCGACCTCTCATTATTTGCAAGGCGCCCGTCCTCGCCGCCGGCGGCTTGTCACAGATGGCATCGATGCCGGCCTCGTTGGCGCGGCGCTGGCGGCTTGCGACCAACTGTTGCGCCCCATGAACAATTGTATCGCCTTGCCCGTTGGCAGCGGTCCCCGCCTTCGTTTATTGTGCGGCGGGCTCGTAGAAGCCACGGTGCCGTCTCCCTGGAACGGCGCGCAGAGAACGCCGTTGGGAGGCCACGCCGAAGACCATGTCCGATCTTGTCGTCACCGGCCTGAGCAAGAGTTACGGGTCCGTCGCGGCCTTGCGCGGGATCGACCTGTCCGTTGCGGCCGGCGAATTCTTCGTCGTGCTCGGCCCGAGCGCGGCCGGCAAGACCACGCTGCTGCGCAGCATCGCCGGCCTGGAACGGCCCGAGGCCGGCCGCATCCTGTTCGGCGGCCAGGATCTCACCGATCGTCCGGTCCGTGGCCGCGATATGGCGATGATCTTCCAGACCTTCGCGCTCTATCCGCATCTCACCATCACCGACAACCTCGCCTATCCCCTGCGCGAAGCCGGTGTGGCAGGCGGCGAGATCAACCGTCGCGTCGGCGAGATTGCCGAGCAACTACGCATCGGCCATGTGCTCCGGCGCAAGCCGGCCACCCTCAGCGGCGGCGAGCAGCAGCGCGTCGCCATCGGCCGGGCCCTGATCCGGCGGCCGAAGCTGCTGCTGCTCGACGAGCCGCTGACCAACCTGGACGCCAAGCTGCGCCACGACACCCGCGCCGAGTTCAAGCGCCTGCACCGCGAACTCGGCATGAGCATGCTCTACGCCACCCCCGATCAGCTGGAGGCGCTCTCCATGGGCGAGCGCATCGCGACGCTGCGGGCGGGGGAGATCGTCCAGGTCGGCACGCCGCGCGATCTCTACGCTTCGCCGGCCGATCGCTTCGTGGCGACGCTCGTCGGCGCGCCCGCCATGAACCTGTTGCCGGCCACGCTGCACCATGCGGCGGACGGTCCGGTCGCAAGGCTGCCGTTCCTCGATCTGCCGCTTGCGCATTGTCGCCAGGCGGCTGAATACCCGGCGGGCGCCGAGCTGCTGATCGGCATTCGTCCCCACGATCTCGCTCCCGCGCGTCAGCCGCCGCGCGGACCGGCCTTTCGCGGACAAGTGCGCTTGACGGAACCGCTCGGCGACGTCACCGTGATCGACGTTGCCGTCGGTGAAGCAATTCTGAAAACGGTGCTGCCGGAGGAATTGGCTCTTGCCTACAAATTAGGCAGCGATATCGATTTGGAGGTGCCGCTGGCTGACACGCATCTCTTCTTGCGGGAGACCGGAATCGCCATCCGCTAGAAGATCAACACGCCCTCCGAGTGCGTAGAACACTCGAAAGAGGCGACAACAGAACGGAGGATTCTAATGGGACTGATGAAGCGCGCGAGTTTTGGCGTCTTGGCCGGTGCGGTGATCGGCCTGACGACGATGTGGGCGGATGCGCCGTCCGCCCGGGCCGACGACATCGTATTGCGGATGGCCGTGCCGGATTGGCCGCCGACGCGCATCATGAAGGACCTGGCCGACAAGTACTACAAGGCGCCGAGCGGCAATCACGTGACGCTGGAGCCGGATTTCATTCCCTGGCCCGACTACTACACGCGGCTCAATGCTTCGCTCACCTCGGGCGAGAAGAAATACCAGATGCTGGTGTCCGACAGTCAGTGGCTGGGCGCCTTCATTGACGGCGGCTACTATCTGAAGCTCAACAAGTTCATCGACGCCGATCCGCAGCTGCAGGCCGTCTTCAAGGACCTGCATCCGAACCTGGTCGCCGACTATTCGAGCTATCCCCACAAGTCGACGAACTACTATGGCTTCCCGCAGATGCCGGACGTCCTCATCAACTACTATCGCAAGGACGTCTTCTGCGACGACGGCGAGCAGAAGGCTTTCAAGGAGAAGTTCGGCTACAAGCTGCCCTGCGATCCCGCCGAAATGGATAATGTCACCTGGGACCAGTGGGGTGATTTCGGCAAGTTCTTCCAGCGCAAGAAGGGCGAGATGCTGGCCGGCAAGACGCTCGACGACGACTTCTACGGCATCTCCTACCAGGCCGGCAAAGGCTACGACTTCAGCTCGATGCAGGTCCTGACCATGATGTATCAGGACGGCGACGGAATCGCCGGGATCTGGGACGAGACCAAGGCGCCGAACAGCCATGCCGAGGGCGTGGTCAACGCGCCGACCGCGGTGAAGTCGTTCGAGCATTTCCTGCAGCTGCTCGACTACATGCCGCCGGTCGCCAAGACCGGGACGATGGACATCTTCAAGACCGACGAGCTGTTCCGCGAGGGCAAAGTCGCCTCCAACATCCAATGGATCGGTTTCGCCGAGTCGACGATCAATCCGGAAACGTCGAAGGTCGCCGGCAAGGTGGACTTCTCGATGATCCCCGGCACGAAACTGGCCAGCGGCAAGATCGTGCACTGGGCCAATATCGGCGGCCAGCCCTTCGTCCTCACGACCTGGAACAGCGACCAGGTGGTCAAGGAGGCCTTGGACTTCTGCAAATGGTGGCTGTCCGTCGACACGCAGAAGAAGTTCGCCCAGGCCGGCGGCCAGAGCGGGTTGCAAAGCGTCTATTCGACGCCGGAGTACCTGACCTACCGTCCGTGGAACCGTGCCTTCGGGCCGAGTCTCGATTGGCAGCTGGACGTCTGGCACGTGCCGCCGTTCTTCGAGCTGCTGGTCGAGCAGCAGGAGGAGTTCGACAAGGCGATCACCGGTCAGGAGAACGCCAAGTCGGCGCTCGATACCATCGCCGGGTTCCAGGAGAACCTGCTCAAGGAACAGGGAATGATCCAGTAGCAAGGTGAGGGCGGCGGGCCTCCCGGCTGCAGTGGCTCCGGGGGCCCGCCATCCGTCGATCGCTGCTTCCGTCGGATATTCGAGGACATTGCGGGCATGGCGGTGACTGCATCCGGCGTGAGAGCGCGCGGCGGGTTCCTGGCGCTCTCATGGTCGAACTGGCCGCTTGCGCTCGTCGCGGCACTTATCGTCATCGCGCTCGCCATCTGGCTGCTGCCGGGCACCGCGGCGTTCTGGGTAGGCCTTGCAGCGGCCGCGGTCGTCGCCTTTACGGTGGTCGCCTTCGCCTATGGACGCCGCAACAACGGCGCGCTGCTGGTGGCGCCCGCGGTGGCGCTGCTCGTCGTCATGAACATATTCCCGCTGCTGTGGTCGCTGGGCCTGAGCTTCTTCCGCTACAAGGCCAACTCGATCCAGCCGCCGGCCTGGCTCGGCATCAACAACTTCGCGACCGTGCTGACCAGCGCGGACGTGTGGGACCGTCTGCGCACGACCGGCCTCATCATGATCCTGACGGTGAGCTGCCAGCTCGTCGTCGGCTTTCTGCTGGCCCTGCTCTTCGAGAAGCAGTTCCGCGGCCGGCGCGTGCTGCTGATGCTCGTGCTGACGCCGATGATGCTGAGCTACGTCGCGGTCGGCGCCTTCTTCCGCTACTACTACGAGCCGACGTTCGGCCTGCTCAGCCAGTTCGTCCGCTTATTCACAGGCGAACCCTTTCTCCTGCTCAATACGCCCTGGGGCGCGCGCGCCGGCATCGTCTTCGCCGATGCCTGGATGTGGTCACCCTTCGTCATGCTGCTGGTGCTGGCTGGGCTCGTCAGTGTGCCCTCGTACCTCTACGAGGCCGCCGAGATCGACCGCGCCTCCTGGTGGCGCAAGTTCAGGACGATCACGTTCCCCTACATCCGCGGCCTGCTGCTGCTGGCGCTCCTCTTCCGCACGATCGAGGCCTTCAAGCTGTTCGACGTGGTGTTCCTGCTGAACGAGGGCGGCCCCGGAACCTCGAACGAGACGATCGCGCTCTTCATCTATCGGCAGTCCTTCCAGTACAACAAGACCAGCTATTCCACGGCGCTCGCCTACATCATGCTGTTCGTCGTCGTCGTGCTCACCAACCTCTATCTCTACGCCGTCAACCGACGGGCCAGGGAGACTGCGTGATGGCCAGGCGCGTCGTCAGCCGCAATGTTCGGCAGGCGCGGCCCGGCTGGGCGGCGCTCGCCACGATCGTTTCGCTTATCTATTTTTTCCCTGTCCTTTGGATCATCCTGACCGCCTTCAAGACCTACAACGACGCGCTCGCCGTGCCGCCGCAATGGCTGTTCACGCCGACGCTGGACAACTTCGTCTCGGTGTTCAGCCGTGCCATGACCTATCAGGGTGCGGCGGTCGACACCGGATTCGATCTCTTCTTCTTCAATTCGATCTTCATCGCCATGACGAGCGTCGCGGTCGCGCTCGTCATCGGCACTATCGCGGCCTACGGATTCTCGCGCTACCCGCTGAAGGGCAACGACACCTATCTCTTCATCATCCTCACCACGCGCATGCTGCCGCCGATCGTGGTGATCATCCCGATCTTCATCATGTTCCGCGAAGTGGGGCTGTCGGGCAC
>Ga0137403_10008506_pt1 | contig 11494 bp, 17 predicted proteins | sample CZOMad2_1_16fung_FD_122057 | JGI IMG/M metagenome (GOLD analysis project Ga0137403, IMG submission 122057) | Vadose zone soil fungal communities from Angelo Coast Range Reserve, California, USA - CZOMad2_1_16fungal (Hybrid Assembly) | ecosystem: Environmental > Terrestrial > Soil > Vadose zone...
CAGCTGACGCGCCGATGCGGTCGGTCGCTACTGCCTCACCACATACGACGACATGACTGCGTCGGTGGTGTCGGCCACCCAGAAGGCGAACTTGTTCGAGAGCACTGGATAGTCCCGCGTTCTCCAGACCTCGCGGCCGTTGATGGAGAATATAAGCACGTCGCCGCTCTTGCTCATTTGGAGGGCATCGAAGTCGCGTTCGGCGTTGATGCCGATCGGTCCGTCGGAGAACCGCCCGAACGGTCTGTAGGTGCGGCTTCTCCCCGGGCCGATGCTGTAGTAGCCGGAGCTCGTCGAGTGGAGCGTGAACAGCATGAAGTCGTCGGGCTGAAAATTCCACGCGATCCCGTAACGCGTGGAACCGCCGGGCCGCGTGGACTTCACTTTGAAGAGGACGGAAAAGTCCTTGGCGGGATCGAGATTCGCGATCTCGAATTCCTGCGACCTGAAGGAGTTGACTCGGTCGATGCTCAATTGGAAGTCGGTCTGCTTGCTCTCCGCGGCAGTCTCGCTCCTCGCGGGTGAGCTGCTGCTCGTGGCGTTGGACGTCTTCGGGCTCTCGGACGGTGGGAGGCTGGCGGTAGTCGGGGCGCTCGCGCCGCCCTCGCGCCTCGTGTCCGGGCTCGCTGCTCGACGCATCGCGAGGTAAACGGCGCCCGTCCCGACCGCACCGATCAACACGATCGCCATCACGGCGCGAACGAGACTCGTGCGTGACGGACCCGGTGTCATCGAGCTGGGTCGAGGAGGAGCCGCTGACCGATCGGCTCGTGCGGCCCTTGCGCCTGCGGACGCAGCGGCGCCGTCAGCGACCGGAGCCAGTTCCTCGATCCGCTGGACGACTTTCTCGAACTCGGGGTGTCCGTCCAACCGCGGCCATGCCGCGAGATCCGCGGCCTGCAGATCGGTGAACTCCAAGGGCGGCTCGACGTTCTCGGCCATGATGGGCACGAGCACCTCGCGCCTCGCGGCCGCCCTCGCTTCTCGTCTTACCCACTTCGAGCCGATCGAACTGGCCGTCCAGAGCACGATGATGCAGCGGCTGGCGAGGATCTCGCGCTCGATGACCTCGTCGAACGAGAGTCCCAGCCGAATCTCTCTGTCCCACCAGACCGTCCAGTGCCGCTCTTCCAGTGCGTGCGCGAGTTGCGCCGCCTTCTCACGATCCTCGCGCGAGTAGCTGATGAAGATGTCGGCCATGCACGTTACTCGGGCCGTGCGGCCCTGCAGTTTGCACTCTATTATACCCTCCCCCCTGCCGGTACAATACCCGGCCATGCTCCTCTACCGCATCGGTCCGGAAGGTTTCTACGCCGTCGCGGAGATGGCGGGTGCGCCGCTCTCCGTTCTCTACTCCGACCCCTTCACCACCCGGCCCGGCGCCTGGGAGCTGGGCCGCACGGTCGACCCGGAGTCGGCCGCGCTCCTCGTTCCGGTCGCCCCGGGGAAGATCGTGGGCATCGGCCGCAACTACAAAGAACACGCCAAAGAGCTGAACAACCCCATGCCCGCCGAGCCGCTGATCTTCCTGAAGGCCACCTCGGCGCTGATCGGCCCGCTGGCCACGATCGTGCTCCCGCCGCAGAGCTCGCGGGTGGAGCACGAGGGGGAGATCGCCGTCGTGGTGCGCGAACGGCTGACCCGGGCGGACGCCGAGACCGCCCGCGGCGCCATCCTCGGGGTCACCTGCGCCTGCGACGTCACCGCCCGCGATCTGCAGAAGAAGGACGCCACCTTCGCCCGCGCCAAGGGGTTCGACACCTTCTGCCCCCTGGGGCCGGCGATCTGGGTGGACGCCGATCTCGACGACGTGGCGGTCGTCACCCGGGTGAACGGCGAGGAGCGCCAGCGCGGCCACGTGCGCGACATGGCGTGGGGGCCCGTCGAGCTCCTCGTCTACACCTCGCACATCATGACCCTGGAGCCGGGGGACGTGATCCTGACCGGCACCCCCGCCGGGGTGGGGCCGCTCGTCGACGGCGACACGGTGGAGGTCGAGATCCCCGGGCTCGGGGTGCTTAAGAACGGCGTCGAGGCGCTCCGCGCCTAGTGGGACAGCCGGGCTACTCGCGCAGGGCGCGCCAGGGGAAGAGCAGGCAGGAACCGAGGAGGAGCAGATGAACCGCCCCACCCAGGAAGACGCCGGAGAAGAGACCGGCCATCCACAGGGAGACGAGCGAGAACGCCAGGGCCGCGCGACCGACCGGGGACATGCGAGCAAACTATCATGATCCAGGCCGTTACCTTCGACGTCACCGGCACCCTGATCCACTGCCCCCGGCTCGGCGCCATCTACGCCGAAGTGCTGGGCCGCCACGGCATCGCCGTCTCCCCCCAGGAGGCCGGGCGCCTGGTGCGCCTCGTCTGGCAGGAGCTCGCCTGCCTCGCCGATCCGGCGCGGGACCGCTTCGGCTCGCATCCGGAGGGGGCGCGCGGCTTCTGGCAGCGTTTCCTGGAACGCATCGCCGAGCACCTCGAGGCCCCCGTCCCCTCGCGCTTCGCCGCCGCCGAGCTGTTCCACCGCTTCGGAACGCCCGCGGCCTGGGAAGTCTACCCGGAGGTGCCGGAGGTGCTCGCGGCCCTGAAGGCCCAGGGGCTGCGCCTGGGGGTGATCAGCAACTGGGACGAGCGCCTGCCGGCCCTTTTGGACGGCCTCGGGATCGGTTTTCTCTTCGACGCCGTCGTCGTCTCCTCGGAGGTGGGGGTCGAGAAGCCCCACCGCCAGATTTTCGCCCGGGCTCTGGCGCGGCTCGAAGTCTCCCCCGCCGCCGCCCTCCATGTCGGCGACAGCGCTCTGGAGGACGTCGAGGGGGCGATCGCCGCCGGGATGGAGGCGGTGTGGCTCGACCGCGGGGGGCGGCGGGAAGGGAAGGGTCGGATCGGCGGCATCCGCGATCTCTCCGCCCTGCCGCAGCGGTGGGCTGTATCGCCTGTGTTACACTGAGGGCACTTCCATAGAAGCTCCAGGATGAAAATCTCTACCAAAGGCGAGTACGGAATCCGGGCGATGCTCTACATCGGGATGCACACCGAGGAGGGCCCGGTCACCAGCCACGAGATCGCCGGCCACCAGGGCATCCCGGAGCCCTACCTGCGGCAGATCCTCGCCCTGCTGTCGAAGGACCGGCTCATCCACTCGAACCGCGGACCGCAGGGGGGGCACGTCCTCGGCCGCCCGGCGTCCGAGATCTCCATCCGGCAGATCCTTATCACCCTGGAAGGCCAGAGCACCGCGGTCGACCAGATCCTGGCTCTCCCCTGCACGATCGACATCGGCCCGGACCACTGCGCCATCCGCGAGGTCTTCCTGGAGGTCAAGAAAGCGGTCGAGCGCATCCTGACCGAGACCACCCTCGAAGACCTGGTCGCCCGCCAGAGAGACATCCTGCAGCGCCACATCCTGGTCCCGCGCGACCTGCCCACGCCCACCGTCCCCCTGCGGACGCTGCTGCCCATCCTCGTCGATTGACCCCGGCAGAGCGGGCTCCATGAAGCTCGAAGGCGAAGGCATCCTGGTCCGGATCTTCGTCGGCGATTCCGATCGTTTCGAGGGGATGCCGCTCTACGAGGCGGTGGTGCAGAAGGCACGCGAGAAAGGCCTCGCCGGCGCCACGGTCTTCCGCGGCTTCGAGGGCTTCGGCGCCCATAGCCTCGTCCACACCGCGCGCCTCTTCCGCCTCTCCGAGGACCTCCCGATCCTCGTCGAGATCGTCGACCGGAAAGAGAAGATCGACGCCTTCCTCCCCGAGCTCGACGCCATGATTACCGAGGGGCTGGTGACCATGGAGAAGGTCCAGGTCATCTTTTACCGGGTGCGGGAAGAAGATCACCCGCACACGCACTGAAGAGCGGGCGTCTCCGGGGCGGCCTTGCCTGCCCGGCCCATGTGTGTATACTTAGGCGTATGGCCCGTATGCAGGTGTACCTACCCGACGAACTCTACGAGCAGGTGAAAGCCCAAGGTCTACCGGCCTCGGAGCTGCTTCAGAAGGCTGTGCGTGCGGAGCTGCGTCGGCTGGACTTGCTCGCCGAAACCGACCGTTACGTTGCCGATCTGGTCGCCGAGGTTGGGCCCCCCACCGCCGCGCAGCGCACGCGCGCCGCGGCCCTCGCGCGGCGGCTGGCGCGACGACCGACCCGCCAGGTGGGTTGACCGGCGTGCTGGTTCTCGATTCTGGCGGAGTCACCCGGCTGGCCGAGCGGTCCCCGCAGGCGGCAGCGCTGATCCTGGCTTTCCGCGAAGAGGATCTGTGGCCGCCCGTGGTTCCTTCCGTCGTGCTCGTAGAGTGTTTGCAAGGGCACCCTGGTCGCGACGCTCTGGCGAATCGCCTTCTCAAGACGTGCGACATCGTAGAGGAGGTCGCCGAACCGCTGGCCCGGCGGGCGGCACAGTTGCGGCGGCTGGCCCGGCGAGGCTCCGCGGTCGATGCGCTCGTCGTCGCCCTGGCGGAACCGGGGGGTACCATCCTCACTTCGGACCCTGGCGATCTCGACGCCCTCGCTCAACACGCACACGACGTCAGCGTGGAGAAGGTCTGATCTCGATCTCAGCGCCCGGAGGCGCCGGGGCATGCGATAGGCTCCGGCCGCCATGTCCGCCGATCCATCCTTCCTCGTCCGTCCGGCCCTTCCCGAGGAAGCGCCCACCCTGATCGACTTCCAACTCCGCCTGGCCCGCGAGACCGAGGGCTTGGAGCTCGCCCCGGAGATCCTTGCCGGCGGCGTCCATGCCGTCTTCGCCGATCCCGCGAAGGGTCGCTACTGGGTGGCCCTGGCGGCGGGGAAATCCGGCCGGATCGCCGGCTGCCTCCTGACGACCTACGAGTGGAGCGATTGGAGGAATGGCACGATCCTCTGGATCCAATCGGTCTACGTCCTCCCCGAAGAACGGGGGTGCGGCGTCTACTGGAGCCTCTACGAGAACCTGAAGCGCACCGTCGAAAGCTCCCCCGGGCTCGCCGGGATCCGACTCTACGTCGACCGCAGGAACGCGGCCGCCCAGCGGACCTACGAGCGACTGGGGATGACCCGCGAGCACTACCAGCTCTACGAGTGGCTGAAACCCTGAAGGGCCTCCCTACGGGTTCTTCACCCCCAAGAGCTCGACGTCGAAGACCAGGGTCGAGTTGGGTGGAATGACGCCGCCGACGGACTGGCTGCCGTAGCCGAGGCCGGGGGGGATGGTGAGCTTCCGCTTGCCGCCGACCTTCATGCCGGCGACCCCCTTGTCCCAACCCTCGATCACCTGGCCGGCGCCGAGCTTGAAGGAGAACGCCTGCTTGCGGTCGAGGCTGGAGTCGAACTTGGTGCCGTTGGTCAGCCAGCCGGTGTAGTGGACGCTGACGATCTGGCCGGTCTTGGCCTCGTCGCCCTCCCCGACCTTCAAGTCCGTGTACTTGAGTCCATTCGGCATGACGACTTCTTTGGCGTCCGCGGGCTTGTCCATGGCTTTCTCCTTGGGTTGATCCTTGGGGGCCTGCGCGAGGACCGCCCCAGCCATCGGGACGGCGGTCAACAGGGTGGCGAGGACGAGGGTGGAGGCGCTTCGATTCCACATGGTCGGTTCTCCTCTCGGGTGAACGACGAGGGATGGTGATCGGGATGGGATTCTATGTCAAACGGCGCGGCGGACCACCCGGCCCTCTCGGACCACGGCGGCGACCGGGTTGATGCCGTAATGATAGACGAGGTGGAGGAGGTTGGGGGCGTCCAGGAGGACGAGGTCGGCGCGCTTGCCCACCTCGACCGAGCCGATCTCCCCCCCCAGCCCCAGGGAGCAGGCGGCGTTGAGCGTCGCCGCGGTCAGGCTCTCCTCCAGGGTGAGGCCGAGCTTGAGGACGGCGAGCCAGATGACCATGGGCATCGACTCGGTGTGCGAGGAGCCCGGGTTGCAGTCGGTGGCGAGGGCGACCGGTACCCCGGCAGCGACGAGCTGCCGGGCCGGCGCGTAGCGCTCCTTCATGAGGAAGAAGCTGGTGCCGGGGAGGAGCACGGCGGTGACCCCCGAGCGGGCGAGGGCCTCGATCCCGGCCGGCGACACCGCCATGAGATGGTCGGCGGAGAGGGCGCCCAGCTCGGCGGCGAGCGCGGCGCCCCCGGAGTCGGCGAACTCGTCGGCATGGAGGCGGGGGAGGAGCCCGGCGGCCAGACCGGCGGCCAGCACCCGGCGGGACTCGGCGGCGTCGAACACCCCGGTCTCGCAGAAGACGTCGCAGAAGCGGGCGAGCCCGGCGGCCGCGGCGGCGGGGACGATCTCTTCGCAGACCAGGTCGAGATAGCGCCGCCGGCCGGCGCCGCCGTCCTGGCCGCTTTTGACCCGGTACTCGGCCGGCACCTCGTGGGCGGCGAGGAGGGTCGGCACCAGCTCCACCGGGTGGCCGGCCGTGGCCGCGCGGATCGCCGCCAGCTGCTTGATCTCGTCCACGAGATTGAGCCCGTAGCCGCTCTTCGCCTCGGCGGTCGTCGTCCCCCAGGCGAGCATGAGGTCGAGCCGGCGGCGGACGTTGCCGACCAGCTCCTCCTCCGTCGCCCGCCGGGTGGCGGCCACGGTCGACAGGATGCCGCCGCCGGCGGCCGCGATCTCCTGGTAGGTGGTGCCGGCCAGGCGGGCGACGAACTCCTCCTCCCGGCTCCCCGCCCAGGGGAGGTGGGTGTGCGGATCGACGAACCCGGGGATCAAGGTGCCGCCGCGGCCGTCCAGCCGGGAGGCGGCGGGCAGCTCGCCGAACGCCGGCCGCCGCTCTTCCGCCGGGCCGACGAAGGCGATCCGGCCGTTCCGGCAGAGCACCTCGAGGCCCCCCGGCGCGCGCCGGCGCGCGACGCGCCCCTGGTCGGCGCCCCGGCGCGGGGTGGAGCCCTCCGGGGTCGCCACCTCGGCGAGGTTCTCGATCAGGAGGTCGGCGGTTCCGGCCCGCGGCTCAGGCATCGGGCAATCCTACCCGCTCCCGGCCCAGGCGGCGAACCTCGCCCTCCCGCCAGGCGTCGACCTCCTCCCAGGCGAGCGGCCGGGCGAGGCGTGGCATCGGCTCGCCGCCGAGCTGCGAGAGGTCGGCCAGGCCCTTGAGCGCCTGGAGGGGGAAGTCGCGGACGTGGCCGAACTTGTCCTCGGCGCGGGCCAGGAGGTCTTCCAGGGGGAGCTCGCGGCAGAGGAGATAGAGGTCGACGAAGTCGCGGCGGGAGGCGCGGCTGGTGATCGCCGCGAGCTTCATGAGCCCGAGGTCGGCGAGCGAGGCGACGGCGAGGCCGGCAAGATCCTCGTCGGGATCGACCCGGGGGTACGGATAGTAGAAGAAGCGCAGCCCCACCCCGGCGCTCCCGGGCAGCCGGGCGAAGAGATAGCCGTCGCGGGCGGTCTCGACCTGGGTTTCGGGGTCCAGACTGACCAACTCCTCCAGGAGGTCGCGCCGCTCGGGGCCGTTCAGGCGGTTGGTGCCGCTCATCAGGTCGAGGTCGCGCACCGGGCGGTGGCCGAGGTGGAGCGCCAGGGCGGCGGAGCCGGCGAGATACATCTCCTCCGCCCAGGGACGCGGGGCGAGCCGCCCGAGGAGCACCTGGGAGTCCGGAGCGAGCGCTTCGAGGTGCGGGAGGCTCACAGGGGCCAGAGGGCAGGGGCGGAACCGGTATCGGGGGCGGTGGGACCCGCCCCGGTACCGAGCACGATCTGCCAGAAGGTACAACTGCGCACCGAGAGCTGGCGGCCGCCGTGGGCGGCGAGCCAGGCCGCCGCCGCGGTCTCGGGCAGCTCGCCAAAGAGCGCGCGGAGATCGGCGCCGTCGCCGTCCTCCAGGAGGCGGGTCAGGAGGAAGGGGCGGGCGGCGGGGGCCAGGAGGTCCTCGGAATCGTAGTTGGGGAAAAGCCTCAGCGCCGCTTCCGTCACGCCTCTTTCCGCTTCCGGGGGAGAGTGTGGACCGTGGCCGTCCGCTCCTCCTCCATCTCGGCTTCGAGGATGCGCTGGAAGAGGTCCAAGGTGTTGCGGAACTTCATTTGCAGCTCCCGCCGCATGGTGCGCAGCTCGGAGATCTTGCTCTCGATGCGGGTCGACTGCTCGACCGCCTGCTGCACCATCTTGTCGGCGGCGATCTCCGCCTCCTTGAGCGTCAGCTCGGCCTCGCGGCGGGCGTTGGCGGTGATCTCGTCGGAGACCTTCTGGGCGCGCAGGAGGGTCTGCTGCAGCTGGTGCTCGCGCTGCTCCGTCTCCTCCAGCCGCTGGCGGTAGTAGCGATTCTCGCGCTCGGCCTTGTCCAACGCCGAGACCTTGCCGGCGAGCTCCTCGGCCACCAGGGACAGGAAGCTCTCGACTTCGGTCGGGTCGTAGCCCCGCATCTTCTGAGGAAAACGCATCTTCTGGATGTCGAGCGGAGTCAGCGCCATCGTATTCTCCTACTTTGGATACAAGAATCGATATCTTACCATGGCTTCAACTCCCCTCAGATTCGAGGCGGGCGCGGGCCGAACAGGGCCGTGCCGACCCGTACATGGGTCGCCCCCTCCTCGACCGCCACGGCGAAGTCGTGGCTCATCCCCATCGAGAGGTGGCCGGGGAAGCCCTGCCATTCGGGACGGGCGGCGAGGGCGTCCCGCAGCTCGCGCAGGCGGCGGAACCAGGGACGCGAGCCCTCGGGGTCGTCGGCCTGCGGCGGGATGGCCATCAGGCCGACGATGCGCAGATGCTGGAGACCGGCGAGCGGCGCCACGGCCGCAGCCAGTCCCTCCGGGTGGAAGCCGTGCTTGCTTTCCTCGCCGCCGAGGTTGATCTCCAGGAAGCCGGTGAGGGTGGCACTGCGGCCGGCCGCCTCGCCGTCGATCGCCTGGGCGATCTTCGGGCGGTCGATCGAGTGGACGACGGTGAAGAGGTCGAGGGCGGCCTTGACCTTGTTCGACTGCAGGGGGCCGATCAGGTGCCACTCGCTCCCCCGGACGACTTCGGGCGGCAGCTCGGCGGTCTTGGCGAGCGCCTCCTGCACCCGGTTCTCGCCGAAGGTGCAGAGGCCCAGCCCATAGGCCGCCGCGAGGACCGCGGCGGGCTGGGTCTTGCTCGCCCCGAGGAGGGTCACCTCGCCGGTGGGGCGACCGCTCCGGGCGCAGGCGGCGGCGATCCGGTCCCGCACGGCAGCGAGGCGACTCGCCAGGTCCCCAGAGGCGGCGTCGCTCATTCGGCGGGCGGCGCTTCGGGCAGGTAGAGGATGCGTTTGCAGCTGTCGCACTGCACGAGGTCGCTGCTGTTGCGGATCTCGACCACCACCTGCGGCCGCACCCGGTAGTTGCAGGCCCCGCAGTGCCACTCCCGCGGTCCACGGCCGGGGCGTTCGAGGAGGCGGATGGGGGCGAGCGCCGTAAGGCCGTGGCGCTCCCGGATGCGCTCGAACTGGGAGAAGAGGCTGCGCGGCAGCTTCTCTCGCAGGCCCGCGATCTGGGCCTCCAGCTCGGCCACCCGCTGGGCCACGGCGGGCTTCTCCGCCTCCCAGCGGGCGAGCTCGGCGGCGTAGCGCTGGTCGAGCTCGCGGAAGTCCTCGCGCTTGGTGGCGAGGTCGCGCTGGGTCTGTTCGAGCTTGTCGAGCAGCGAGAAGGCCTGTTCCTCGCAGGTCGTGATCTGCGCCTTGGCGCCGTCGATCTCCTGGAGGAGCGCGCCGTACTCGCGCTGGGTGCTGACCCGGTTGATCTGCTGCTGGAACTTCTTGAGCTTCTCCTGGGCGTCGCCGATCGCCGCCTCGGCGAGTCGCCGGTCGCGGCCGAGGATTTCGGCGCTCTCGTCCAGGACCTGGATCTCGGCGCTCCGCGCGACGTGCTCGTCGTGCAGCTCGCGCATCCAGTCGGGGATGCCGTGCAGCCGCTCCCGCGCCTCGCTCAGCTGGTTGAGCGCCTCCTGAAGCTCGACGATCGTTTCAAGGTATTGACTCATCTTTAGGGTATCCACTCCTATTAAGAAAGATACAGGCCCTCAAAAACGAAGAGGGTGCCTCTGTGGAGAGACACCCTCAGATAGGTCGCCGCCGGGCGCCTCGCGCCCCCTTCTTTTCTTCCTGTTTTCCCGGTCAATCAACGCGAACGTCCCTCGATGTGTGGGTCCACCTGGATTCGAACCAGGGACCTGCCGGTTATGAGCCGGATGCTCTAACCGCTGAGCTATGGACCCAGGGAGAGCCCTGGCGGGGCGGCTGGGCAGTATATCGCATCCCGACCCGAGGAAGGGGGAGGCGGGCGCAGCGACGCCCCTACCCCCTCCTCCGTAAACCCTCCCAAGCAGTTCTGGCAAGAAGGGAGGAGGCGTGCGCGATCGGCTTCGGCTGTTGTCCCTCGTGGTCACGGCGACGGTGCTTCTGCTGGCGGGGAGCGCGGTTCTGGTCGTCCTGGGCATCTTCAACGGCTATCTGCACTGGGATCTGTTCAGCCCGGAGGTCGAGAAGGTCCTCTATGCCGTCTTCGCGTCGTGCGTGGCGCTGGCCGCGTTCGGCGTGGCGACGAGCTTCGTGCTCGGCATCCAGGAGGTGGTTTCCTACTTCCGCCGCCTGACCGATCGGGTCGTGCCCGGGTCGCCCGAAGCCGCGGCCCTCCCGGTGGCGAAGAAGAGGCCCCGGCGGTCCTATGCCACGGCGCTCACCGTCCTCCTGGTCCTCCTTGCCCTCACGATCCTGGCCTTCAACTACGCCAACCAGCGCGTCCTCCATCACCGTCTTCAAGTCTTCAAGCTCATCATCCGCGACCAGATGGCCCAGCTGGGCCCCCGGCTGGCGAGCGAAGTGGCCGGGCTGAAAGGGCCATGCACCAGCTGCGGCACCCCCACGCTGGAGCAGCTCCTGAGGACGATGCAGAGCCTCTCCTTCTTCCGCTCCGCGACCCTCTACCTGCCCGACCCGCAGGACCCCACGGTCCTCTGGCGGTATCCGACCTCCAATGGCTGTGTCAACTGCGGGGAGACGATGGTCATGGAGCGGTTCTTCGTCGCCCGCGATCTGGATCGCGCGGTCCAGCTGGCGCTCTCCGGCGACACCGCGTGGGTGGAGCAGATGAACCGCGACCCCGCCTTCCACTGGTACCACCTGATCCCCGGCACCGGCGGCAAGAACCGGGCGGTGCTGGAGATCTGGGGCAACGACAACGAGAGCTTCCGCGACTACGAGGCGGGAGCGAAGGCGGCGGCGAAGCACGCGGATCGGGTCCATTGAGACACAAACGGGGGGTTTTGAGACACCGCCGCGCGCCATTGAGACACCGCCGCACTCCATTGGGACACGCGCGCGAGCGTTGAGCGTCTCAACGCAGGCGTTCTGTGTCTCAACGCCGGCCGCCAGTGTCTCAACGCAGCGCGGCGGTGTCTCAATGCCGGCAGCGAGTGTCTCAACACGGCGCGGCAGTGTCTCAATGCAGCGCGGCAGTGTCTCAATCCCCTGCGGCAGTGTCTCAATGCCGCGCGGGAGTGTCTCAACTCCGGCTCGCAGTGTCTCAATGCGGCTCGCCAGTGTCTCAAACCGAGCCTCTGATGTCTCAAAAGAGGCCG
>Ga0137403_10008507_pt1 | contig 11494 bp, 11 predicted proteins | sample CZOMad2_1_16fung_FD_122057 | JGI IMG/M metagenome (GOLD analysis project Ga0137403, IMG submission 122057) | Vadose zone soil fungal communities from Angelo Coast Range Reserve, California, USA - CZOMad2_1_16fungal (Hybrid Assembly) | ecosystem: Environmental > Terrestrial > Soil > Vadose zone...
CCGCAATACCGCATGCCCGCCGAGTGGGAACCGCACGCCGCAACTTGGCTGGCTTGGCCCCACAACCGCAATGACTGGCCAGGAAAATTTGAACCCATCCCGTGGGTCTACGCGGAAGTCATTCGCAACCTGACGCCTCACGAGCGGGTCGAACTCGTAGTTCAGGATGCTGCGACAGAGAGCAAAGCGCGCAAGGTTCTCGACAAGGCCGGAGCGCTCTCGGCCAACGTCCACTTTCACCGTTGGAAAACCGACCGCATCTGGACCCGCGACTCGGGCTGCATCTATGTGGAAGAAGCAGGCAAGCTCCGTGCCCTCCATCTCCGCTTCAACGCCTGGGCCAAATACCCAAATTACGCGCACGATGCGAAGCTCGGTGCCCTTATGGCCCGTGCCTCCAAGGCGGAAGCGGTTAATCCCAAGAAAGACAAACATAAAGTAATACTTGAAGGTGGATCGATTGACGTCAACGGACTTGGCACGCTGCTTACCACGGAGGAATGCCTTCTCAGCAAAGTGCAGGAGCGCAATCCCGGCTTCACCCGCAGCGATTACGAGCGCATGTTTGCCGACTATTTCGGAATCCAGAAAGTGATCTGGCTGGGCAAAGGAATCGTCGGCGACGACACTCACGGCCACGTCGATGATCTCAGCCGCTTTGTTGCCCCGGACACCGTACTGACGATGGTTGAGCCGAATAAATCCGATCCGAATCACGAAGTCCTAGCCGACAACCTCCGTCGCCTTCGCGCCGCGACCGACCAGGACGGCAAGAAGCTTCAAGTCGTCGAGCTGCCCATGCCCCACCCTCTCACCTTCGAGGGCCATCGCCTCCCTGCCAGCTATGGGAACTTCTACATCGCGAACGGTGTCGTTCTCGTGCCCGTCTTCAACGATCCCAACGACCGTGTCGCGCTGAATACGCTCGCCGAAGTTTTCCCCGGCCGCGAAATCCTCCCTATTTACAGCGGCGACTTCGTGTGGGGCTTGGGCGCCATGCATTGCATGAGCCAGCAGCAGCCGGCTCTAAAGTAGCGATAGCTGATTTGAAAACCTCAGACGCATCTATGACCGATGAACTCTACATGGAAGAGGCTCTCCGCTCGGCTCAGCGCGCGCTCGAAGCTGGAGAGGTCCCCATCGGCGCGGTAGTCGTCCACGAGAACAAGATCATTGCCCGCGGCCACAATCTCAGCATCGCTACGAATGACCCCACCGCCCACGCCGAGATCCTTGCGCTCCGCGAGGCTGGTGCCGCCCTCGGCAACTACCGCCTAGCTGGCTGCACCCTGTTTGTTACCGTTGAGCCGTGCCCGATGTGTGCGGGGGCTGCCGTCCACGCCCGAATCAGTCGCATAGTTTACGGGGCGAAAGACCCGAAAACCGGGGCCGACGGCTCGGTAATGCAGATCCTGAACCATCCGGCTCAGAATCATCACGTCGAAGTCCAGTCGGGAGTTCTGGCCGGACGGTGCGCGGAGCTGTTGCAGACGTTTTTCCGCCAACGCCGTTCGGATGGTGAGAAATAGCGGCGTGTTTTTGCACCCGGAGAGGTGCGTGAGTGGTTGAAACGATCCGCCTCGAAAGCGGGTGAAAAACTCCAACGCCAACGAAATAAAGAACTTATCTCGCCGAGCATAGCCGAAGATGCGGTATGTGCGGCGAATTTTGCACCCTTCCTGCACTTTTTTGAGAATCATTTCAATTTCAATTTCAACTTCTTCGCGAGTCCTTGGCTTTCCTGTTTGGGAACGCTCTCGATTGCCGTCTCTGCGGTTGATTAACCGCGAGTGAGACGATTGATGTCAGAACACCCACAGGGTCTAAATGCCTTCGATCGGGCCATCCTGGCCCTGGATTTAGAGCCCTCTCTCCAGGAAGCAGCTCATGCAAACCAGCAATGGGGCGGCAAGAACTTAAGGATACGTCAGGTTTGACAGAAGCTCAGGCTTCGATGTTCGTTCGAAAATCGCGACCGAGGCCTGCTTGATGATGGTTTGGTGTTCGGTGAGTTTGAAGTAACGGTCGATCAACTTAGTTCCTCGAATGAATTTTGTTGGCAAACAGGAGTCAATAGCGAATCTTACCGGGATGTTCTTCCCAGGCGTAGAAGGCGGCCAGGGCTTCCTCGCGCATCATGGGGATCATGGGAATTTCACGATGCTGATGCGGTTGCGCGATTTCAGAGTAGATGGCGGAATCGTCGAATCCAGCGTGGGCAGCATCGGCAGCTAGACTGGCGAAAAACACCTTGTCGATGCGCGCCCAATAAATCGCGCCGAGGCACATGGGGCAGGGTTCGCACGAAGTGTAAAGGTGGCAGCCCCTGAGTTCGAAATCCGCGAGTTTGTGGCAGGCCTGACGGATGGCGAGGACTTCGGCGTGGGCGGTGGGGTCGTTGGTGGCGGTTACCTGGTTGGCGGCCTCGGCGAGCATGATGCCATCTTTGACGATGACGGAGCCGAAGGGGCCGCCGTTTCCGGAACGGACGTTTTCGAGAGCGAGTTGGATGGCGCGTGCCATGAAAGTGGTGTCCATGTGGCGTGGCTCCGTCATCGCGGAATCGTCAAGGGCTGCTGGTTCAGCTTCTCGCGAATGTGCTCGCGAATAGGTCGACGGGGACTCTTTTGCAGTTGGTGGTCGAAAGCAAGAACTAAACAAGAACTAAAGAAGAGCAAGTATATGCGGAGATGGGGAATCCGCAAGGTATTTCGAAGCGTGGCATGCGCGGTTGAAAAACATGGACATGCAGGATAGGCTCGGGCAGGAAGGTGGGCGTTGGATTTCGCGAGCAATAGAAGTAACCAGGGACGGCAGGCGTTTTGTTCACGTCGCGTGGTGACGCCGAACGGGATTCGGGCTGCGGGCCTGCTGGTGAGAGATGGGAAATTCGCGGCAGTGGTTGACCTTGACCGGATTCCTGCTGATGTTGAAGTGTGTGATTTTGAAGAGTGCGCGATTTTGCCGGGTCTTGTGGATGCGCATACGCATATTAACGATCCGGGGCGCGCAGATTGGGAAGGGTTCGAGACGGCCACGAAGGCGGCGGCGGCAGGGGGATTTACTACCGTGGTCGATATGCCGCTGAATTGCCTTCCCGCCACGGTTACCGTGGAGGCACTGGAGGCGAAACGCGCGGCGGCGCGGGGTAAGTGCTGGGTGGATTGGGGGGCGTGGGGCGGCGTGGGCGGGGATAATCAGGCGGGGGTGGACCGGGCAGATGTTGCGGGACTGGCGGCTGCGGGAGTTTTGGGGTTCAAGTGCTTTTTGATTCATCCGGGAATCGATGGCTTCACGATGGTTACGGAATCGGAACTACGCGCTGTATTGCCGGAGATCACGCGGACCGGGCTGCCACTGCTGGTACATGCAGAACTTCCGGGGCCGGTTGAGACGGCGACGCGAGGATTACAGAACGCGGATTGGAGTGTGTACTCGACGTATTTGGAATCGCGGCCGGAGGAAGCCGAGCTGGCCGCGATTCGCTTACTGCTTGGGCTGTGCCGCGAGTTTCGATTTCGTTTGCACATTGTTCATCTTTCGGCGAGTGCGGCGCTTGGGGAATTGGCGGCGGCTCGGGCGGACGGTCTGCCGGTGACGGTGGAGAGTTGTCCGCATTATTTGCATTTTTGCGCGGAGGAGATTGCCGATTGGGCGACGCTGCGGAAATGTGCGCCGCCGATTCGCGAGAGAGAGAATCGTGAACGGCTCTGGGAGGGACTGAGGGAGGGAGTGATCGATTTGGTGGCGACAGACCACTCGCCCTGCCCGCCGGCGATGAAGCGAGTGGCCGAGATGAATTTTGCTGTAGCATGGGGCGGAATCGCGAGCCTATCCGTGGCATTGCCCGTTCTGTGGACTGAGGCTTCGCGGCGCGGCTTTGGGTTGGACGACGTGGTGCGGTGGATGGCTGAAAATCCAGCTCGACTAGCTGGTTGCGACAGCTTCAAGGGAAAAATTGCGGAAGGGTATGACGCGGACTTTATTGTTCTTGATCCGGAAGAACACTTCGTTGTGAGCGAGGACCGGTTGCACTATCGGCATCTGGTATCGCCTTATTTGGGAGAACGACTGCGGGGGGTGGTTGAGGCGACCTTTCTTCGTGGACGCGAGGTCTTTAGCGAAGGACGGTTCTTGGGGACAGCACACGGACGCGAGGTGGGGAGCTAAGTGATGGAAAATGTCGTTGGAAAATCGATGCCACGCAAGGAAGGCCGCGACAAGGTCACCGGAGCCGCGCGGTACATCGACGACATGACGATACCGGGGATGATCTACGGGGCAACGGTGCGCAGCCAGATTCCTCGCGGGAAAATTAAGACTGTGTCGTTCGATCCACGATTTGATTGGGACGAATTTGTGACTGTTACAGCGCAGGATATCCCGGGGAGAAATTGTATTGCTTTGATTTTGGATGATCAGCCTTGTCTGGCGGACGGCATGGTGAACCATCCGGAGGAAGCTATTTTGCTTTTGGCGCATTCCGACCCGTATTTACTACGGAAAGCTATTGACGGGGTGCGGATCGAGTACGAACCGCAGGCACCTGTTTTTTCGATTGAGGAAAGTGAGCGGCAAGAAACGGTCATCTGGGGGTCAGACAATGTTTTCAAGACGTTCCTGATTGAGAAGGGCGACGTTGATGAGGTTTGGTCAGCCGCGGACTATGTGGTGGAAGGCAAGTACACCACCGGGGCGCAGGAACAACTTTATATTGAAAACCAGGGAGTGATTGCATCGTTCGATGCAGAGCACGGCCTGACATTATGGGGATCCCTGCAATGTCCGTATTACGTGCATAAGGCTTTGATGGCCCTGTGCGGGCTTCCGGCGGAGAAAGTTCGCGTGGTACAGGTGGAAACTGGCGGGGCTTTTGGAGGGAAGGAAGAGTATCCGTCAATGATTGCGGGGCACGCATCGCTGCTGGCGATGAAATCCGGACGGCCGGTGAAAATTGTTTATGACCGCCTGGAAGATATGACGGCGACCACGAAGCGGCACCCCTCGCGCACGCGGCATCGGACCGCCGTCAGCGAGGACGGCAAGATCCTTGGCGGCGAAATCGACTTCACGATTGATGGCGGCGCTTATGCGACGTTGTCGTCGGTCGTTCTTTCTCGCGGGACGATCCATGCTGGGGGGCCTTACTATTGGCCGAGTGTGCGGATTCGCGGGAAGGCCGTAGCTACGAATATGCCGCCGCATGGCGCCTTTCGGGGCTTCGGAGCGCCGCAGTCTCTTTTCGCGATGGAACGGCATATGGATCGGATCGCGCAGGTGGTCGGACTATCTCCAGTAGAGATTCGACGGCGGAATTTTCTGAAACCGGGCCAAACTACGACGACCGATCAGACGATTCGGGAAGAGATTGATCTTGAGAAAATGCTGGACCGGGCGTTGGAGCTATCTGACTACAAGGCCAAGAAAGAACAGTTTGCGCAAGAGGATCCGCGCGCTAACACGCGGCGTGGCATGGGGATTGCGGCGTTTCTGCATGGCTCAGGATTTACGGGATCCGGGGAGCGTTATCTGGCTTCTGTCGTGGGAGTCGAGGCGGACGCTGATGGTACATTGCGCGTGCTGGTTTCGAGCACAGAGTTCGGGCAAGGAACCAACACCGTACTTTGCCAAATCGCTGCGGAAGCCTTGGGGTTGCCCTACGAGAGCGTTTGCATCGCACAAGCCGATACCGATCAAGTGCCCAATAGTGGCCCGACCGTTGCATCGCGCACGGTGATGGTGGTGGGAAATCTGGTGCGCTCTGCGGCGCTGGGGATCCGGCAGACACTGCTTGCCAGCGGGCTACTGCGTGAGACGCACTCGGCAGAGGAGTTTCGCGCAGCTTGCGCGCAGCACGTTGCCGGGCATGGAGTGTTGCGATCCTTTGCACGCTACGAGGCACCGGAAGGCGTCTTTTGGGATGACCAGAAGTATCGCGGCGAAGCGTATGCCACTTTCGCGTGGGCGGTTTATGTGGCAGAGGTGGCGGTCGACCTTTCCACCTATACCGCCAGCGTCGCGGACTTTGTGGCTTTGCAGGAAGTTGGCAGGGTTCTGAACCCTGTTCTGGCTGTGGGACAGATTGCGGGCGGCGTCGCTCAGGGGATTGGATTTGCGCTTTATGAGAAAGTGGTCTGGCAAAATGGCCGGATGCAAAATGGGCAGATGACGAATTACATTATGCCGACATCCGCCGATCTGCCGCCGATTCGAGTGTTCTTCGAGGAGCTGGGGAATGCGCATGGCGCGTACGGAGCGAAAGGCATCGGAGAGCTGCCGATCGACGGGCCAGCGCCGGCAATCATCAATGCGGTTGAGGATGCGCTGGGCATGCGATTCGATTCGATACCGCTGCTGGCGGAGGACATCTTCGAGAGCGTATCGATACGGTCCCCCGGTGAGTTGCTTGCGACGGGCGGGAAATAAGTGTCCGACTTTTCTGAGCATGCTGACGCTGAACAGCGCGACGTTGAAAGGCCCGCCAAATGCGAGCTGTCATTCACAGTCAACGGCACATCGCGCACAGTCCTGGTGCATCCTATGGAAAGATTGCTGGATGTTTTGCGTCACGAGCTTCAACTAACCGATGCGAAGGAGGGTTGCGGCGAAGGCGAATGCGGATCTTGTTCTGTTCTACTTGATAAACAATTGGTGAATAGCTGCCTGGTGCCTGCGTTGCAGGCGGAGGGTGCGAACATCATAACGATTGCGGGTCTGACCGATGGAGCGCAATTGAGCACTTTGCAAAAGGCTTTTCTGGAATGTGGCGGCGCGCAGTGCGGTATTTGCACGCCGGGAATGCTGCTGAGCGCCCGGCATCTACTCGATCGGACCCCCTTGCCGACACTTGACGAGATTCGCGAAGGCCTGGCTGGAAACCTGTGCCGATGCACCGGATATATGCAGATTTTTGAGGCTGTGTCGCGCGCTGCCAAGGAAGAAAATGCGCGGCGAAGGACTGGCGCTTGAGGTCCGACCCTGCAGACTACAAGCTGGTCGCACCCGGCAGACTTGAGGCTGTGTTATCGCTGCTGGCAGAGGAGCGAGAGGAATGGGTGCCCATCGCCGGAGGCACCGACGTAATGGTGCAGTTCGCGGCTGGGAAACTGGCATCACGCCAACTAGTGAGCATCTGGAACTTGCGGGAGTTAAAGGGTATTGCGGTCGCGTCCGAGGAGGTCAGGATCGGCGCCGCTTGCACATACACAGAAATACGTCAGAGTGATGTGATTGCCCGAGAGTTTCCATTGTTAGCGACCGCGGCGCAATGGACCGGCGGGATCGCGAATCAGAATCGCGGGACGTTAGGGGGCAACATCATCAATGCATCGCCAGCGGCGGATTCCCTACCCGCATTGATGGCTTACGAAGCGGAAGTAATTCTGGTGTCGATTCGGGGTGAGCGCCGCATGCCTTACGTCGGCTTCCATACCGGCTATAAGACAATGCAATTGCGCCGCGATGAGTTGTTGAAAACGATTTGTATTCCGCACAGGTTTGATGGATACACGCAGTATGCACGGAAAGTGGGTGCGCGTAACGCCCAGGCCATCTCGAAAGTGTGCATCGCGGCCGTCGGCCGGATTAGCGGAGGAGTGATCGAAGATGTTCGCATCGCGCTCGGGAGCGTGGCCGCGGTTCCCCTGAGACTGACGGAAGTGGAACGCACGGTTCAGGGAAACCCTGTCGGGCCGGAGATAATCGCGCGGGTACCTCGAATGGTGGCTGCCGCCATCCAGCCGATTGATGATATTCGGTCGACAGCGAGGTACCGGACTGCGGTGGCAAGCAATCTGGTGGTCGAATTTCTCGATAAATTGCGCGCGAGCGAGAGCACGCCGTGACCGATGTGATTCGGCGCTGGAACCTTCTGTCGCCCAAAGACGCTGCGGATGAGATACTACCGTGCTGTGGGTCGCGATCTTGGGCGGCGACGATGGCGAAGCGAAGGCCAATGCTGGATGAGGACGCGCTGATGAGTGCTTCCGACGATGTCTGGAAGGGTTTGACGGCAACGGATTGGCTAGAGGCATTTGGCACTCATCCGCGAATTGGCGCGTCAAAAGCGCCCGATGGGCTTGCGGCACAATCGGCCGATTGGTCGACCGATGAGCAAAAGCAAGTGGCGGGCGCGGGAGAAGCCGTTAAGGCTGCACTGGCGGCAGGCAATCGCGAGTACGAGCACAAGTTCGGGCAGATTTTTATTGTATGTGCGACGGGTAAGTCGCCGAAAGAGATTCTAGCGATTTTACAGCGGCGTTTAGACAATGATGGCTCGACAGAGCTTCGGGAAGCGGCGGAGCAGCAGCGGCAGATTACTCGCATTCGACTGAGAAAGTGGTTGCAGGCATGAGCCGGATCTCCACTCACGTTCTGGATATTGCGCTAGGGCGACCGGCGCAGGACGTGCCTGTGCGATTAGAGCGTCTCGAAGCGGATCGCTGGCAACTGCTGAACTCAGCGCGCACCGACCGCGATGGACGCTGTGCCCAGTTGATCGCGGAAAATGCGGAGATGGTTGCTGGGGTCTACCGTCTGAACTTCGATACGGCGACATATTTCGGGACGCGTGGAATCGAGGGACTGTATCCCCAGGTCGAGGTCACATTTTTCGTTCGCGACGGGGAGCAGGTTTTTCATATTCCATTGCTGCTCAGTCCAAATGGCTACACGACTTATCGGGGAAGCTGACGCATGGTTACTGTCGCGGAAAACAAGTATGGGAAGTCGCGCGTTCGCCTGGTCAAGGTGCGGCGAAAGGATGGTTGGCACGATCTTCATGAATGGACTGTGGAGGTATTGCTCCAGGGGGACTTTGATTCCTGCTTTGTCGCGGGAGATAACAGCAAAATCCTTCCGACGGACACGATGAAGAATACGGTGTATTCTCTGGCGCGAGATTCTTCGGCTGACTGCATGGAGGACTTTGGGAAAGAGCTCGCCGAGTTTTTTCTGGATCACAACCCGCAAGTGTCGGGAGCTGATATTTCGATCTCAGAGAAAATGTGGGACCATTTGAAAAGCAATGGACATCCGCAGCCTACGACGTTTATTCAGTCGGGCGGAGAAATACAAACGGCCACGATCACTCGAACGCGCGCGGGCAATTTGACGGTCACATCTGGTTTTGCGGATTTAGTCGTGATGAAGACGGCGAACTCGGCATTCGAGGGATACGTTCAGGATTCACTCACGACGTTGCAGCCATCCCAGGACCGATTGCTGGGCACTGCGTTGAGCGCGAAATGGACATACGGCGGCACACTCGTGGACTTTGCAGCGTTCCGGGCACAGGCCCGGGAAATTCTATTGACTGCGTTTGCAGAACATGACAGCAAGTCTGTACAGCACACTCTCTACGCTATGGGGAAGACGGTTTTAGAACAACTTCCCGAGATGGATGATATTGAACTGACTATGCCTAACAAGCACTACCTGCTGGTGGATCTCTCCCGCTTTGGACAGGACAACCCGAACGAGATTTTTGTGCCGATCGACGAGCCGCATGGAACCATTCAGGCGCGGCTTCGTCGTCAGGGGTAATGAGCTTTGCGAGACAGCCACACTTTAGCGGTGGAAGTGCTTGCCCGCTGTCATACGTTGGCTGGCTTTAGCGAAATTGCGGAGGGAATCTGCCGCACCTTTCTTTGTGATGCAATGCACGAGTGCCATCGCGAGATCGAAGGTTGGCTGGCACCACTTGCAATTCGTTCCAGAATTGACGCTGCGGGAAACCTGTGCATCACGTACCCAGCCCTAGAGGCCGACGCGCCACGATTGTTCATTGGGTCGCATCTGGATACGGTTCCGAATGCCGGAGCTTATGACGGAATTCTGGGAGTCGTTCTCGCGATCGCTTTGCTGGAGGCACTGGAGGGGCGGCGGCTTCCCTTTGCTGTCGAAGTGATTGGGTTCTCGGAAGAAGAAGGGATTCGTTTCGGAACACCGTTCCTCGGCAGCCGAGCTTTGGTGGGAAGCCTGGACGAGCCATTGCTCAGCAAGAAAGACGCACGCGGAATTTCCATGCGTCAGGCGATTGAGAACTTTGGTTTGAAATCCGCGGAAATTCCACAGGCTGCGATGGGACCGGATGTGCTTGGGTATCTGGAGGTCCATATTGAACAAGGGCCGGTGCTGGAAAGCCTTGGACATCCGCTGGGAATTGTGGAGGTTATTGTCGGACAAAGCCGTTTGGAGGTCACGTTCGAAGGCCATGCCAATCACGCAGGGACGACGCCGATGAATCTGCGCCGAGATGCGGTCGCGGCGGCGGCGGAGTGGATCAGCGCGGTAGAAAACCATGCGAAGTACACTGCGGATCTGATGGCTACTGTTGGTGCGATCCAGGTGAAACCGGGGACGGGGAATGTGATTGCAGGGGAAGTACGATTAAGTCTGGACGTGCGACACCGGCTGGATGAAGCAAGAATGACAGCGGTGGAGTATTTGCTTCGCGAAGCGGAAGAGATTGCCACCCGGCGCGGCGGCGGCTTCCGCTGGAATTTACTGCTGGAGCAGCGGTCTACGCCGATGAATCCTTTGCTCGTGAATGAAGTGGCCCGAGCGGTCAGTCAAGCAGGATGCGAGCCTTATCGCATGGTTAGTGGAGCGGGACATGACGCGATGATTATCGCGGCCAAGGTGCCAGCAGCAATGCTGTTTTTGCGGACGCCGGGCGGAGTCAGCCACGATCCGGCCGAGACCGTGGCCGTTGGAGACATAGCTAAGGCCGTGGAGGCTGGGTGCCATCTTTTGGAACAACTGGCGGACTCGGCGGAATTCTTGAAGAGGATACAACATGCATAATCTGGGCCGCACGCGCAGTTCGCAGCAGCCGAATCACCTTTTGCTGACACCCGACAGCTTTGTGCGAACGACGCTGCCGGGGATGAAAGGGTGTGCGGCCATCGTGCACGTGGGGCCAGCACTTGGGGCGAAGTTTACGCAATATACGGCAGAATTCGAGCCGGGTGGTGAGCTTGGCGCTACCCTCGCGCAACGCTTCGTGTTTGTAATGGAGGGCGCAATTCAACTCGAGGTTGGGGGCAATCTGCATGGCATCGCTGAAGGTGGCTACGCCTACGTGCCGCAAGGAGTGTCACATCGGCTGGAGGCGTCGCGGCGCAGCCGCCTCACTGTGATTGAAAAACTCTACCAAGCTTTGGATGGAATCGTTCCTGCGTCTGTAATAGTTGCTCACGAGAATGATGTTGCATCGCATCCACTCACTGACGACCCGGCCCTGCAAGTGAAATGCTTACTGCCGAACGAAATGAGAGTCGATTTTGCGGTCAATACCATGGTGTACCAGCCTGGCGCCGCGCTTAGCATGGTGGAAATGCATGTAATGGAACACGGACTCATGATGCTCGAAGGTGGAGGGATTTACCGGCTCGGAGATTCCTGGTACCCAGTTACGGCGGGGGATTTCATCTGGATGGGACCTTGGTGTCCGCAATGGTTTGGGGCGATCGGCAAGATTCCGGCAAAGTAC
>Ga0137403_10008508_pt1 | contig 11494 bp, 13 predicted proteins | sample CZOMad2_1_16fung_FD_122057 | JGI IMG/M metagenome (GOLD analysis project Ga0137403, IMG submission 122057) | Vadose zone soil fungal communities from Angelo Coast Range Reserve, California, USA - CZOMad2_1_16fungal (Hybrid Assembly) | ecosystem: Environmental > Terrestrial > Soil > Vadose zone...
CGCCGAAGTGACGGGTCTCCGGAATAATCACGTCGAGGTCGCCGAGATCCTGAACCTCGTGGCCGAGCTCCTTCAGCTTTTCGTTCAGATTCGCGTACCGCAATGCCGATGGCCCCATGTCCACACCACGCCGGTCCGCGCCCAGGTCCATCGGCACACCGACAATCGAGATTCGTGACATATGGCTCCTCAAGATAAGTTTAAGGGATTAATTAGCCGCGGATTACGCGAATTAATCCCTAGAAGCGGGCAAATCCGGGGAACCGTGGGAAGGGAATGACATCACGAATGTTCTGGATGCCAGTCACGTACATCAAAAAACGTTCAAATCCAAGGCCAAATCCCGCATGGGGAACCGTCCCAAACTGTCGGAGCTCCAGATACCACCAGTAATCCTGCTCCGAAAGCGGGGGGTGCGCTTCGGCCATTCTACGCTTCAGCACATCGTATCTTTCTTCGCGCTGAGAGCCGCCAATGATCTCTCCGAGCCGGGGGACAAGCAGGTCCATGGCCCGCACGGTGTTGTTGTCATCATTGACCTTCATGTAGAAGGCTTTGATCTTTTTTGGATAATTGATGACGAAAACGGGCCGCTTCACGTGTTCATCGGTGAGGTAGCGTTCGTGTTCTGTTTGCAGTCCTTCGTCCCATTTCGGCGGGAGTTCAAAACTCTTGCCGCTGTGCTCGAGAATCCTGATGGCTTCGGTATAGTCGAGCACTTCAAACTGCGATTGAGTTACGGAACGCAGAGCCTCCATGAGTCCCGGTTCTTTCACCCATTCCCTGGTGTGCAGGAATGCGAGATCGTCCTCGCAATGATCGAGCACAGACTGGATCAAATCCTTGATGAAGGCCTCGGCAAGGGCCATATTTCCTTCCAGGTCGAGGAAAGCCACTTCAGGCTCGATCATCCAGAATTCGGCGAGATGCCTGGCCGTGTTCGAGTTTTCCGCACGGAATGTCGGTCCGAAAGTGTAAATCTTCTTCAGCGCGGTCGCGAAAATCTCTCCTTCAAGCTGGCCGGAAACTGTGAGCTTGGCTTCGGCTTTGAAAAAATCCTGCTGAAAATCGATCTTGTTATCGACTTTGGGAAGATTTTCCAGGTCCAGGGCTGTGACTCGAAACATTTCTCCGGCGCCTTCGGCGTCGGAGGTCGTAATGATTGGAGTGTGGATGTGGAAAAACCCGCGTTCATTGAAGAACCTGTGTATTGCAAAGGCTGCCCTGCTTCGCACACGAAAGGCCGCACCGAGCGTATTGGTCCGGGGGCGAAGGTGCTGTATTTCCCGCAGGAACTCCAGCGTGTGTTTTTTCTTTTGTAAGGGATACTCGGGCGGCGCTTCTCCTACGAGTTTGATCTCCGCCACATTGAAGTCATATTCCTGCTTGCCGCCCTCTGAACGCACAAGCCGGCCCGCGACTTCTATCGCTGATCCGGTCCCCAGCTTTCCCGCGATCGTCTGGTAGCTTTCCAGTGAGGGGTTCACGACAAGTTGCAGAGTCCGGATCGATGTACCATCCGAAAATTCGATGAAAGAGATTCCTTTTCCTGCCCGGTGGCTGCGGACCCAGCCCTGGAGTTTGAATTCCTGATCGAGGGGTTTTGTGGCGTGAACTTCCTTGACGTCGAGGATTTTCATATGCAGTCGCGGGCTTTAGCCCGCGTTCAGTCCGTACTTTGACCTGAATTCTTCGATCGAGTTCTGAGCCTCATCCCAAAGGTCCTGCAGGCGGCTGCGCACCTCCCGGCCTTTGGCCGGTTCGTCTCCGCGCGTCTCGAAAACAAGGGAGCCTTTGTATTCGGCGATCACGAGTTTTTCGATGAGAGCCGGCCAGTTCAGCGTGCCTTCGAAGGGCCACAGATGCTCATCCTTCTCGCCATTGTTGTCGTGGACGTGCGTCGTATGGATGTGTTCAAAACCGCTCGTGACTCCCTGCAAATATCCGTGTCCAGTATCGTAGCAGATTCCAATATCGGGAATGCCTGCCACACGTTTGAATTCCTGGATGCGTTCGATGGTCGAGATCTCATTCGGGATGTTTTCGATCATGACTCTCACCCCGGCAAATGCTCGAATCTGAGCGATCGCCGAGTAGGCATACTCAAACGCAACGGGACTGAACTTCTCTCCGGGATTTCCCAGGTGCATCACCACGTATGACGGCATGACTCGCTCAGCCAGCTCGAGCGAACGTTTAATCTCATCGATCGCGGATTCGCGATGTTGCCGCTCGGAATCCAGCGGCGATATCCAGACTTTCTCCCCGGGTCCGACATTCTCCATGAAAGGCAGGTGAATCGAAGGTGCCGGCAGAGCGTTTTCCTGGAACCACCGTCCGAGAGAGCGCAGCAGGGTTCGATCGTGGAAATCCAGGTGTGGGCGATTGCAAAAGAGCTCGAACTGCTCGTAGCCGGTTTTTCTTATGGATTCCAGCAGATCCACGGTGACCGTGCGGCGGCGGTGGATCTGCGTCGAGATTCCAAACTCCATGACACGCATTGTAATGCTATGATTTCGGGAATGCTTGGACGAATCGCATTAATTCTTTTCCTTGTCGCCAGTTGCGTTATGCCGGGCTCGGCGCAGTCTCGAACCATCATCTTCGAACCGAACCTGCGGTTGTTCACTACGATGGCCGCTCTGAACGTCGCCGGTTTCGACGTCGAATACGGTTCCCAATACCATCCGGTGCGCGCCGCCGCACGGAAATACACGGAGGATCTGGACCCGGACCTTGTGGCCCGGCTGAAGGCGTTTTACAAGGGACGCAAGGGCAATGAAACGGATGAGACGCAGCTGTCCAAGTACATCTCTCTGGCTGTGACGTTGACGGATGCGCCCAATTTCAGGCTTGCCACTCGCGAAGAGAACATGCCGCCGGATGCGCGGAGTGTGCTGGGTTTTGCCGACCTTCTCCGCGAGTTTTACGAGAAGGCACATATTTCGCAGTATTGGACCGTGATCCGTCTCCAATATGAACGAGAGATCGCTCGGCAGGCTCCAGTATTGCGCGATCTCATCGTCCGGACCGACGCCTATCTTCGCGTTCCGCTCGGAAATGTCGTGACCCGGAATCTGGCCGTTTACCTCGAACTGGCAGCGCCCATCAATACCGTTAACGTGCGAAGCTATCAGGACAACTACTACGTCGTTCTTGGCGATTCAACGAATCCGCGCGTCGACGATGTGCGCCACGCTTATTTGCACTTCCAGCTCGACAGCCTTGTCGCCCTCAATGGTCCGAAGATCGCGGGAGGCAACAATATTCTCGGACTCGTTTCGAGAGCCGAAGGCGTCGATCGGGCCTACACGTCGGAGTTTCACATCATGACGACGGAGTCGTTGATTCGCGCCATCGAGTTGCGCATGGACCGGGTTCCGGCCGTCCGGGCGCGCGAAAACGTGGATGCCTATTATCGATCGGGGTTGTTGTTGACGCCTTACTTCTATGAGGCTCTCCAGAGCTTTGAGCAGAATGAATCGGGAATCCGCGACTACTTTCCAGAAATAGCGAAGGCAATTCAGTTGAAGACCGAGCAACAGAGGTTTCAGGAAACCTTCTCGAAGATCCCGATTCCTCAGAAGACGGCGTCGCGGCCCGAGGTTCCACAGCCTCCGCCGGCGCCGCCGGCAAATCCAACCCTCGATCTGCTCAAGGAAGGCGAAGCGGCATTTAATTCAGGTGATCACGCGAAGGCGAAGGCTGCTTTCGAAAGAGTGCTTTCGGATTTCGATCGTAATAATGGCGCGGCCCTCTACGGCCTGGCGTTGATTGCGAGCAAGCAGAACGACGACGAACTGGCGAAGCAGTACTTCGATCGGACGATTCGCAGCGATTCGGCCGAGCCCTCAATGAGAGTCTGGTCCTACATCTTTATGGCGCGGATCTTCGACCTCGAATGTACGCGCGAACGCGCCGTCGAGTACTACCAGCAGGCCGTCAAGCTCGGCGACAACACCCGAAACGCGCAAGCCGCCGCGCGAGAAGGCATCCAAAAGCCTTACGGCGACGGCTGCCGTTAGTTTGTTCCCGGAATTCGGGGAATTTATTGAGTTTTGGGGATGGCCGCTCCGCGATGGCAGGTGATACATTGCACCTGCACCACGTCCGCTTTTCCGAGCTGGCTGCTCAGAGTTTTGTTGATGTCCCCAACCATTCTCATCATGACGCGAGCGGTTTTCTTTACCGGCTTGTCGTCCGAAGCAGCGTCAATCGGAATCTGTCCGTTTGCGTTGGGCGGCGCACCAACCATTTCCGCATGGCAGTAGTTGCACATAACCCCGAGTCCCATTGTGAACTGCTGCATCACCTGAACAACCTGCGGGCGCGTCATATCCTTTGGCAGCACCTGGAGGTTCGTCGGCGGAGGAGGAGCCGCGCGTTGTCCACCACCACCACCGCGCTCACCGCGCTGACCGTCCTGAGCCGGCGCCTGAGCTGCAATCATCATCGGCAACGTCATTGAAATACAAAGAACTACAATCCCGAACCACACCATCTTGCGTATAGTCATAGTCACCCCTCGTCCGGTTTTTATACTTTAGCTGATTCACGAATGCCAAGAGATTCTGAACTTAATTCGGGGGACAGACATAAATCAGCCGCGGATTTCACGGATTACGCAGATGGCGCGCAATTAATGCCCTTGATGCGCGCCATCCGCGTAATCCGTGAAATCCGCGGCTGATTTATGTCTGTCCCCGAATCACCCAAAGCGAAGATCTTCGACGGTATCGAAGACGGGGACATCTGTTCGTAACGTCGCAAGCCTTAGAAAGAGCAACGCATCATCCCAGGAAGCGAACAACGTTTCTGCCAGCGGGCGGGCGTTTCGTATTGAGGGCGGCCATTCTTTCCAGTCTTTCGGTATCTGTTCGAGGTGGGGATACACGGACAAAGTCGAGGCTGCGGCTTTCTTCCCCCAGCCTTTCACGCCGGGAAAACCGTCTGCGCTGTCGCCCACCAGAGCAAGATAGTCGGGAATGGATTTGGGCGGAACTCCGAACTTTGCGACGATAGCGGCCTCGTCGAGTATCACCTGCGTTCGACGGTGAAGCTGGACGATTCGCGTACCGGAGACACATTGGCCGAGATCCTTGTCGGGAGTGCAGATCAGCACGCGATCGACCTGCGGGTCTTTCGCGGCCTTGATCGCCGCCGAGGCCAGAGCGTCGTCGGCTTCGAATTCCACCATCGGCCAGAGAACGACTCCCATGGCCTCGAGCGAATCCTCGAGAATAGGAAATTGCGAATACAGCTCCGGCGGAACTCCTTCGCCTGTCTTGTATCCGGAATACAGATCGTTCCGGAACGATTCGATGACCCGGTCCGTGGCCACGCCGAGGTGCGTGGCTCCACGATCGATCATTCCCCTGACGGAATTCACAACCGCGCGAGCTGCCCCGACCTCGCGGCCCATGGCATCTTTCACTGAAGGGACAGCAAAGAAATGCCGGAAGAGTTCGTACGTGCCGTCGATCAAATAAACGTCCATACTAAGTTTGAATGGAAATTCCCATTGTCAATATAGGTCCACTGGTGTCCGGAACGAAAGGCCGTCATGAGGTGGCAGTCAGGATAGGGCAAGCGTGTCGCGACTGTGGTTTCTTTTACGTTATCGACCATGGAGTGGATGAAGACCTGCAGCGGCGGCTGGAGGAAGCCAGTCGACAGTTTTTCGCTCAGGATCTTCAGACCAAGATGGAAATCAGCATGTCTCGCGGCGGGCGAGCCTGGCGAGGATACTTTCCCGTCGGTGGCGAGCTCACATCCGGAAAGCCTGACCTGAAAGAGGGGATCTACTTTGGGGCTGAGCTCAGCGATGATCATCCTCTTGTGCAGGCCGGCACGCCGCTGCATGGCGCAAACCTTTTTCCCGCAAACACCCCGCAATTCCGCGAGCTGGTCCGGGACTACATGGCCGCGATGACGCGTCTCGGACACCGCCTGATCGCTGGTATCTCCCTGGGCCTCGGTTTGGAAGAATCATACTTTGACGACCATTACACGTCTGATCCGCTGGTATTGTTCCGTATCTTCAACTACCCTGTGCCGCCAGAGAACGCTGAGTGTGAACCACGCGTTGGGGTCGGAGAGCACACGGATTATGGTCTCCTGACTATTTTGAGACAGGACATGTCCGGAGGCTTGCAGGTGAAAACAAAGTCTCATTGGGTAGACGCGCCTCCGATACCCAACTCGTTTGTGTGTAACGTTGGAGACATGCTGGACCGCTTGACGGGAGGGCGGTATTTATCAGCGCCGCATCGCGCCCGGAATCCGGCAGGACATGATCGGCTGTCATTCGCATTCTTCTTCGATCCGAACTTCAATGCGGAAGTCCGGCCCGTCACGGCTGGTGCTGTGTTGAATGACAACAAGGAAGAACGGTGGGATCGTGCCAGCGTCCACGAGTTTCGCGGTACATACGGTGACTACCTGCTGGGTAAAGTCTCCAGGGTTTTCCCGGAATTACGCCGCAAGGTGCTGTAGCGGCGGTCTATGACCGCCGGTGTTTGTCGATTTTGGGAAAAGCCGGCGGTCATAGACCACCGCTACAGTTGCTTCAGGGCTGGCCAGGCGTTGCGGCCGGCCTCGGAGGCTGCTGGGTGAGCACCTGTCCGGACGGCAGCGTGACGGAAACGAAAAGTCCTCCCGGGTCACCGTTTTTGAACGGCCGGGCAACCACCTTTACCTTGTCGCCGACCTTGACCGACGTTGACTTCCAGCCTGCGCGGACCAGAAAGGCGGGAGGATTCATCTCCAGGTTCCAGATGTCGCTGTTGCCGTTGCTGTTCGGTACCTCAATTTCCAGCCATGAGTGCGGATTACCCCACTTGAACTGCTTGACGATGCCTTCCGTCGTCACGGTTTTCGTCGTGTCGATGCCGGCCGCGGAATGATGGGCGTAGGCTGAGCTCGCAATACAAAGCGCAATCACCAGCGAGCCTGCGACTATTAGACCTTTCATTGCTCTGCCTCCTGTTTCCTGATGATGATTCCTAGCGAACGTTGTCCTTCGAGTGGACACTCGGCATGTGCTCGTTGAGATCGGGCAGGCACTCGACTTCGGCGATGTCCCGGTCATCGACGCGTCTCCAGTGCTTGACCATCTTCCAATCGCCCTCCCACATCTTCGGGTCGGTCAACGTGAACTCGATCTCGAGCGTTTTTCCTTCGTTGATCATCTTGATGCGTTCGACGATGTGCAGCTTGTCGCTCGCCGGAATTCCCAATCTGTCATGAATCCAGTGATGTTCGGCAACGAAATTTGTGGTATCGATCACGAGCGTATCGCCCTCCCAGTGCCCAATGGATTCTCCATTGAAGCTGGGCACGGCAATGTCCGGGTCCGTGTGAGGGCGGCCATCCATGTAGATGACCCGCAGGCTGTTCATTAATTCGCTGATCATGAAGATTCCGGTCGGCAATTGGATCATGCTGACGGGCCACACGCGCGTCATCATGATGGGCATTCCTGCCGGCCAGCACAGGCCGATGTCGTTGCGATATATCTTGCCTTCCTTCGTGGCTATTTGCGCCGCATCATAGTGCTTCTGCGCCTCAGAGGTGAGCTTGAAGCCCGGGGGAGGATCGAACCTTTCGGTTTCTCCGCCGTGCAGCCACGCTCCCGTCAGGTTGAAGGGCGGCTTGGGACGAGGTTTGGCGATGTTGTCCGGCGCCAGCATACCGAGCGAACCTGGGGGCTGGAACTGAGCCGCCAGATTCGATGCGGCCACAAGGACAGTCAATACAACGAGAGCAGCCATCCCAACCCGACTTATCCGCGATTTGCTCATCGTTTCCTCCAAAATATTCAGTCTCACTGGGTTGCGGATTTTATCATGCGATCTACGGGGGATCAATTAGGCGGCAGCGACTGACCACCGTTCCACAAAGTTGATTTTATTCGCCGGCCCCAGGTCCTCAATTTTCAAGGACGTACGCCACTGTGGCGATTTGGTCACTGGCCTGCATAGTGTCGCCCATGATTGTCATAGGTACGCGCCAGGCTACCCGCGAGAGGAGTACGCTCGCTCGACCGTCGAAAATTCCGCTCGGCATCGTTACCGTGATGGCCGTTTGGTTTATCTCCAGTTACGCCTATCGCTACCTTACTTTCGATTCCGAACAGTTCGGCATCTTCAGGCCGCGTGCTGGCTGGCTTGTCCTTCATGTTGCCGGGGGCACGGCAGCGCTCCTCATCGGCCCAATACAATTCTGGTTTGGCTCGCAGCGTTCGAAAGCCGTGGTTCACCGAATTCTCGGTATCGGATATCTGATGTGTGTCGCCATTAGCAGCGCTGCAGCCTTTTACATGGCCGCGCACACGGACTTCGGTTGGGTTTTCGGAATGGGCCTCACCTCGCTGGCGATCGCCTGGGTCGCAACGACGGGTCTGGCCGTTCTAGCCATCAGCCGCTGCCTGATCGAGCAACATCGGGAATGGATGGTCCGGAGTTACGTCGTGACGTTCGGTTTCGTCATATTCCGAGCAGTGGTCGAAGTGTTTGAAATAGCCGGGACTGGCACTACGGTGGAGCGCCTCACCGCGGCAAGCTGGATGTGCTGGGCTGTTCCGTTGCTGATCACCGAAATGATGCTGCAGGGCCGCAAAATTTTCATGTACGGTGTTCAGGTTCCCGAGAGACTTGCCGCCAGGGAAAGCGGCCTGTTGGAGCTGATGAAATCGACTGAAAACACTGTAGTTTCACGGCCGCAGGCACCGAGCAAGGTTCGCCTTGAACAGCCTCAAAGCGTGGTTGAATCCAACCTGTAGCGGCGCTCTGTGAGCGCCGGTCTTTCCTGAATCCGCCTGAACATTCCTGCAGGTTGCAAAAGGGATTTATTCCAGGGTTTCCAACTTCCCCAGCAGAAAGCGCCGCTCGGCATCGGAGCCGGCAAATTGAACAGCTCGTTGATAGGCGTCGCGCGCTTCTCTGGTGAGGCCCGCACGGCGGCAGAAGTCCGCAAGTGTCGCATGAAACAGGAAATACTCTTTCATGGGAACCTGCCGTTGAATGGCGTGTAACTGCCTGATTCCGGAGTGAGGCCCCTCGATCATCGAGAGTGCCACCGCGCGGTTCAGAATTACCACCGGTGATGGGTTGAGTTGAACAAGCTGGTCGTAATAGCCAAGGATTTGATGCCAGTCTGTGAGCTCGTACATCGGAGCGAGCGAATGGCACGCGGCGATGCCTGCTTCGAGGTGATTATCCAGGTTGTCGAAGCCGAAAATTCGCGTCAGCGTCGAGACGAGATGGCCGTACTGATGCCGGAACAGGTGATCGACGAGTTGGCCGACATCCGAGATCATACTTAGTGTGGATTGATTTCGCGGACCTCGACCCGGCCCTTGTATTTCAGATGCGGGCAATCCTTCGCCGTTGCGATCGCCGCCTCCAGGCCCGGTTCTTCGATCAGGAAGTACCCGCCGATGACCTCTTTCGTCTCCGTAAACGGACCATCGACGACCCGCCCGTCAGCCACCGAGACCACTCGCCCGCCCTCTTTAAGCTCGTCGCCGCCTTTGTATTTGCCCTGCGTCCGGAGCTTTTGGGACCAGCCCAGGTAATCCTGCAGAATCTTCTGAGACTCCTCCGGTGAATAGCCGCTGAAGTCGCCGCCCTTTAACAACAACATGAATGTCGCCATTTTTCTGTCCTCCGTATTGGATCAATCTAATTCATACAGGAGACGAACAGGAGTGGCAGAAATCGACATCGGGCGCAACCAAAGGCTCCGAACGCCGCCCAAACCGCTTCCTACCTGCCGCACCCGCTTATACTCATGCGTATTAACACCGCTTCGCGTGATTTCTATGAACTGGCTTAGAAGTATTTGGAACTGGTTGGCGGATGCTACACACCAAAAGACGCTCTCGTTTATCGGAGGCGGCCTCGTTGTCATAGTTGGCGCAGTATGGCAACTCTATGAACATTTCTCCATACCACGGCCGGGAAGGATGCCGCCTCCCCGAATGAGAAATGAGGAAGTTCTGGGCGAAAGCGCCGGCGAACCCGGAAGAGAAGCCGCCCATGACGCGGAAAAAGCTCATGGTCCAGCTCTGCCAGTAGCCTCCCTGGCCGAGCACCGCGACCCAGGCCTCGAGCACCGCCGAGGGCGCGGGCACGGCGCCGATCCAGGGCAGGTAGTCCTTCTTGAAGCCCAGGGTGCCGAGGAGCTCCCTGAGGGGCGCGAAGAATTCTGGCGCCATCCATTGCTTGGAGCGCGAGCCGATCTCCCACAGGATGAGGAACATCACGACCGAGGCCAGGCCACGCCAGAACACGGGGTTCGCAAACAGCTTTTTCACTCCTTCAGCCCTCCTTTTCGCCCGCCTGGAAGGCCTTGAGCGCCTCCTCGTGCACGGCGTCGTTGGTCTCCTCGATCAGCTCGCGGAAGCGCTTCGAAGTGAGCACGCTGTAGTCGCGCGGGTGGGGAATGTCGACGTTGAGGATCTTTTTCGGCTTGCACGGGCGGGTGGTCATGATGGCCACGCGGTGACCGAGGAAGATCGCTTCCTCGAGATCATGCGTGATGAAGAAGATCGTGACCTTGTTCTTGTAGTAGATCTCGAGCAGCGCCTCGTGCATCACGCTCTTGGTGAGCGAGTCGAGCGCGCGGTAAGGCTCGTCCAGCAGCAGCGCCTTCGGGTCGTTCATGAGCGCGCGCACGATCTCGACGCGCCGCCGCATGCCCGAAGACACCTCGCCGGGGTAGCTGTGCTCGACGCCGGAAAGCCCCGCGTCGGCCAGCATCGCGCGCGCCTTTTCGATCGCCTGCCTGCGGCCGAGCTTGCCTTGCATCAGCGGGCCGAAGATCACGTTTTCCAGGTTGCTCTTCCAGGGAAACAGCGCCCCGTTCTGGAACACCACGATGCGGTCCGGGCCCGGCGTCGACAGCGGCTTGGCGGTGGAACACAGCACCTCGCCGTCCATCACGATGCGGCCCGAGGTGATCTCGTGAAAGCCGGCGATCGCGTTGAGCAGCGTGGTCTTGCCGCAGCCGGAAGGCCCCACGATCATGCAGATCTCGCCCGGCTCGATCTCGAGCGAGCAGTGGTCGACCGCCATCACGGCCGCGCCCTGCGGGTCGTACACCTTCACCACGTCATCGATGACGATATGTCCCCGCGTCATCGCTCGGCCAGGGCAAGCTCGCGCACGCGCCATTCCATCAGGTAGTCGCCGGCGATCCGCACCAGCGCGCTGGTGACGTAGCCGACGATGCCGAGCGTCACCATTCCGATCACGATGGTCGGGTAGCGCACCATGACGTAGGAAGTCCAGATGACGTAGCCGAGGCCGTATTGCCCGGAGACCATTTCCGCCGCCACCAGCGAGAACCATGACACGCCGATCGAAATCTGCAGCCCGGTGAAGATGAAAGGCAGCGCGCCCGGGGTGATCACGTGGCGGAACACCTGCCACCGGTCGGCGCCCAGGCAGTTGGCTGCGCGCACGTAGGACTCGTCGATCGACTCGACGCC
>Ga0137403_10008509_pt1 | contig 11493 bp, 9 predicted proteins | sample CZOMad2_1_16fung_FD_122057 | JGI IMG/M metagenome (GOLD analysis project Ga0137403, IMG submission 122057) | Vadose zone soil fungal communities from Angelo Coast Range Reserve, California, USA - CZOMad2_1_16fungal (Hybrid Assembly) | ecosystem: Environmental > Terrestrial > Soil > Vadose zone...
CGCTGCTGGAAACGATGGGCGACTGACCCGCGGGTCCTCGCAAGCGTTGCCGTGGCAAATCGCGTTGGAATTCTCGAATTTCGATTGGCGGCCTGACGGTGGAAGACCAAGGCTGCTTGCTCGCCGAGATGACCGTCCTTCCCTTCCCGTCCGATTGATGCGATGAACGACGTCACGCGAAATGTCGATTCCGATGTCACGGCCGGATTCGGTCACGAATGGTCGACGTTCCGACAGAGCGAAAACGAATTTTCGCCGGTAGACCGCGAGGCAATCTTCCAGTCCTACTTCCATATCTTTCCGTGGACCGAGTTACCAACCGATTCGGTCGGCATCGATGTCGGTTGCGGCAGTGGGCGCTGGTCGGTGATGGTCGCGCCAAAGGTGGGTCATCTTCACCTCCTCGACGCAAGCGCTGATGCCCTCGCCGTTGCTCGGGCGAACCTCGCCGATGCCAGCAACGTCAGCTTTCATCTCGCAAGCGTCGGCAATATCCCGCTTGATGATAACTCCCTCGACTTCGCGTTCTCGCTGGGGGTCTTGCATCACGTGCCGGATACGACCGCCGCCATCCGCGCTATCGCAACCAAGCTGAAGGTTGGAGCGCCGTTTTTGGTCTACCTTTATTATGCGATGGACAACCGCCCATGGTGGTATCGCGCAATCTGGCGATTCAGCAATACCTTCCGGGTGATCATTTCGCCGTTGCCGCCAACGATGCGACTCGTGATCAGCCAGATCATCGCGGTTGTTGTCTATTGGCCCTTGGCGCGCTTTGCAGCGATCGTCGAGCGCGCAGGATTCTCTCCGGCCGCCATTCCGCTCGAGTCCTACCGCAATCGAAGATTCTATGTAATGCGCACCGATGCCTACGACCGGTTTTGTACCAGACTTGAGCGGCGATTTACGCGACGGCAGATTGAGCAAATGCTGACTGGCACAGGATTTGACGAGATTCGCTTTTCGGACGAAGTGCCCTACTGGTGCGCCGTCGGCAAAAAACGGTGAAGACGGCAGACTCGCAAAAGCTGCTACAGTACATCAATCAACGACCCTGGGACGCAGGAGTCTTTGCCTTGTTCGGACCGACAGAGCAACATGCAGGTTAAATACAACACCCAAATCCTCGCGAGATGGACATCGCTCGCGGTTACGCTGGCGGTCCTCGCGAAAACCTTCGTACCGTTCTATCTGATAGGCTCGACGGCTATTTTTGCGGCTTCTGTCGCGGTCGGGCTTATCCTGGTTACCTGGAGTTGGCGCCCGATTTTCGAGGGCGCGAGCCGGGTCCCAGACGCCCTCGTCGTGGCGGCCCTGCTCTACGCGGTCGTCGTCGTCAGCTTCCTGGTGTATTCCCGCGGCGCAGTTCCGGCGACGCACCTTTGGGGTATCCTGATCATCCATGGGATTATGCTGATTTTTGGTTTTTCTGCAGCGCGTGCGGTGAAGGTGGTCCTGCTCGTGCTTTTGGGTATGGCGACGATCTATGCAGCGCTGCTCGCCCTGCACGCATTTCGGTTCGGCGGCGTCACAACGGGCATCAATATCGACGACATCTTTGGAATCGGCGTGCCGGCGATCTACATCACCTTCCATCAGAATATCGGCTTCGGGCTCGGCCTCGGCGCGCTCGCATTACTTGGATTGGCTTCGAATCGCATCACGCAGATATTCGCAGTGAGTGCACTGGCTATCGTGCTGCTGTTCCTGCTTCATATCGCTGCCCGAACGGCATTGGTTGCGCTCGCTGTTAGTCTTATCTTCCTCGGTTTCGCAACGCTTTGGGCATATTCGAGGAAAGTGGCGTTGATCGCCACCGCGACTATCATCGTGGCCGCGACCATCGCCTGGGGGGTGCTTTCTCAGCGCGCGCTAAACCAAATAGAAGTCGACGCAAGAGCACCTGATGCAGTCTCTCGGACCATCCGAGAGCTTCAGAATCCCGATCCCGGATTCCGTTTGCCGATATGGGAACAGACCTGGCGCCATATCGTGAGCGAACCCGATCGGCTGCTACTTGGGCGGGGCATCGGCATGTATCCAGTTGACGCGGGATTTGGCCCTCCCGATTGGCTGCTTCACCCCACAGAAGGATCCAGGCATTATCCCCACAACGTGCATCTGGAAATACTCTACGAAACCGGAGTCGTTGGCCTGATGCTGTTTAGTATACTAACTGTCTTCCCAATGGTTGCGTCGCTGCGTCGTTGGTCCGCGTTTTCCCCCGCGGAGAAATCCGCCGTAGCCATGTATGTTTTTAACCTTGTTAGTTCGGACATTTCCGGCGCGTTTGCCTATATGTACATGCTGCAATTTTTTCTCGCGTTGACTGTTGGGATTATTGCCGTGAAACGGAGTGCAGAAGCCGACGCGCAAGACGAACCATTAGCTACTTGATAGCGGCAACGCGCCAAATTCAGTGGAAGTCGAGCACTGAGCGACGCTTGTTACAGCGAGACTTGAAAGGGAATCGGTCTAAGCTGATCGCGTCATTGGCTTTGAAACCAGCGCAAAACCTCGATAACAGCACCTGCAGCAAGCGCAAATTTGCTCAAAGCAGCGTTTGACCTCTAGGACGCGGATCGCACAAACAGGACGACATGCTATAGACTCTTGGCTCCGCAGCCGAGCGGGCGGCGAATTACAAGGCGTGGGACACGAAGCGGTTACGCAGCCGCGCCCGACGGTTAGTGATATTCAGCCGCGACCGAAAAATGAAAATTACACAACGCCTTGTCGGCGCCAATTTTCTACCGCCAACCGAAGCCCGGCCTCAAATTCGCGAGGTTGGACGGCGAAGATTTCGATCATCCCCGATAACGGGATATCCACATTCTCGCCGAAGCGTTGCACGATCCCGGCGTCAATCGGCGTGGCACGAATTTTATTGAGAAGGGAGATTGCGACCAATAGCAAAAATGCCGGAACAGGAATGATAACACATCTACGACCTATGGATTTCGCACAGAGTTTTGCCATCGCGCGCCACGAGAGAGGCTTTCCAGCCAAAGCAACCACATGCCTCCCTGCCCATTTTGTTGTGGCGGCCACGAATAAGCAATCAACGATGTCATCAATATAGATCGGCTGGACGATCTGACGACCTCCGCCCGGCGCCGGCAATACAGGGAAGCGTCGGATTGCCCCCAGCAGCCTTTGGATATTATTTTCTTGGTTGCCGCCGTAGATCATCGCAGCATGCAGCATCACGCCGTTACGATTGCAGGCCATAAAATCCGCTTCCGCTTTTCGAACCTCGTCTGCTCGTTTGTTTGGTACTGCAGAGTAGCGCCAAGCCGACCCCATCAAAACAAGGTCGGTTGGACGCGAGGGAAGATTTTCAACAATTGATTGCGTATATCTTGCATGGGCACATGACACGACGACATCTGCATCTTCCATCACGTCACGGACGCCGACGCCGCTCGATAAATCGGCGGCCGCTCCGTCTCGTCTCGATATGCGCCTAAATGGAAGACCAGCCGCTCGGAGTTTCTCCGAGAGCCGCGTCCCAATGTCAGTTGAAGCCCCAAAAATTACGATCATTAATTAAACTTACCAATGATCGGACTTCGCAACAATCTCCAACCGCGTTATGCCTCACGCAACAGCACAAAGGCAACCGTTCCTGAGTACGGTTTTGTAACAGATTTGAACAGTGATTTGCGGGCCGGCAGATTGAGCAAATGTGGCCGGCGCAGAATATGACGAGACTCGCTTTTCGGACAAAGCGCCCTACTGATGCACCGTCGGGAAAAACCGCTGAAAACGGCAGCCCCAAAAACCCCTACTGCGCATCCTCACGAGCGCTACCATTGACAATCTCAAACTACTGGCAGTTGACTTGGGATCAGAGGTGAGGCTCGTCTCCTCTTCCAGGTGGGCCTTCTCCAAAGCGGCAGGGCGGAACCTTTTGCCCAGACGTCGTTCGGTTTTTCGCAGGAAATCATCATGCTGTCAGTAAGCTACGCCGCTGCAGCCGCTGCCATGCTCGCCGCCGCGCTTTACCTCTTCTTCAGATTGCGTCTGTTTTTAACGACGACCACCATGCTGATTGGATCGCTGTTGCTGATCTATGGACCCGCATTTCTGAGCTATACCCTTTCATCAGGCGAGTTATCTTTCTTGATCCATCGATTGTCAGGCTCAGCTGGCGTCCCTCATCCGATATTTCCGATCATACAGGCCAGAGTTCCGGACTTTGATGCAGTCGTCATTGCGATGAATTTTTCAGTTGCATTGATGTACATAGGCATCATTTCTGGAATCGAGGCTGTCGATCGGCTCTTCCCGAAGCGGATCACGACCATGCGGACCGCACTCACGGTGTGGAACGCTCAGGCTCTTCAAGGCGATATTGGAGCCGGCTATCGCGTCGAGCTGATCGTAATTTTAACTCTCACCCTGGTCATGTCGTATTTTTCGATCACAGAGAACCACCTTGCCACGATCTGGAATTTCTTGACGATAACTGGAAACGATGATGTCGCGAGGAACGCCTTCCGGTTCAACCACGGAGGCAGCCCTGACTATTTATATCGTTTGATGCTTGGCGCGGTTGCGCCGATGTTTGTTATCTGGGGTGTATTGGCAGGTTGGTCAGGCAGGTCATGGTCGTTGTTGTTGGCCGCATCTTTGCTTTTCATCGTCACTCTGATTGGAAAATCTGAAACTCTCAGTAAAGCGCCCCCCGCATTTTTTCTAGTTCAGCTAATGGTGGCGGCATTTCTCACCTTCACCAACAGGGTTACTTGGCGAAGTGCGCTTGGCGCCGCAGGCGGCGTCGTGCTCACACTCTTTGCTGTCACTCTTCTGGTTATGAGCTCTACACAGGGAACAGCAGCGCTGAAATTCGTTTATTCCCGTGTGTTCGAAGTGCCCAACCAGGCGTTGCTTGAATTTTTTGGCACGTTCCCTTTCATCCACCCCTTTATGTGGGGCGCCAATATCCGACCGGTCGCGACATTGATGGGGCAATCATTCATTCCGGCCTTTAGTATTGTGGCACACACGTGGTACGGCACCTATGATGTGACCAGTAATGCTCTTTTTGTCGCGGATGCTTGGGCCGACTTTTCGTACGCCGGGGTGATAGTGTGGAGCCTGATAGCAGGAGCAGTTTGCCGTTCGATCGACGCAATCTTTCTTGCAAATGGTAAAACCGTCGCTGGCGTCGCAGTGCTGGGTGCTGCATTTTTCGGTGTATTTACGCTGCTAATAACCGCGTTGAGCACTGCTTTAACTTCAGGTGGACTGCTGCTAGCACCGATTCTGGCCGGCCTGGTGTTGATGGCAACTCGGTATTTCGGTCAGCGCCGCCCGGGGTCGCCGGTCGAGCACGCGGTTCGGAACGAATAAATCCGGGCCGGATGACTGAATAGGGGACAATTTCGTAATGACGTTCATCCGCGCTATTCGCCCAGTCGACGCTTTGCTGCCACGCCGATCGCCTTACTTCCTGGCCTTGGACTTGTGATCTGAATGACTCCCGCCGCTCCTGACTCACCTCGACGACTGCTCTACGTCGCCAACGAGGATTTCGCGTTCCTGCTTAACCGTTTGCCGATGGCGCGCGCCGCGCGCAATGCGGGCTTCGAAGTACATGTCGCAACGCGTGTAAACAAGGGTGCTGAGGCAATCGAGGCCGAGGGCTTCATTGTGCATCCAATACCCTTCCGGCGCGGGGGATTATCCCCGTTTGCGGCAATCCCAACCATCCTGGCGCTTCGGCGCGTCGAGAGCAGAATCAAGCCGCAAATAGTGCATCACTCTGGTTTGCAATGCTGCGTCTATGGATCGATCGCTGCACTCGGCAAGAAAATCTCGCAGGTCAACGCCATAACCGGGCTGGGCTACATCTTCACGTCAGTAACCTGGCGGACACGGCTGCTAAAGCAGAGCATGGTGTGGCTTTTGCCTTGGCTCTTGAACCGCCCGCGCAGCTTCGTTCTTGTTCAGAACCCTGATGATCGCACAGCACTCAGCGATCTTGGGATTGAACGGGAGCGAATGGCTCTTATCCCCGGATCGGGTGTCGATACGGATGCCTTGCAACCTTTGCCGGAGCCGGAAGGCCCGATCACCTTCGGCTTTGCAGGACGCCTGCTGACCGACAAGGGCATACGTGCGTTGGTGGCTGCCCACGGCATTCTGCGTGACCAGGGTCATGACGCGAATCTGATCATCGCAGGGAATCCAGACCCTGCCAATCCTGCTTCCGTTTTGCGGGAAGAGGTGGAGGAGTGGAGTCGTCGGCCCGGGATTACCTGGCTAGGGCACATCGACGACATCGTATCTTTGTGGCGAATCTGTCACTTTGCGGTGTTGCCATCACACAGGGAAGGCCTGCCTGGGAGCCTGCTGGAAGCGGCAGCGTGCGGGAGACCAATGATTGCAACCGATGCGCCGGGTTGTCGCGAGATCGTCATTGAGGACCAAACAGGACTTCTGGTGCCAATCGAAAATCCAGCAGCACTTGCACATGCGATTAGGAGCCTCGCAACCTCGCCTCAACTGCGGGCAGGATACGGGAAGGCCGCAAGACAACTGGTCGTCAGCAAGCTATCGGCAAAAATCATCGGAAACTCGATTGTCCGGCTTTATGATGAGCTGACGCTTGAACACCCTCGAACACCGGTCTCCGTCGCCGAACGTCTGCCGCGTACCGGAAAAATCTTGCTGGTCACCCAGCACTATGCGCCCTTTCCCAGCACGACATCCGGCTATATGACGGAAATCGCAAGAGAGCTTGCGCAAAAAAGCCGGGTGGTGGTGATATCAAGCTCGCCTAATTCCGCTTCCAAATTGCCACCGACGCCAGGCGAGCCGGAGGTCGTTGAGATTAAGAGCTGGTGGCCAGGCAAATCTGCCTTGGTGTCACGATCATTGGCCGCGGTGCTGTTTTCCGTCCAGGTATTCGTCGCAGTATTGAAGCATGCCCGCAGCGAAGACGTCTTGCTGTGCGTAACAACTCCGTTCACGCTGCCATATACAGTTGCTCTGGCCGCACGACTTCGGAAGGCCGCTTCAGCCTTGATCATTTACGATCTTTACCCTGACAGCCTGGTAATGGCTGGCTTTCTTCGCGCGTCTTCGACTCTAACGCAGTGGCTGCGATTGGCCAATAGAATGATGTTTCGGTCGCTCGACGCTATTGTCATTATCGGTCGCGACATGAGCGCGAAATTGCTCGACTATCCTCAAATGACCGCCGCTAAGATCAACTTAATTCCAAACTGGGCGACCCTGCCAGTCCGCTACAGAGAACTGACTCCCGAAAATCCTTATCGCCAGCGTTGCGGTGACGGATTTGTCGTCGCCATGTCTGGAAATGCAGGCTTTACGCATGATCCGGAGTCCGTTTTTGAAGCCGCTCGGATTTTGAAAAATAGCACAAACATCAAATTCCTGCTGTCGGGAGAAGGCGTGGGTTGGGCCAAGCTCAGAGATATGCAGGCAGCATCACCCCTTCCCAATGTTACCCTGAACGAGCGGGTCCCTGAATCCGAACTGGAGAGTTTTCTTTCCGCAGGAAACATCTGGATCATTCCCTATCGCAAGAACAACACAGGCGTGTCAGTGCCGAGCCGCATATATAATTTACTCGCCGTCGGGCGCCCGATCATTATCTGTTCGGAACCAGATGCCGAGGCAGCAATGCTGGTGCGGGAAGAGGATATAGGTTGGGTGACGCCTCCTGAAGATCCGGAAGCGATAGCTCGAATTATAAGTTTTGCGGCGTCTGCCGCCGCCAACACAAATGAAAAAGGGCATCGAGCGGCGATCGTGGCTCCCCGCTTCACCCGGCAGATTGCGTTGAATGCCTATCGTGATCTCATGGACAGGTTGCTAGACCGACAACTTTCCCGTAACCGAAAGAGCGTGAAAAGCCTCGTTTAAGCTGTTCCCGACTTTCGCTCGCAGTCGAGTTCACATAGTACATACCTCGCCAAAAACCGCGCGTTCTAGACTACCTAAATATTGCGGCCCAAGCGCCCCCCAAACGAAAGCACAATCCAGGGAGTGGATCGTGAGAGTGTATCTTGGCCCGAGCAGAGCGGCTTGTTCGTTTTGCCACTGCAGTCCAGGTTCGTTCCGAACATGCGAGTTACCGGATTGCAGCGTTTTGGCCGCTTAATCAGGCTTTCGTGATCTGTCGCAGACGCGCAAGGTGCCAAGGATGACCGAGCCCGTGAGAAAAGAACCCAGCGTCTCCTGGCTTTCGGTCGTTTTGTCCGCGAGGCATGATCCGTTCGCGCGGATTTTGAATGTCGATCTGCTAACGGTGCTGATCGCAATATTGTTGCCTTGGTCGACGACCGGCGTCGTGATCGCCGCAGCGCTCTGGATTATCGCACTTGTTCCAACGCTTGAGGTGCGAACATTTCTGCGATCGCTGACGCGCCCGATTTGTGTTCTGCCGATCGCAGTCTTCGCTTTAGCGCTCGTTGGAACCCTGTGGTCTGACGCATCGTGGGGCGCACGTCTCTACGCGGTCGGTCCGACTACAAAATTGCTGGTGCTGCCATTACTGCTCTATCATTTCGAACGCTCGTCCCGCGGCGTATGGGTCTTTGTCGCTTTTCTGGCGTCCTGTACGTTGTTGATGGCGGCGTCCTGGTTAGTCGCTTTCAACCCCCATCTCTCGCTTAAGCCCAATTTCTCGCCCGGCCCCAACGCCCCGGCGATAGGAATCTTCGTCAAGAATTATATCGATCAAAGTCAGGAATTTGCGCTCTGCCTGGTGGCGCTCGCCTATCCGATCACGACTTTCCTGCGAGCGAAAAGATTTTTTCAGGCGGCGTTGCTGAGCGCAATCGCGCTGAGCTTCGCCGTTAACATGGCATTTGTCGTCGTTTCGCGGACTGCGCTGGTCACCATGCCGATCATGCTGGCGGTGTTCGCGCTGTTTCATCTAAAATGGCGAACTAACGTCATCATATTCTGCGTGGCGGTCGTCCTTTCAGCACTGGCTTGGGTGACATCGCCTCAATTGCGATGGACGACCACGACGTTCCTGAGGGACTACGAAATTTATAGGGAGCGTAATCAACCGACATCGATCGGGTTGCGGCTGGAATTCTGGCAGAAATCGCTGCGGTTTTTTTCAGACGCCCCGATTGCTGGACACGGTACCGGGTCGACTCGAGGACTTTTCGAGCAGGCCGCAACGGGTCCCAAAGTTCTCGCTGGCGGCCAGGTCATCGGCAATCCGCATAATCAAACCCTAAACGTCGCGGTGCAGTGGGGGATGATCGGTATAATTGTGCTCTATGCGATGTGGTGGCTCCATTTGCTGCTGTTTCGCGGTGACGGATTGGCGACATGGATAGGGTTGCTGGTTGTCGTGCAAAATATCTTCACTTCGCTTTTCAATTCACATCTGTTCGATTTTCACGAAGGCTGGATGTATGTGTTGGGTGTCGGTGTCGCTGGTGGCATGGCCCTCGACATAAGGCAGGCACCGATTCAACGCGTTAATGTCGACGATCGAATACGCCGAACTGCTTGATACCTCGCGGTCGCGAGGTTCGGGCTCATTTCTGCTACGAGCGTCAGCTGAACCTAAGGGCCCTTGGTAATGATGCTAGGTTGGGTTTTGGCACAAATGCGGAGTGCCTCGTGGTCCGCGACCTTGAGCGTAGCCAGATTTGGCCATCACTTGCTCGCTGTTGGGCTGCGGTGCTAAAAAGATGCGCGGTGAAGCCGAACATGAAGGTCGCGCTACAAGGATTCGGCCTCTACCTTGGGCTGTTCTTCGAAACGCACGTTCAATTAATTGGCAGCAAAGCATCCCGAAATTCAAAACCCGTTGCATATTGGAAACATCGCCCGTCAATGGAAAGCCCGGAGTTCTGCCGCGCATTGAATCCTTGCGCGGCATCGCAGCCCTCACGGTGGTCGGCTATCACGTTAGTAGCCAACTGTCGGCAAGTACCGCATACGGCTGGTTTGACGCTTTAGCCTACCGAATACTTGTCACGCTCTCAAATGGCGTCGGCGCTGTCGTTATCTTCTTTGTCTTGAGCGGTTTTGTTCTTACGCGTTCGCTCGAAGGCAATTCCGATCCCGTCAGGTTCTTCCGAAGCCGCCTATTCCGGCTGTTTCCAGCGGCTATCATCGTCGTCTCACTACTGACGATCCTTCACTGGCAGTTCGGAATCTTCGTGGGATACGAAGCATCGTTCGACCCCACCGACATCATCCTTAACCTGTTGATGATTCGAAGCGATATTAACGGCGTGATGTGGTCGATGACGGTCGAGTGCGCGGCAACACCATTGATCTTATCGAGCTTCTGGTTGTTTCGTAAGCATGGAGAGCGGCCGCTTTGGAGCTTGGTCGCAATTCTTCTCGTTTTGTCTTTTTGGGGACCCTATGTTCATCTCCTTGGAGGCTTCACCACTCTCGCACCCCTTTATGCCTTCGTCGTCGGCGTACTTCTACATTTTCAAGGCGCGACGATTGCATCATCAATCAATACAAGGCTGGCGACTATTGCGGGAATCGCCACGATGATCGTTTTCTGTTTCTGTGGAACGAGGACGCAAAGCGCGCTAGTCTTGCTACTAGAATGCCTGAGCGCCGGCACATTGATCTTGCTAATCGTCTGGCGTCCCACGACACCTCTATTTAAGCCGCTCGATTTCAAATTAGTCCGGTTTTATGGACGAATTTCGTATAGCTTCTATCTACTCCACCCATTGGGCATCTCGGTCACGTTTCGTATTTTCGATCCACTAATTATCAGCCTGTCGGGAGTACCGTTGTCCGTAAGAGCGGTCCTTACAACTCTTGTGTCTATCGTATTTACGACGCCAGCCGCCTATTTGGCTTGGCGGTTTGTGGAGATGCCCGCCATTAAATTCGGAAGAATGTTCGGCAAGACTCCGCCCCTGCTGGCAATTGGATAATCTACAAGATAGTCCCGAATGGCTTGCTCTAGCGGTGCGGTAGTGAGGTCTTAAACGATGCGTACTGCTGCAGGCTTCAATCAGTTCTACGCGGTAACTGATCCTTGGCAGATTTCCCATCCCAGATTGAGAGACAAGGTTCTACGCCGTGCCGTCGCTAAATTCGTTCCTGGCAAGTCAGTCCTTGAACTTGGATGCGGCGAAGGTCATCTCACGCAAGCTATATTAAACAGCGCATGGCGGCCTAGGGTACACCCGTATTTGCAGAAACGGCCTGATATCTCTGCTTCGCATCCGATCCCATCAACCGCTTCGCAACCGCAGTAAATTTCGCCTCGCAATTCGGTTTAACCTTGGCAACTTTCCAGCGGTCCTCGTTCTCCTCATCGGGCGGCCGGCCGCCTTCGTCATCCCGAGCTTCCCGCCCGCCGTCCGCTTTCTTCAGCTCGGGCCTGAATTCGCCGATGGCGGCGACCCGACATCGTCCTGGCACCGGCGGATGCAGGGCCTGATCGATGCCCACAACGGCGACCTCTACGCGATCGTGATCGGGAAGAGGAGCCTGTCACCGTCGCGCGAA
>Ga0137403_10008510_pt1 | contig 11490 bp, 10 predicted proteins | sample CZOMad2_1_16fung_FD_122057 | JGI IMG/M metagenome (GOLD analysis project Ga0137403, IMG submission 122057) | Vadose zone soil fungal communities from Angelo Coast Range Reserve, California, USA - CZOMad2_1_16fungal (Hybrid Assembly) | ecosystem: Environmental > Terrestrial > Soil > Vadose zone...
GATCAGCGTGAACCACGCATTCCCCGCCGCCACACGCGGCGAGATTCCCTGCGCCGTGCGCATCAATCCATGGATCAACCAGGGCTGCCGCCCCAATTCCGCAGTCATCCATCCCGCCGTGTTCGCAATGTACGGCAGCGGCACGCAAAGCATCAGCGTCCAAAGCATCCACCGCGAATCGTATAATGTTCCCCGCCACAAAAGCAGCGCCGCCACAACCATCACTGCAATGAAGATCGTGCCCAGCCCCACCATCACGTGATAACTGTAATACAGCAGCGGAATCTGATCCGGCCATTCGTTTTCTGGAAATTCGGACAGGCCCTTCACGTCCGCGCGCCACTGCCGATACGTCAGGAAACTCAGCATGTTCGGAATTTCCAAAGGATTGTCGAGCTTTCTTTTTTCTACGTCGGGCTGCCCGAGGATCGCCAGCGGCGCACCCCGCTGTGATTCGAACAGTCCTTCCATCGCCGCCAGCGTCACCGGCTGATGATTCGCAACCAGTTTTCCCTGCATGTCTCCGGTCGGGAAAAGTTGCAGCAGCGCTGCGATCGCGCCGACCAGCACGCCTGCTTTCACAAACGTGCGGCCGTAAATTTCATCGCGTTTTGTCAGCAAATAGAACGCGCCCACCGCGGCCATCACGAAGCATCCGGTCTGCACCGCGCCCAGCATGGTGTGCGCGTACTGCCACAATGCCCACTTGTTCAGCAACAGATCCCAGAAGCTGGCGAGTTCGATCGCGCCGTTGGCGCCGAGCCGGTAGCCCGTCGGGTGCTGCATCCAAGCGTCTGTTGCTACGATGAAATATCCCGAGAGCCACGAGCCCAAAAAAACCAGAAAAGCGGACAACCAGTGTCCAATGCGTCCGAGTTTTTTCTCGCCAAACAAAAACAATCCCAAAAAGCTCGACTCCAGAAAAAAGGAAAACACGCCCTCCATCGCCAGCGTTTGGCCGATCACGCCGCCTGCCGCTCGCGAAAACGCCGCCCAGTTCGTTCCGAACTGAAATTCCATCGGGATGCCCGTGATCACGCCCACGGCGAAGTTGATGCCGAAGATTCGTCCCCAAAATCGCGCCGCCCGGTTGTAGTGCTCATCGCCCGTGCGCAACGCTTTGGTCTTCAAATAGACTAGCAGCAGCGCGAGGCCCATCGTCAGTTGCGGAAAAATGTAATGAAACGTGATTGTGAACGCGAAGTGCAGGCGGTGCACATCCAGTGCTTGTCCCACGAATCACCTCGCGAAGCGCCAGCGCGGCTGGTGGTCGCCCGAGAAGTTGTATAACCCTGGCGAAATCAACAGCATCTTCTCATCTCGGACAGTTTCTTGAATACTTTTTCTCTGCTTCTGGCACAATCCAGACCAATTCCATCGTGTTAGGTTCCGCTCTAAGATTTGCACTCCATCGCTCGCCATTTCTGAGAATATCTCTAAGGTTTAGTCTGCTCCCACTGCATCCGATGTACTGTCTTGTTTCGTCTTTTCTCGGGAGGCCGTTCATGAAATATGACGCAATCGTTATCGGCTCAGGCCAGGCCGGTAATCCCCTCGCGCATCATCTCGCCGACCTCGGATGGTCCGTCGCGCTGATTGAAGAAAAAGATCTTGGTGGCACCTGCATCAACGTTGGCTGCACGCCGACCAAAACGATGGTCCACCGCGCCCAAGTTGCCCACTACGCGCGAAACTCCGCGCGCTGGGGCGTCAACGCCTCAAACGTCAGCGCCGATCTCGCAAAAATCGTCGCCCAAAAAGACGAAGTCGTCATGAGTTTCCGTAACGGCCAGCAAAAACAAATAGACAAGCGCCCCAAACTTCGCCTTTATCGCGGCCACGCGCGTTTTGTCGCGGCACATCAGCTCAAGGTCGGCGAGGATTCCCTTGAAAGCGAAAAGATTTTCATCGACACCGGTGCCCGCCCGAGTATCCCGCTGATTGTCGGCCTCGAAACCGTTCCCTATCTCACCAACGAATCCGTCATGCGGCTCACTACCGTTCCCGAACACCTCCTGATCCTCGGTGGCGGTTACATCGGGCTCGAATTTGGACAAATGTTTCGCCGCTTCGGCAGCCGCGTCACCATCTTGCATATGGGCCCGCAAATTGTTGGGCGTGAAGATCCCGAAATTTCCGCCGAACTCCAGAAGGCGCTCGAAGCCGAAGGAATTCAATTCATTCTCAACGCGCGCACCTCGCGTGCCGAAGGTAAGCCCAACGCCGTTACGCTTTTCTACGCAGGCTCTCCAGGCGCGTCGAGCGTCAGCGGTTCCCATCTCCTGGTCGCCACCGGACGCAGTCCAAACACCAGCGAGCTCGGTCTCGACGAGGCCGGCATCGCCACGGACAAAAATGGCTTCATCAAAGTAAACAGCCGCCTCGAGACCACCGTCCCCGGCGTCTGGGCGCTGGGAGATTGCAAAGGCGGCCCCGCTTTCACCCACATTTCCTACAACGATTTCCAAATTGTTTACGGCAATCTCGTCGAAGGGAAAAAGCTTTCAATAGAAAATCGTCTCGTGCCGTATTGCCTTTTCACCGATCCCCAGCTCGGCGGCGTCGGCATGACGGAAAAAGAAGCGCGCGCGAAAGGCTACAAATTGAAAATTGGAAAATGTCCGATGACGCATGTCGCACGCGCCATCGAGCGCGACGAAACCGCCGGCCTGATGAAAGTCGTAGTCGACGCTTCGAACGACCGCGTTCTCGGCGCTTCCATCCTGGCCACCGAAGGCGGCGAGCTCGTGCAAATTCTCGGTACGCTCATGCTTTCGAAGCAGCCGTACACGCTCCTGAAGGGCGCCGTGTTCATCCATCCGACGCTCGCCGAAGGTTTTTTTGCGCTGATGCAGGATGTCAAGCCGGTGGACTAGCGCACTCTTGCGGAAATCATGGCGGGACCGGGCGGACTTGAACCGCCAACCTAGAGTTTAGGAAACTCTCGCTCTATCCAGTTGAGCTACGGCCCCGTCTCTCCATTGTAATACTTCCCGCGCTTTTCAGTTCTGCCCGGCTTCATCCCGGTCAGGCCGCGAGGTCCATGGCGTCGGAGGCGCCGCTGGCCCGGGCGTCTACCCCCGCGCGATCCGGAATCCGTAGTCCGCGTATTGAAACTCCGGCGGAATGCTGGAGCGCGCCGCGGTTCGCGTAACCTTAATATGGTGCCGCCAGGACCCGCCACGCGAAGCACGGCGGCTGCCACTCCGAGGCCCTTGCGGATTTCGTTCCGGAGAGTGTGCGTAGTAGCCGTCGTCGTACCAGTCCGCGCACCATTCATGAACGTTGTCGCCGAGATTGTAAATCCCATACGCATTAGGCGGATACAAACCCACCGGCTCCGGGCCATTCTTCCACCGCGTGGCGTAATCAGGAACAAATTCTGGAGGCGCGTCCCCCCACGAATACAGCAAACCCTCGACGCCGCCGCGGGCCGCGCGTTCCCATTCGGCTTCGGTCGGCAAGCGATACGCTTTCTCCGTCGCGCGGCTCAGCCATTGGCAGTACGCTGTCGCCTCATCCCAGGACACCGCGACGACAGGCATCCGCGGATCATTAAAATTCGAATCATTCCACTGTGGCGGGGGCGCACCACCTGTCGCGGCAAGAAAGCATCCGTACTCCGCATTCGTCAGTTGGTGCGTCGCCAGCTCGAACGCATCCACCCACACCCGGTGCACCGGCTTCTCATCATCGCGCCCAGTCTCGCAACCCATCCCGAACCAGCCCTCCGGGATGCGCACCATCACCGGTTCGATGATCCCGCCGTGCGCCCCGCTCACACTCGCCCCGCTCATCCTCGACACCGCTGCCATACCTTCTCCCCTATTTCTCCCACATCCGGAATCCGCCTAGAAACGCATTTTCATTGCTGCCTAGCCGTGCGCCGTCAGGCAGCTTCTTCAATTTCTTGATGTTTCCCCCGCCCAGGACGACGTAATCGGCTTCCAGCGCGGTCCTGAGTTTCTTCGTAACCTTCGCAACGTGCCCACGCCATTTCTTCTTCCCCAATCGCTCGAGCCCGCGCAGGCCGAGATAATCTTCGTAAGTTTTCCCGTTCTTGTAGCTGAGGTGTGCCAGCTCCATCGGCTCCAGCATTCCATCCACAATCATCGCCGATCCCAGCCCCGTCCCAAGTCCCAGAAAAAGCATGCGCCCGCCCTTATAACTGCCCAGCGCCTGCATCGCCGCGTCGTTGAGTATCTTCACGGGGCATCCAAAAGCCTTGCTGAAATCAAATCTCATCCACCCGCCCCCCAGGTTATGCGGCTCGCGTAGCGGATGTCCGTTTATGATCGGCCCGGGGTATCCCAGGGATACGCGGTCAAACTTCCAATCCTTCACGCACTCTTTAACCACCCGCACCATCTTGCCCGCCGTCATCGTGGGCCCGGAGGGAATCTTGCGCACCTCTTTTTGCCCGGTCGCCAGCATCTTGATGTTCGTCCCCCCAACATCGACCACGAGAACTCTGGGAGTTTTCGCCGCTCGTACCCTTTTCATAGCCGTTGCTCCAATGGCTCCACGAGGGTATGGTTTTTTCTCCTCCATCGGCAAGAGAATTCCAGAAAGCCGCACCGAGTTCGCGCGTTGGCCCATCCTTGCGGGTTTTTGCAAAGATGGGCCTGCCCGCCATGCTACTCCCCGATGAATTGTAACAGTGGTATTCTCTCCTCGCATCTCGCTGCAAGAGGAAGGAATGAGTGGCATCTGCGCCACCCGTACCCATGCCCGAGAAGTACAAACTCACGCGAGCGGAAATGAATGCGCTATTGCGCGATCTCCGGAACATTTTTCAAATATGGGGATGAGCGGGAGTTTATGCAGGTTTTGCGGAAGCGCGGGATAAAAGACGAGGACCCGCGCTTCGCCGAGATCGTGAAACTTTTCCGCGACTTGCGGAGCGGGAAGACTTGACAGCTAGCTTGTGGAGGTCTTTGCGCATGGCTTTGGCCTCAGCGGGCGGCAAAGTGCTAAGGTGATCTTGAATGATCGCCGCAGCCCTTCTGACGGCCACGTCAAGCTTTGCCTTTTTGATCTCCATTGCAATCTCAGAATAACAGCAAGCTAAGGCCCCTGCAACGCCGTTCGGGAGACGCGTTTCGGAAACCGCTTTAATCCTTTCCGAAGGGCGCGTGCCGCTCTTATCCAATCCCCATTCCTTGAATTCCGCGCATCAAGCCCTCAGCCCCCCAAGGTCACACTCCGCGAACCTGCTCATTCGGACAGGGATAACGCATTGGGGGAGTACCGCACTTCGCCGGACTCGCTGCCCCGCCGCCATCGTGGTCTACTTGCCTCAAGTGCGGCTCTTCAACGCCGAGTCGCTCTCAAGAGAAGCCAGCCCTTCCCTTGTGATTGCAACGCGCGCCGCTCCGCCATCGCTCATCCCTTTGGCGGTGAGCAGTCCGCAAGATTCGCGGAACTCTGCACTGCGGCTCGCAAAGTGCTCCCTCAGATCAGCCGCGAATCCGGGTTTTGCGGGAGCGCCCAACGGAGGGTAAGAAATGAAAGCCAAAATGATAATCGTGGGAGTCCTGGCAACCAGTTTTTTCCTGGGAGCTGCGAGCGCAGCAGCGCAGTCCTTCAATCCGATCCATTGGATCAAGAAGGGCCCAACCGCCACCGAGCAGCTCGCGGCCAACAAAGACCAGAACCAAAAGCTCGCATTGCAGTTGCAGGCTATCCTGCCGCCGCGCACGAGCCTCAACGACGCTTGCCTGGCATTCAAGAGTCTCAACGATTGCGTCGCGGCCCTCCACGTCAGCCACAATCTCAAAATCAGGTTTACCTGCTTGAAGTGGGAGCTCACCGCCGTGCAGTCCAGCGGCAACGCCTCCGCCTGCAAGGCGCCCGAGAACGGTAAGCCCGTGAATCTCGTCAAAGCGATTCGCCTGCTCAAGCCGGACGCTGACGCCAGGGCCGAAGCCAAAACCGCCGAAAAGCGCGCCCACGAAGACATCAAGGACGCCAGCTCCTAATTCCATCGCGGGCTGAACATCACCGACGCGGGGCGCCCGCCGCGGCGGACGCCCCTTTCTTTGCAGCCGGGTGAGGACTGAATTGATAAAGCTTGCTAACCACTCACCGCTGACATAGTCTAACTATGGCAGAGGTGCTCCATTGCATCGAGACGAGATTCCTCCTGGAACACTCTATCTTCTGATCCTGAAGACTCTGGCGCGCTCGGGCGAGATGCATGGGTATGAAATCGCCAATTCTATTCAGCGGATTTCGGATGACGTTCTTCAAGTCGAGGAAGGCTCTTTGTACCCGGCGCTGCAGCGAATGCTCATCAAGGGTTGGGTAACCGCAAAATGGGGTACGACTGCTGGGAATCGCCGCGCGCGCTACTACGAGCTGACCGCGGCGGGCCGGAAACAATTGGCCCTCGAGATGTCGCAGTTCGAACGCGTCATCGGAGCCATCACGCGTGTGATTGAGGCGGTCTGAAAGGAACTCCGTCATGAAATGGCTGCGCGAGCTTACGAGACGGCTCAGCATGGTTGTCCATCGTCGTCAATTTGATGCGGACCTCGAAGAGGAGATGCGCCTGCACTTGGAGCTGCGCAAGCAGGAACGGATCGAGTCCGGCGTGACGGCAGAAGATGCGCGCGCCGCCGCCCGGCGCCGGTTTGGCAACCCCGCCGTGTTGAGAGAGAAAAGCCACACGGCTTGGGGATGGGAATGGCTCGAAGAGCTGGTGCAGGACGTCAACTACGGCGCGTGGGCGATGCTTCGTAGCCCGGGAATTACGCTGGTCGCCTTGCTCTCGCTCGCTCTTGGGATCGGTGCGAACACCGCAATCTTCAGCCTGATGGACACGGTGATGCTTAAATCACTGCCGGTGAAGGATCCGGCCCGGCTGGTTCTGTTCGGCAATGGACTCGACCAAGGGATTAGCGATGGGTTTCCGAATCCTTGGCTCTACTCCTATCATTTCTATCGCGAGATGCAGAAGAAGAATCAAGTTTTCTCGGACGTAGCCGCGGCTTTCAGCATGACAGATCGGGCGCACGGATCGGTTGAAGGGCGCAACGATGCGGAGCCCATGAACATCCAGCTTGTGTCTGGAACGTACTTTCCCATGCTGGGCGTCGAAGCCATGATCGGGCGCGCGCTTACGGACGAGGATGACCGAACAAAGGGCGGACACCCGGTCGCGGTGGTCAGCCATGCATGGTGGGCACGCAGTCTGGCACGCGATCCTTCGGTACTCGGGAAGAAACTCACGATTGGATCGACCGTCTTTACGATCGTTGGCGTCGCTCCTCCGGAGTTTTTTGGGACGAGAGTCGGTGAAGCGGCGGACATTTGGATCCCTTTGTCAATGCAAAAGGAAATTCCACCAGGCTGGGACGGCTATTCCGACAACATGTTCGAGTCACTGCACTTGATGGCGCGGATGAAGCCTGGCGTGAGCATGGCAGAGGCAAATTCCAATGCGAATTTGCTCTTTCAGCAGATCTTGCGCGGATTTTCCGGTGCGCCGCTGACTGAGGAGAATCTTCGAAAGCTGGACAAGACCCGCGTGGAGCTGAACTCCATGGCCACCGGCTTCTCCCGGCTGCGCTGGGAGTTCTCCGAACCGTTGAAGATCATGATGACCGTGGTTGGGCTGGTGCTCCTGATCGCGTGCGCCAATATCGCAAACCTCCTGCTGGCGCGGTCCACGGCGCGAGCGCGAGAGCTTGCTGTGCGTCAGGCTCTCGGCGCCAGGCGTTCCCGGTTGATTCGGCAGCTCCTTACGGAGAGCCTGGTGCTGGCGTTCGCTGGAGGTGCGCTTGGCATCGCTTTTGCGTCCGGGGCGAGCCATCTGCTGGTGCGCATGGTGTCCGACGGGCGTGACGCGCTTCAATTGAATGTGCCGATCGACATGCGCCTGCTGTTATTCACCCTGGGGGTCACGCTGGCAACGGCGGCTTTATTTGGAACGATTCCCGCGTTCCGTGCGACGCGGTTGAACCTTACGGATTCGCTGAAAGACGGCCGGAGCCAGCCCAGTGCGTCAGCGAAAGGGCCGCTGGCAAAGACCTTGGTGATTTCGCAGGTGGCACTTTCGCTTGTTTTGCTGGTGGCCGCGGGACTGTTTGTCCGCAGTCTGATGAATCTCACGAATGTCGACACCGGTTTCAACAAGGAAAATGTGATTCGTTTACGCGTGGATGCGAGTTCTGCTGGATACAAGGAAGACGTTCGTCTGACCGGCATATACCGGCAAATTGAAGAGCGCGCAAGCAGTCTTCCCGGAGTGCGCGCTGCTAGCTTTTCGATCTTCACGTTCAATGAGGGCACGTGGAATAACGGCATTTGGGTGCAGGGCTATCTGTCCGGCCATCGCGAAACCAGCGTGCATCACAACGCCGTCGGCACGGGCTATTTCGCCGCTATGGGAATTCCTCTCCTCGCTGGCCGCACATTTGGGCCTCAGGATACGGCAACTTCGCAGCAAGTTGCTGTTATCGGAGAGACTATGGCGCGCACGCTGTTTCCGAGCGGTTCGCCCATCGGCCGGCACTATGGCCGCGGCGGCCCGCAGAATGCCGGCGATATCGAAGTAATCGGCGTAGTGGAGGATGTGAAGTACAACAGCCTCGAGGAAGATCCGCAGCCCGGTGATTATCTCCCGTACACACAAAATGTGCGGTACCTCAATGACTTCGAAGTGCGGCATACCGGAGATTCCGCCGTGGTCGTTGCCGCCATTCGGCAGGCAATTCACGACGTGGATCGCACCCTGCCGATTTCCGATGTGATGACACTCCACGAACAAGTCGCGCGGTCGACGACCAATCAACGATTGGTCGCCCAGCTTTCTACATTCTTTGGGCTGCTGGCGGTATTTCTTTCGTGCATCGGGATCTACGGCCTGATGTCCTATGTCGTCACACGGCGCACGAACGAGATTGGCATTCGCATGGCGCTCGGCGCGGAACGTTCCCAAGTACTGTGGCTGGTGATGCGGGAGAGTCTCTGGCTGGTCGCGTTGGGCATAGCCATCGGAGTTCCTGTGGCGCTTGCGGGTAACCGCCTGGTCAAGAGCATGCTCTTCGGGCTCCAGGCGAGCGATCCCGTGAGTCTGCTGGCGGGGGTCGCTGTGCTCTTGGTTGTTGCGGGGCTGGCGGGCTATTTGCCAGCCAGGCGGGCCTCCCTGGTGGATCCCATGGTTTCCTTGCGATACGAATAGCTTGAGCCGCGGAATTTTAGCGGGTCTTCTTCGAGACACGAGCGACCAACTCGTCCAATCTCGAAAGCAAAAGCTTTAGGATGGGAGACTCGTTGGACTTTTTGTAGCCGAGGACCAGATCGATCGTCGGCGTATCTCCCTTGAGAGGACGACTCGTTACAGACGAGGGCAGAAAGTTCTGCACGTAAGCGGGCAACAGCGCCACGCCACGCGTCGATGCTATTAGGGACATTGCCATGGCGATGTGGTCCACCTCATGTTGCGGCGTGATATTGACTCCGGAGCGCTTTAAATAATTGTCGATGACCACACACAGTACAGGAGCCGTGTTCGACACGGCCACGAATGTCTCGCCCACCAGATCCCTCGGACTGACGGCCTTGAGCGCAGCGAGACGGTGGTCACCAGGCAAGATCACAACCAAGGGCTCCTTGACGAGAAGACGAAACGCCAACTCTGGCACTCCTCGTTCCCGCCGAAGAAAGGCCGCATCGATTTTTCCTTTCGAAAGGCTGTCCGCAAGCAGAGGCGAGTATTGACTCGATATCATCACGTCAATGTTAGGCAGTTCGTCGCGCAAGATCTGCAAGGCTTCGGGCATCCAAGTTAATTCGTGTCCAGTCAAAAAGCCCATCGTGAAGCATGGCTTGGCGGGATGAGCGACCCGGCGCGCAGCGTCGGCTGCCGCTTCAACCTGCGATAGCACCGAGCGGGCGTGATCGAGAAAGGCGCGACCCGCCGGTGTCAGTTCGATGCCGCGAGCGCGGCGTGTCAAGAGTCGCGCACCTACCTCCTCCTCAAGATCTCGAATCTGCCGACTCAACGAAGGTTGTGACGTGTGAAGTATTTGCTCTGCTGCCACCGTCAGACTTCCCGCCTCGGCGACCGCGACGAAATAACGAAAATGTCGTAATTCCATTCCCTCGCCCCATATCTCTGAAGCATGGCTCCCAGCTTAACAAAGTATGCTTCAACGGCGCTACCACCAGCGAAATTCGTAATCTAACAAGATAATCTGAGTTATTCCATAGTGGATTTTGGCGGACGTTCAGTCATGCCTGACCTGCATGGGTTCCAGATCAAGGAGGAAGTAGCTATGAGTTCACCCGTTGTTTTGATTACAGGCGCACTGACTGGCATCGGTCGCGCCACGGCCTTGGCCTTCGCGCATGACGGAGCGAGGGTCGTTGTTTCCGGTCGACACGACAATGAAGGTCAGAAGCTAGCCACTGAACTGCGCAACCTTGGTACTGAGGCCGAATTTGTGCGCACCGACGTGCGGCATGAAGAGGAAGTCAAAAACCTCGTCGACAAGATCATCGCTCGTTTCGGTCGCCTCGACATTGCTGTCAATAACGCTGGCACCGTCGGCACTCCCGGTTCGGCTGCCGATGTAACCCCCGAGAGCTATCAAGCCATCTTCGACACGAATGTGCTTGGTGTACTACTGTGCATGAAGTACGAGATTCGGGCCATGCTACGGCAAGGCAAAGGCAGCATCGTCAACATCTCGTCTTCGTACGGCAAGGTCGGCGGCCCGACCGCAGCGGTGTATGTCGGCAGCAAGCATGCCGTCGAAGGCATCACGAAGTCTGCGGCTATCGAACTCGCCGGAACAGGCGTTCGTGTCAACATCGTTGGCCCTGGTCCGACGGAAACGGGGATGTTCAACCGCTTTGCGCAAACGCCGGAAAACAAAGCAAATTTCCTCGAGGCACACATTCCTACCAAGCGCATGGGAACGCCCGAAGAGATTGCAAATGCCATCGTGTTCATTGGCTCTGACAAGGCCTCCTACATCATCGGTGCATCCCTGGCGGTGGATGGAGGGATGCTCGCGGGGTGATTGGCCGCACTGAAGTGACAGGGCCAGCGATGCTCGGTGTGCAGCTCACGACCTAAGCGAGTGGCCGATAAAAAGCTGATACGTCGCATTGTCTTAGAGGAGGTTGAACCGCATGAGAGCAGACATTTTAGCTGGCGCGGTATTTCCCGATTATGAACTGACCGATCATACGGGCAAACGTCGGAAGCTTTCCGATCTACAGGGGCCAGATCCCATGATCCTGGTGCTTAGCCGGGGAGGATTCTGCCCGAAGGATCAGCGCCAAGCCGAGGGCCTGGTCCAACTTTACCGTGAGATGGAGGTCGGTTACTCCCGCCTGGTCACCATCAGTACCGACAACATGCTTACAACGAATGAGTACCGCACTGGCGTCGGCGCTCATTGGACCTTTTTATCCGATCCGGGACGCAAGGTTCAGAAGGATCTCGACATCGCCGAGTACACGGACCCCGAGCAC
>Ga0137403_10008511_pt1 | contig 11488 bp, 10 predicted proteins | sample CZOMad2_1_16fung_FD_122057 | JGI IMG/M metagenome (GOLD analysis project Ga0137403, IMG submission 122057) | Vadose zone soil fungal communities from Angelo Coast Range Reserve, California, USA - CZOMad2_1_16fungal (Hybrid Assembly) | ecosystem: Environmental > Terrestrial > Soil > Vadose zone...
TGGCGGCGGCGACCACGAGGGAGGCGGCCAGGCGGTGGCGCAGCAGGAAGAAGAGATACGCTTCGATGGTCTTGCGTGAGAACATGCGCGCTCAGAGCCCCGCGGCCGCGCGCCGGCCGTTGGCCGGGAGGACGATCTGACCATGGTCGATGGCGGCCATGAAGCCCCCGGCGCCGACCGCGAAGCCCGCGCTCCCATCGGGCAGCAGGCTCACGCCGCGCAGCCACACGAGCCGCTGCTTCTCGGGCAGCTCGCGCGCCGTCCAGGTCTCGCCGCCGTCCACGGTCGTCATCAGGTTGCCGGTGTCCCCCACCACCACGCCCTGCTGCCCGGCCATGCGCACGTCGTAGAGGCCGGGGTTCTTCAGCGTCTCGAGGAAGCCGAGCTCCTCGAGCGACTCGACCGCCAACGCGCCCCGCTGCACCTCCCAGGTCTGCCCGGCGTCGCGCGTGCGCAGGATGAGCCCGTCGATGCCGACCGCCCAACCCTTCTCGGGCGTCGCGAAGCTCACCCCGAAGAGCGTCTTCTCGGTGCCGACCGGGCGTTTCTCCCAGGTGCGGCCGCCGTCGGCGGTGGCGAGCAGCGTGCCGAACTCGCCCGCGATGAAGCCGTGCTGCGGGTCCGGAAAGGACACGGCGTAGAGCACGACGTCCTCGGCCAGCGAGCGGTCCTCCCAGGTGGCGCCGCCGTCGTGGGTGGTGGCGATCGCGCCCCAGTCGCCCACCACCCACACGGTCCGGGCGTCGATCGCCTTCAGGTTGAAGAGGTGCTTCTCGGGTGGGATGGCGCTCTTCTCGGGCTTCCAGGTCTTGCCGCCGTCGGCGGTGGCCAGGATCGTGGACGACTTGCCGACGATCCAGCCGTGCTCGGCGTCGGCGAAGTCGACGCCGAAGAGCGGCACCTTGGTGCCGCTGTCGCGCGTCTCCCAGGTCTTGCCGGCATCGGCGGTGTGGTAGATGGAGCCGAAGTTGCCGACCGCCCACGCCTCGCTCGCGCTCATCGCTTTCACGCCGTAGAGGTTGTCCTTGACGACGAGGGCGCTCGCACCCGCGGGCAGGGCGAGCACGGCGGCGACGATCGAGGCGACCGCAGCGGCGTGCCGCCTGCACCCCTCCACGGCATGGCGGGTCTCACGCAATCAGCGGGTAAACACCACGGCTCGGGCCGCGGCGTCAATAGAGAGGCACAGAGCAGGCGCGCTTGACCAGCGTGAGAGTGCTCACCGATATCGGGGGAGAAGCCGACGGGACGATGCGCGATGACATCGGCACCGTGAGGACGCCCTGACCGCTCTCGTTCCGACGCACCGCTCACCCCTCGCCGAGCGCTGGCGGCGGGCCCGCCTGTGGCGCGGGGAGACGCTCTGGGCGGCCTTCGCCGCCACGGCCGCCCGGGCCGGCGCCCGGGCCGCCGTAGTGGAGGGGACCGCGCGCACCAGCTTCACCGCGCTCGCCGCCGCGGCCGAGCGGCTCGCGGGCGGCCTCGCGGCGCGCGGCGTCCGCGCCGGCGACGTGGTCGCCCTCCAGCTCCCGAACTGGACCGAGACGCTGGCCGTGCTCCTCGCCGCGGCGCGTCTGGGCGCGGTCGCGAACCCCGTCCTGCCCATCTACCGCCGGCGGGAGCTCGGCTTCATCCTGGCCGAGGCCGGGGCCCGCGTCCTCTTCATCCCCGGCCGCTACCGGGACTGCGACCACCGCGCGCTGGTGCGCGAGCTGCGGCCCGCGCTGCCCGCCCTCGAGCACGTGGTCGTGGTGCGCGACCAGCCGGTGGACGGCGCGCTCGCATACGCCGAGGTCGCCGGGCCCGCGCCCGGGCCGCCGGCCCCCGACGCGGGCACGATCGGGCTCCTCATCTACACCTCGGGCACCACCGCCGACGCGAAGGGCGTACTCCACTCGCACGACACGCTCCTCGCCGAGGCCCGCAGCCTCGCGGCCGTGCACGACCTCACCGCCGCCGACACCGTGCTCATGCCCTCCCCGCTCACGCACATCTCCGGGATCGTGCACGCGCTCCTCGTGCCCGCGGTCTTCGGCACGACCGCGGTGCTCATGGACCGCTGGGAGGCCGGCGCCGCCCGCGCGCTGATCGCGGCCGCGCGCGTCACCTACATGGTGGGCGCGCCGACCTTCCTGCGCGACCTGGCGGCAGGCACGCCCGGCGCGCCCGCGCACCTCCGCCTCTTCTCCTGCGGCGGCGCCGACGTCGATCCGGCGCTCGTGCGCGAGGCGGCGGCGCGCCTCGGCTGCGTCGCCAAGCGCGTCTACGGCTCGACCGAGTTCCCCACCGTGACCACGACCGGCCCCGACGACCCGCCCGAGCGCCGCATCGACAGCGAGGGACACGCCATCGGCGCGAACGAGGTCCGCCTGGTCGACGAGGAGGGCGCCGCGGTCGCTCCCGGGCGCGAGGGCGAGATCCTGGCGCGCGGCCCCGAGTGCTTCCTCGGCTACCGCAACCCGGCCTTGAACGCCGACGCCTTCACGGCCGACGGCTGGTTCCGCACCGGCGACCTCGGCACGCTCGACGCCGAGGGCTACCTCCGCATCACCGGGCGGCGGAAGGACATCATCATCCGCAAGGGCGAGAACATCAGCGCCCGCGAGCTGGAGGACCTGCTCGCGGCGCACCCGGCCGTCGCCGAGGTGGCGGTGGTGGGCGTGCCGGACGCCGTGGCGGGCGAGATCGCGTGCGCCGTCCTGCGCCTCCGGCCGGGCGCCCGGCCGCCGACTCTGGCCGAGGTGGCGGAGCATCTCACGGCGCGGGGCCTCTCACGCCGGAAGCTACCCGAGCGGCTGGAGGTGGTGGCGGACTTCCCGCGCACGGCGAGCGGGAAGATCGTCAAGCGGGCGCTGCGCGAGCGACTGCGCGCCCCGGCTTGACGGCGTACCCCCGGGGTGCTTGCTGAGGCCGCCATGCCCGCCGACTATCGCGGCCAGGTCGTCATCGTGACCGGCGCTTCCTCCGGCATCGGGCACGTCACCGCCCGCGCCTTCGCCGAGCGCGGCGCCGTGATCGTCGGCGTCGCGCGGCGCGAGCCGCTGCTCCAGCAGCTCGTCGCCGAGTGCCGGCGGCACTCCCCCGCCTCCGACTACCTCGCCGGCGACCTCGGCGAGCGCGCCTTCGCCGAGCGCGTGATCGACGAGACGGTCGCCCGCCACGGCCGCCTGGATGTGCTGGTCAACAACGCGGCCATCTCCAAGCACAAGCAGTTCTACCACATGTCCGCCGACGAGGCGGAGCTGGTGATGCGCGTCAACTTCCTCTCCTGCGTGTGGACCACGATGGCCGCCATCCCGCACATGCTCCGCCAGGGCGGGGGCACGATCGTCAACATCTCCTCCTTCGCCGCCAAGGTCTCCCCGCCCCGCGAGGCGATGTACGCCGCCTCCAAGGCCGCCATGAACGCCTTCAGCGAGGGCCTGTGGAACGACCTCGCCGGCTCGAACATCCACGTGGCGCTCGTGAACCCGGGGCCGATCGACACCGAGATCTGGCTCAAGGAGGACGAGCCGGTCTGGTACGACGGCAAGAAGTACCCGCCCGAGATCGTGACCGACGCGATCTTCGAGGCGATCGAGAAGCGCCGCTACGAGATGACCGTCCCCAAGCGGAACCCGATGCTGCTCGTGGCGCGCTTCCTCCGCCTCTTCGTGCCGTCGCTCCTGCGCTTCGGCATGGCGAAGACGGATCCGGTGCCGGCGGAGGTCGTCGAGAGAGCCCGGGCGCGAGCCGAGAAGGGGAAGCGCCTCGGGGACCTGAGCGAGGGCTCCGGATGAAGGGGCGCAGCGAACGGAGGGAGCCGCGATGGAGCAGGCGAGTCGTGCGGCCGATTTTCCGCTCGAGCGGCTCGCGGGCGTGAGCGCGCGGCGAGAGCGCCGGTGGGGTCTCATCGGGGGCGTCGTCGGGTCCCTCGCGGGCGTCGGCAGCTTCCTGGTCGGGTGGCTCGTGCAGGGAGAGCCCCTGCGCGACCTCTCCGGCTCGCCGTATCCGCCGTTCTTCGCCCGTCGCGCGCTGGTCGTGCTCGACTACTACTTCCTCGCCCTGGTGCTGGTCGGCCTGGCCTTCCTGTGCGGCGGCCTCGTCGCCCTGCGCTGGGGACGCTACCCGCGGACGGACGGCTCGGGCGCGACGCTCGTGGGTACGGTCCTCTGCGCACTCGGCGGCGTGGTCCTCTTCATGCGCCTCTGGGCCGCCCTCCACGGCTGAGCTGCGCCGCGCGCGGGACACCGGCGTGCCGGCAGACCCGCACCCGCTCCCAGCGCCGGAGCTCCACCTGCCCGGGCGGCGCGCCGCGCGGCTTGCTCACGTCCGCCACGCGGCAGAGGTGGACGTCGACCCGGCGCGCGTCGCGCGCCTTCGAGTGCCGGGCGGCCAGCGCGGCGGCGCGCTCGACGACCGCCCGCGGGAGGGCGTCGAGCTTGTCCGGGTTGCGGACGACGACGTGGCTCCCCGGCACGCCGCCCGCGACGTGGAGCCAGAAATCCTCGGGTGCCGCCAGCGCGAAGGTGAGCTCGTCGTTGTCGGCGTCGCCCTTGCCGATCAGGACCTCGTACCCCTCGACGACGACGGTCCTGTACCGCCGCCCCTTGCTCGCCACTCCACGAGTGTAGCGGACGCCGCGCCGGAGAGAAGGGCCAGCCGATTGACCCTGCCCCTCCGAGGGGCTTAGCTAGTCCCGAGGGGCGCACGAACCGGGAGGTGAGGCCATGGCCGACACGTTGACCGTCATCGACAACCGGACCGGAAAGAAGATCGAGCTGCCGATCGAGCACGGCGCGATCCACGCCGCCGAGCTCACACGGCTCGGGATCGTCAGCTACGACCCCGCGCTCCTCAACACGGCCGCCTGCAAGAGCAAGATCAGCTACATCGACGGCGAGCGCGGCATCCTCCGCTACCGCGGCTACCCGATCGAGGAGCTGGCCGAGAAGAGCAGCTTCCTCGAGACCGCCTACCTGATCGTCAAGGGCGAGCTGCCCACGGCCTCGCACTTCCGCATGTGGCAGCGGAACATCACGATGCACACCCTGGTGCACGAGAACCTGAAGCAGTTCATCCAGGGGTTCCGCTACGACGCCCATCCGATGGGCATCCTGATCGGCACGGTCGGCGCGCTCTCCACCTTCTACCCCGAGGCGAAGAACGTCATGGACCTCGAGTCGCGGCGGGTGCAGACGCGGCGGCTGATCGGCAAGATGCCGACCATCGCAGCCTTCGCCTACCGCCACAGCCGCGGCCTCCCCTACATCTACCCGGACAACGAGCTCTCCTACACCGGCAACTTCCTCTCCATGATGTTCAAGATGACCGAGCTCAAGTACAAGCCCGACCCCGTCCTCGAGCGCGCGCTCGACGTGCTCTTCATCCTGCACGCGGACCACGAGCAGAACTGCTCCTCGACGACCATGCGGGCCATCGGCAGCGCCCACTCCGACCCCTACGCGGCGGTGGCCGGCGCCGCGGCGGCGCTCGGCGGCCCGCGCCACGGCTCGGCCAACGAGGAGGTCGTGCGCATGCTGCACGAGATCGGCTCCGCCGACCGCATCCCGGCGCTCATCAAGCGCGTGAAGGCCGGCGAGCTGCGGCTCACCGGCTTCGGCCACCGCGTCTACAAGAACTACGACCCGCGCGCGAAGATCATCAAGCGGATCGCCTACGAGGTGTTCGAGGTGACGGGGAAGAACCCGCTCATCGACATCGCGATCGATCTCGAGCGCATCGCGCTGCAGGACGACTACTTCGTGTCGCGCCGGCTCTATCCCAACGTCGACTTCTACTCGGGCATCATCTACGAGGCGATGGGCCTCCCGGTCGCCATGTTCCCGGTCCTGTTCGCCATCGCGCGCACGGCGGGCTGGATGGCGCAGTGGGCCGAGATGCTGCTCGACGAGGAGCAGAAGATCACGCGCCCGAAGCAGCTCTACATCGGCCATGACGAGCGGGCGTACGTGCCGCTCGATAGGCGCCGCGACGGCGGCGCGCTCGAGACCGAGGTCTCGGGGCCGCTGTAAGCCTCTACGCCCGCAGGACGAGGGCCTGCGCGGGGGCGAGCACGCCCGCGTACGGCCGGTCCTCGCCCGTCCCGTCGCTCGCGATCTCGACGCGGCCGTGCGCGGCGACCGGGAGCGGCGTGCCGGTGAAGTTGACGAGCACGATCCGCCGCTCCGTCCCGGCGGCGCGCTCGTAGGCGAGCACGCCCGCCGGCCCCTCGATGAGGCGGCAGCTGCCGGCGTGGAGCGCGGGCGAGGCGCGGCGGAGCGCGAGCAGCCGGCGGTAGAGGTGGAGGATCGAGCTCGGGTCCGCGCGCAGGCGCTCGACGTTCCGGCGCTCGGGCTCGGGCGGCCACGGAAGCCACGCCGGGGCGGGCCAGCCGTGTTCCGGGCGCGCGTCCCATGGGATCGGCGCGCGGCAGCCGTCGCGGCCGCCGGGATCGACGGCGCGCTCGGGCGGCACGGCGGCGTCCTCGAGCCCGAGCTCCTCGCCCTGGTAGAGGAACGGCGTCCCGCGGAGCGTCAGGAGGAGGACGGCGGCCGCGCGGGCCGCGGCCTCCGATCCGAAGCGCGTCCGGTGGCGCGGCACGTCGTGATTGGAGAGGACCCAGGTCGGCCACGCCTCGATCGGATCGAGACGCGCGCCGACGTCCGCGATGCGCGCGCGCCAGGCGTCGGCGTCCCAGGGGGTGAGGACGGCGGCGGGCAGCTCGAAGAGGAGATGCAGCTCGTCGCCGCGGCCGTAGTAGCGGGCGTGGGTGCGCGCCAGCAGCAGCCACACCTCGCCCACCAGCACCCGGTCGCCCGCATAGGCGTCGACCAGACGGCGGAGCGCGCGGAGGATGTCGTGCGTCGACTCGTGATCGTTGAGCGCCGACTGCGGGATGGCCGCCAGCTCGGGCGGGAGGTCGGGCAGCCGCGGGTCCTTCCCGAGCCCCTGGACGACGTCGACCCGGAAGCCGTCGACGCCGCGCTCGAGCCAGAAGCGGAGGACGTCGTGCATGGCGCGCCGCACGTCGGGGTTCGACCAGTCCAGGTCGGGCTGCTCGGGAAGGAAGAGATGGAGGTAGTACTGACCCGTCGCGGCGTCGAACGTCCACGCCGGCGTGCCGCGGGGGAAGGCGGCGAGCCAGTTGTTCGGCGGGCCCCCGCCGGGCGCCGGGTCGCGCCAAACGTACCAGGCGCGCTTGGGGCTCTCACGCGAGGCGCGCGAGGCGCGGAACCACGGATGCTGGTCGGAGGTGTGGTTCGGGACCCAGTCGAGGAGGACACGGATGCCGCGCGCGTGCGCCTCGGCCAGGAGCCGGTCGAAGTCGGCGAGGGTCCCGAAGAGCGGATCGACGTCGCAGTAGTCCGCGACGTCGTAGCCGAAGTCCTTCATGGGAGAGCGGAAGATCGGCGACAGCCACAGGGCGTCCACGCCGAGCCAGGCGAGATGGTCGAGCCGGCCCCGGATGCCCGCGAGGTCGCCCACGCCGTCGCCGGTCGCGTCGGCGAAGGAGCGCGGATAGATCTGGTAGACGACCCCCGTCTGCCACCACCGCACCCGGCGATGATGGCACGCGCGGCGAGCCCTGCAAGGGAGGAGCGGCGCTCAGTGCCGCGCCGCGGCCAGCGTGTCGTGGACCATGTGGGCGAGGCGCTCGATCGCGAGGGGCTTCTGCAGCAGATGAGCGACGCCGGCCAGCCGGCCGTCCTCCGGGTCGATCGGATACCCGGAGAGGACGATGACGGGGGCCCGGCCCTGCCTTGCCAGCGCCGAGCAGAGATGCGCGCCGCCCACGCCGGGCAGCACCAGGTCGGTGAGCACCAGGGCGATCTCGTCGCCGTGGCGCACGCACAGCTCCCAGGCATGCTCCGCGCTCTCCGCCGCCCGCACGCGATAGCCGAGCGCTTGGAGCGCCTCGGCGCTCGCGACCCGCGAGGCCGCGTCGTCCTCGACGAGGAGGATCACCTCTCCGCAGCCGGTCGGCAGCGTCGGGCCTGCGCAGTCGTCGAGGTCCGTCACCTTCGGCGCTCGCCGCATCCTCACCCGCGGCTCGCCGGGGACGCCCGCGAGCGGCAGGTAGACGGTGAAGGTCGTTCCCCGGCCGATCTCGCTGGTCACGTCGATGTAGCCTCCGTGCTCCTTCACGATGCCGTAGACCTGCGCCAGCCCGAGCCCCGTTCCGTTCCCGGCCTTGGTGGAGAAGAACGGCTCGGAGAGGCGGCGCTGGACGGCGGGGGGCATGCCGACGCCGGTGTCCGCCACCGAGAGCGCGGCCCATTCGCCGGGCGTCATACCCGCAATCGGTGGGGGTTCGCCCCCGTTCAGCGTGCGGCGGGAGAGCTCGATCCGGAGCCGTCCCCCGCCCGGCATCGCGTCGCGCGCGTTGAGAGCGAGGTTGGCCACCACCTGCTCGACCTGGACCGGATCCACCTCGGCCACCCACTCGCCCGCCGGCAGCGCGGTGCCGATGACGACGCTCTCGGGGATGGTCCGCTCGAGCAGGCTCACGGTCTGCCGCACGCACGCCGCGAGATCGACCCGCTGGCGGCGTGTGGGCGCGCCGCGAGCGAAGTCGAGAACCTGGCGGACCAGCCGGGCGCCACGACGGGCCTGATCGGCGATGGCGCGGAGCTTCACGCGCACGTCGTCGGGGAGCGCGGGGTCGTTGCGGAGCAGGCCGGCGTGGGTCAGCACCACCGAGAGGACGTTGTTGAAGTCGTGCGCGATGCCGGCGGCGAGCTGCCCGGTGGCGGCGAGCCGCGCCTGCTGCTCGGCCTTCTCCCGCGCTGCGCGCTCGGCGGTCACCTCCCGCATCAGCAGGACGTGGCCCTCGCTCTCGATGGGGATGATGCGCAGATCGAACACCCGTAGCGGCGGCCCTTCGAGCACCACCTCGTAGGCCACGCCCTCGGCGCCGGTGATCGGGCTCAGGCGTCCCGAGCGCCCGGCGCAGGCCAGCGTGTCCTGGAGCCGCCGCCCCAGGATCGCCCCGCCGACGGGGAGGATCGTCCGGGCGACCTCGTTGACCAGGATGACGCTGCCCGTCCGATCGGTGACCACGAGGCCGTCGGCCGTGCCGCGCAGAATCACGTCCATGAGATCTCGCTCGGCCGCTAGAGCCTGCTCGACCTGCTTGCGGTCGCTCACGTCCCGGACGAGCCAGCGCAGGCCGGAGAGCCGGCCCCCGGCGTCGAGGACGGTCGACGCGACGACCTCGACGGGGAGGGGCGCGGCGCCCGTGCGCACGAGCAGCGTCTCCCACGTCTCGACCTCGCCCGCGCCGCGCCGCAGGAGCCGGTGCAGGTGGCTGAAGAAGCTCGGCCGGGCCTCCTTCGGAAGGAGCACGCTGAGCGGCTTGCAGCGCAGCAGCTCGCGGCGGTGGTCGAGCAGCAGCTCCGCCCTCCGGTTCATCTCCTGGATGATTCCCAGGGGGTCGGTCACGATGTACCCGCAGGGTGCGAACTCGAAGAGCTCCTGGTAGCGCCGGCGCTCGTCTTCCAGCGCCAGCTGCGCGGCCAGGAGCTGCTCGTTCTGCTGGCGCAGCTCCTCCTCGGCGAGGCACAAGGACCCGACCGCGCGCTGCAGTTCCTCACGGGGGTCCTCGCCCGCGACCTCAGGCGACGCCTCTCCCCCGTTCGCCTGTCGGGCGAGCTGCTCTCTGCACTCGCGCAGGGCCTCGAGCTGCTCGGCGAGGGGGTCCCGAAAAATGCCTTCGGGCTTCACGCTCATCCTGAGCTCACAGCGCCCGCGCGGACGCGTTCGACGACGTCGTGCGCAGCCACTCTCATGCTTCCTCCTGGCGACGCGAGGATTCGTGCCACACCGGCGTCCGTCATCACGCTCCGCGCGCCCGGCGGCGCTCGTCCTTCTCGTCGATCTCCAGCGACCAGAGCGCCGCCGCCAGGCGTCCCCTCGGGACGCGCAGGCCCCGGCGGATGCAGTCGGGGTCGAGCCCCAGGGCCTCGCAGATCCGCTCGAAGGAGAAGCACCAGGAGCGATCGTCGCTGTTGAGCCAGCGCCCGGCCTCTCGGCGCAGCTGCAGGTTGCGCCGCCCCGATCCCTCCATGCAGTAGATCTGGATCGCGTCCTCCAGGATCGCCACCGCAAGCCGGTACTCGCCGCTGAACCTGCTGGGCGATGCGCGTTCGCTCAGGAACTGCGACTGGCGAACGATGTCCGGCACCAAGAGGTCCATCGTCGGCTCGTGGGGAAAACGGACGGCGGTCATGGGAGCGTCCTGCAGAGAGGCCCGGGCCGGCGTCCGGAGAGTTCGCGCGCTCTCGAGCTCACTCGCGCGCGACACGAACGATCTGACGTGTGCCCCTTCACCCGAACCCCGCACGGATCTCTTGCCGCGGTACATAGCGCAAGTCGAGCCCAACCTGCTCCCGCACACTTGGGAGGCGCGAAAAAAAAAGTCGTGGGGCGCGCACCATTGACGCGGAGCGTGGAAGGAGTACACGGGTACGTATATGCCTCCTCATGGCCACTCCCGCGCCACAGTGTGTGCGAAGGTCGGACTCCAGCCGCGGCAGGTCATCGACTGGGCGGAGAAGCGTGTCGTGCGGCCGGAGATCGCCGACCCCGTCGGCGCCGGGAAGCCGCGCCTGTACTCCGACGACAACCTGATCGAGTTCGTGCTGGCGAACGAGCTGGTCGGCGTCGGGCTGACGGTCCGGGGCGCGGCACGCTTCCTGCGCTTTCTCAGGACCCGGCCGCCCGCGTTCCTGCGCACCATCGGCGCGCTCCGGCTGGCCCGCACGCGCGACGGCCGGCTCCACGTGGCGGGCCTGAGCCCGTGCGGGGCGCGTCACTGGGAGGTCCTCGCTGCGCCGCGACGGAGCCAACGCCCTCCCGAGGACGTCGTCCTGTGGGTGGTCCTGGACCTCGACGCTGCCAGGCGGCGGCTCAAGTCATGACGCAGATGCAGAGATGGATGGCTCGGACGGGGCAGCTCGCGAGGCTTGCTTGACGGTCGCGGCCACCCGTCCTAGGGTAGCCGCCGGCCGGGAACAGGCGGGCCGCCGCCCTTTCCGGCCCGGCCGGGGAGGCTTGTCGTGGACGCCGCCTTCGACGTGGTCGCGCTTGCCGCGTCGGCCGGGGGACTCACCGCACTCAGCAGCGTGCTCGCCGACCTGCCGGCCGAGTTCCCGGCCGGCATCCTCGTGGTGCAGCACCTCGACCCGCGCCACCGAAGCCTCATGGCCGACATCCTGAGCCGCCGCACGCGCCTGGAGGTGAAGCAGGCCGAGGACGGGGACCGCCTGGCCGGCGGAAGGGTCTACATCGCTCCGCCCAACCGGCACCTGCTGCTGAACGGCGGCGGCACCCTCTCCCTCACACAGACCGAGCTGGTGCACTTCGTGCGCCCCTCCGCGGACCTCCTGTTCGAGTCGGTGGCGGCGAGCTACAAGGACCGAGCGATCGCCGTCGTGCTCTCCGGCAGCGGCGGCGACGGCTCGATGGGGGTCAAGGCCATCAAGAAGATGGGCGGCACCGTCCTCGC
>Ga0137403_10008512_pt1 | contig 11488 bp, 5 predicted proteins | sample CZOMad2_1_16fung_FD_122057 | JGI IMG/M metagenome (GOLD analysis project Ga0137403, IMG submission 122057) | Vadose zone soil fungal communities from Angelo Coast Range Reserve, California, USA - CZOMad2_1_16fungal (Hybrid Assembly) | ecosystem: Environmental > Terrestrial > Soil > Vadose zone...
CAAACAACACTCGGTACGATGCAATTCACAGGTAATCCTGGACAACTCGCTGGTGAGAATTCTTCGATAGTAACGGATCAATCGGGCGCTGCACAACTTGCAGCATTCCCAAATACATCGGTAAAATTTACCGTTGTAGTACCTAATAGTACTATTTATTTTACTTTTTCAACAACTGTTGCAATAAACAGTGACACAACGCAAATTTTTCAATTGCAACAAAACAATATGACTCCCACACCAACCAATACTCCAACCCCAACCGTAACCAATACACCAACTCCGACATCAACACCAAAGCCAACCCCCACTCCGACTCCAACTCCAACGCCTACGCCTACGCCGATTCCAATCGTAACGCCGCCACCTAGTCCGACACCAACTCCAACTCCTACCCCCACTCCAACCGTCACCGCCACTCCCACTCCCACGCCAACTCTAACCCCTGCTTCAACACCAGACGCGACAGCTACGCCGACACCGACACCAAAGAAGAAACGTGGGAAGGGCCATCATCGGCGTCCTACGCCTACGCCGACACCCTGAGCCGTCGCTCATCTTTTGTCTCGTCGGATCGGAAACGCGACAGGAGCGTGCTATCGATTTCGACAGCACGCTCAGTGCGTTCCGCAAGCAAAACTCGGTTTGACAGGCACAAGACTCGGGGACTACCTACTTGCTTGGTTGTTTTGCCGATTCCCTTGCATGCTGCGCTGAGAAGTTCCGGTTTCCCCATTCAAGCGTGTTGAACAGGCCGACGAAAACCGATCGCCTCTGTCACAACCTATCGCGCGCACGAGGCCAATCCGGACAAATTCGGACACAGGAACTGCGTAATTCTGCGCGAATCTGCACTGCGTCGATTTTTAGCGAATGCACTTAAGGCGCAGGTTGCCGTTGATTTACCGCAGAAACGCGCAAAAACGCGTAATGGCTAAACTGGGTTCGAATCCCGTTAGGGTCCCCTTATGCCTTGACAGTAGAAAAATGCGCGAAGCACCTGTTTGCTTCAATGGGACACTTTCCATGCGAACCAAGCAATACGACGTTTTGCAGCGACTATGTTGGCAGATTAAATCAAAGAGCCGGCAGTAGAGGTTCGCCTGACGTGTTCCGGGGGTACTGCGATGAGAACCGCCCCCACTCAAAGCGACACGTGCGCATCGCTCTGCAACGCGTGCAGTCGTATGTGACAGGAACGATTAATCATTTCCGCCCCCGGCCGACACCTTCATAAATAAAACCGTGGCGCAAAATTTCATCCGGCACGTAGATCGGTGCTGAATTTCAGCCGACTAGCGCGCTGGTTCGTCGTGACAAGATCGCTCAGCCCCGGCTCATACAGCGGCATCTCTCCACGCAACAGAGCATCGATTTTGTCGTTGTCCGTATCGACACACGTCACCTCATGACCGAAGTCCGCTAAGCAGGCTCCGGAGACCAGGCCAACATAGCCAGCTCCGATCATGGCAACGCGCATCGATGTCCTTCCTCGAAATTGTTAACCGTCCTCAGCAATCACGAGTATCGCGCGCGCAATTCGGACCAATTCAGCCAACGTTCTAGGTAAATTGTGCAAACGTATTAATCCCTTCAGCGAAAAACGTCGCTTCTAACTCCAGAAACGCGCTCAGCAGCTCGTCTGATTAGACGATATAGCGTTTGTCGTGAGTGAGATAGATCACCATGGCAGTGGCCAAACCTTTTCGGGTTGATGCTCGACATGCTCGCCGAGGTGAAGGCAGAAGCGAGGAATCTGTTTTCCAAGGTCTGAAAGGCACTCTGCTGTGTGTTTAGAGATGTCGAAGGCTAAATCCGAGATAGAATAAGGCTTGTGTGGCCGGGGCGAGGTCCCACCCGGTGTGCTCGTAGATGACAGGACGCACCCCTTGGAAATGCATCTCATTATTAAAGCGTTCCTCGCTCGGGGCTCATTGCTACGGAGAAACTGAATCAGCTCGAGCGCGAGAGTTTCGTGATACGAACGGTAGCGTTGCGTAGCCCGGTCTTCTAGTTAACCGGATTAATTATGACTGCTTGAAGAAAGTAGAGGCACGTGCACTCGGGATGTTAAGTATCCTGTGCTTCGCACAATTTTGTTTGCAGTGTAACAAACGCCCCGAGCAAGATAACAGGTGTGAGGGCGGTTCGCCACGCGCAGACCACGCAATTTTAGTTGGATGACAGCGCGGTCGCGAAAGAAGGAATCGCTTCGATCAATGCGATGAAAACATCCAACAAACTCTGTAGCAGGCCCGGAGAAACAATCGCCATGGGTATCTTTGCCCTGATTTGCATGTGCGCCGAACCTGTCCCCGCGCAAAACTGGCCCCAAATCTCCTTCGGCCAACCGATCGGCGGCTTTACTCATCCGACGCATTTAGCTTCAGCGCGTGACGGCAGTGGCAGATTATTCGTCCTCGAACAACCAGGCCGTATCCGCATCGTCAAAAATGGCGCATTGCTCGCTACACCATTTTTGGACATCACCGGGCGCCTCGGAACGGTCGTGGGAAGCAAAGGCCTGCTGAGCGTAGCTTTTCCGCTCGATTATGCGAGCAAACAACATTTCTACGTTAATTATGTCGACTCCTCTGGTGACCTGGTTGTCGCTCGCTATCGCGTCACCTCCAACCTTGATGTTGCCGACGCAAACTCAGAAGAAATTGTCCTCAATTCCGGTCCTTATCCGGACCACTGGGGAGGTGAACTGGCTTTCGGTCCTCTCGATGGTTATCTCTATTTCGGGTTCGGCACCGGCTCGGGATCAGGAGCGGATAATTTGGGACAGGATCTCAGCGTTCTGCGCGGAAAGATCTTGAGAATCGACGTCGAACTCGGGAACCCCGCTACCTACACCATTCCGCCGAGTAATCCTTACGTAACCACTGCGAACGCTCGACGGGAAATCTGGGCCCTTGGCGTGCGCAATCCATGGAGCTCTTCTTTTGATCTTCAAACGGGGGATTATTACATCGCAGACGTCGGCGAGGGCAGCCGCGAAGAAGTAGATTTCCAGCCGGCTGGCAGTGCGGGCGGGGCGAACTACGGCTGGAACATCATGGAAGGCAGCCTCTGTTACGATCCCCCCACAAACTGTGATAGCACCGGCCTTACACTTCCAGTAACCGAATACGATCATACCCTCGGTTGTGACATCTCCGGTGGCACGGTTTACCGCGGCGCGCGCTATCCGAGCTTCCAGGGAATTTACTTTTATGGGGACTTTTGCAGCGGCCGCCTATGGGGTTTGCAAAAAACGAATGGCGTCTGGCAAAGCGCACTCTTATTCGATACCACGCTATCAATCATTGGCTTTAACGAAGATGAAAGCGGTCAGTTATGGGTCTCGGACTACAATAGCGGAGCCGTTTACGCGATCGTGGAGGGACCGCCGATTCCCATCGATTTATCGTTAACGCAAAACGATTCGGTTGATCCTTCTCTGGCCGGGAAACAGCTGACTTACACAATCCAGGTTAGAAATAATAGCTCGGCCTTGGCGACCGGTGTCCTTGTCACTGACACCATGCCTGCTGGCGTTCCCTTTGTTTCCGTCAGTTCGACTAAAGGAACTTGCACGCGCTCCGGAAATATCCTGACATGCCGAATTCCGAGTTTAGCAGCGAATGCGTCGGCAACTATTATGCTCAACGTTAAGCCAGCAACACCTGGCACTATCAGTAACGCAGCGACTGCGGTAGCAAATGAGCCCGAGAGCGACCCTGCGGATAATACCTCTACGGAGAGCACCACGATCACGGCATCGAGCGACCTCAAAGTGACGGTCACTGACGGCAAGACTGCGATCGCTGCCGGACAGAAAGACACTTATACCATCAAGGTCAACAATGTTGGCCCGAGCAGTGTCACCGGAGCGACCATGACCGATACTTTCCCCGGAATATTTACAGGGGTCACGTTTACCGCGACACAGAGTGGCGGCGCCTCAGGATTTGCTGCCAGCGGCACCGGCAATATTAATGACACCGTGACAATGCCCGCTGGTAGTGTGATTACCTATAAGGCCACCGGAAAACTCATTTCGAGCGCTGCCGGCACTCTATCTAATACCGCGACAGTGGCTGCTCCGTTCGGAGTGTCCGATCCGAATACCGCCAATAACACTGCAACGGATTCTGACACCATCACGTTTAGTGCCGATCTTAAAGTGACCGTGAACGACGGAAAGACCGCAACGGTGGCGGGGGCGAAGAATACATACACTGTTATTGTGAGCAACAACGGGCCAAGCAACGTTTCTGGCGCAGCGATCAACGACAGTATCCCGAATACTTTCACCGGGGTCACCTACACGGCTACCCAAAGTGGCGGCGCCGCAGGCTTCACTGCGGCCGGCAGCGGCGATATTCACAACACCGTCGCGATGCCAGCGGGCAGCAAGATCACGTACAAGGCCACCGGCGCGATCAGCGCATCAGCCACCGGCTCTCTCGCTAATACCGCAACTATCAGCGCGCCCAGCGGAGTTAGCGACCCAAACCCCGCGAACAACAGCGCGACGGATACGGATTCGCTTTGATTATTGCTCAGAGCAACTGAGTCAGAGGTCAGACGAGGCAAAGGCTCGCTGTTATCTGTTATCGGTTAATTGGGAAATAATGAAAGCCGGTTAATGAGACAGCGCGCAGTTTACCTCCGGAATTACTTTGTCATATAGCTGAAGGGATCGCCGGCTCTTGCTGGTTTACGTCGTTTTTGTGCGCATCAACGATCCAGCGCCAACCATCGTGCGTGACGGCGCTGCAATAATTGGCGCGTTGGCGATTCCCGGCGTCGGAATCCGCAGAACTGTTTGACTGATCGCCAGATGTCTTGGTTTCGACGCTCAGGACTGTTCACGCAGCAGCTGTTGCCGGTACGCGACTAGACCGAGCAAGGCAAACAGCAGAAGCACAAATGTTGATCCCTGATCAGGAACGTTTTTTGTCGCCGTTAGAACAGCGTCGTTCGCCTGATAGGTTACTACCCAACGTTCCATACCGTTATTGAAAATCCCTCCGTTCTGAATCCTGAACGCTCCGGAGAGCGATCCATAGTTCAAAAACGTGAACTCGTCACCAATTGATGGGATAAAGCCGTTTAGAAGAACAGGGTCGAGAAAGCTATTCACGTTCGCATTCCCAAGAACATTTAGAATGCTGAATTGGCTGTCGCTGGCTCCCGCGATATCCATCAGAAGCTTACCGCTGCCGATGATCGGTTGCGCGTAATTGTTGACGGTCAAGGTGCCAGTTGCATCTCCAGGGCTCACCGTAGCGTGGTTGTTGATGAGGGTCCCAGTAATTGTTCCTATGCCAGCGAGTGTACCGCCGTGGTTAACAAACGTGTTGCTCGTGATCGAACCATCGATCTTTAACACGCCACCGTTAACGTTAGTGTTGCCGGTATAGGTGTTGGCTCCCGTTAGGTCGAGCGTTGCCGCGCCGATCTTGGTCAGCGAGCCGCCGGTGTTGCTATTCTGGCCGCCAACATCCTGAATCACGCCGGAGAACATGGTGCTCATGTTGTTGCTGCCTACGGTCAGGTTGTTGGCTCCTAAGAAAACATTCCCGTCACCCTCGATGGAGCCAATTGCCGCGCCCGGGAATTTTTGAGACGGAGCGTTATGAAAGCTGATGTCCAAATTGCCGTTACCAAACACCTCAACCCGCGATGTGCCACCAGTCGATTCATCTTGAAAAAAAATTGTCCCACCTAGGCCACCGCCCGTCCCCCCATTGGCGACGAGGGTGGCGTTGCCCGCGGTAGATTTGTCGTAGAAGTACGTGAAGCCGCCGCCCGCCCCGTTGACTGTGGCACCCTTGTTGGTAAAGATTCCATTACCGGCAGCCGAGGCGTCGTGAAACTCCGTCAAGCCGCCACCTGAGCCGCTTACAGTGGCGGCGTCGTTGGTAAACGTAGCATTATCAGCGGTCGAGATGTCAAAGAACCGCGTCATGCCGCTGCCCGAGTTGAAGCCGTTGCCTGCACCGCCGACAATTGCGCCTTTGTTCATAAAAGTGCCATTCGCCGCTGTCGCGCTGCCATCGAATGCAGTCGTACCGCCGTGTGCCCCACTGACTGTGGCGGCGTTGTTTATAAATACACCATTAGCAGCGGTTGAGGTTGCGTTGAAATTCGTGAGGCCTTGATCGCCTCCGAATTGGCTGCTAATCGTGCCGCCATTGTTGATAAACGTACCGTTGCTCGCAGTCGCGCTCTTGCTGAATATCGTGGCGCCCTCTCCGAATGTACCCTGAACCGTTGGGCCGTTGTTGGTAAAAGTGCCATGGCTCGCGCTCGAGGAGTCATCGAAAAGGATCCAGCCAGGGCTTCCATCCAAGGTCGCGCCTCCGTTCATGATAAAGAAAGTCCCACTCCCTGCCGTTGCGCTATTCTTGAAAAACAATCTGATTGCGTTGGGGGCCACAGAAGGAGCAGCAACAAAATTCTGTGTGGTCCCAGAATCGTTCGAGATGCCGACGCCGTTAAGGGTGAGCGTCAAGCCGGAACTTACGGTGATCGTGAAACTGCTCGCACCCGGAGCGAAAGTGATCCCGTCTACGATTGTATTCTCCGAATTAGAAACGGTCGTCGTATTAGAAAGCGCAAATGTCGCCGTATCGGCTGGCCCGTTGGGAACAGTCATTGGCGTCCAATTTGCCGCTGTACTCCAATCACCCGAGGTCGGGTTTAGGTCCCATGTTGCGCTGCCCGCTTGCGCGAGGTTGGCCAGCAAGATGAATACACCCCAAAGACCAATTCTTCTGACGAGGTAATTTGCGCTGATGCCGGATGGCAAAGCCACGGCTGATGAGGAGCAACACAGGAAAAAACGATTCACCTCGTAGGATGCACGCGTCGCCTTTCTTGTCGAGCTTCTGTTACGCGGATTATCGAAAAAATGCAGCGTACCCAATCTGCCGTCTCATCCGGGCTCCGATCCGCGCGCCAAACTTTTTCAGAAACATCGAGTCGACCGGTTCGTCCTCCTTCCGCAAGGCGGACCGAGTTCACGCTGTAGCGGATGCTCCGAAGTTATTCGCAGAGCAGCAGGAAGGAATAAAGATGGCGCCCAAGTCCGCCCTGACTCTCCGAGAGGCCCTAAGATTTAATCGTAAAATTAATTTGACGAAGCGAATTCAGTCGGGAGGGGAAACAACCTGTATGAAGACAAATGCCAACACCTGCGCTACGATCATTTTTACCTGCACTTTACTGTTAACGCCCAAAAGTATTTCCGCAGCGACCCGGCAAGCTGCGACCGCAAATCAATCCGATGTTCACGCAGCAATCCTTCAAGCCGCGGATGGTGACACGGTTGTGGTGCCCGCCACTCTTTCTCTGCCGGGCGGAGCGGCAATCTGGACAAGCAGGATAAATGTTACGGTCGGGATTACGATTAAGGGTCAAACAAGGATTACCGGAGCAGGAACGTCAAACCCAAATATCGTAAATCAGACGGTAATTGTGGACAATTCCCCCAGGAACACAAATCAATCTGGCCTTCTGCAATTCAACCTAAATCCCACTCAGCGGTGTCGAGTTACGGGATTCACATTCAGGCCCGGCGGGTCGAGCGTTCAAAACCAACTTGGCATTGTTCAATTAAGCAGCTCGGGCGCTGCCCCAAATTACACGATGCGTGTGGATCATTGCTATTTCGATCAGGTTTATTCCCGGGATATTCAGGTCGGGGGCTGGTGTATGGGGGTCGCAGACCACAATGTGATGCATGCTCAAGGCAATTCTCAGTCGCTTTATGTCACTCATGCGGGATACAGAAACGGAGGCACGCGCGGGCATGAATCCTGGGCGGACTATCCATATTTTGGGACAAAGAACTTCTTCTTCTTCGAGGACAATACGATCGTTGGAAACGGAGTGCTGCCGACCAGCGGCGGCAGTGACGGGGAATTTGGAGCGAGATTTGTGATCCGTCACAATGACTGGACCAATGCGAGACCGGGTTGGCACGGAACCGAAGGCGGAAAGTCTCGCGGAACTCGCTGTGCCGAGATTTACAACAATACAAACCACTGGACGATTGCCCCAACTGCTTCTTATAGGTCTGGCAACGCACTAATTCACGACAATACTTGGGATGGTCATGACGTCGCCGGTGCACCTAATCATGGTAGCATTAATTTATTTCGGGCAGACGGGGCCGGCGGGATACGCGGGGGTATATTAGGTTCTGCTGATGGCAAATCTCCGTGGGACGTTAATGACACGGAGGGTAACGGGAGGTATGTTGAAGGCCACGCCCCCCACTTGTTCGCCTCAGGTCGTGCAAGCGCTACGTCTTCCGGCGGGACCTTAAAAGATGCTACGGCAAACTGGACACCCCATCAGTGGATAGGATACAGCGTGACTAATGTGAATTCTCAGGCTGGCGCATACCTCAAGGGTTCTGTTATCACGGATAACACGCAAACAACGATCTCTTATATATTCTACTCATTTAACGACCGTGGGCCATTACTCGTGTTTCAGGGTGGCGATGCCTACCAGATTCATCGATGCCTTGCCGTGCTAGATCAGCCAGGGAGAGGAAAGGGCGATCTTTGCGAGGGAGATCCTAGCCATCCGATCAACATGGTCACAGGAACTCCGTTCTGGACGCACGAATTAGTAGAACCATCCTTCTCGTGGAATAACGTTTACACACTCACAAATACGGCCTGGGGTTTTGGATCGCCATTCCCTCAGTGTATCCAGGGACGTGACTTCTACAATTTAGGAAGAGGCTTTCCGCCTAACTCTACACCTTCACAGGTTTCTGCGATTCTAACCACAGCAATAAACGGCGTGCCCTATAAAACGATCTTTACGTACCCGCATCCGTACGCCCTCATTCCCTGACAGCTTAGTGCTGAAATAGAATCGCCAACTCAATCCGCTTCTGGATCCGTACTTGGATTACCAGAAGATCATTTCAAATCAGAGCAGGCTGACGCTCGGCTGGACGATCACCCTATCACCGGCGACCAAATGGCAGCCATCGGAAATCAGATCGACGCCGCGTTTGTCTTTGCGCCGTTTGACTTGGTAAACGTGTGCGATCCGGAAAAAACGCAAACCATGAAGAAGCCGATGACACGTTCTCGCGCAGCGAAGAAAAAAGCGCTAGCGATCACGCGTGCGAAACCGAACAAGCGGTCTGCCGTATCCACGCGCACGAAGCCGCCCACGCCCTTTGAACCGTTGCACGCGCGCGAGGCAGCGCAGACATACTGACCGACTTGCGGTCGGCGCGCCTCCCAAATTAGACTTGTAGCACGGTCTCCTTTCTGAGCATTATTGCAGCGCCATGAGTCTTTTCTCGTTGGGCCCCAAGAAAGGACACTGCCAAACATTGGCGGACTTTGTCGAATTTGTTCTGACTTCCGTTCTGAGTTTGCAGTTTGACGCGATAAATTTATCATAAATAGATTATGTCCAGTAATCTAGCGGGTGAAGGGAATCGAACCCTCGTGTCCAGCTTGGGAAGCTGGCGTTCTACCATTGAACTACACCCGCATTGAGAAAGAGGAAATGGTGATGGGTGAACGATGAAAAGTCAAAAGGCCATCACCAAGGTAAAAGGCTATTGCGCGCCAAAGGCAGCAAAATTACCAGTGGCGCAATTGTTCCGGTAGCGGACAACGCGCGCAATCGGAGGCATCGCGCAGGCAAAAATCCTCGTAAATTTGGAGTAATCCCTGTTGTCCGACCAAAGACCCGACGAAGCCGCGTTGCCGCGGATCACCGGCAAACAGTCGTGCCGCGGCAATACGCGCCGCTTGATTGGAGAGTTGGGCACGTAATTTTTTGTAATCATTCCAGATTTCGCGGTCGTCATTGACTGCCAGGGGGTAAACCACATTGGCGAGAATCTCCGCGGCGCGGGATTTCCCGATCAGCGCGAGCGGAGAAGACGCCCGTGCCGCCGCGAGGGTATAATGATGATTCCAAAAATCGTGCCGCAAATCGGCGAGAAACGAGATTAGCGGTGTGGCCTCGCTCGCGCGGGCGAGTGTTGAGAATGGTTTCCATTCCGCGACCACCGTCGCCAGAGCACCGAGCCGGCGATGCGGATGATTGAGCGGGCGCGCGCCGCTCATTTTCCAGAGTTTCGCGGGTAGAACCAGCCGCGAGAATTGTTCGCGATATTTCCACCAGCGGTCCCACAAGGAACGCAGATAGCCGCGGGTGGATTTCCGTTGCGCGTCAAGGTCGGGGGCGTCGAGAAATCCGGCGATGCCGAAGAGCAACGCTTCGGCGTCTTCCCGTCGGCTTCGCAAAAAAGCCAGGGGCAAACGCTGGGAGAGCAGTATGAACGGCAGTCGGTTTTGTTTGTAACCGAGCGCCTCGGCGACGGCCTGGAATAACGTCTCATCGCGTCCGTGCCCTTCGATGCGCTGGCGGAGTCGATTAGCTTTTTGTCGTAAACGAAACTTCGCCGCCTGCTCCAGGACGTTCGCGACCCGTTCTGCCTCCAGGTTTCGCAGTGGCGCAACACAACGACCAGCGTGAGCAAGCGGCACTATCCCGGTCGCGAGATCTCGGAGCGCGGCGAGATCGAGTTGGATCTGGGGCACGTTCCGATGAGTGCTGGTGCGGGCAAAAAATTCGACGCGACTTCGTTCGAGAAAAACGTGCAGAGTGGTGTCATCGAATGCTGGGTTGGTTGCATGGCCATGCAGTTCCCAGTTGCGATCGAGCAAATCGATTTCAATGGTGCCGCGCACGGCGGGGCCGTCTCCGATACGGACGACAGCGTCCTGAAAATCGGGGCCGGCCTCGCGATTCCAAAAACCAAACTGGACGATTTCGACCGATTCTCCAGCGAGCGTTCGGAATTTTCGGCCAAATTCACCAGCGAACCAGCGCGCCTGCAGCTCGAGCTCATTTGGAATCTTGGGTAGCGCGATCAGTGGTCGCTCGCCAACGCGAGAGGTCTGTTCCCGCATCTCGGCGTAGCGATTGATCGAATGCATTCCCGGAGTTTCCTAGCGTAACCCTCAAGGAACGGCCATCTCGAAATGCCGTTAAAATCGACTCCAACCGATCTGTCTTCTGTCGTTCTGAGTCGCGCAGACGACGAAGGATCTCTCGAAGTTAGTGTGATGATCGACCTATAGTGAGGTCCCTCGCCGTCTAATGCGGCTCGGGATGACAGACATGGCTACGAGGCGCCGGAAGAAGATGCCGCCCCGTGAAGTTGTGTCTCCGCCGGTGCCGGCGCATTCCGGGTAAGATTTTGGCGAAGATAATCGCCGATCTTCTCTACCTCCGCCGCCCGCGAACGCGGGAAGACAAAAGAATATTTCTGGCCGCGTCCCTCTACCGGAAAGACGACGAGATTTTCGGAAAGAAATTTCGGCTCACGCGCGATGGTCATACCATCGAGTTCGATCGTTTGCGCGACCGGCTTGGATCCTTTCCGCCCGACGAAAGTCAACTTGCGCGGTTCTTCGTTAGTGGCAACGAGCGCCCCAAA
>Ga0137403_10008513_pt1 | contig 11486 bp, 12 predicted proteins | sample CZOMad2_1_16fung_FD_122057 | JGI IMG/M metagenome (GOLD analysis project Ga0137403, IMG submission 122057) | Vadose zone soil fungal communities from Angelo Coast Range Reserve, California, USA - CZOMad2_1_16fungal (Hybrid Assembly) | ecosystem: Environmental > Terrestrial > Soil > Vadose zone...
GCCGCCGCGCCGCATCGTCCGGCCGCTCGCGCACCACCCAGCGGCGCTCGATCGGTCCCGTCCAGACGTCCGCCGAGCAGGCAGAGCGCATCGGCGAACCGTAGGCGACGCGCGCACCCACGACAAGCGCCGCGGTGGGGCCACGACATCCGGGCAGCGGCCGGTCCGCCTCACCCCGTCGCGCCGCCAAAGTGCGCCCGGTAATCGGCGCGCGCCGCCTCGATGATCGCGCGCGCCACGGGCGCGTCGTAGATGGGGTCGACGGTGATCGTCGCGCGCGCCTCGCCCGGGATCGCCTTGTAGGTGAGGAAGTAGTGCCGCAGCCGGTCGATCACCGCGCGCGGCAGGTGGGCGATGGCGGTCAGCTCCCCGAAGGTCGGGTCGCCGAGCAGGACCGCGATGATCTTGTCGTCCGCCTCGCCGGCCTCCACCATACGGAGGCCGCCGATCGGGCGCGCCTGGAGCAGGATCTCGCCACGCGAGACGTGGCGGTCGGTGAGCACGCAGATGTCGAGCGGATCGCCGTCGCCGCGCGTGACCGGCGGACCGCCCGGGACCACGTGCGCGGCAACCGCTTCGCCGCAGAAGGTCTGCGGCACGAAGCCGTAGAGCGTGGGGCAGACGGCCGAGAAGCGCTGCGGCCGGTCGATCTTCAGATAGCCCGAGTGCTTGTCGATCTCGTACTTGACGCCGTCAGTGGGCACGATCTCGATGTAGGCCGTCACGATCTCCGGGCAGCGCGGGCCGGGCTCGATGCCGTGCCAGGGATGGGGTCGGAAGGTGAGCGGCTTCATGACGCCACCTCGAGCTTGAACGCCCGGACGGCGTTCTCGCGCAGAAACTTCCGGCGCACCGCGGCACCCAACGCGCTGTGCTCGTCGAGCTCACCCAGCGGCCGCGCGATCGGCAGGAGCGGCCAGTCCGAGGCGAACACGCACTTGTCCTGGCCGAAGGTCCGCATGAAGTGGACGAAGGTCGGGGGGAAGTGCTTCGGGACGTGCGCCGAGGTGTCGATCCAGACGTTCCGATGCTTCCAGGCGACCGCGATCGCCTCCTCGGTCCACGGCCAGCCGATGTGGCCGCCCACGATGCGCAGCTCGGGGAAGTCGAGGGCGACCTCGTCCAGGTAGAGAGGGCGGCCGACCTCCGAGCGGAACGTGTCGGGGCCGGTGTGGCCGATCTGCGTCGTGAACGTGACGTCCAGCTCCACGCACTTGGCGTAGATCGGGTAGTACATGCGGTCCGTCGGCGGCTTCCCCCACACGAAGGGCTCGACCTTGACCGCCTTGAAGCCGTACTCGCGCACGCAGGTCTCGATCGTGCGCAGGCACGCCATGACGTCGCGTGGGTCGGGGCACACCATGCCGAAGAAGCGGCCCGGCCAGCGGGCGCAGGTCTCGGCCACCCACGCGGCGTCGGTGCTGCAGAGCCCGGCCAGCGCCACGCCCGCGTCATCCATCTCCGCGACCAGCGCCTCGGGCCTCGTCCCCTCGCGCAGGGCCGCAAGCTGGCCGTAGCGGCCGAAGATGCTCGCGCCCTCCGCGCCGCCGGCGGGCCGCAGGAGGTTCACCCACGCATCGATGATCCACGGGGACTCGGGCACGGCTTGCGCATACCACGGCCGCCCGTGCTATCGGAACGCCGATGGCGAGCCGTCCGGCCGCGCCCCTCGCGAGCCCGCCGCGCGCCGTGCGCCGGCGCCGTGGGCTCGACCCGATCACCGCCGAGATCGTCCGCGGCGCCATGGAGACGATCGCCTACGAGATGGCGACGCACGTGAGCCTGACAGCCACGACGCCGATCCTGAACCAGTCGAACGAGCGCAACGCGACCATCCTGGATGCCTCCGGCGCGCTCGCGGCGCTCAGCGTCGGCATCCCGCAGTTCATGCTCTCCTCCACCCTCCCCGTCCGCTTCGCGCTCGAGTTCTTCGGGCCGGGCGGGCTCCACGACGGCGACGTGCTGGTCGCCAACGACCCCTACCACGGCGGCGGGCACCTGCCCGACTACAACGTCTTTGCGCCCGTCTTCCACGGGGGCGAGCTGGTGCTGATCGCCTCCATCCAGTGCCACCACGCCGACACCGGCGGCGGCATGCCGGGCGGCTACAACGCGGACGCGCCCGACATCTGGGCAGAGGGGGTGCGCTTCCCGGCGCTCAAGCTCTACGAGCGCGGCGTCGAGCGGCGCGATCTCACCTATTTCATGCGCGTGAACAACCGCACGCCCACCTTCCTCGGCGACCTGCGCGCGCAGGTGGGCGCAGCGCAGCTCGGCGTCCGGCGCCTGCAGGAGGTGCTCGCGCGCCATGGGACCGCCACGGTCCGGCGCGCGGTGGAGGAGATGATCGAGCTCGCAGCGCGGCGTTTCCGCGAAGAAGTCCGCCGCTGGCCCGACGGCGTCTACGCCTCGGACGTCTACGTCGACCACGACCCGAAGGGGAACCCGGACATCCACCTCCACTGCACGGTCACGGTCGCCGGCGAGCGTCTGAAGATCGACTTCACCGGCTCCGACGCGCGCCCCGAGATCCAGGCCTACTCGTCCTTCGGTAACACGCGCGGCTACGTCGTGGCGCAGCTCGCGTCCATGATGGATCCGGCCATCCCCAAGAACGAGGGCTTCTTCCGCTCGATCGAGCTGGTCGTGCCCGAGGGCTGCTGTCTCAACCCGCCGCCGGGGCGGTCGGTCGCGGCGGGCACGCATCACCCGGGCACCGAGGTCGGCGAGGCGATCGCCAAGGCGCTCGAGCCGGTCATCCCCGACCGCTGCTGCCCGCAGATCTACAAGATCGGCATGCCGACGGTCATCTTCGGCACCGATCCGCGCACCGGGCGGCTCTTCATCGACAACTCTGCCGACACGATCGCCGCCCACTGCAATGCCGTCCGCGGCCAGGACGGCTGGGGCTCGATGAACGTGAGCTTCGGGAACCTGATCCGCGCCACGGCCGAGATCAACGAGAGCATCTTCCCGCAGCGCCAGCTCGCGCGCGATTACGCGACCGACAGCGGCGGGGCGGGCGAGTTCCGCGGCGGGCTCGGGACGCTCTACCGAAAGCAGCTCACCGCGCCCGCCACCGTCTACACCTACATCGTCGGCCGGAAGTACCCGATGCCGGGCATCGCGGGCGGCAAGCCGGGCGCGCCGAACCGGCTCGAGCTGAAGGTCGGCGGCGCGTGGGAGGAGGCGGGCAACACGACCCGCCTCGTGCCGCACGAGGCGGGCGAGGCGATCGCCTACCACTACGGCGGCGGCGGGGGCTGGGGCGACCCTCTCGACCGCGATCCGGAGAAGGTGCTCGAGGACGTCCTCGACGAGTACGTCTCGCCCGAGAGCGCGCGGCAGGACTACGGCGTCGTGCTGACCGGGTCGCTCGAGGATCTCGACCTCGCGGTGGACCCGGAGGCAACCGCGCGACTGAGCGCTCGAATGCGGCGCCGCCGGAAGGAGGCTCCATGACGATGGGCCACGTGAACGGCACGGTGATCGACGCAGACGGCCACGTCCTGGAGCCGCGCGGCATGTGGGCGCGCTACCTCGACCCGAAGCTCGCCGCGCAGATCCTCGTGCCCGACCCGGCCACCGGCACGCGCGTCCTCCCTGCCGAGCACAACCCGCAGGCGACGCGGCCGCATCCGATCTCGGGGACGGTGGGGCGGCTCATGGGGCTCGCGGGCTCGGTCGGCCGCTGCGCCGACGACGTGCTCACCGGGAAGATCGGCTACGACGACGGGCCCCCGGGCGCCTTCGACGGGGCGAAGCGTCTCGCGGACATGGACACGGACGGCATCGACGTCGCCGTCCTCTACCCGACCATCGGCCTCTCGATCGGCAACGCGCCGCCCGAGATCGCCCGGGGGCTCTGCCGCGCGTACAACGACTGGCTGCGCGACTACTGCGCCGCGGCCCCGAAGCGTCTGATCGGCATCGGCGCCGTCCCCATGATCGACGTCGACGCCGCGGTCGCCGAGGCGCGCCGCTGCGTGCGCGAGCTCGGCTTCCGCGGCGTCTTCATCCGCCCGAACCCCTACGGCGGCCGCCACTTCGACGACCGCTGCTACGACCCGTTCTGGAAGGCGGCGGCCGCGCTGGGGGTCCCCGTCGGCTTCCACCCGCTCGCCATGTGGGACATGCCGGGGGCGACGCTCGGCTTCGACTTCCCCGACATCAGCTACGCCGCCGCGGCGGGCTTCCCCATCGACTCGATGGTGACGCTCACGCACCTCGTCTTCTCGGGCGTGCTCGAGCGCTTCCCCGACCTCCAGGTGATCGTGCTCGAGTCGAGCGGCGGCTGGATACAGAGCTGGCTCGAGCGTCTCGACCACCACATGCGGCTCCTGTCGAGCCTGCGCCCGGGCGTCACGCGCGGCGCGTTCGCGCAGTTCCACGACCAGGTGTGGGTGAGCTTCGATCCCGACGAGAAGACGCTCCCGGCCATGGTCCAGCTCTTGGGCGACGACCGCTTCGTGTGGGCGTCGGACTATCCGCACTTCGACGCCACCTTCCCGGGGGCGACGGCGGAGCTGCGCGAGGTGATCGCACCGCTGCCGGCGGAGAGCCAGCGCCGCATCCTGGGCGAGAACGCGCGCCGGTTGTACGGGCTCAGCTAGGTGGCTTCCATGGCACGGATGATTCGGTGGGCGATCCTCGCCGCGCTGGCAGCCAGCGCCGCGCCGGTTCCGGCCCAGGTCGCCACCTGGACCATCAGGGTCCGAGCCGGACTTCGCGCTCGTTGACCCCGAGTTCGCCCGCGACGGCGGCGCGGGAGCGTTCCCGTCGGAGCGCCACCCGGTTGCCGCACGTCCCGCACAGCGAAGAGCACGTGCCACCGACCGGTGCGGACTTCCCGTGGCATCACCGTTGCAGCCGCTGGTCCTCGGGAGGCGATGATGCACCGGCGAAGCTCGGGGGCTCGCGCGCCGTCGACGCGACGCCAGCACTGGCGCATCGTGCCGTTGAACGCGATGTGGGCGCTGGCGGTCCTGGTCCTCGCACGCGCCAGTACGGCCGCGCCCCAGGAGTCACCGGGCGCCTTCGCATCCGCCGAAACCCGGCCGGCCGTCCCCGCCAATTCCGACCAGGCCTGCTTTCCCGTGTCGATGGAGGTGAGAACGGACGGCGTGGAGGAACATGACGGATACGTTCAAGGCTGGGCGTTCATCGATCGGGCGGCGCACTTCGAGGGACGCACGTGCCAGGTCAGAGGCTGGGTCTCCATCAATCCATGCGGGCGGAGAATCACTGCCTACATGGCGAGCTGCCCAGACGGTGCGTTCACCTTCATGACGACCGAGGCGGACTGCCACTACGTGATCGGCTGCAGCGACCGGCCTGACGGTGCAGCGTGGGAAGCCTCCAGGTGACGGCGCCCGATCGGTCGTCGCTCGAGACTCGGGCGGTCGCCCGGCATCCGGTGTGACGATGGCGAAGCGCAATGGCACGCGACAGACAGGACGCGAAACGGCCGAACGCACCCGCGGCGGGAAAGAACAGAGCCCCCGCCGGAAAAGGCCGCGGAGCCCAACTGCCCGGCCGAAACGGGACGCACGACCCGCCGCCGAGACGGAGAGCCACCCGCCGGCCTCCAGCTCGGGGGCACTGCCTCCGCCCGGGTGGCGTCCGAATCGGGGCGGAGTTCACCTTTCGCTCGACGCGCTGACGATCGATGCGGCGCAGGTCGAGGTCGAGAGGGGCGCGCTGAAGGCCGTCGTCTCCGTTCGTCGAGGTGACGAGCTACTCTACCGTGAGCGCGTGAACCTCGACTGGTCGGGCGGCCGAGACAAGTTCCTCCGCAAGGCAAGCCGAGCGCTCGCGACGGCCGGCATCGCGACTCGTATCAATGAAGCTCTCCTGGCTGAGATGCGCACCGCCCTCCGAACGCGGGCGGCATCCGCAGGAGACGCTAGGAGGCCGTCCGAGTAATCATGGCGGCTGCGGCGAACGATCCGGGGGCTGCGAGCGGCGTGCTCGCTCCTCCCTCCTGCGGCGTGCCTTCAGGCACGCCTCGTCGGTCGTCGCTGCGCTTGCCGCTCTCGCTCCCCGGCTCGTTCGCCTCGCTCACCATGATTACTCGGACAGCCTCCTATGCCGCCCTGGTGAGGCCGTGGCGGAGCGCGAACATCACGAGCCCGACCCGGTCGCGCACGCCGAGCTTCTGGAAGATGTTGGTCAGGTGCGTCTTCACCGTGCGCTCGCTGATGGCGAGCGCGTTGCCGACCTCCTTGTTCTTGTAGCCGGAGGCCACCAGGCGCACGATCTCGAGCTCGCGCTCGGTGAGGCCGTTTTCGTCGCGGCCGCTGCTGGTGCTGCCGTCGGACCCGAGGTGCGAGAGCTCCTCGACCAGGGCGTTCGTCATGCGCGGGTCGACCCAGACCTGGCCGGCGCACACCGTGTGGATCGCCTGCATGAGCGTCTGGCGCGCCGAGTCCTTCAGGATGACGCCCTTCGCGCCCAGCTTGAAGGCGCGCACGTGCTCCTCCTTCTCGTCGCAGGCGGTGAGGACCAGGACCTGCGTGCGCGGGCTGATGCGCAGGACGGCCGGCACCGCGTCGAGGCCGCTGCCCTGGGGCATGCGGATGTCGAGCAGGAGGACGTCCGGCCGCGTCTGCCACACCAGCTCGACCACGTCCTCGGCGCTCTCGGCGTCGGCCACCACCTCGAGGTCGTCTTCCATCTCGAGGATGGTGCGCAGACCCTCGCGGAAGAGGGTGTGGTCGTCGACGATCACCACGCGCAGCTTGGGGCGAGCGGGACTCATGCGTACATCCTCCGATCGGAGCCGTAGCGGCCGCCGGGGCCGGCCGCCGGGATGGTTACCATGATCTCCGCCCCGCGGCCCGGCCGCGAGCGCACGCGGAGCGCGCCGCCGAGCGTGGCGGTCCGCTCGCGGATCGACCACGGAGCGGCGGTGGGGGCGAGGAAGCCCTCGGCGTCGGGGTCTCCGTGGCCGTTCGTGAAGCCGGTGCCGTTGTCGCGCACCGCGAGGACGAGGTGCGTCGGCCGGCAGGTGATCCTGACGACCGCCTGCGAGGCGTGTCCGTGGCGCACGGCGTTGCCGAGCGCCTCGCGGGCGATCTGCGTCAAGTCGTGCGCGGTCGCGGGCGCCAGCTGGGGCTCGCTGCCCGCTCGCACCACGCGCACCCGCAGCCCGTGGCGCGCCTGGCCCTCGGCCGCCACCCGATCGAGCGCCGCCCACAGGCGCTCCTCCGGCTGGCGGGGCTCGCGCAGCACGTTCAGGTAGTGCCGCACCTCGCGGTAGCCGCAGTCGACGGCCTGATGCAGCTCCTCGAGCTCGCGCGGCACGCGCGTCGGATCGCGCCGCAAGAGCAGCTTGCAGGCCTCGACCCGCAGGTCGATGCCGGCGAGCGACTGGATGAAGCCGTCGTGCAGGTCGCGCGCGATGCGCCCGCGCTCCTCGGCGACGGCGTACTCCTCGGCCTTCTCCTGCAGGCGCACGTTCTCGAAGCCGGCTGCCGCCTGCCCGACGAGCAGGAGGAGGAACTCGAGCTCGTCGCGGGTGAACTTGCGCTGCGCCTCGCGGATCACGATCGCGTGGCCGCGCAGCTCGCGCTGGATCAGCACGGGGGCGATGATGAGGGCCTGCGCCGTCCGCGGGTCGGGGAGTGCCAGGGGCGGGACGATCGCCTTGCGCTGGACGGCGCCGCTCAGCACGTCGTAGCAGAGCGCCGTGCCGGTGGCCGGGCGCACGTCGTTCACCAGCAGCCCCTCGGTCTCGGCGGCGAAGGGGAGGGGGAGCGGGTCCGTGTCGGTGATGCGGAGGGCGACCCGCATGCGGCCGCGCCGCCGCGCCACGTCCCAGGTGAAGAAGCGCCCGCTCTCGGGATCGCGCAGCACGAGGAGCCCGCGCTCGGCCTGGAAATAGGCGAGCGCGCGGCGCATCAGGCGCACGAGCGCCCGGCCCGGGGGGCGGCCGCGGCGGAAGACCGCCGGCAGCTCGAGCATGAAGCCGAGCTTGCGCTTCGAGCGGCGCTCGTGCTCGCCCAGGTAGCCGATCAGGTAGGCGAGGGTGAGGAGATAGATCGGGCGGATCAAATGCACGCGCCGGAAGCCCACCTCGCTCCCGATCGTGTGGCTCGCGAGGAAGAAGACGGACGGGTAGAGCAGCGCGAGGACGATCGTCACCAGCATGGTGGCGCGGAAGCCCCAGCGCACGCTCACGCTCGAGATGACGAACACGTGCAGGAGGAAGAACGGGCTCGTACCGCCCTCGGTGAAGGGGCTGATCAGGCTGATCCAGGCGATGTCGAGGACACACGAGTACCAGCCGAGATGCTCCTGGCGGAGCATCTCCGCCCGCACCAGCAGGAAGAGGAGGATGCTGTAGCCGACGTAGCCGTTCAGCACCACGTAGGCGAGGTCGGCGCGGAACGAGGGCTGCTTCGGATCGACGATCACGACCACCAGCGTGGCGGTCGCGAGCAGCATCCGGCAGAAGGCGATGATCTTCTCGGTGCGCGAAAAGGCCTCGAGCGGCGCGGCGCGGGGGCCGCGGGAGACGAGGGCGAGGGAGCGGGTGGCCGATCGCATGCTCGGGCTGGAGCTGAAGGCCCCAGACTGAGCAACCGATGTGCCAGTGGGCCGCGCATTTCCGCGCCTCTGGCAGGCACACCCGCCAGGCGGAGTCTCGCAAAGCCGCACGATGGGGAGAATCGGCAAGCTCCGCTGCCCGGCGGCGGGGGCCGCGCGGCGCACCGCGTTGACTTTGCGGGGCTGCGTCTCTATCGTTCGTGCATGAACGAGGAGACAAGCACGCCGCTCGTCCTCACGCCCCGGGCGGTCGAGATGGTGAAGCAGGTGCGGGCGAAGGAGGGGTTCTCGGAGACGCACGCGCTCCGGGTCTCGGTGGTGGGGGGCGGGTGCTCGGGGTTCAGCTACCAGCTCGGCTTCGACGAGCACGCGCGCGAGGGCGACCAGGTGCTCGAGTACGACGGGGTCCAGGTCCTGATCGATCCGAGCAGCGCCGAGTACCTCGTCGGCACCGAGATCGACTTCGTGTCGCGCCTCCACGGCGGCGGCTTCCAGTTCTCGAACCCGAAGGCCACGCACACCTGCGGCTGCGGCTCGTCGTTCGCGGTCTGAACCCGCATTTTCCCGCATGCCAGCGGGAAGCCCGCCGTCGCGGCTGGCGCGGCGGCCTGAGGGGTGGCTTCCCGGCATGCGCATCGCGTACGTGATCCCCGCCTTTCCACCGGCGCCCTCGCAACCGTTCGTGGTGAACGAGATGATCGAGGTCCAGGAAGCCGGGCACGAAGTGTTCATCGTTCCGCTGTACCGCGGCGCGACGGCGCTTCGGCACGGAACGTTCGCGCGCCTGCGCCCGGCAGGCGTGTTCACCCCGGCGCTCGTCGACACGGGGATCCTCGCCGGGGCCCTCCGGATGCTGCTCGCGCGGCCCATGGCGGTCCTCCGCACCCTCGGGGCGCTGCACCGGGCGGCGGGGAAGAACCCCTGGTCGCACGCGCGGCTCCTGGCCGTCACGCCGAAGGCCCTCGCGGCCGCGCGCTGGCTGGTGGCGGTGCGCGTGGATCGCGTGCACGCGCACTTCGCGAACCAGACGGCGGACTGTGCGGCGATCGCGGGCACCGTCGCCGGCATTCCGTTCTCCTTCACGGCGCACGCGTACGACATCTACGCCGGCGCGCCCCGCTTCAGGAACGACACGCTCGGCTGGAAGCTCCGCCGGGCCGCACAGGTGTTTGCGGTCAGCGACTTCGCCGCGCAGCGCCTGCGCGCGCAGCTGCCCCCCGCCGCGCGCGGCCGCGTCCACACCGCCTACGTCGGCATCCCGCTCGAGCTCTTCCGCCCCGAGCCGCCCCTGCCGAGCGGGGACGGGCTCGCCCTCCTCTGCGTGGCGCGCCTGGCGGAAACCAAGGGCCTCGCCACCCTGGTCGACGCCTGCGCACTGCTGCGCGACCGCCGGGTCCGGTTCCGCCTGCGGCTGTACGGCGACGGGCCGCTCCGCCAGGCCCTCGCGGCGCACATCGCGGCCCGCGGACTCGGCGCCGAGGTCGTCCTCGCCGGCCCCGTCCCCCAGGAGGAGGTCGCGCGGCAGATGCGGGCCTGCCATGCCGTCGTCATGCCGTGCCGCCAGGATCACACCGGCGACATGGACGGCATCCCGACCGTGTTCATGGAGGCGATGGCGACGGGCCGGCCCGTGATCAGCTGTCCCATCTCCGGCATCCCCGAGCTCGTGCGGGATGGCGAGACGGGCCTGCTCGTCCCGCCCGACGATCCGCGGGCGCTGGCCGACGCGATCGAGCGGCTCGCGCGCGACGAGTCGCTGCGCGTCCGGCTCGGCCGTCAGGGCCGCGCGCTCGTCGAGCGCCAGCACGATCAGCATACGACCGCGCGCCGCCTCCTCCATCTGATGCTCGGGGCCGGACCGGCGGCGGGGGTCGGGGAGGCGGCCCCGAGCTGAGCTTGCCCGATGACCAGTGCCGACGTCGTCTATGATCACGTCGCCTTCGACCTCGACGGCACGTTGATCGACTCGCGCGCCGACCTGACCGCGGCCGTGAACCACGTGCTCCGGGGCCTCGGCCTCGCGGAGCTGCCGCCCGCCACGCTCTACCGCTACGTGGGCGACGGCGCGCGCGTGCTGGTCGAGCGCGCCCTCGGCCCCGAGCATCAGGACCGGCTCGAGGCCGGGGTCGAGGCGTTCATGGCCTACTACGCGGCGCACCTCCTCGACGCCACGCGCCCGTACCCGGGCGTCGAGGCGGCGCTCGCCGCTCTCGCCGCGCGCGGGGTCGCCTGCTCGGTGCTCACCAACAAGCCCGAGGCGATGAGCCGCGCGATCTTGACCGGGCTCGGGCTGGCGGCGCGCTTCGTCGCGATCCTGGGCGGGGACTCGCTGCCCGTGCGCAAGCCCGATCCCACCGGCCTGGAGCAGCTCCGGGCGCTCACCGGAACGGCGCGCGAGCGCATGCTGCTGGTGGGGGACTCGGGCATCGACCTGCGCACCGCGCGCGCGGGCGGAGTCGCATTCTGCGGCGTCGCCTGGGGGCTCGCGCCCGAGGCGCTCGCCGAGGCGGGGGCGGGGCGGATCATTGCGCACCCGCGCGAGCTGGTCGCGGTCGTGGAGGGCGGGTGAGCGATCCCGTCCCGTTCGCGCGCAGCGGCGCCTACCCGCCCCGGCCGGGAAACGCCGTCCGCCCGCTCGTCGACGGCGAGCCCGCCTTCCGCCGCATCGCCGCGGCGGTCGAGTCCGCGCGCGCGAGCGTGTGGGTGACGGTGGCGTTCGTCGAGCGCGACCTCGTGCTGCCCGGTGCGCGCGGCACGCTCTTCGATCTCCTCGACCGCGCCGCGGCGCGCCACCTCGACGTGCGCGCGCTCTTCTGGCGCGAGCCAGAGCTCGGCCGGCTGCTGCCCGGCGCGTCGCACTTCGCCGGCGGCGCGGAGGAGCGTGCCTGGCTGGCGGCGCGCGGCACGCGCTGGCTCGCCCGCTGGGACCACCTGCC
>Ga0137403_10008514_pt1 | contig 11486 bp, 10 predicted proteins | sample CZOMad2_1_16fung_FD_122057 | JGI IMG/M metagenome (GOLD analysis project Ga0137403, IMG submission 122057) | Vadose zone soil fungal communities from Angelo Coast Range Reserve, California, USA - CZOMad2_1_16fungal (Hybrid Assembly) | ecosystem: Environmental > Terrestrial > Soil > Vadose zone...
AGCCCCGACAGCCGTCCCGGCGCTGCGCGCCGTCCCGCCGGTGAAACGCGGGAGCTGTCGGGGCTCGGTGGTGCCTGGGTCCCCTTCGGGTGACCCAGCGACTGATGATCCAGGCTCGCCCTAAGAGGGCACCACCTCACAGATCACCGTAGGGGAATACGTCACTGGATCACCTCCTTTCTTCCGGCGGGAAGACCAGGCGGGCCCGAGCCCCGCCGCCGGGAGGCCGACCGCCGATGCCGGCTCCCGGCCCCGATCACCGGCGGACCACCTGCCGGCGCTGGGGCCTGTGTGTGCCCCGATCGGGAACCCATGGGTCCGAGTGTAACGCCAGCAGGGAGGATTTTCCATGCCAACTTTTCGACGGGGGTGGGGCACCGGCTCACGCCTCTTGCGGTCCGGGCCGCCGCGGCACTATTGACCCAGCCCGGGTCCCGAGCGTGAGGCTCGGGTGGGGGAGGCCGGCGCCGAACGTGGATCCGATCCTCGTGGAGGAGATCGCGCGACGGCTCGACGAGCCCGAGGCGCTCGAGGCCCTTTTCCGCAGGGATCCCGAGCCCTTCCGCGCGGCGCTCGGCGCGGTCGCGTCCGCCCACCCGGACTCGCTCGTCGTGCGCGTCTGGAAGGCTCGGCTCGACGCCGAGGTGGTGCCCCCATCGGCGCGGAAGTCCGACGCCGCGGTCGACGTGGCGCTCGTCGTGGTGCTGTCCGTCATCGCGACCATCGCGGCGAGGTGGCCATATCTCATGGTCCTTCAGTCGGCGCGCGCGTACTACGCTGCCTGCGGCGGCCGCCTGGTCACCGTCCCGCTCGCGGTCTACCTGCTGGTCACCGCGGGGCGGCCGCTGCGCCTCTGGGGCGTGAGCCTCGCTGGCCTGCTGCTCGTCGGCATCCAGTCGTACCTGCTCGGGACCGGCAGGCTCCCCGTGCGGAACTCGGACGTTCAGGCGCTCGCCCTGATGCACCTCGGGGTCGTCGAGTGGCTTCTTCTCCTGGTGCCCTTCGCGGGAGACGGCTGGCGCAGCACGGGCGAGCGGGTCGCGTTCCTGCGCTACAGCGGGGAGGTCCTGGTCGTCAGCGTCGTGCTGCTCTTCGGCGGGATTCTCCTCACGGGGCTCACGTACGGCCTCTTCAGCCTCCACGGCATCGACATCTTCGACTGGTACCGCAGTCACGTCGTCGTCTGGGGCCTGCTCGCTGCACCCCTGGTGGCGACGTACCTCGAGCGCGCCGGGGGAACGCGCATGGCGTCGCGGATCGCCCTGCCCTTCGTGCCGCTCCTCCTGGTGACCCTCGTCGCCTATCCGGTGGCGGTCGCGGGATGGGGCAAGTCGCTCACCCAGCACCGCGAGCTCCTGATCATCCTCAACGCCACGCTCGTCGCCGTGTCGGCGGTGGTCGTGTTCGTCGTCTGCGACCGCAGGCGGCGCGAGGCGAGTACCCTCGCCGACGTCCTCGGCGTGGCACTGCTCGTCGTCAGCCTCGCGATCGATGCGGTGGCCCTCGTCGTGGTCGTCTGGCGCTTCGTCCGCATCGGCCTCTGGACGAGCCACGTCGTCGTGGTGGGGACGAACGTCGTGCTGCTCGTGTTCCTGGGCGGGACGCTCCGCGAGTACCTCCGCTTCGTGCGGACGGACGCGGGGATCGACCGCGTCGAGGCGTGGATCGCTCGCTATCTGGTCGTCTTCCTCGCGTGGGCGGTCATCGTCGGGTTCGCGGTGCCTCACTATCCCGCCGCAGCGGGGTCACCGGGGGTCAGATGAGGGGCCGAGGGGGAAGCCGAGGAGCGCTTCCAACTCTCTCAGCGCGGCCCCCGGGTCGATCACCCGGATGGTCGCCATCCCGAGGGCGCGCGCCGTCTTCAGGTTCGCGCCGATGTCGTCGAGCATGACGACCTCGCGCGGCGCCACGCGGAGCGCCGCGCAGGCGAGCTCGTAGATGCGCGGGTCGGGCTTGCGAACCCCCGCCACCGCCGACTCGACGAAGGCGTCGAAGTGCGGGCGGAGCACGCCCGTGCCCTGGTCTTCGGTGATCCAGTTGTTGGTGACGGCGGCGGCGAGGAGGCCACGGGCGCGGATGCGGCGGATCGCCTCCAGCATCGCCGGGCGGGGCACCGTCACCTCGGTGACGCGGGCCATCATCGCGCGCGCGTCGATCGTGTGCCCGGCCGCAGCGCAGTCCCGCTCGAACGCCGGGTAGAAGGTCTCGAGCGTGAGCTCGCCGCGCTCGAGGCGCGACCACGCGCCCGCGGCACCCGTCGCCACCACCACGCGGTTGACGAAGCCGGCGGGGATGCCCTGCTCCGCCTCGTAGCGCGCGATCGCCTCGAGCGGCGAGCCGACGACGACCCCGCCCAGATCGAAGAGGACGGCCCGGTAGTGCATCGCTGGCCGAGCCTAGCGGACGCGGCGGCACACCCGCCAGCGCCACGCGTCCTTGACCTGATGCTCATCGGCTGTCAGAGGGGCGCATGCGCTTCGGCCTCTTCGGTCTCAACTTCGGCCCCTGCGCCGATCCGGAGTTCGCGGTCCGCGTCGCCGTCGCCGCCGAGGAGGCGGGCTTCGAGTCGGTGTGGACGGGCGAGCACGTGGCGATGCCCATCCGCGACAACCCCGTGCCCACACCGGCCGAGACGCCCCTCCTCGACTCGCTGGTCGCGCTCGCGAACGTGGCCGCCCACACGCGCCACCTCCGCCTCGGCACCGGCATCCTCGTCCTCCCGCATCACAACCCGGTGCTGCTCGCGAAGGCGCTCACGACGCTCGACCTGGTCTCCGGCGGGCGGCTCATCGCCGGCTTCGGGGGCGGCTACGTCGAGGCGGAGTTCCGCGCGCTCGGCGTCTCGTTCAAGGACCGCGGCGCCATCACCGACGAGTACCTGGAGGCGATCCGCGTCCTCTGGACCGAGGAGCTGCCGCGCTTCCAGGGGCGCCACGCCGCCTTCGACGGCATCCGCTTCGAGCCGAAGCCACGCCAGCGCCCGCACCCGCCGATCGTGATCGGCGGCCACGCCGCGCCGGCGCTCCGGCGCGCGGCGCGCTTCGCCGACGGCTGGTACGGCTTCGGCCTCACGGTGGAGGCGGTCGCCCCCATGGTGCAGGAGCTCCGCCGGCTGCGCGCGACGACGGGCCGCCCGCCGCTCGAGATCTCGCTCACCACCTTCGAGCCGCTGACGCCGGCGCTCGTCGCCCAGGCCACCCAGGCGGGCGTCGACCGCCTGATCGTCATGCCGCGCGTCCGCGCAGAGCAGCTCGAGGCGACGGTGCGCGCGCTCGCTCAGTTCGCGCGCGCGGGCTGATGCAGTCCGTCGAGCAGGTCCTCGACTCGCTCAGCAACTTCGTGTGGGGCTGGCCGCTCCTCGTCCTCCTCGTCGGCACGCACCTCTACTTGACCGTGCGGCTCCGTTTCATCCAGCGCTACCTCGGCACCGCGATCCGGCTCTCCTTTTCGCGCACGGCCGAGGGCGAAGGCGACGTGAGCCACTTCGGGGCGCTCACCACCGCGCTCGCCGCCACCATCGGCACCGGCAACATCGTCGGCGTCGCGACGGCGGTGGCCGCGGGCGGGCCGGGCGCCGTCCTCTGGATGTGGCTGACGGGCGTCTTCGGCATCGCAACCAAGTACGGAGAGGCCGTGCTCGCCATCAAGTACCGCATCACGACGCCGCAGGGCACGATGGCGGGCGGGCCGATGTACGCGCTCGAGCGCGGCCTCCACATGCGCTGGCTCGGCGTCGTGTTCGCCACCCTCACCGCGATCGCCGCCTTCGGCATCGGCAACATGGTGCAGGCCAACTCCATCTCGGCGATGGTGGTCGAGACCTTCGGCGTGAGGCCGTGGATCACGGGAATCGTGATCACGGCCTGCACGGCGGTCGTCATCCTGGGTGGTATCAAGTCGATCGCGAACGTGTGCGAGAAGCTGGTCCCCTTCATGGCGGTCTTCTACATCGTCGGGTGCACGATCCTGCTCGTGATGCACGCGGCCGCGATCCCGGAGACCCTGCGGCTGATCGTGAGCACCGCCTTCACCGGGCAGGCGGCCGTGGGCGGCTTCGTCGGCGCCGGTGCGCGCGAGGCGATACGCTACGGCGTGGCGCGCGGCCTCTTCTCCAACGAGTCGGGCCTGGGGAGCGCGCCCATCGTGGCGGCCGCGGCGCAGACGAAGACGTCGGTCCGCCAGGCGCTCGTCTCCTCGACCGGGACCTTCTGGGACACGGTCGTCGTGTGCGCCATGACCGGCCTCGTGCTGGTCAACTCCGGCGAGTGGACGAATGGGCTCAGCGGCGCGGCGCTCACCAAGGCGGCGTTCAGCGATCTCCCGGTCGTCGGCCCGCTGGTGCTGACCGTCGGGCTCCTGACCTTCGTTTTCTCGACCATCCTCGGCTGGTCGTACTACGGCGAGAAGGCGGCCGAGTACCTCTACGGCGTGCGCGTCATCATGCCCTACCGCGTCCTCTGGGTGGCGGCGGTCATGGTCGGCTCGGTCGTGTCGCTCCCCGCCGTCTGGTCCTTCGCCGACATCGCCAACGGGTTCATGGCGATCCCGAACCTCTTCTCGCTCATCGCGCTCTCCGGGGTGATCGTGGCGGAGACGCGCGAGCACCTCTGGGATCAGGAGTAGGCGTCAACCCGCCTTTCAGCACCCCGACGCATCTGCTAAGCGCTGTCGCCATGCCCGACGACGAGAAGTCAGAGCTCGAGCGCGTCAAGGCAGAGAACGAGCGCCTCAAGCGGACGGCGAGCCGCGGCATCACCTTCAAGGTGAGCGAGAAGGGCGGCGTCTCGGTGTACGGCCTCGGCCGCTTCCCCGTGACCCTCTACAAGGAGCAGTGGGAGAAGCTCCTCGACATGGTCGAAGAGCTGCGCGCCTTCATCCGCGAGAACGCCGCGGCCTTGAAGACGAAGAGCTGACCGTGCCCTCCGCACTCGACGGGCTGGTCGCGCTCCTCGACCTGGAGGAGCTCGAGGTGAACGTCTTCCGCGGCCGGAGCCCGCAGGAGAACCGCCAGCGGGTCTTCGGCGGCCAGGTGGCCGGGCAGGCGCTGGTCGCCGCGGGCCGCACCGTGGACCGCGGCAACGTCCACTCGCTGCATGCCTACTTCCTCCGCCCGGGCGACCCTTCGACCCCGATCCTCTACCTGGTGGACCGCATCCGCGACGGGAAGACGTTCACCACCCGCCGGGTGGTCGCGATCCAGCACGGCCAGGCGATCTTCCACCTCTCGGCGTCGTTCCAGCCCGAGGAAGTGGGGCCCGAACACGGCGTCACGATGCCCGAGGCGCCCGACCCCGAGTCGCTGCCGTCGTTCGCGGACTGGATCGCGCCGAAGGTGGTCAGCATGCCCGAGCCGCTGCGGCTCTGGTTCGGGCGCGACCGCCCCATCGACACGCGCCCGGTCGAGCCGATGGATCCCTTCCACCCCGTCCGCCGGCCGCCGCGCCAGCTGGTCTGGATCCGGGCCGCCGGCCGCCTGCCCGACCAGCTCCTCCTCCACCAGTGCGTGGTGGCGTACGCCTCCGACATGACGCTCCTCGACACGGCGACGCTGCCGCACGCGATCGCGTGGAACGACCCCCATTACGTCATGGCGAGCCTCGACCACGCCATGTGGTTCCATCGCCCCTTCCGCGCCGACGAATGGCTCCTCTACGCGCAGGAGAGCCCGGCGGCGCACGGGGCGCGCGGCTTCGTGACCGGGCACCTGTTCACGCGCGACGGGAAGCTGGTCGTGTCGGTCGCGCAGGAGGGCTTGATCCGGCCGGTGACGCCGCGCTGAGCGGCATCGGGGACGAGGTCCTTCGAGGACCGCTGTCGATCTCGCGATCGCCCGTTCGACATCATGGTGGGCGCGACATGGGAGCCGCGCCCAGAACGACGGAGGCCTGCCATGCTCTACATGTTCCTGCTGCACAGCGAGCCGGGGACGGAGTGGCCAGCAGACATCATCGACCAGCACCTGGCCTTCTGGCGGGAGACGCGCGAGCGGGGTGCGTACGTCTCGAGCGAGGCGCTCGGGGGTGACCTGTCGGCCGCGATCACCGTCCGCGTCCGCCAGGGTAAGATCCTGGCGACCGACGGGCCGTTCGCGGAGACGAGGGAGGTCCTGGGGGGCTTCTACATCCTCGATTGCGCGAACCTGGACCAGGCGCGAGAGTACGCGGCGAAGATCCCGGACGCGAAGTACGGCTCGGTGGAGATCCGGCCGATCATGGAGGTCCCGCGCTGGCCGTACGAGGGGATCCCGAAGCGCCGCCGCCACCCCATGGGTGGCGCGGCCGGCTAGGCCTCAGCTCCGGGCGCCCGCGTCCCGCGCGCGGCGCGACGGCGGCGGGTACGGCCCCGGCGGGTAGGCCTCGTGCTGCGGGAGGTCGTCCGCGATCTCGTACCAGGGCGCCTTCGAGCCGACGAAGATGTGCAGCTCCTCGCGCGCCCCGGGGTCGTCGTCCAGTGAGCCCGCGGGCACGACGAGGCGCCCGCGCGCGGCGTTCACGTACGGCACCTTCGCGCCGCACGTACGACAGAACGCCTGCGTGAAGCGCTCCGCCTCCGGGACCTTGTAGGACACGACCAGCTCCTCGCCCCGCAGCCAGCGGAAGTCCGGGAGCTGGACGAAGAGGTTCGACGCGTGCGCCGCGGCGCGGGCCTTCCGACAGCGCGAGCAGTGGCAGTTCGCGATCGGACCGGCGACCGGACCCCCGATCTCGTAGGCGACCTCGCCGCAGAGGCAGCTCCCGCGCACCTTGCCGGCGACGAGATCCGAGCGGCGCTCGAAGGGAACGGCCTCGCCCATGCCGGGTGGAAAGGCGTCGAAGCGCGGCAGGGAATCCCCGATCTCGTGCCACGGCGCCTTCGAGGCGACGAAGATGTGCGCCTGCGGGCGCATCTCGGGGTCGTCGTCCAGGAGCCCCGGCGCGATGAAGACGATCTCGCCGGCCTCTCCCGGCACCGCGGAGCCGCACCGACCGCAGAACGGACGGGAACCCCCGGGCGAGGACTCGTAGCGGCGAATGCCTTCGGCGCCGCGCAGCCAGCGGAACCGGCTCGGGTGCACCGCGAGGGCGCTCGAGAACGCCGCGCCGTGGTGCTTGCGGCACATCGAGCAGTGGCAGTGCCCCATGAACTCGAAGGGCGCGTCGGCTTCGAAGGCGACGTCGCCACACAGACAGGTGCCTCGGACCGTCATGGTTCGTCCTCCTCTCGCGCCGCGTGGGCGGGGGGTGGGAGAGTAGCACTCGGGCGAAGCCGTAGGAATGCATCTCGCGTCACGAGGACGGGTACGACGTCCGCATGGTGCGGACGCAGCTACGGCCACGTCGACGTCAGACGATGACCTACACGAACGTGCTCAAACCGGCCAGGCCGGCGACCGTACCGGGGCCGACGTCGTCTCCGGCACCGTGCCACGATCGGCGCAGCGCGCGATTATCTGGGCGGCGCTCGCAGCATAACACGGCGGCCCCGGCCGCTTCCTGGGCCCACGAGCAAGCAATCTCGGTAGGTTACCGCCGAGAGCTCCCGGGGGGCGCTGGTGATAGGCGGCGGGCGGGTGGTACTATGCGGGTCCATCTAACCGTGGGTTAGACAGCACGAAGATGAGTGAAGCGAGACCAGCGGAGTACCGGAACTTCAGCGCCAGCCTCCGCATCTTCGGAGAAATCCCCGACCTCGATGCCATCTCGAGCCATCTCGGCGTGCCGCCGACGTACACGCACCGTCGCGGTGAGCGCCGCAGCAAGAAGGCCGCACCCTTCGAGCATGATGCTTGGATCTTCGAGGCTCCTGTTGCGCCGGACCGTCCACTCGACGAGCATCTCTTGGAGCTGTGGCGCTTACTGAAGCCTCACGCTGCTTACCTCAGGGGCTTGAAGCGAAGATTCGCCGTTGACGTATCTTGCGGTTACCGCTCTAGTTCCGACACGGCCGGTTTCAGCGTGATGCCGAAGGCACTCGAAATTTTCACCGAACTCGCCGTCCCCTTTGGCGTCTCTGTGATCATCGCTTGATCCGTTGATGAGCGTGCTGTCTAACGCGGTCGGAGCGGACCGGCGCGCGGCCAGCGCGCTTCGGCCGAGCTGCGGTGGGCGCCTGCCGCTCAACCGCAGGTCGTTAGACGGACGCGGGAATGACCTCCTCTGCCGATAACCGGGCGAGTGAAAGGGCCCTCCACCGTCACTCGGTGCATGCAGAGCGCATCGTCGAGGGTGGCTGCACCACAGTCCCTCACGATCCGCGACCCGATCTCAGGAACTTTCAGCGGCTGCCGCTTCGAGCGTCTGCGCGCCGCCGATTCGGTCGGAAGTCCAGCGTGTATCGAGCACTGGTCCATCTCCACAGGGTGTTTCAGGGCGTGGGCCGTCTAACCCGCGCATGGAGCTGGCCGGCATGAACTTGGGTGTTATTGGCGGGCGCCGCCGAGCCGGCGGCTCATGCGCCGGTCGTTAGGCGGCATGAGCGCGGGCAAACGCATCCTGAAGATGGTCCTGATCGTGACGGCCTCGGTCGTTGCGCTCGCGGTGGTCGCGGTCGGAGGTCTCTTTGCGTATACCGCCATCGACAAGGAAGACAGGTTCTATCTTGTAGATGCAGAGCCGTCGGATCCAGACTACCTGTTCACCCTCGATGCGGACTCCGAGAAGAGCTCATTGGATCGCGAGCGCTTCGGATTCGCTGTCCACCGCTTGAAGCGCGGCATGGGAGTAGTCTTTGGGTACCGCTTCTATTCGAGCGGAAGCGTTACGGTGATCGACGATGAGCTGTACCGCAAAGTGACTATCTGGATTCAGTCCGGGGCGCCGCAATCGCAAACCGAACTCAACTTGAGGGACCGAGCAAAGGCGATCGTCATGTTTTCGCGCGGCGCTTCGGCGTGGCCGCGCAACGACTGCTCAGGTTACGTCTCATCCGGGTCCTTGCGAGTGGAGCATCGTGGCGCGAGATACGCAGTGAGCGTGCACGGTCAACTGGAACCCCGCGGCTATAGCGAAGTCTGGAAGAACTGTATTCCGCAGCGGGTAGACGTGGACTTCGAGGCGAGCCAGTTGTCCTTCGACCAGCTGACGCCGTGGCTTGGCCTCCCAGGATCGCATCCGTATGATGAAACCTACAGATAACGTCCCCGACAATGCGCGCCTAACTCGTGCTTGCAGCGCCCGGGGCTATCGCGCCGCCGCTGCTGAACGGCCGAGCCGTTAGGCGGAGAGCAAGTATGCTGTTGGAGTCGTATGCCTTGCGTATCGTAGCGGTCCTGACACTGTTGTTCAGTTCTTCGTGTTCGACGTTGATCACTAAGACAAACGCCCCCATCTGGCCAGGGCGTCGCTATGCTACGAGCGGCTTGGGTCATCCATTTACCGGTATCCGTTGTGAACCCCTGTACTTTGTAGGGTTTGCGATGTACCCACCGACTCTTCCGTTGCTGCCGTTCATTGTCGCCGACCTTCCTTTGTCCGGAGTTGCGGACGTCCTGTTTCTTCCGGCGGATATCGCCATTGACGAACAGAAGGTCTGGTACCCGGATCGCGATTGCGGTATGAACTTTCACTGACGCGCGCATCGCCTTGGGGGAGATGTGTTGAGGTGCCGGCCTAACTCGCGGCTGCAGCGGCCCCGCGGCAGGTGCGATCTTGGCCGGCGCGGCTTCATCGTGCTACGTTCCATCGCGGCGGCCGCTGAGCCGCCGAGTCGTTAGGCGGACACAGCATGGGTCTCTCTACGATCGCGGTGAGAACGATCCTAGTGGGCATGGGTCTGCTCCCCTTTGGATGTTCGCGCACCGATGAGCGAGTGCCTGTGACTTCCATCCAGATGGAAAACGTCGTGGAGGCGGTCCGAAACTACAGCGCTGAGTTCGGTGGTCCTCCACCGGGTGATTCGCAGGCGATCTTTCGCGCTACGCGGCGAAAACCCGCGAGGGCTGCGGTTCCTTCAAAGTCGCAGGGATGAGAAGGCTGCTGAGCTGTTGGACCCGTGGGGCACTTCATATGACGTGGCGGTGCTGGCAGGCGCTAGCGTGCGTGTGCGGTCAGCAGGGCCCAATCGTACTCTCGGCGATGGGGATGATCGAGAGATCAACGAGCGTCTGGAGCGAGGAGCATCGTGATAATCGCCGTCTAACCCGCGGTTGCAGCGGCGCTGCGCGCCGCCGCTGAACCGCCAGGTCGTTAGGCTGCGTGAGATCAAAACCAAGTGCGTAAGCGATGCGGAATTCGAGTTCGTGGCGCCCGGGGTGATCCAGAGGTTCGTGTCGCTATTATCTCGTTCGCAACCTGGTTGCGCGGACGGTACGCGTTTCCTATCCGCGTGCCGGTATATCTTCTTCCGGGTCAGACCGTCCTGACCGTTCACGGTGAGAGAGTGTCCGCTTCCTTCTTCGCCCCATGGAACCGACGGGTTGAGCCCTACATCAGGATCGCTACCGGTGACTATCCGCGGATGAAGAGGCGTTGGGGTCGCCGGGCAGCACTCCTGTCGCATCTCATCTCGCTTGCACACGAGCTCCTTCACTACCAAGAGTGGGTTGCTACGAATACCGTCGCCGAACGCGGTAAGGCCGTAGCGGCTCGAGGGATCGCCTTACGCTACGAGCCTCGCACCCAAGGTGGCTGCGCCAGGGTGCCGCACGCAGCCTAACCGTGGGTTAGAGCGCCCAAAGGGGGTAACGGGCTACGGTAGTCACGGGTCCGAGAGGGTTGCTCGCAGCGATCATGTTGCGGTTTGGTCCGCAGATCGCAATCCGCGTGAGCCCGGAAGTGTTCTTCCTCACAAAGGGAGATGCCTCTCTGTCGCTTCCGACCTACCTCTATATCGACTCAACAGCGGCAAATCCGCGCGTCGTCGCCGTAGGAGAGGAGATCAGTGGTGTGCCGGAGCTCGTTCGCATAGATCTATTCGGAAGTTCCCTGCAGGCGAGCCCTCCCCTGCGTGTTGGGCTGCTTGAGTGCCTCGCGGCATTTCTTCGTGCCGGCGTCCAGAAGCTGGTTGGGCGTCGAACCATGATTAAGATGGCGGGTCACTGTCACGGGTCTCGCGAGTCTCGATTCAATCCTTCATGGATATCAGGCGGCGATTCTACGCCAGGCTCTCGAGGCAGCTGGCGCCGCACAAATTGAATTTCCTGAGGTTGGGAGTGCGCTCTAAGCAGGCGTTGGAGCGGGCCGGCCACGACCGCCCGACCCCGAGTCAACGGCGCGGGCCGCCGGCCGCTCAACGCCAGAGCGTTGGGCGGCTCCCTCCCGCCGTTGCCCTCTCGCTCAAAGGCACGATCGCGCCAAGAGCTATCACGTGAGAAGAGGTGGGGGGAAGCGAGAGAAGGGGAAGGGGGAGTTTCCTTCCAGCCTCCATGGGATATATGCGAATCATTCCGACGAGGCGACGATGAAACGCTCCGGGGCCAGGCAAGAAGGCGAGTCTGCGTCTCAGCTGATCAGCAAGAGAATCGCCGAGCTCGGCGACTGGCGCGGCGAGACGCTCGGCCGGATCCGCGC
>Ga0137403_10008515_pt1 | contig 11484 bp, 10 predicted proteins | sample CZOMad2_1_16fung_FD_122057 | JGI IMG/M metagenome (GOLD analysis project Ga0137403, IMG submission 122057) | Vadose zone soil fungal communities from Angelo Coast Range Reserve, California, USA - CZOMad2_1_16fungal (Hybrid Assembly) | ecosystem: Environmental > Terrestrial > Soil > Vadose zone...
TTCGGCGGTGGCGCGGCAGATCGATGCGGATTCACCACTGGTCTACATCCAGACAGACACGGCCATCAATCCGGGAAATTCCGGCGGTCCGCTGGTGAACGTGAATGGCGAAGTGGTGGGAGTAAACACATTTATCCTGTCGCAATCGGGAGGAAACGAAGGGCTGGGTTTCGCCATTCCGAGCAGGGTGGTCGACGTGGCGTTTCAGCAATTGCGCAAGTATGGCCACCTGCACCACGTTGAGATTGGCATCGGAATTCAGACGATCACGCCCACGATGGCGGCGGCACTGAACCTACCGCGCAAGTATGGCGTGATGATTTCCGACGTGAAGCCAGGCAGCACGGCCGAGGCCGCCGGAGTGCAAATCGGAGACGTACTGGCAGCCTTGGATGGAAGAGCGGTGAACAATCTGCCGTTCGTGGCGTTTCATTTTTTGTCGATGGAGACTGGTGACAAAGTCCACCTCGATCTCCTGCGAGGGAAAGAACGCTTCGCCCTGGACGTAAAAGTCATGGAACCGCCGCACGATATGGACCAAATCGCGGCGCTTGCCGATCCGGAGAAAAATCTGGTGCCGGCGCTGGGGATTCTGGGTGTCGAAATTGACAAGAGAATTGCGGCCCTGGCGCCGGACTTGCGGGACCCGTTTGGAATCCTCGTGGCGGCGCGGGCGGCAGGCGCGAGCGTGGAAGTGCCGCTGAACGCCGGAGATGTCATTCGCACGCTTAACGGACAGCCGATGACAACGCTCGATCGTTTGCGGAGCGCGCTGAAAGCGCTGGCTCCGGGAACGCCGGTGGCGTTGCAGATCCAGCGGGACCAAAAGCTGCTCTTCCTGGCATTCACGCTCGAGTAGACGTGAAGGAAACCGGCGTCGAGGAGATCGAGAGGGCGGGGCAAGCCCCGCCCCTACAACAGCACAACCGAGCGGAAAAAGAACGGGTCTTCCCGACACAAAGCGTCGGGACGCAAAAGACGCGAAAGACCGCGCGCTATACAGAGAGTTACAGATGCTTGAAGAGGTGGGCGATTTTCTTGCCAGCTTCTTCGGTGTAGTAGACGGTGACGTGCTCGCCCTTCTTGGCGCCGACGACGGAATAGCGGCCAACGGCTTTGCCGGTATCCACGGTGGCATGCTCGGAAACATCGAAGGCTTCCTTGGTGCCATCGGCGGTCTTTACGGCAACGACTTTCGTGCCCTTGCCGACGTCTTCGACGGTGCCTTCGGTGGTATGGACGGCTTTGTCGCCGAACCATTCGACGGAATGGGCGGTTTTTTCCGCGCCTTCGCCGGTCGCGTGGACGATGACGTGCCCACCTTCCTTGCCGGCGAGGTCGGCGCCCTTGGCGCCATCCTTCAGGCCGTGGACGGTGGTTTTCTCGGTGAACTTGACCGTTTCGACAGTGCCATCGGCGGTCTTCACGGCAATTGTTTTTGCTCCGGCATCGACTTTTTCGACGGTGCCGGTGATGACGTGGGTCGGATTCTGTGCGCGCGCCACGGTAATGGCGAAGCACGCCGCCAGGAGCATGGGGACTACCCGAAGCCGGGCTTGAAGCAAACGGGATTGCATAGATTCTCCTTGGGAGTGTGGGGCTAGAAATAGCACCTTACGAGTATAGGGAATTGCGGAGTTTGAATCCAGGATAGCGCTACGGCACAAAGAAGGAGGAACTGAACGCAGAGACGCCCCGACCCGGCCGGGGTAAACGCCGGCCGTAGAGAAGAGAAAGGCAGAGAGAGTTCATGGGGCGAACAGCCCAGAGTTATGCCGGGAGCGCGGCGGTGTGTTAGTGTAAATTTCCCAAATTGCGACGAGGACGAGATGGCGAAACCGAAAGTGTTTGCGACTCACAGCTTGTTTAATGCCGCGCGGGAAATTTTGAAGGAAAGCTGCGAGGTGGAATACTGGGCCAAGGCAGAACGTCCGCCACGGGAAGAGGTTTTGCAGCGTATGAAGGACAAAGACGGGCTGATTTGCCTGTTGACCGAGAAAATCAATGAAGAGTTGCTGAAGGCGGCGCCGAAACTGCGCATCGCGGCGAACGTGGCAGTGGGATTCGACAATATCGACGTGGCGGCGTGCACGAAGCGGGGCGTAGCGGCCACAAACACGCCGGGGGTGCTGGATGAGACGACGGCGGATTTTGCGTGGACGCTGATGATGGCGGTGGCGCGGCGGCTGAGCGAGGGCGAAGCGCTGGCGCGTTCGGGAAATTGGAAAAACTGGAACCTAGATCAACTGGTGGGGACGGACGTGTGGGGAAAGACGCTGGGGATCGTGGGGTTCGGGAGGATTGGACGAGCAGTGGCGCGGCGCGCGAGTGGTTTTCAGATGAAAGTGATTTATACGGATGCCGTGCGCGCTGCGGAAGGAGTGGAGAAAGAGTTGAAGGCGGAGTTTCGGGACATGAACGCGTTGCTGGCGGAGGCTGACTTTGTCAGCGTGCACGTGCCGCTGCTGCCGGAGACGCGGGGATTGTTCGACGCGGAGAAATTTTCGCGGATGAAAGCGACGGCGTTCCTGATCAACACATCGCGAGGGCCGGTGGTGAATGAAGCGGCGCTGGTAGCGGCTTTGGAGGCCAAGAAAATCGCGGGGGCAGGGCTGGATGTTTACGAGAACGAGCCTCTGATTCATGCAGGACTGAAGCGCGCGAATGTGGTGCTGGCGCCGCACATCGCGTCAGCTTCCCTGGAGACGCGGACGAAAATGGCGTGCATGGCGGCGGAAAACGTAATTGCGGTTTTCGCGGGGAAACGGCCGCCGAACATTTTGAATCCGGAAGTTCTGAAGACCACGTAACGGGTACCCGGGCAAACCTCTCATGCCGCAATTGAAGCAACTGGCCTGGCAAATTTTCCAAGAAACACTGGCGGCCATCGACATCCCGGCGACGATGCAGCGGAAGCTGGTGCGCAAGGGAGCAGTGTTGGTGTGCAATGGAACGAGGATTGACTTGGGAAATTTCGAAAAACTGCGCGTGGTGGCGATCGGGAAAGCGGCGCACGCGATGGTGGACGGGCTGGCGCTGGTCCTGGCGCCTTTTGTGCGGCTGGAGGGCGTGGTAGCCGCGCCCACGGCGACGCGGAAACTGCTGGCCGGAATGAAATATTTCGTCGCGGGGCATCCGATACCGAATGCCGAGAGCTGGAAGGCGGCGGAAGCGATTCTAGCGCTGCTGAAAAAGTGCGATGAGAAGACACTGGTTTTCTTTCTGCTGTCTGGCGGCGGATCGTCTCTCGTGGAGTTGCCACTGGACCCTGCGCAGACGCTCGAAGATCTACAGAAAATGCACCAAGCCGTCGTAACGTGCGGGGCACCGATCGAGGCAATCAATGCGGTCCGGAAGCACCTCTCCGCCGTGAAGGGCGGCCGGTTCGCGGCGACCGCCCACAAGGCAACACAGATCACGCTGGCGGTGAGCGATGTTCCGATGGGGAAAGAGTCGGCGCTGGCGTCCGGGCCGACGATGCCTGACCCGACCACGGTTGCAGACGCAAAGCGCATCATTGCCGAGTATTCGTTGTACGACAGATTTTCGCCGGCATTGCGGCGCTGGCTGGATGAAGGAAAAATGCCGGAGACACCGAAAGCCAATGACGCCGTATTTCGAAACGCGCATTTTTTTCTACTGCTGGGAATGGATGATTTGTTTCATCCGGCGCATCATGCGGCGGAAGCGAAGGGATTCATCGCCTGCTGCGACAATACGACCGATGACTGGCTAGTGGAGAAGGCGGCGGAATACCTGCTGGAGCAGCTGGAGTCGCTGCGGAAGACGCACCCTGGGCAACGGGTGGCGCTGATTGCGGACGGGGAGGTGAGTTCTCCTGTGACTGGGAATGGGATCGGAGGGAGAAATTCGGCGTTCGTGCTGGCATGTGTGGAGAAAGTCGCTGGAAAAAAGATTGCTGTGCTTAGTGCGGGTACCGACGGGATCGACGGGAACAGTCCAGGGGCTGGGGCAGTGGCTGACGGAGAGAGTTTGGCGCGGGCGCAGGCCATGGGGCTGGAGCCGGCGGAGGCGTTGAGGCGGAGCGACGCGTTCACATTTTTCTTGCGGTTGGAGGATGCAATTGTCATCGGCCCGACGGGGAATAATCTGCGGGATCTACGGATATTGATTGCGGAACCGTAGAAAGATGAATAAGGAAGAACGACTTAACACAGAGAACACCCCGACCGGCCGGAGTAAACGCCGGCCACAGAGAAGAAAGAGCAGACTGAAGTCTGCCCCGCTCACTGCTTCGGGGGCGGGAGGTGCTTTTCCATGGACTTGAGGCGCTCGCTCATTTCTTGCAGGAGATGTTCGAGTTTTTCGAGGCGTTGTTCGGTCGTGGGCTTATCGCTGTTGGCATGTTCGGCGGATTCCTCATCAGCATTGTATGAGCTGGAACTGGCGCTCGGCTTTCCGTCGGCGGTTTTCTTCAGGCGGGCGATTTGTCCTTGGATCATCGGCATCATTTCGATGCTGAGGGCGTCGCTTTTCAGGAGAGCTTCCAGGGCAGGGACGGCAGCGGCATCGCCACGGCTGCCAAGCGCATAGATTGCAGCCATGCGAACGGAAAAGTGCGGTTCCGTGAGATAGTCCGCAATTTGCTTGGTGATGTTCTGGTTGTCCTTTTGCAGGCGTGCGAGGCTGTTGATGGCCGCAGTGCGCGAATCGATGGGCTTGCCGGGAGCGGACCACTGTAATAGAAGAGGCACAGCCTTGTCGTCTCCCAAAGAGCCGAAGGTGCGAAGAGCGGAGTTGCGCAGGAAGCCGTCGGGGGAGTCGGCGGCGACGGCGGCTTCGAGGGTCGCGAAGACAGCGGGCGCTTTCAGGCGGCCCAGTGCCTGCAAAGCAGCGGCGCGAGCACGATAGGAGTCGTCCTGTTTGGCGACGGAGTTGAGCTTCGCCACAATGGCCGAGTCATCTTTGAAACTGCCCAGCGCGCTGACGACGCGGCTGCGCACCCAGGGCGCATCGTGTGAATCCAGAGTGGCGAGAAGCAGCTTGGAGGCGGAAGCTGCGCCCAACTGGCCGAGCGTGTCGGCGGCGGTGGCGCGAACTCCCCACGCTTTGTCATTGCGAAGTGTGTCGCTGAGTGCAGCGACGACTTCTTCGTCGTTTCTTATCTTGCCGAGCGCAACAACCGCGTCGGCGCGATCGGAGAGATCCGAAGCATTCTTTAATTGGTAGAGCCACTCCTTCTTTTCTTTGTGGAAGTCGGCAGACTTGAGGACGTGGCCGCCCTTATCGAAGAGAACCATCAGCGGAGCAGATTCCGCAGGCAAGGGAAAGGTTTGCTTGTCCTTCGACGCGGTGACGTTGTAGAGCTTGGGTCCTGTGGCCGTGGTGATTTCAATGTCAACCGGAATGCGGAAGAGTCCCACGCGGCCTTCGATGTTTTGTGTCTGTTTGACGCTGAGCATCACCTGGTGCTTTTCGGCGTCGTAGGTGTAGCTCAGGTCGAATTTCGGAGCGCCCGCGCCATACAGCCATTGGCTAAAGAATTTGTCGACGTTGGTGTGCGTAGCTTCTTCGATGGCCCTGGCGAGATCGGCGGTGACAACGTTCTTGCCGCGATTCACTTCGAGATAGTGCTTCAGGCCACGGTAAAAAGCGTCTTTGCCGATTTGGTGGCGGAGCATGTACAGGACTAATCCGCCCTTACCATAAGCGTTGCCGTCGAATTCGCTGGAATCGTCGAAATCGTGGCGAACGATCGGCTTGTTCCAGAGACTGGCGCTTTCGAACCACTCGTGCGCGCTGTTCCAGCGTTCGTAATCGGCCTGATCTTTGCCGAAGTGCGCTTCCGTCCACACTGCTTCCAGGAACGTGGCAAATCCTTCATTGAGCCAGACGTCGCCCCAGTCTTTGCAGGTGACGAGATCGCCGAACCATTGGTGGCCGAGCTCGTGCGAGATCAAGTCGTCTTCGCCGGTGAAGTACTCCAGAGCGAGTTTGGGATGAACGAGGGATTTGCTGGTGTTGGTGGTGGCGCTCGAATTCTCCATGCCGCCGGCGACGAAATCATCCACCATGACTTGCGCGTATTTTTCCCAGGGATAGTCCACGCCGAATGTCTTGCTGAAGAGTTCCATCATGGCCGGAGTGCGTCCATAGTTGATGGGGAGGCGGTCGCCGCGACCCTTTGGTGCGTAATAGGTCACGGGAATACCGCGCCAGGTCTCTTTCACCTCATCGAATTCGCCGGCGACGACGGTGATCAAGTAGGTCGAGCTGGGGACAGATTCTTTCCAATACCAGGTTTTCAAACCCTTGCCGGCGTCGCTGACGCTGATAAGTTTTCCGTTCGAAACGGTGATCCAGGAAGCAGGAACAGTGAGGATTGTTTCGGTCGTGAGGCGATCATTGGGATAGTCGTACGTCGGCAAGTAGTAATGGGTGTCTTCCGATTCGCCTTGCGTCCAGATCTGACTGGGACGGTCCGGATAGTCCTTGTCCGGCAAAATGAAATACATTCCCTTCGGCGGCTTGCCTTCGTAGCGAATGGTGATGTCGAATTTGTCTCCGGCCTTGGCCTCAGTGGCGAGGGGAATGATCAATTTCTCTGCCGTCGTTTCAAATTTCGCCGCCGCCTTGTTTACCGTGACTTTCTGAATGGTGAGCCCGGCCGAGTCGAAAACAATTTTTGCGGTACCGTCGCGAAGAATGGAGAGTGAGTGCGTGACTTCACCGAGGACTTTTCTTTGCTCGAGGTTGAAGCGCAGGGCAATTTTGGAGTGTTGCAAATCATAGTCGCGGCTCCGCGCGTAGGGCTCATCCGCGAACAGTTGCGGTGCGGCGATGAAGATCGCCAACAGCGCCGCGAGCGCAAAAAACGCGAGACGACTACGAAGGTGACTGGTGATGCGGAGGCGTTCCTTGGTCATTCAGCTTTGCTCCTGTGAATGGTGTGCCCTGCCCGCTCCAGTGCAGCGATGGCTGCTGACAATGTTTCGGAAGCGACGAGCAGGTAATCCGTATCAAACGTCGATATGGCAAACAAACTGATTTTTGCGTCTGCGAGTGGTGTGGCGAGTGCAGCAAGTACGCCGATTTCCGACAAAACGAAGGGCCCATGCACTTTCAGGACACGCCAGCCGGACTGGGACTTTACGTTGGCCGGAACGCGCGAAAGTTCCGTGACAATCGAAAGCTCATCGCCGGTGCGTGTCACGGAAAAGAAAGGACCCTGCGTCGACCAGCCAGGAATGGGCGAGTCGGCGGCCAGCCGGGAAATGGCGAAGCGCTCGGGCAGCAGACTGAGTTCCAGATGACGGGTCGCGGCAGCCATTGAGCGCTAGCGCAGGCTCCTCACCGGGCCACCATGGACTGCGCCGCAGGTCGAGATGGAGAGACCATCCAAGGGCTGTTTAAGAGATGACGAAGCAATCGTAATCAGACTTCCTCACTTGTTCCTCTGCATCAGTGGCAGAGTTCCTGGCAACTACATGGTGCTCATCAGAAGCTGGTCGAGTGCGGCGCCTGGCTTCCGGCGGGGTATTCTTAAGGATATTAGACGGAAGCGGGCCCAAATTGGTAACGCAGATACCCAATCACCCAAGGCGTAGCCGGATGGTCGTTAGAAGCGCAGCAACTGCCACCGAATCAGTCACATCCAGCATCCCGCGCGGAACCTCTTGGATCGTTATGGATGGGCGCGATTAGAGAGGTTCTCCGCTCGCGTAGATGGCTTTTATGACGCGCTCGCGCACGGGTCCCTCTGTGGCACAACCCGGCCAATTGATATCCGACAATCGCAAGCGCACAATCCTTACGCAAACACGATCCTTGCCTAATCAAGGCCGTTTGTTTGCTTAGCCTGCAAAAGGGAGCGCGCTATGCCAACGAGACAAGGGGACTTGGGACTTTTGCAGCATCCCGCTTCCCTCCAGCTGCTGGAATCAAGAATACCGGCCCGCTTAGCCTACGTCTGGGTGGATGGGACGCCCAGGGTCATCCCCATCTGGTTCCATTGGAATGGGCGCGAGTTCGTAATGGCGACTCCACCAAAGGCCCCGAAACTAAAGGCTCTCGCGAAAAATCCTAAAGTGGCCGTGACGATTGATGACAACAGTTTCCCTCATAAAGTGCTTTTGATACGCGGCACCGCGCATCTTGAGGCCGTGGACGGAATCGTGCCCGAGTATATCGTGGCTGCCGAGCGTTATTTTGGAAGCGAGCAAGGCCAGGCGTGGGTCAAGAAGCTTCGTGGCATGATTCCCAACATGGTACGAATCACGATTACTCCGGAATGGGTTGGCCTGTTGGATTTCCAGACACGTTTTCCAAGCGCTTTGTCGCCATGAGCGATCCTGTGAAGTCGAGTCTCCTCCGCATGAAATTAGTTTGCGCGAAAGCTCTTGCGGCACTAAGATGCAGCTAATCTCCTCCTTGGGAGGGTTCCATGCCAAGAAAATTATGGCTCATGGGCGCGCTGCTGTTCTGCGGAGTGTGCCCCGCCTTCAGTCAGCAGATCGGCAAATACGTTCCGATTCAGGCGGGGTCGGAAGTGGATCATGCGTTGACGGAGATCAACGCGACGACCGATCCGGCGCAGAAGTTGGCGCTCATCGATAGATTCGCGGCGGGGCCGGGCCAAGAAGGCGACTATCCGCTGGTGGCCGAAGGCCTCTATGTGGACTACTACATCGCGCAGAAGAATTACGACAAGGCGTTTGAATGCGGCGACAAACTTTTTACTCTCGATCCGGATAATTTTCAGAATGCCATGAACATGATCCGCGCGGCTTCGGAAAAAGGAGATTCGGAGCGGCTGATCGCATACGCAGAGAAAACACAGGGAATCCTCAAGCGTTATAAAGAGGCGCCGGCGCCGGCGGGGACCGACGCTTCCCATTGGGAACAGCAAAAGTCGCAAACGCTGGAAAACAATAAGGACGGCATCGCTTACGTTCAGCAAGCGGTCTACAATGGCGCCCTTCAGGCCAAGGATGCAGGGAAGCGCGCGGGATACCTGGCGCGGTTCGCGCAGGCTTTTCCTGATTCGCCGTACGCGAATCAGGCCCTGGGAGTGGCCGCGGCGTCGTATCTTCAGGCACAGAACGCGCCTAAGATGCTGGAAGTGGCAAACGGACTTTTGGCCAAGGATCCGAGCAATCTGGGGATGCTCCTGCTGCTCTCTGATTATTATTGCGACAAAGCCGACCAACTCGCGAAAGCCGAAACGTACGCCAAAAAAGCACTTTCCGTGCTGGACGCGGCCCCGAAGCCGGAAGGCGTAGCTGACGAACAGTGGGTCCAACAGAAGAGCCTGCAAAAGGGTCTGGCGCTGAGTTCACTGGGGCAGGTAAACATTGAAAAGAAGGACAACGCCCAGGCGGCGGAGAATCTGAGAGCGGCCGCGCCGCTTCTGAGACCGGATGACGGGAGCTACGCCCGCAACCAGTATCGCTTGGGATTTGCGCTGCTGAATCTGAAAAGAACCGCCGAAGCCAAAGAGGCCTTCACACAAGCAGCTTCGGTAAACAGTCCCTATAAAGCGTTGGCGCAGGAGAAGTTAAAGGCCAGCGCGGGAGCAGCGCCGGGGCGGCGCAAAGCCCCTTAAGAGGGATAGAGAATCGCGGGCAATAGCTCGCGCATCTAAGTCCTGCGCCTTGAATGTGGAAAGAGGTACCCATGGCAGAGATAGCGACGTTTGGAGCGGGATGCTTCTGGGGCGTGGAGGCGGCGTTTCAGCGCGTGCCAGGAGTGATTGATACGGCGGTCGGTTACAGCGGCGGGGAGACGCCGAATCCAACCTACAAAGACGTTTGCACGGATGAAACGGGGCATGCGGAAGTGGTGCAGGTAACATTCGATCCGGCGAAAGTGAGTTACGAGCAGTTGCTCGACGTTTTCTGGCAAGCGCACGACCCGACGCAAATGAACCGCCAAGGGCCGGACTTCGGCACGCAATATCGCACGGCGATTTTTTTTCATTCCCCGGAGCAGGAAGCCGCGGCCAAGAAGTCGCGAGCAGCACTCGATGCCAGCGGCAAATTCAAGCGGCCCATCGCGACGGAGATCACGCCCGCAAGCACGTTCTATCGCGGTGAGGAGTATCACCAAAAATATTTGCAAAAGCGCGGTGTGGCCTCCTGCCACTTCTGAGCCAGTTCTGGTCGAAGACACAATCTCAAAACTCAAAGGCCGAGCAGAAACGCTCGGCCTTTTCATTCAGAAACCCGATTTTCTTGTGAAGGAAAAATGGCGGAGAGGGTGGGATTCTACCCAACGCAATTTGTTGTTGGGACGCGTTGGGATGCGTTTTTTCGATACCGCAACCTATTGCATCCCAAGGATTTATTTTGAACCCTCTCAAGCCCTCATAAACAAAAGCGTTTGCTGCAACCCCGAAATCCTGAAAATACGCAAAAGTGGTAGCAAGACGGTAGCAAAAATTAGGCTCAGAAACCGATCTTTCTCTCCAGGGCCGGAGTCATGCCGCCTAACCTTTTGAATCGCTCCGCAATCCTGTCCATGATCTTCTGCTGTTCCTTGGTATCGCCGGAAGGTAGGAAGCGATACCAGCGAGCAAGCTGCTCGTGATTGGCCTTTTCGACTTGCTCCATGGTCGGCAAATCTGGTCGGTCGTGCTGCATCTTGATTCTGCCCCGTTCTGAAGCAGTAAGTATACCTGAGGTTCGACATTCCGAACGCTTGCAACCAGCGGCTCGCTTACCGTAGATTCACGTGCGAGCAGAACGGCAGCTCCAGCGACCGACCCCCTGGTTCGTTACGGCAAGCCGGATGCATCGACGAGAAATCCCGTTGCGATTATTGTGGGGAAAATCGGTAGCTCACCAACACGTGTACGCTCAAGCTTTGAAATGAAGCCGACGACGCACGGGCTTATTGCTTCAAAACTCTCCTCAAGCGTCATAGGATTTTTTCTTGCTCCGCCAGCATCGATTCCAATGGACTCTTCTGATTCCTAGTGTTTCTCATAAAGATAGAAGTCAATAGATATGGGGCCTCTCCATCTTCATGTTTCGTGCCTAATGACTTTTCAATCGCCAATCTAAGATCACGAAAATTGCCCAACAGGAAGTCGCGTGTATAGCCGAGCTTCTTTGGAAGTTTCGGAAGTTGAATCTTAAAGAATTCGGTCAGGGCCTCTTTTGACGCGCCTCTGCGCCGCTTCCACATCTTGCTAATCACTTCTAACACTTGATAGTGGAGCCTTGGTTCGTTGAGTGGCATCCGGGAGCATCGAAGGTGCGACTGCCTCCAGGCCATCATGGGCAAGCCTGCTAGTGCATTGGCAACACTCTGCGGATTCACCGCATACCTTCCGCGACTACGCAGGTAATCAAACAACTCTGAGGAATACACGTAAGTCTCTTGGTCCAGAGACTTTTTGTCCAGGTCACGCCCCTCGATTGTAAGTCGATTTATCTCACTCTGAAGCTGATCTAGAGTTTCCTGTCGCCGCCTAATTTCTTCTTGAACGGTGGTCCTGTATTCAGGTGCCGCAGTTTTCAA
>Ga0137403_10008516_pt1 | contig 11482 bp, 18 predicted proteins | sample CZOMad2_1_16fung_FD_122057 | JGI IMG/M metagenome (GOLD analysis project Ga0137403, IMG submission 122057) | Vadose zone soil fungal communities from Angelo Coast Range Reserve, California, USA - CZOMad2_1_16fungal (Hybrid Assembly) | ecosystem: Environmental > Terrestrial > Soil > Vadose zone...
AGCGAGCGCGAAAAGAGTGACGAGACGCTACGTGACTCAGATTTGGCTTCTGAGCATCAAGCGGACTTTGACCGGGATGCTGAACGAGTAGAAGCAGACAAGGCCAAATTGCAAAGCCGAAGCGATTCAGACGCTTCGCGTGATCTAGGGAGAGCGGATACGGGAAGAAGCGGCGCAGAACGCCAGGCTCAGGGAGATGAAAGACTGCGCGTGGAAAGACAAACTTCGGACCAAGCAATCAAAGGCGAACGACTCCGAGCTGATGCTGCTACAGAAAAAGGAAGGAGCCAATATCAGGCAGCTGCCAAGTCTTCCGCTGAATTATTATCCCAGGAACAGCAGAGCCACCAAAAGACCAAGTTGACTCTTACTACCAGGGAAGAATTCCTCGCCATCGTAAGCCATGACTTGAGGAACCCGCTCAATAACATATCAATGGCAACGCAAAATCTATTAGAGGAGCCGAAGGATGTAAAAGAGCTCGCCTCGTCAATAAACAGAAGCGCGGACGAAATGCTCCGGTTAATTGAGGATTTGTTAGACGTGGAAAGAATGGCCGTAGGCAAATTAACACTGCACATCGAGCAGCACGACGTTAGCGAAATCATTAAAGAAGCCGTCGAGAAATTCAAAGGAACCGCTGCTTCCAAGGGAATAACCTTGGAGGCAGCGCCTCAAGACATGTGTAGCTACGTTGTCTGCGACCGAAGCCGCATCATGCAGGTGTTGTCAAATCTGATTGGAAACGCGATCAAATTCACGCCGGCTAAAGGCCGAATTTGTGTAAGCTGCCAAAGAACCGGTCCTGAAGGCGAAGTGCAGATTTCAGTCAGCGATACCGGAGAGGGAATCGCTCCAGAGAAGATTAAAACGATCTTCGAGCGTTTCTCACAGATACATAATCAAGATCGTCGCGGTATAGGGCTTGGACTCTACATAGCAAAAATGATGGTCGAAGAACATCCGGGGAGAATATGGGTCGAGTCGAAGCTCGGAGAGGGCAGCACGTTTCACTTCACTCTTCCCCGCCGTTCTAGTGCGATCCGTGAAGCCAGGCCGCAGTAATCGCCATACTCTTGACCGGCACGCGACGTGGCCGGCTGTTTCAGTGATGTTCCATTAAAATTCTCGAGAAACGCCAAACGTCGTGGAAGGTATTGTAGAGGGGAGTCGGTGCGACTCGGATGACGTTCGGTTCGCGGAAATCGCATTTTACCCCAGCTGCTTCGAGTTTGCGGAACAATTCCTTCGAATGCTCGTGCGCCAGGATCGACAACTGACAGCCACGCGCACCGGCCTCACGCGGCGTGATGATCGTGAAACGGTTCGATCCGGCGTGCTCCAATAGAAATTGAAGATAGCCATTTAGCTTGATCGATTTCGCGCGGAGCGCTTCCATCCCCCCGGCTTCTTCGAAAATCGACAATGAAGCGCGCAGTGGCGCCATCGAGAAAATGGGCGGATTGCTGATCTGCCAGCCGTCGGCGGACGGGACTGGAATGAACTCTGGCTCGAGATGCAAACGGAACCGCGTGTTAGGATCGTTGCCAAACCAACCGGCCAGACGCGGCAGCTTGGTGTTAGTCGCGTGCCGCTCGTGCACGAACGCGCCTGCGATCGCGCCGGGACCGGCGTTGAGATATTTGTATGAGCACCAGACGGCGAAGTCGACATTCCAGTCATGCAACGCCAGCGGCACGTTGCCGATCGCGTGCGCGAGATCGAAACCGACGACGATCCCATGCTTCTGCGCCGCCGTCGTGATTTTCTCGATATCGAACAATTGGCCGGTGAAGAAATTCACTGCGCCGATCATCACAACGGCGAGTTGATCGCTATGCCTTTCGATTAGATCGGCGATCTCTTCTTGTCGAATTGCGAACTCGCCCTTACGCGGACGCGCGAGAATGAGCGTGTCTTTTGGATCAAGTCCGTGATGAGTAATCTGCGTTTTGATCGCGTAGGTGTCGGAAGGGAAAGCCGGCTCTTCCATTAGAATCTTGAAGCGCGATTTCGTTGGCCGATAAAAAGTCGCCATCATCAGGTGAAGGTTCACCGTGAGGCTGTTCATGCAGATGACTTCGCGCGCCTGCGCGCCGACGAGCCGCGCCGTCGGCTCGCGCAAGGTCTCGTGATATGAGTACCACGGCGTATCTGCTATGTGATGAGCATCCACGGCCCGCTTCGCCCAGTCATCCAGCTCCTGCTCGACAACTCTTCTTGCCGCTTTTGGCATTAGGCCAAGCGAATTTCCGGCGAAATAGATGAAAGGCTTGCCGTCCGCGCCGAGCGGAAGATGAAATTTTTCGCGGAAATGACGCAGCGGATCTTCTGCGTCGAGGTGACGCGCAAAATCTTCGTCGGCGGAGAAGGTCATGAGAAAGATAAGAAGTAAGAAGAAAGAGTTAAGAAGTAGGTGGTTGCATTAACTCGATTGTTATTCCGTCGGGGTCGCGAACGTAGACAACACGTTTTCCAGCGTTCGGTCCCGTTTTCAGTCTTTGGGGTTTGCCCGCCGCCTTCCACCCGGAGGCTGCAATCGCGCTCAGCACAGCGTTAAGATTATCTACCGTAAGCGCAACATGGACCGATCCGACATCGCACGGTCTAAAATCGACATGTTTTCGGTCGGGCGGCGTGAGATACTCGAGCAATTCAATCTTGTGCCCGTAACCTTTGAGAACAGCGAGCGAGATTTCAGCGCCGGGCACTCCGGTGATTTCGCTGGCCAACTCGCCGGTCTGATGCGTGCGATGAGAAAGCTCGAAGCCGAGAACATCCTGCCAGAACGCCACAGACCGCTCGAGATTCGCGACCGTGAAACCCGTGTGGTCCGCTGCAATAATGTGAAACGGCGCAGTGGTCACGTGATTCGCTTTATCCCACCGACGCAATCACCTTGAGCTCGATTGCGATCGGCGTCGGTAGCGCGGTGACCTCAACTGTTGTCCGCGTCGGATTTGGTTTGCCGGGTCCGGCAAAATGTTCCGCGTAGAGACGGTTGTAGGTAGAAAAATCCTTCTTCATGTTTGTGAGGAAAACGGTGACGTCGATGATATCTTGCCACGTCGCGTCGGCGTCCTCCAAAACGAGACGGACGTTTTCGAAAACCGCGCGACATTGCGCTTCGATGTCGTACCTGACGATCTTGCCAGCTGCATCGAGCGTCACGCCGGGAATTTTCTTGCTGCCGCGCACGCGCGGACCAATGCCGGAGAGAAACAGGAGATTACCAACGCGTTTCGCGTGCGGGAATGCGCCCACCGGCTCAGGCGCGCGAGAACTTTCAAACGACTTGCTCATTATCGCGGTGCATACTTCTCAAACTTTGGCAGATCCGGATCCATTTGGTCCCACGGCTGTGCGTCGGATGTCCAGATGTGCATCTGCGGCTTGAACAAACTCGGATCATCCAGACTAGAAACCAGAATGCCCTGTCCCCGTTCAGTGGCGCCGTCGAAAAGGCGCGAGCCACATTCCGGACAAAAACCGCGTTTGTTGGGCCCAATCATCTCGCTCGAAGTGAAATGGTAACGCGGCGTGCCTTTTGTGATTTTGAATGCTTTTGCCGGCACATAAACAACCGGAGCAAACCCAGAGCCAATGGTGCGCTGACAATCGCGACAATGACAATTAAACATCACAATCGGTTCGGCTGTGACTTCGTACCGAACCGCGCCGCAAGCACATCCGCCGGCAAAAGGTGCGGACATTTTCTTAGTCGTGGTTGTGGCCGGCCATCATGGCGACCGGAGCAGCGCCAAAACGTTTTGCCGATCGTGCGCGCGCTTTAACCGCCTCTGTTTCCCGATTACGCGGCGGCGCATTGGTGACCAATGAATTGAGCAGTTCCCGCGCGGCCAGCGTCACCCGGTCGACCGCCCGATTGAAAGCGTCCTCATTTGCTTTCGATGGTTTAGCGAAACCGCTCAATTTTCGGACGAACTGAAGGGAAGATGCCCGGATTTCTTCCTCAGTCGCCGGCGGTGCGAAGTTATGAAGTGTTTTGATATTTCGACACATAATAAAGGAACTATCCGTTAAGAATTAAGAAGGATGAAACAAAATTGAATGGCAGAGGGTCAGGCATCAACCATGACCTTGAAGCCACCATAAACCATGCGCTTCGAGTCGAACGGCATCTTTTTCGTCTTCATCATCCTGGCCATCCGCGGATCTTTCATCACCTTGTCATTTACACTGGCGCGGTGCGCGCGAGACTTGTAGACGATCCAGGAGAACACAATCACTTCGCCGCGCTTCGGTTTCACCAAGGTCGGGAACGACTTCACCTCCACCGTTTTCAAGTCGTCGCCGACGCATTCGCGAAACTCGAGCGCGCCGTGTTTTCGCCAAACTTTGGAGCATGCAGCCGCCATGCGGCGATAGGTCGTCAAATTTTTCTTCGGAACAGGCAGCACATATCCATCGACGTATTTCATAGGAATGGTCCTACCGCTTGGCGTTCGCAGCCATTTGCGCGGAAACGCGTGCTTCTTGCTCTCTGAGTTCGGGAGTAGACGCGTCACCGAAGTCCGCCGCTTCGTGCACTGGGAGAGCGCCTGCCTCTGTGTTCTTGTCGGCCTTGACCAGAATCATGAATTTCATTGGTATGTTTTCCTTTCGTTTTTCAACAGACTCTCACCACTCCATTCTTAACCGTCGCCTGTTTTACTCCGTTATCCGCCCGCGATCGCGCCCATAATAAAGAAGGGCTCCGCGCCGGTCGCGATCGCTTCAGGCAATTGAGCATCCGGCGGTTCATGAGATAGGTCCTCCCCGCAAACGAAGAAACGCACCAGCGGGCGGCGTTCGTGCGTGACGTGATCACGCATTGTCCCGCGCAGCATTGGATATTTCGTTTCGAGTGCGTCGAGGATTGTTCGCTGCGTAACCTCGCCGTTGAACTCGAGTCGCACTTCACTACCAACACGCGCCAGCGTGCGCAAATGATGCGGGAGGACGACGCGGATCATGGCAGCCATGTCTCACAAATGCCTCAACACATACCAGCGGTCAAAGCCGCATGGCTCAATTCCCACTGCATTCGCCAAGCGGCAATGCCAGCTGCTATGATCCACGGTCCCAGGGCGAAAAGCTGCGCATCGGGCTGCCACATCGTGAACGCGCACACGTTCGCAGAAGCATGGAAGAGCATGGCCGCAACTACACTGCCCCGCGCATGCATCATTATCAGTGTCATTACCATAGACCAGGCCGTCAACTCGAGAGCGAACGGTAGGAACCCGGTCCCATATTGAGGCGTTCCGGTGATGATGAAGAGCGGCAGATGCCAGCATGCCCACGCTATACCTAGGATCAGCGTTCCTACGATCGGTCCGAAGCGTCCCAGCAATCGCGGAAGGGCAAAGCCACGCCATCCCGGTTCCTCACCTAGAACCACGACTAGCTGGCCAAGCAGGAGCGCTGTCACAGTTCGCGGTGGGCCGTGAAAAAACGAATCGTGAGGAAAATGGAAGCCGACGGACACCGCATCACGCACTAGGTAGATAATTGGCGGAACGCAGATCGCGAAAATTGCCCATCGAAATGGTACTCGGCGCGTAATCCGGCGATAAAATGCTCCCAGCTCAGCGCGTCCGCCTTCCAACGCCGTGCTCACAAGCGCCGCTCCGTGTGGTGCCAGCACAGCAGCCAAATAAAGCCAGCGTCCAGGCCACGCGAAAGGAGAGAGGTGCTGCGCGAAAAGTGCAATCCAAGCCGTCCAGCTGATCGCGTACGCAATGAGAAAGAAGATTGCGATTCGCGAGTTCCTTAGGGGCTCACGGTTCAACGCGGACAATCTTGCTGCCTCAGCGATGCGCCCGTCTACTTGAATCTCCCCGTGCAATGCAAGCAATTCATTCGCGAGCGACGCTTACGAGACAGCTTACTATGTCCTGAAGTCAACGCAGGATCATGGCAGCGTTTGGGCTTCGACTGAAAGGACAGCGGGAAGATCACGCACGATCGGTTTCCAGGTGTCGCCAGCATCCGATGATCCGTAAACCTGACCGCCAGTGGTGCCAAAGTACACCCCGCACGAATCGAGCGAGTCAACCGTCATCGCGTCGCGCAGTACGTTTACGTAGCAATCGCGTTGCGGCAAACCTTTGGTGAGTTCTTCCCATTCGTTTCCACCAGTGCGGCTGCGATAGACGCGCAACTTTCCATCGGGCGGAAAATGCTCCGAGTCGCTCTTGATCGGCACGACATAAATGGTGTCCGGCTCATGCGCGTGAATATCAATCGGGAACCCGAAATCGCTTGGTAAATTGCCGCTCACTTCGCGCCAGGAATCCCCGGCGTCATCGCTCCGCATCACGTCCCAATGCTTTTGCATGAAGAGCGTGTTTGGCCGCGATGGATGCATCGCGATGCGATGAACACAGTGGCCGACCTCCGCAATGGGATCAGGCATGTATTGCGAATGCAAACCGCGATTGATCGGCTTCCACGTCTTACCGCCGTCGTCGGTCCGGAACGCGCCTGCGGCCGAAATAGCGATGAAAATTCGTTGTCGATCTTTCGGATCGAGAAGAATGGTGTGCAGACACATGCCGCCTGCGCCGGGCTGCCATTTCGGGCCGGTATCGTGCTTGCGCAGACCTGACAACTCCTGCCACGATTTCCCGCCGTCTTTTGATTCGAACAGTGCGGCATCTTCCACGCCGGCGTAAACGTGATCTCGATCGTCGAGCGACGGTTCAAGATGCCAGACCCGCTTGAACTCCCATGGATGCTGGGTGCCGTCGTACCACTGGTGGGTCCCCGGGACGCCGTCGTAAACGAATTTGTTACTTTCACCCATCGGCATACCCTGCGGACTTGTTGTCGGTCCGCCGCCCGGCGTGTCCCAGGTTTTGCCGCCGTCATCGGAGCGCTGAATGATTTGTCCAAACCAGGCGCTGGTCTGCGACGCGTACAGCCGGTCCTGATCAACCGGCGAACCTTTCATGTGATAAATTTCCCAGCCCGCAAAATGCGGCCCGTCAACTTTCCAGTCTTTCCGCTTCTCGCCCGCTGTCAGGACGAAGGCGCCTTTCCGTGTGCCAACTAATAATCGTACTTTGCTCATTGCTTACTCCTTCTCATCATAGTGGACCCAAGATCAAATCTGGTTGTGCAGCAATGATAATCTTTCATTTACTGGCATTCTCCCGAATGGGATGCAACGTGATTGGTTGTTAGGCGCCGGCGGGCTGAAGCAGGTTTTGTTGGAGTGCTCCAGGCCTCAGTTCGCGACTTAATATCGACTTCATACGCCTTTCAGGATGTGCTCCGCCATATCTTGAGTTCCTTGAGGACCATAAACTTCGAGCGGTTGCTTTCTTCCCATGACCGAAGGCGTAGGGATCACGTCAGGGAAACCGAGCATGTGATCGGAATATAGATGCATGATAAAACCGATTTTGAGATTTGTCGGTTCCAAACCCGCACCTTTGTTGCGAGCTGCGGCCGCACGTCGGATGAGTCCGGTTCCGAAATCGACCAGATACGGAGTACCATTCACCACGATGGCTGTGGAAGGTCCGGAGCGCTCCCGGATCAGGTAGCGGAGTCCCAGTACCGAGGAGAACAATTTGCGTTTTGGAGGCTGCTTTGTTTTGCGCTTGGGAGACGCAATGTCATGTGAAGAGAAACAGAAGCGTCAATGCGAGAGCGCCACATCTTCGCCCAGTTGCGATCATCCGAAATTCCTCTTTGTCCGCGAGACCGAAAATTCCGCATAGCCGAACACTTTCCAACCTCATTTTTGTTTTCTCATTGCGCGAGGGGCAGGTTTTTGATCATTTCGATTACGAGCAGATGTTCTTTGGTTCGGTGAAGAAGTTATTGCTGCCTTGATCATCTCGCGGCAAAAACTTTTTGGACCAGCGCTTCAAACCGGGGGATCCCTGCGCATGGGATCGAGGAACGGATCGATTTTGAGGAACGCGATGTTGTATCCGTCCCCATCCTCGTAGGTTTGTTCGAGAAAATGGATCGCTTCGTCCTTTCGGCCAAGTCCGACATAGATAATAGAAAAATTGTATGGCGAAACGTAGCGTTCCTCCGAATTTTGGCGCAGCCGCTCAAGCACCGCCAGCGCCTCGTCTCTGCGACCGATCTTTGCATAGAGGCGACCGAGTAGGCTTGCGGCAATCTTCATCCAGTGCGATCGCTTCCTCGTATTCGGCCACTGCTTCATTCGTCAGACCTTTCATCTCCAGTTGCACAACCCGAGCGGGGACACAGCACGAGGTGCTCGAGCGTGGTCTTCGCGACGTCGCTGTTGGTGAAATTCTGAGTCATAAGCCTTCCTGGTGGAACAGAGCCATTGCTCCGAAAGTATTGCTCCGATTGCAAATAGCTATAGCCAAAAGCCTCGAGTTCGTAACGATAAAATCTCTCCACGCTCTCAATAGCCGGGGGCGTGTAAAGCTGCGAAAGCAGGCCTTCCTCTCTCCTGGCGCTCCATTTGAATTTGGGCAACAATGAAGGTTCCCACGGCAACTTCAGCCGACTGCAGATTCGCTCCAAATCGGATTCCAGCGTTTCATAACGAATCACGTCGTCCATGCAAAACACGGAATCGATCAGGTATTTATCCCGGTCAATCGGCGGTCCGCGAAAAACCAGCCAGTGCAAAAAGCGAAGTTGTTCCTCGGTGAACGATGGATGCTGCTGTCGAAACGACAAACCGTCCGGGTCCGAGGGGATTGAATAATTCTTTCCCAGGTGTTGGAAAGCCGAGAGGACTTTGTCGAACGGATTTCGAATGACGCAAAATTTGAAGTAGTTGTTCCAGACATCAGCCCCAATCTGCGCTTTAATCCGCGCCGCCGGCATATGATTGAACCATCGCCCCGGCGCGACGGGACCGGGACCGCGATAACCGATGATCCCGGTTGGCGATTCGTACGGCTCGCGCTCCTCCGACCTCTTCCATTCGCCCTCAGGCATGCAATAGCGCTCGAAATACGATTCCACCGACGTGCTGGCCGTCTTGAGGGTTTTCGTATAGATGAATCTGTAACGATGGCTGACCAACATAGCGCCTTGATTTGTCGGCAGATTAGAGAACCGAAACCAAATTGCAATCCTGCATCGAAAAATACAGGAATCGACGGAGACTAGTCGATCAACACCTTTCGTCCGCGTGCGTGCGTTTCAGGAACGCTTCCACGGAACCAGGCGCTGGTCTGCGACGCGTAGAGGCGGTTCGGATCAACCGGCGACCCCTTGACGTGATAAATCTCCCAGCCCGCAAAGTGCGGGCCATCGACTTTCCAATCTTCGCGCTTGCCGTCTGATGTCAGGACGAACGCGCCTTTCCGTGCGCCAACCAGTAATCGTACTTTGTTCATTGCTTTTCATGTTGATGAATTCGAGCCGTTCTGCAAGTAGGCGCGTCACCGGTAGCAGTCTGCTCGATGAGGCGATACCCGAAAAAAGCTTTCTCTCGATACGAATTAATGGGCTGCATTTCCGGGCGCGCGTTCTGGGTCATCTAACGAGACACAAGATCAGCGACCGCGCCCGACACCGCGCGTGGCTGCAAGCTGGATGAACTAGTTACACGAAAACTACGCATCACAGTGGGCGCGGTCCGCTGCATCGCATGGTTAGGCGCTTTGGTGGGGAATGAATAGTAAGCCAAATCCAATGAGGACATAAAGACTGAGGCAAACAATGCCAGATACAGTGTCGCTAAAGAAATAAAATATGTCTCTGCGAAAAAATACCTTGTCATGCCGGGAGACGCCCAAACGCAGAAGAACGAGAGCATCGCAAGCGCAGAAAGTGCCGAAGCACTCAGCAAGACAATGCCTGTATCGCGTCGCGTGTGACTGAAGCCTCTAAGAAAGGCTCCGAGCAGAAGGAATACAACCGCCGGAAAACTGAAGACAGCGATGATGACTGCCTTGATGTGCCACGGAGGTTGGTTGACGAAGGCGAGGTTGTTCACCACGTAAAAATAGCACGCAGACAATGCTAGCGTGCATCTAAAAAATTCGAGCGAGTGCCAGTCCGGCTCGGACCTAATCCAGCTCGGTTGGTCTGGCCCGGACCAAATCCTTCACTAGTTCTCGTTCGATTTCCCAGTCGACAGGGATCTGAAAGCAGTTCTTCATGACGACACACTTCCTCAATCTCAAGAAATGCTAAATTCACAGTATAAATCTAGACCCTTAGCGAGCCACGGAACGCCCTGGCGCTATAGTAAGACTGCGCACCGTTGTGATACACGAAGACATGGCCGAAGCGGCGATCACCAAAGAGGGCGCCGCCGAGTTTTCTAATATCAGCAGGTGTTTTCACCCAGCTCGAGGTCTTCGTATCGAAATTTCCAAGTTTCTGCAGCTCTTGATATTGTTCTTCCGTCAAAAGCCCAATGCCCATGGCCGCTGCCATATCCATGGCGCTATTTTCCGGTTTATGTTCTTTCCTGGAATCCAGCGCTTCACGGTCGTAGCAAACACTTGTGCGGCCCTTGGGACTTTCCGGTGAACAATCAAAAAAGACGTATTCGCCCGTCTTTCTATCACGGCCAACAACATCCGGTTCGCCGCCGGTTCTTTCCATGTCATTGAATGACCACAGTTTTTCGGCACTAGCTTCCAGCTTTGCTTTTACTTTAGCCCATTCAAGACCTTTATGGCGGTTCATATTTTTCTCGAAACGGGCTTTCAAGGCTTTAAGCAATCCTTCGCGTTGTCCCGGTGACAATTCCTTTTTTGTTTCCACGCCTTTCATAGAGGTTTCCTTTTTATCGCTGTGTCGTGTGAAGAGTCGACCCCGATTAGGCCGATCTTTTCGACTGTCGCGCACGAATCACCAACCAAGTCTTCCGCGCGATGAATAGCGCGACCTCACTCAGGATAGCCGCCCCATATCCAGACAGGTAATATGCACCGAGCCACAGCGCGACGCCAATGATGGCGAAGAATACGCCCGCATATATCCAAAATCCCGAAAGGATAAGTACAGGAATGGAGACAAACCGAACAACGGGGGCGTAGTTCGGACGTTCTGCAAACGGACTGTAAACATAACCGATTATCGGAATGGTAAAGACGAGGTGAATCCAGCGAAGAATCGAAACGTTTGGTGGCATTACTAATCATTCAATCCCTTTCCCTTGAGAATTTGCCGCATACATTTTTCAATCCTCGACTCCCGAGTTTTGGATTGTTTGGCTCCAGAAAAATAAAGGATGTATCCTCTTTGCCGTCCCGGCGTCAGTGCCTCAAAAGCAGTTTTCAAGGCCGAGACTTCATCCAATCTATTTTGAAATTCTTCAGGAATAGGTTCCGGATTCTTTTTGAAATTCACTTTCAAACCCGCTTTTTCCGCTTCAATGGCTTCACGGATGTAGGTTTTCAAGATGCGTTCCATCTCAGCTATTTGTCGAACATTGGTGAACGGAATCCGGCGTGCCGCCTGCCAGCCAAATTTTTTAAGAATACCCTTGGGATCCTTTAACAAGGCACCTTTG
>Ga0137403_10008517_pt1 | contig 11481 bp, 10 predicted proteins | sample CZOMad2_1_16fung_FD_122057 | JGI IMG/M metagenome (GOLD analysis project Ga0137403, IMG submission 122057) | Vadose zone soil fungal communities from Angelo Coast Range Reserve, California, USA - CZOMad2_1_16fungal (Hybrid Assembly) | ecosystem: Environmental > Terrestrial > Soil > Vadose zone...
ATGAATTTCGCCTGGAAATTCATGTTGCCGATGGCATTCACCTGCATCGTCGCGGCGGCTGTATGGCATTATGCTGGACGCGGCCTGCGGGGTTGGCTGTGGTCGCTGGTGGTGATCGCAGTTGTTTACAACGCGCTGTCGATGTTGCTCGACACTCGAAGAAAATTCGCGCCGCGCGTCTATCGCTTCGCTGAATGAACGGCCTGGCATTTATCCTCATCGCCATGGTCACGCTAGCCGCGGCATTGGCGGCTGCGACGCTGCGAAGCCTAATGCACGCGGCACTCAGCTTTGCGGTAGCCTTAGTCGGAATCGCAGCGTTTTTCTTTTTGCTGGGCGCGGAGTTTGTCGGTCTGGCGCTGGTATTCATTTACACCGGTGCGGTGGCGGTTTTGATCGTCTTCCCAATTCTTCTGACGCCCCGCGATGTTGGAAAAACTCGCGGATTCAATTGGGGCGGCGCGATCGTTGCGGCCGCTGTGTTTGGCGGCTTGATCTGGTCGATTCTAAAGACGCAATCGCTTGCCATAGTCGCCCCGCACATGCCGCGGCTCACAGTAAAGCAAATTGGCGCAGCATTGATGACTGGTTATGTCTGGCCGTTGCAATGCGTCGGCCTTCTGCTGACTGCCGCACTAATCGGCGCTCTTATTCTCGTGCTGGAGGAGAAGCAATGAAGACCCAGTTCGCCGGAGGCGTGCGCTCTCCAGATCGCCGATCTATCGCATCATGACACCGACTCTCCAAGTTTTTCTCATCGTTTCTGCCGCACTGTTTTCAATCGGCTTGCTTGCGGCGCTGAGTCGCCGCCACGCGATTTTCATCCTCATCGGCATTGAGATGATGTTGGCGGCAGCGAACCTGAATTTTATCGCGTTCTGGCGTTTTGACCCGCCGCCGAAACAACCCATCGGCGTGATGATCGCCCTTTTTGCCATCGCCATCGCGGCCGCCGAAGCCGCCGTGGGTCTTGCGTTGGTGATCGCCGTTTATCGCCATTACCGTACGACCAACGTCGATCAACTTGACCAGCTCAAAGGATGAATTCTGAATTCGTGCTCGTGCTTGTAGCAATCGCATGAGCTGGATCGTCGATTATCTTTGGATGATCCCGGCGGTGCCACTCGCGGCCTCGCTCGTGATCCTGAGTTTGTCGAATGCGCGCCACAAAAACGCGGCCGCTCTCGCCGTAATCGGCCAGGTAGTTGCGCTCGCACTCTCGGTGCTGGCCTTTGCCGCAACGCTGCAAGTACCGGGATTCCGCGCCGTCCGGAATTTCACCTGGTTCACGTTTGGTGAGCAAACGTTGCGCCTCGGATTTGTTCTGGATCCGCTGGCTGCCGCGATGCTCGTGATGATCACGTTGGTGGGGCTTTGCATTTTTGTCTTCAGCATCGGCTACATGGCCGAGGATAAAGATTTTACCCGCTTCTTCGCGTACCTGTCGTTCTTCTCCGGCGCGATGCTCGGCCTGGTCATCGCGAATAGTTTACTGTTGCTATTCATTTTTTGGGAACTGGTTGGGCTCGCGTCCTACTTACTCATCGGATTTTGGATCGAGAAACCAAGCGCAGCGGCTGCCGCAAAGAAGGCATTTATCACCACCCGCATTGGTGACATGGGATTTTTCCTGGGAGTGCTGTGGCTCTACGGCCGCAGCGGAACACTTCTTTTTTACGATGGCGGAAATGGTTGTCTTGAAAACGGCGGCTTGGCCATGCTCGGCGCAAGCGCCACGTTTATTGCACTGCTTATCTTCTGCGGCGCGGCCGGCAAGTCGGGACAATTCCCGCTGCACGTTTGGCTGCCGGACGCCATGGAAGGTCCGACGCCAGTCAGCGCGTTAATCCATGCGGCGACCATGGTTGCCGCTGGTGTGTTCCTCGTGGCCCGCGTATATCCGCTCTTCTCGTCAGGCGCGATCAACGGCGTGACCTCCTCACTTACCGTTGTCGTGTGGATTGGCGTAACTACAGCGCTAATGGCCGCGCTCATTGCGATCGCGCAGGAAGACATCAAACGCATTCTCGCCTACTCGACGGTCTCGCAGCTTGGTTTAATGATGGTTTCACTAGGCGTCGGCGGTGTTGCTGCCGGGATAATGCACCTGCTTGCGCATGGTTTTTTCAAAGCGCTCCTGTTCCTCGGGGCAGGCTCTGTGATTCACGGATGTCATGAACAGGACATTCGCAAAATGGGCGGTCTGCGGAGGCTCATGCCGGTGACATTTGTGACATACGCCATCGGTATGATGGCACTCAGCGGCGTTCCTTTGTTTTTCTCAGGTGGCTGGACGAAAGAGGAAATTCTTCATGCCACGGCGCACTGGCCGCGATCACACGCTCCGTATTACCTGATGCTTGCCGGAGTCGTTCTCACGGCGCTCTACATGACGCGCCAAGTTATCTACGTCTTTTTCGGTAACCGCCGCGCTGCTGCCGAGCGCGCGCACGAAAGCCCGCGCGTGATGACGATGCCTCTGATTGTTCTGGCGCTTTGCGCGATCTTCTTCAGCGTCGTGCTTACGCCCGCATGGCCATGGTTGCACGGGTATCTGACCGGCGAGCCAGTGCGGTTCGAGATCGCGCGTTTGCTTCAGCCGATGCTGTTTATTTCGCTCGCAGTTGTTGGTGCCGGGATCGGCGTTGGCATTTGGATTTATCGCAAGGCTGGGGTGCCAGATCGAGATCGACCAGCGGACATCGACCCGCTGGAATACGCGCAGCCGGGTTTGTTTCGATTCCTCGCGAAGAAAATGTGGATCGATGAATTCTATGATCGCTCCATCATCGCATTCAGTTGGATCTGCGCGCGTTTCTCCGACTGGATGGATCGCTATTTCTGGGATGGTCTGGTCCGCGGATTTGGCGCTATTGGCCAGGTCTTCGGAACCGTTACAACCAGCGTCGATGAACGCGGAATCAATGCCGGAGTCGATGAGACGACCGCCGGCGCGCGCGGTCTGGGCCGGCTCATGTCCGCGGCGCACTCGGGACAAATCCAAACGTACCTCGGCGCGATCGCCATCGGAATGCTGGCGCTGCTTCTTCTCTACGCATGGTTGGCTTGATCACGACAATCATTTTTGTTCCGCTCATCGGAGCGCTCGCAGTCTGCACGTGGCCGGGAAGGAATAGTCGGCCAATCGCCCTGATGTTCAACGCCATCTCCGCAGTATGCGCTTTAGCGCTGTGGCGAAATTTTGATGGCACTGCGGCAGGACTTCAGTTCGTCGAACGCCATGCGTGGATTCCCGCTGTTGGCGCTGAATATCTTGTTGGCATCGACGGCCTCAGTCTGCTGCTTGTATTGCTCACGTCGGTGGTCGTTCCGTTTGCGCTTCTGGCGCAACCGATTACAGACCGGGCTCGCGCGTTCTATGCGACCATGCTGGTAATGCAGTCAGCCCTCTACGGCACGTTCACCGCGCAGAATTTCGTTCTCTGGTTCTTGTTTTACGAAATGAGTCTGATCCCTGCCTTTCTCCTGATCAAAATATGGGGCGGCGAAAACCGGGACCGCGCTGCGACGAAATTTTTCCTTTACACCTTCCTCGGCAGCGTAGCGATGTTGCTCTCGTTCCTTGGGATCTATTTTGCAAAAGGAACATTCGACTTTACCGCTCTGGCAGGTCTTGGGAAAAACGGTCTGATCTCAGGAAAAATCGCCTGGTTGGCATTTGGCGGAATCTTCATTGGTCTCGCGGTGAAAGTGCCGCTATTTCCTTTCCACACCTGGTTGCCCGACGCATATCAAACCGCGCCTACTGGCGTGTCGATGGTTTTGACGGGCGTGCTTTCGAAAATGGGGGTTTACGGATTCCTACGTCTGCTGCTTCCGCTTTTTCCGAATGAGATCAAGATCGTCGGTCCGTGGCTTCTTGCATTGGTAATCTGCTCCATTGTATTCGCTCCGCTGGCTGCATGGGCACAGCGGGATTTAAAACGCATGGTTGCGTATTTATCGATCAATCATCTCGGCTACTGCATGCTTGCTCTCTTTGCAGTAACTGCCTCACCTATCGTTGCCGCGAGGGTCGACACACACGCCGCACTAAGCGGCGTGTTCATGCAAATTTTCAATCACGGAATCACTGCGGCCACCCTCTTCTACTTCGTCGGTTTGCTCGAACAACGGCGCGGTCTGCGTGGCATCGACGATTTTGGAGGCCTGATGCAGCGAACGCCGCTGCTCTGTGGCTGGATGAGTGTAGCGATGTTTTCGTCGCTCGGTCTACCTGGACTAAACGGATTCATCGGCGAGTTTCTGATTTTCAAAGGCTCATTCGCGATCGCAGCCGCGTTTACGGCCATTGCCGTCATCGGACTTCTCGTCACGGCCATCGTTTTTATGCGAGCGATGCAATCCATCTTTAGCGGACCGCTCGCAGAAAGTTGCAGCGCCTTCCCCGATCTTTTGCGACGTGAAAAACTTGTCGTTGTTCCTGTGACATTGCTCATGTTCGCGATCGGCATCGCGCCGCAATTCCTATTTAACATCTTCAACACAACCGTGGTTCAAATGGCGCGGCTGCTTGGTTGAGATTCACACGAATGAGCAAAGAGATCACTCCGATCGGGCGAATTGCGCACCGGATTTTGAACCTCCGCGGGCAAAAAGTGCTACTCGATCGCGACTTAGCCGTGCTCTACGGTGTGGAGACCCGCGCACTAAATCAGGCCGTCAAACGCAATATTGATCGGTTCCCAGAGGATTTCGTGTTTACCCTCTCGCGAGAGGAAATTGAGAGGATATCACAAACTGTGACATCCTCATCGAGTCTTAAATTTTCGAAGCAGGTTCGCGCGTTCACAGAGGAAGGCGTCGCGATGCTCTCGAGCGTGCTCAACAGCGATCGGGCCATAAAAGTCAATATCGCGATCATGCGCGTGTTCGTGAAGCTTCGCGAGACACTCGAGACGAACCGTGAGCTAGCAAAAAAATTTGCTGAACTGGAATCACGGGTTGGCAAACACGATGAAGAAATTGCCGCGATCCTCGAAGCGATGCGGCAGTTGATGGCTCCGCCAGAAAAGCCTCGGCGTGAAATAGGATTTCATGTGCGCGAGCAGGCCCCGCGTTATCGGGCGCATAAACGCGCATGATCGCCTGGACGATTTACATCACGTTCGCCGGCGCCGTGCTGCTACTTCTTTTGCCACGAGCCTTTGCGCGGTGGATCGCGCTGCTGGCAACAATCGCAGGATTGGCTCTGGGACTGGTCGCATTGGTTCGCACGCCGATTGCCGACCTCGCTCATTTCACAACAATTGTGCGCGTCCCGTGGGTTCCCGCTTTGGGCATGAATTACCACCTGGCAATCGACGGCGTTAGCCTCACGATGGTTCTTGTCACGGGTATTTCCGCGGTAAGCACCGTTTTATTTTCCTGGGACGTCGACCATCGGCAGAACGAATTTTTCTTCTGGCTCGTGCTTGTGGTCGCCGGCTGCTACGGAGTTTTTCTGAGCGCCGATTTGTTTCTATTCTTCGCGTTCTACGAGTTAGTGATCGTGCCGAAGTATTTTCTCATCGCCGTCTTCGGGTCCACCAACAAGGAATACGGCGCGATGAAGCTCACGCTCTATTCGTTTCTTGGCGGCATGTTGGTATTCATCGGGATCCTTATCGCGTACGTAACTGCCGGAACGCTGGATTTGAATCAGCTGTCGCAATTCCAGTTTTCGCCACACCTGCAAGCGTGGGCGTTTCCGGTGTTGTTTCTCGGCTTCGCCGTGCTCGCCGGAATCTGGCCGCTGCATACGTGGGCGCCGACTGGTCACGTCGCGGCGCCTACAGCCGGCTCGATGCTTCTCGCCGGCATCGTGATGAAACTGGGCTCGTACGCAGGGCTCCGCGTAGCAATCAATCTCTTTCCGCAGGGCTTCCAGATGTGGAGCAAATGGATCGTCCTTCTGGCCGTCATTGGAATTGTTTATGCCGCGGCGGTGGCGCTCCGCCAGCGTGATCTGAAATTTGTCATCGGTTATTCGAGTGTGAGTCACATGGGTTTTGTTTTGCTGGGCCTCGGCGCGGCAACTGCGCTGAGCGTTTCAGGAGCAGTATTGCAAATGTTCTCGCACGGTGTGATCGCGGCCCTCTTGTTCGCCGTCGCCGGACGCATGATCTATCGCCGCACACACACGCGCGAACTGGACGTGCTCGCCGGTATGAATTTGAGTCATGCTCTACCGTTTGCTGCGTTCACTTTTATCATTGCGGCAGCCGCCTCGATGGGAATACCCGGCTTCAGTGGATTCGCAGCCGAAATCACAATTCTCATTGGCGCATGGAAAGCTTATCCGTTTGCAGTATGGATCACGGGCGCGGGCATGGTGCTGGTTGCCGCATTCACGTTGCGCGCCTTGAAGCAATCATTTTTCGGCGAGATGGATCCAGGCGTCGCCTTGCAGGAAAGCCGGCTCGCGCTCGATTCGGGTTGGAATGAACAACAAAGCATTACCGCCGCGGAAAAATGTGGCGCTTGCCTTCTGATGTTAGCGACGCTCGCAGTAGGTGTTTATCCCAAACTGTTGCTCGATCGAATCATGCCGGCAGTGGAAGCGATGAGGTTTCTGAAATGAAATCGGCCGATTCAACGATGTCGTATTTCGAACTGCTCAAGCTCGTCTCGCCGGAGACGATCGTAGTCATAACCGCGCTTGCCGTTCTTACGTTTGGGCTTGCGGCCGGGCGCGGGAAATCGAGTGTGACAATCTCCACCGCGAAGCCTGCTCAAAGTGAGAGCGACACGTCCACCGCCACTGGAATTTGTTCTGTAATTGGCGCGCTCGGCCTCGCAATCGCGATCGGCGCAGTGCTGCTGTTACCGCGCAACGCGACCCTCTTTGGCGGGATGCTTGTGATCACGCCCCTGACGTCGCTGTTCAAAATCATTTGCGTGACGCTGGCTTTTTTCACAGTCCTCCTGACGACATCAGAAAAGTCGTTGCGTCATCCGGGTGAATATCTGGCGCTCGTTCTGTTCGCAACAGTGGGTCTGATGCTGCTCGTTGGCAGCGAGGAGTTACTGATGATTTTTATCGGGCTCGAACTGCTCGGCTTGTCACTTTATGTGATGACCGCGTTCGACAAGACAGATGTGCGTTCGGCAGAAGCGGGCCTGAAATATTTCCTGTTCGGCAGCACATCCAGCGCTTTTACGCTTTTCGGAATCAGCCTGATCTACGGTGTGTCGGGTACGACCAGTCTCGCGGCGATTTCGGAGAAATTGGCCTCCGTCTCAGTCCAGCCGTTGCTGGGGATTGGGATTGTGATGACGCTCGTCGGTTTCGCGTTCAAAATTGCCGCGGCACCATTTCATCTGTGGGCGCCAGACGCTTACCAAGGAGCGCCTGTTCCCAGCGCAGGATTCATTGCCTCAGCTTCTAAGGTCGCGTCCTTTGTAGTATTGGGGAAAATAGTGCTCGTCGGGTTTGCTCCCCTGCATGGGGACGCTGCGTGGCACGCAATGGTTGCCGGTTGGTCGCCTGTGCTCGCTGCGCTGGCAGCGTTATCAATATTGGTCGGCAATCTTGTTGCCCTTGCGCAATCGAACGTGCGCAGACTACTCGGCTATTCCGCAGTTGCGCACGCTGGGTACACACTCATCGGACTCGTTGCGGGCGATCGCGACGGATTTTCCGCCACATTATTTTATGCCACTATCTACGCGATCACACTCGTCGGTGCATTCGGCGTAGTTGCCATGGTGCGGCGGGAAACGGGTGGGGACGATCTCTCAAACTTTCGCGGATTGGCTTCCCGATCGCCCTTGATGGCGGCATCCATGTCTGTCTTCATGCTGTCGCTGGCAGGCATACCGCCGCTCGCCGGATTTTTTGGGAAGTTTTATCTCTTTAGCGCGGCGCTGCGCGCCGGTGCAGACCACGGCTTGTTCTGGCTCGTGACAGTCGCGCTTCTCGGCAGCTTCATCTCGCTTTACTACTACTTGATTGTGTTGAAGGCGGTTTTCGTTGATGAGCCTGCGCTATCGGCCGCACGACATGCAAATGTTGTCTCGGCCGATTTGTTGCCGCGAACCATCGTGGCTGTGCTTGCTGCGGCAGTTCTTTTGATCGGCGTAGCGCCACAGCCCCTGGCAGCGCAGATCCTTGCCGCCGTACCGTAGGAAATTTTTCGGCAAAACTGCGATTAACGCTTGACTCCAGCGGTAGAAGTTTTGCATCAAAAGCGAGTAGCCCCGATTGGAAGAGTTAGTGAAGAAGATGGGCAGCATTAGCCAGTTCATTGATCGCCACTACCGGCATTTCAACGCTGCGGTCTTAAAAGACGCCGCCGAGGCGTACATGGCACATCTCGATCGCGGGGGAAAGATGATGATCACCCTCGCGGGCGCCATGAGTACTGCTGAGTTGGGTATTTCTCTCGCGGAAATGATTCGCCAGGACAAGGTCCACGCCATCACCTGCACGGGAGCGAACCTGGAGGAAGATCTTTTTAATCTGATCGCGCGCAGCGAGTACGTCCGCCTGCCGAATTATCGCGAGCTAACTCCGCAACAAGAAGAAGAGCTGCTCCGTCGTCACTTGAATCGGGTCACTGACACGTGCATTCCGGAAGAAGAAGCCATTCGCCGGATCGAAAGAGTAGTGATCGACGAATGGATTGACGCTGGGAAAAAAAACCAACGCGGGTTTCCACACGAATTCCTTTTCAAAATCCTCAAGGAATGTCGTCTCAAGAAGTTTTACGAGATCGACCCGGGCGACAGTTGGATGATCGCCGCCGCGCACAAGGATCTACCTGTCTTTGTGCCTGGTTGGGAAGATTCCACCTTGGGAAATATTTACGCCGCGCGTTGCATAACGGGAGCAATCACCGACGTCCACACCGTACGTTCCGGAATTGAATACATGATGGCGCTTGCAGAATGGTACCGCAGCGTTTCCCAGGATTCTTCAATTGGCTTTTTTCAAATCGGCGGCGGGATCGCTGGCGATTTTCCCATTTGCGTTGTTCCAATGTTGAATCAGGACGTTGTCCGCGAGTCCGTGCCAGAATGGGGTTATTTTTGCCAAATCAGTGATTCTACAACCAGTTTTGGATCGTACTCCGGCGCGGTGCCCAACGAGAAGATTACGTGGGGGAAACTCAGCGTAGACACTCCGAAGTATATAATCGAATCGGACGCAACGATTGTGGCGCCCCTCATTTTTGCCAAGATTCTGGGCTGGTAAGGATCCTCTGCAGGATCCGTCACTGCCAGTGTCCTGGAGTCCACACCCAGCCGTTGTAACGCGGCGTCCAATGGCCTTCCACCCAAACTGCGGCTGGTCTTGGGCGGTTTATCCAAGTCCCCGGCACCCAGGCATACGTGGTCCCCGTCCATCGCCAATAGCCCCTCGTCCAGATATAGCCCGGTGCGGGTGCCACGGTCTGAGTTTCAACCCGAACCGGCGGCGGTGCTCGGGTCACCACGATCTCTCGAGCGGGGCCCGCGGTTGTTACTTGGGTCGTTGTCGTCGTCGTCACCGCAGTTGGTTCCTCCGCACAACCCACCAGAGCTAATAACGCCAGCATCAGTAGATAAGAGCTTGTTCTCATTTTATCCTCCGTAACGGATTCGTTTTGTGCCGGCTGGTCGGCTTTGTTGAAAGCAAAATCCCCATTGGTTCGATAGCCAACGACCGATTTTGAATGGATTGTGCGGAATGCTTTACGTCGTCGCCACACCCATCGGCAACCTGGGCGACATAACGTTGCGTGCTATTGAGACCTTAAAATCAGTCGACGTCGTCGCGGCTGAAGATACCCGACGATCAGGCATGTTGCTCAAGCACCTCGGAATCAAGAAGCCTTTTATCAGTTATCACGAGCATAACGAAGCGACCCGGACAACGGAACTTGTCGAACGCCTCGCGCGCGGCGAAAACGTTGCGTTGATTACGGACGCAGGTACGCCTGCACTCTCTGACCCCGGGTTGCGTCTCATTCGGGAATGCATAAAGCGCGAAGTCCCATTTACGATCATCCCCGGCCCATCATCGATCCTGACGGCTCTTCTCGGTTCCGGATTTTCAACCCACAAATTTTCTTTTCGTGGATTTCTCCCGGTAAGAAGCGGACAACGTGAGCGCGAGCTGCGCACAGCAGCCGAAAGCGGGGCAACCGTGATCTTTTTCGAATCTCCTTACCGATTGACAAAGACACTCGCCGCTTGTGTCGATATCATGTCGGATCGGCAGCTTTGCGTCGCACGAGAGATGACAAAGAAATTCGAGGAATTTCGCAGCGGCACTGCCAACGAGCTTCTTGCCCATTACCAACTCCATCCGCCAAAGGGCGAGATTGTGCTCGTGATCTCTGAATCGTAGAGACGCTCCGGTGCTCGCCACGCAGGCGAAAGAAGTTCCCGCGAATAACCGAACCACAATTGCCGTCAAATGCTGTCACCGAAACAAGGCGCACAGGTCAAACAATGGGGTCCGATATTGCCTTTCCTGAAAGTCTCACAACTTCTTGCAAGCTCCGCGGGTTTGCAGGCCAAGGGACGAGTCCGTCCGGCTGGCGGACTTTCGCGAGCAAAGGGTTCGCGTGCTGCGATAATGATGTCATGAATCGCCTGCCGCGTTTGCTCAAGCCGCTGGTTGCCGGACTGGCTGTGACGGTGCTGCAACTTGCAATGGCTGTGGGCCTGCTCGCGCCTGAAGAGCCGATTTCGGACCGCTACTCCGCATTGGCCCAGCATGACAGCGGTTGGTTCACGAACATCGTCGATCGCGGATACCAGACTATTGTTCCGCCCATTGATCACAAGGTCATGGAAATATCCAACGTCGCATTTTTCCCCGCGTATCCTGCGATCGCGCGGTTATTTCGCTATGCCCTTCACATTGACACTACGACTGCGCTGCTGATCACTGCTCAGCTCGCTGCGTGGGGTTTCTGGAGTTATTTCTTCCTGTTTTGTCAGCGCTGGAATGTTTCGCCTGCGGTGCAGATTTGTGGCGTGTTGTTGATCGTCGCACATCCGGCCGCGTTCTTTTTGGTTGCTGGTTACTCCGAATCACTGTTTCTAATGGCGCTCCTAGGCTTCATTTACTGGAGCGGTGCAGAAGGGAGATCCGCGAAATTTTGGGCGGCGGTACACGGGATTGTTATGTCTGCAACGCGGATCGTCGGAATTGTATGCGCCGCCTTTCCTGTGGTGCGCTCGGTTTTTCAAAGTGGATGGCGCGGTTTGGTCGAACCGCGGAAGTGGTTTCGCGAGTACAGCTCAGCGATCGGTTTGACGATGGTCGCGGCCTGCGGCGCCATCGCATTCTTCGTTTACTCGCAGCTTCGCTGGGGCCACTGGGACATTTATATGCTCACACAGGCAGCCGGGTGGGGGATTGTTCCCGATTATTTGGCGGTGTTTAGGCCGGAAAGTTATCGCTGGCTTGTTCCCGCTCTGAATAATCCCACCGAAGCGAGCCAACTATCGATGACGCTGGGTGCGCTGGTGCTGGTTGGGATA
>Ga0137403_10008518_pt1 | contig 11480 bp, 11 predicted proteins | sample CZOMad2_1_16fung_FD_122057 | JGI IMG/M metagenome (GOLD analysis project Ga0137403, IMG submission 122057) | Vadose zone soil fungal communities from Angelo Coast Range Reserve, California, USA - CZOMad2_1_16fungal (Hybrid Assembly) | ecosystem: Environmental > Terrestrial > Soil > Vadose zone...
CTTACGGGCGCGAACCTGGTTGATGGCGGAACTAACCTTCAAAACGTCACCGTGCTCGGTCAACCCATTGGCGCCGTGCCGTTGTCCTGCGGCGGCGCAAGCGTAAACACAGCTTGCTTTTCGGCTTCGCAATTCGCGAACGGATCGGCGGTCACAACCTTCGGAACAATTCCCCGGAATTCGTTCCGTGGCCCAGGATTCTTCAACGCGGACCTGGGGCTGAAAAAGACGTTCCATTTCCATGAAAGGCTTGCGTTCACGGTTGGCGCTAACGCATACAACGTGTTCAACCACGTGAACTTCGCCAACCCCATTTCCAACCTGGCCAACAGCAGCAACTTCGGCACGATCGTTAGTGCCGTGCAGCCGCCGACCTCGCCCTATGGCGCGTTTGCTGCGGCCGCAACGGATGCCCGCATCGTGCAGGTGATGGGTAAGATCACGTTCTAGACCACGTTTGAGCAACTCTGTTCTGGCGGAGAGGTAGCCGGTCGGCTGCCTCTCTTTTTTTTGCGCGTGATCACAGCCTGTTTCTTCGCGGCCAAGTACATTGCATCTGTTTTTTGTGGGATCATGCAGACGAAACGAGGCCAGGCTGTGCAGAAGGGTCAGTTCAAGGAAAAAATCCAGCGCAGATTCGCGGAATACGTGAAAGGACAACCGTGGTTTCGCGCCGGACTGAAAATTGGCGTCGGAGTTTCCGGCGGCGCGGATTCCGTTGCGCTGCTGATGCTGTTTGCCGACCTTCGGTCGAAACTGGGGATGGTCGTCAGTGCGGTTCACTTTAATCACAAGTTGCGGGGGAAGGAGTCTGACGCGGACGAAAAATTCGTGGCAGGACTTGCTGAAAAATTGGGTGTGCCATTGCACGTTGGCCGCGGCGACGTGGCGGGAAAAGCGAAACGTGAAAAAGCAAACCTGGAAGACGCAGCGCGTCGCGCGCGGTATGGATTTTTCGAACGGATTGCCGATCAAGGCGTGGCCGAGATTGTCGCTACGGCTCACACGATGGATGACCAAGCGGAAACAGTTCTAGCGCATATTGTGCGCGGAACGGGGGTCGCGGGACTTGCTGGAATTCATTCCGTCGCCGGGACCGTTGTACGGCCGTTGCTGGAATTCCGGCATGACGAATTGCGCAAGTATCTGCGCGAAAAGAAACAGACCTGGCGGGAAGACGCGACAAACCGCGATACCGCGCGTATGCGGGCCCGCATGCGCAGCAAATTGTTGCCGCTCCTCGAAAAGCAGTTCAACCCAGCGGTAGTCGAACATCTTGCCGCACTGGCACAGCGTGCACACGAGCAGGCTTCATTTGTCGAGGAACTCGCCGGACATCTTTTCGACCAAAGCGTGGTGATGAATGGAAACAGGGCACGGATTAGCGTGGCCGCAATGTTCAATCCGTTCGGAGTGGAACAGAGCGCAACGTCCAGCGTGTTGCGAGCGAAATTGATTCAGGAAATCGTCAAGCGAACAAGACAACGGCGCGGGCAAGTCTCCGCCGGGCACATCGGAGCAATCGTTGTGCTTGCCAAATCGGGCGAACCCGGCAAACGTTTACAGATCCCGGGGGGAATCGACGTGGTGAAGGAAACAGACGCGCTGCTGTTCCAACCACGGCCGAATTCTCGATGAGATTTCACACAGGATCGGCTCCCGCCATCCAGTGTGAGCATTTAGGGAACAAACTGGTTTTTCTAGTTCACAGCGATTGACTGGCCACACAACAGGCGAGACACTATTAGTAGGAAGGGGCAGCAGCGCCTGCGTGGGCACCTGGAATACGTTTCCGAACGCAATCTGGAGTGTACAAAGTGAGCGCTAAGCGAGTTTCTTCCTACTCGGCGCAACGCATATCCGCACGCGTTGCCGCACTGGGCAAGCAGATTTCGCGGATGTACGGCGGACGCCGGCTGGACATCGTGGTCACGATGGATCGTGGCTTCGTCTTCGCGGCGGATCTGCTGCGCAACGTGGCTTCGCCGACGGTATGTCATTTCGTGTGGGAACAAATTCGCGACGTGCATCAGGGGAATCACGCACGGCGTGAAGTGTTATTTGGCTCCAGGCCGGATTTGAAGGGACGCGACGTTCTGGTGCTGGACGCGGTAATGGACACCGGCGTAATGCAGGAATTCTTATTGCGGCGCCTGGCGGAATCCCAGCCCAGATCGCTTCGCCTAGCAGTCTTGCTGGACAAGACGTCAGGCCGCCACGTGGATTTGGAGCCGGATTACTTTGTGTTCCAAACCGCATCTAACCTAGAGTGGGTTGGCTACGGGCTAAGCGATGCGGCAGGCAAGCGTAGAAACGAACGTAATCTTTCTGCTGGAAGCAAGAAACCGGCACCGGGCAAGCAGAGGAATTCGGCGTCTAATAGTAAGAAGAGGAAACGGTAGAGAAAGCGCGACAACGCGAGTTTTTGAAAAGATTTTCGGAACCAGTTAAGAGAGGTAAAACGTGAATCCCAGTTCGACAGCGAAAACAATTTTATTCTGGCTATCGATCGTGCTGCTGGGCGTAATGCTCTGGAGGCTCGTTTCGGCAAACGGGCAAGCGGCCCGCGAGGATACCCCAAGTTATAGCGAGTTCATGGCGCATGTGGACCAGGGTGACGTCAAAGAGGTCACCATGTACCTGTCGCCGAACAGTTATGAGTTGCAGGGCGAATACGTAAAGCCGGCCAATAAGAAGTTTCACACGACGATTTTCAAGGAAGACGCACCGAACCTGAGCAAAGTGCTTCGCGAAAAGCAGGTCCTGATCAATGTGAAGGAAGTGCGTAGCGGCGACTGGCTGATCATTCTGCTGAATGCGTTGCCGTTGCTGCTGCTGGTCGGGTTCTGCCTGTTCCTGATGAGGCAGATGCAGGCGGGCGGCAACAAAGCGTTGAGCTTCGGAAAATCCAGGGCAAGGCTGCTTTCGGCGCAACAAAAGAAGGTGACGTTTAAGGATGTTGCCGGAACGGATGAAGCCAAGGAAGAGCTGCAGGAAATTATTGAATTTCTGAAAGATCCGCAAAAATTCCAGAAGCTTGGCGGGCGCATTCCCAAGGGCGTCTTGCTGGTCGGGCCTCCAGGGACGGGTAAGACTTTGCTGGCGCGCGCGATTGCCGGCGAAGCGAACGTTCCGTTTTTCTCGATTTCTGGTTCGGACTTCGTCGAAATGTTTGTCGGCGTTGGCGCGAGCCGCGTGCGCGACTTGTTTGAACAGGGGAAGAAGAACGCCCCTTGCATCATCTTTATCGATGAAATCGATGCAGTCGGACGCCATCGCGGCGCTGGACTTGGCGGGGGCCACGATGAACGCGAACAGACCTTGAACGCGTTGCTGGTCGAAATGGACGGATTTGAATCAAACGAAGGCGTGATCCTGATCGCCGCAACCAACCGGCCGGATGTGCTGGACCCGGCGTTGCTGCGGCCGGGCCGCTTCGACCGGCGAGTGGTTGTCGCGCGGCCGGACGTGAAGGGCCGCGAAGAAATCCTTCGCGTGCACACCCGCAAAAAACCGATTGCGGACGACGTGGATCTCTCGATCATCGCGCGCGGCACACCGGGATTCTCTGGCGCGGACCTTGAAAGCCTGGCCAACGAAGCTGCTTTGTGGGCGGCGCGGCAAAATCGCAAATTCATATTGATGGCCGACTTTGAAATGGCCAAGGACAAAGTGCTGATGGGCGTTGAGCGCAAGTCCTTGATCTTGTCCGACGAGGAAAAGAAAAATACTGCGTACCACGAAGCGGGACACGCGCTGGTTGCGGCAATGACGCCGGGCGCTGATCCGGTTCACAAAGTTACGATTATTCCGCGCGGTATGGCATTGGGTTTGACGATGCAGTTGCCGACCGACGACAAACACTCCTATACGAAGGAACACCTCGAGGGCATGCTCGCCGTGTTAATGGGCGGCCGCACCGCTGAAGAAATGTTTCTTGGCCACATTACCACCGGTGCCGGCAATGACATCGAACGTGCAACGGACATTGCGCGCAATATGGTTTGCGAGTGGGGCATGAGCGAACTGGGGCCGCTGGCTTTCGGCAAAAAGGAAGAAGCGATTTTTCTTGGCCGCGAAATTGCCCAGCACCGCGACTTCAGCGAAGCGACCGCCGTGGACATTGACAAGGAAGTGAAACGAATCGTCAGCATCGCTTATGAAAGCGCGAAAAATATTCAGAACACTCATCGAGACATCCTGGAGCGCATTGCGCAGGGGCTGCTCGAGCGCGAAGTGCTGGATGCCAACGAAGTTCGTTTGCTGATCGAAGGCAAGCCGTTGCCGGAAAAGCCGCGGACGCCTCCAGCTGTGCCGCCACAGGGAGCGCCAGCGGCAGACCCAAAGCTAGTACGGCCGGAACTGCGGCCCGCGCCTGGGTTTACGCGCGGAGATAGCCCGGCTAAAGCGTAAGTATTCGGAAGAAAAACTGCAAAACCAGGGGCACGAGCAATCGTGCCCCTACTTTTTTGACTGGCGGGGGTACAATAAGGTTATGGGACTGAAGGACGGCGAAAACCTGAATGTGACTTGCCCGTGCTGCCACGCAAAGCTGGTGGTTGATCCGGTGTTTGGCGCGGTGTTGTCTCACGAAGTGCCGGTAAGGCCGGGACCGGACGTGGACCTGACGCAGGCGTCGAGCATCCTGGAAGAACAAAAACGCCAACGCGAAGATAAATTTGCCGATTCGTGGTTTCAGGAGACGAACAAGGAAGACATCCTGGCAAAAAAGTTTGAAGAGGGAATGAAAAAAGCGAAGGATGCTCCGGCCGGTAAACCGATTCGTGATTTCGACCTTGACTGAAGTGCTGCTCTCCATCCGCAGCCCTCGCAAATGTCTCCACGCAAAATTTTCCACTTGAAGCTGCGCTCCGGGACGCTAACTCTTGGCAAGCGCACGCTCGTGATGGGCGTGTTGAACGTCACACCGGACAGCTTTTCTGACGGAGGGAAGTTTTTTGATGCGCAGCGCGCGGTGCAACACGCGCTGGCAATGCAGAGAGATGGAGCGGACCTCGTTGATGTTGGTGCGGAATCGACCCGGCCTGGATCGGAAGAAATTTCTGTAGCAGAGGAATTAAGCAGACTGCTGCCGGTGCTGGAACGGCTGCGCGGCAAACTGAAAATCCCCATTTCGGTGGACACACAAAAAGCAACTGTGGCAGAGATGGCGCTCGGCGCTGGCGCGGACATCATCAACGACATTTCCGGCCTGCGCAGCGATCCGGAGCTGGCGCGCATTGCGGCGCAGCATGAAGCAGCACTCATCTTGATGCACATGCGAGGAACGCCAAGAACGATGCAGAAGGGCCCGTTTGCGCGTCATGTGATGCGCGATGTCGTGAGCGGGCTGCAGCACTCGATCACGACTGCAAAGAAATACGGAGTGCCTCGCTCGCAAATTGTGATTGATCCAGGGATCGGCTTCGGCAAAAACTATGCACAAAATTACGAATTGCTGGCAAAATTGCCGGGACTCGCGAAGCTTGGTTACCCCCTGATGATAGGGACTTCGCGCAAGGGCTTCCTCGGAGCGTCACTCGCGAAAAATGGGAAACCTGCTCCAGTCGAAGAGCGGATCTGGGCCACTGCGGCGACTGTTGCAGCAAGTATCTTGAATGGCGCACACGTCGTCCGCGTCCATGATGTTGCCGAAATGAAGCAGATTGCACTGGTAACGGACGCTTTGCTGTCTGCAAGCACAATACGCAAGAGCTGAGAAGCGCTCTCGCGCTATACTTCAGCCGCACTTTTTTCCTTTCTTGCTCGTGAGAACAACTTTCACCGGAGTCTATTTCGAAATGCATTCCATCTTGCGACCTTCGTTCTTGTTTGTGCTCCTCACCGGAATTCTTCCACTGGCGTCATTTGCGCAATTGCCGCCGGTGAAAGTTGATCCGCTGCGCGTGCCGCAAGGAATCCCCGGAACGCCCGCCTGCTCGGCAACCGAAACGTCATCGTGCGCGGAAGCGGCAGGCAAACTGTTGCCGCTGATTCTCGGCGACTCACCGATGATCGAAAATCTGAGACGGCTGACGGACGAAATTGGCGGCCGCATGACAGGCTCACCCGAAATGGCGAAGGCAGTGCAGTGGGGGATCGCAGGATTTCGCGCGGCGGGAGTGGATGTCCACACGGAAAAATACACGCTGCCGGTGACGTGGAAGGAAGGCGCGACACGGCTCACGATCACGTCTCCGACGGCAAGCAGCGTACCGTTGCGTGCCGTATCCGAAGGCTGGGGACCAGCAATACCACGCGACGGAATCGAAGCCAACGTAATCGACATCGGTGTGGGCTCAGACGCCGACCTCTCGCAGGCGGGAAGCATCAAAGGCGCAATTCTGCTGGTGCCTAGCGAGATCGGCTCTGCTTGGCCGGACCTCTTCAATGAGTACATGCGACCGCCTGCAATTATCGTGCGCGCGGTGAAGGAAGGAGCGGCAGCAATTTTGTGGACTGGCGCTCGCGAGCGTCTGCTGCTCTATCGCCACACCAACACGCTGAATGGAGAAATCGACAAGATTCCTCAAGCAGTCGTTGCGCGAGAAGACGCATTGAAGCTCGCACGACTCGTCGCGGCAAATCCGGGAAAGGTGCGCGTGAAACTGGCAATGCCGAACGAAATCGGCGGCGCGGTCGAGCAGGAAAATGTGGTCGGCGAAATTCACGGCTACGAAAAGCCCGATGAAGTCGTCATTCTCGGCGCTCATCTCGATTCCTGGGAACTCGGCACCGGTGCTCTCGATAACGGCTGCAACGCGGCGCTGGTGATTGAAGCGGCGCGCGCAATCAAAGCGATGGGACTGGTGCCGAAGCGCACCATCCGTTTTATTTTGTTCAGCGGCGAAGAACAAGGAACCGTTGGCTCTTTTGCATATGTGAAAGCACACGCAAGGGAACTCGACAAGATGCGTGGTGTGATTATTTTTGATTCCGGCAGCGGACGGGTCAGCGGCTATTCGCTGGGCGGGCGGCGCGACACGGAGACCGGACTTCGCCAAATCCTGAAGCCGCTGGATGCGTGGGGCGCAACGCAGCACACGAGCGATGCTTCGTTCGGTACGGACAATTTCGACTTTCTACTTGAAGGCGTTCCGACGTTCGTCGCCAACCAGGAAATTTCTAACTACCTTGCCAATTATCACGCCGCATCGGATACTTTCGACAAAGTGGATCAGCGCGAGCTGAAATTAAACACAGTCATAGCGGCGCTCACGACCTGGGGCGTCGCTGATCGCGCGGAGCCGCTTGGCAAGCGTCTTTCGCGCGCTGAACTCGACGAACTCGTCAAGCAGACAGGTCTCGACGAACAGATGAAGCTCTTGGGTTATTGGGAGCACTGGCAAAGTGGCGCGCGAGGCCGCCGGCCGTAAGCGATATACTAAGGTGTGAGCGGCGCACCCCTATCTACAGGACTGGTGGCACCCAAGGCAGCTACGGTTGGAAAAATTCTGGCCGTGGATTATGGACGCGCGCGCATCGGACTCGCCATCGCAGAGTCTGTGCGCGGAATCGCGCAACCCTTGGGAATCCTTGAGCGCATCAACCGAAATGAAGACATGCGGCGCCTCCGTGAACTCGTGCGGGACAACGCGGTGAAGCTGATCCTTGTTGGACTCCCGTTACGGATGGATGGTTCTCGCGGCGAAATGGCCGAAGAGACCGAACGATTCGCGCAACGCGTGCGAAAGCAGATCGGCGTTGCGGTGGAAATGGCGGACGAGCGTCTGACGAGCTGGGAAGCGGAGCGGATGCTCGAGGAAGAATTCGGCCGCAAATCGAAACAGATCGACGGCGCATCCAAGAAGAAGAAAGACTTTGAGAAGATTACTGTAGACTCCGTGGCCGCAACGATTATTCTTCGAGAGTATCTGGGTCGCGTTAACGGCGCTTCGCAGGAGGCCGGTTGAGATGAAGGTCCTGGCGAAGTTGCTGTTGCTGGTATTACTGATTGGCGGAGCGGTGGCCGGGTATGTCGGGTACTCCATCGAAAAGCCATATGGCTCGTATTTTGGCGAAGGCATATTTGTGGACGTGCCGCACGGTGCCTCAAGCCGCAGCGTGGCGCGATTGCTTGAAAGAAATGGCGTGATTCGCAACGCTATCGCGTTCGAAGTGTACGCAAGGCGGCATCCGCGGCGCATATTGCAAGCAGGCGAATATCATTTCGATCACCCGGTCAGCAGCAAAGAGGTTTTCTGGTCACTCGCGAATGGCAACGTGTACGAGCGGCCGTTCATTGTCCGGGAAGGCGAGACCATGTTCGATATCGCGCGAGAATTGCAGGACGGAAAATTTCTACCTGCGGACGAATTCCTTGCCGCCGCAAAAAATCCGGAAATTATTCATGACCTCGCTCCGCAGGCCAAGACTCTCGAAGGATTTCTTTTCCCCGCCACGTATCATTTGCCGCGCCACCCGGCAGCCAACGAGTTAGCTGCGCAGATGACGCAGAAATTTCGCGAAGAATGGTCGCAAGTCACGCCGCCAGGTCCGGACAAAACCGGACAAGCGCTGGGACGCCCGTTGCTTTCGACAATCACCCTGGCCTCGCTCGTCGAACGGGAAACGCCGAAACCGGACGAACGGCCCCTGGTTGCGGGTGTCTTCGAGAACCGCCTGAGGAAAGGCATGCCTCTGCAATGCGACCCGACGGTAATTTACGCACTGGAACAACAAGGCCGCTACAATGGCCCGCTGAGTCTCAACGACCTGCGCGAGGACTCGCCCTACAATACTTACATGCATGGAGGACTTCCTCCGGGCCCGATCGGGAACCCTGGCGAGATTTCGCTTCGCGCAGCGCTCGCTCCCGCGGACACGCAGTTCCTCTACTTCGTCGCAAATACGCAGGGCGGACATTTTTTCAGCGCGACGCTTACGGAGCATAATCACAACGTGAGTCGCTATCGCCGCTTGCTGGCGGGTCAACCGGCCGATCCTCCGCCCGCGCAAGCCTCGCACAATAAATCGCAGGGGAAGAAGCGCAGGGGTTCAGGCAAATGACGGAAACGCTCGAAACAAAAAAAGCGATGATCCTGCGCGCCGCGGCTGCCATCGGCGCGGAAAGATGGACGCCTGCGGAAATCGATCAACTTCGCCGGAAACTTTTGGCGGATCATGGCGCCGAAGGCAAGACCGGTTCGGACTACATCGCGGATGTCCTGCAATCGGCGGGATGGAAAGTGGTCCTGACGCAGCAGGAAGAAGCCGAAGACCAGTTTGAAGAGGAATTCGAGGACTTACTGCACTTCAAAACGTTGAGTGACGCCGAAGTCAGCCTGATGCGTCTCGATGAATTGCAGCGGAGATTCAAGGCGCATGGAGAAAAAGCGGCCGCGGAACGCGTACTGGAAGTTGGCCGGCTGGGGAAGCGCCGCGCGGAAATGATTGCCCGAAATCACAAAGTTGAAGCGCAAAAGCGCGCGGAAAAAGAAGAGATCGCCAGCTGGTTCCGGATCTGGCTCGAAAATCCGGACGCGTTTTTTGATTGGCTGGACGTGCGGAAGCAGTCGCCGGACTTCCGCGAGAAATTTCCCAAGATAGAAGAAGAGGAATGAGCGGACGCGCAAACGGTTCAACCGCTAAAGATGCTCTCGATCTTCCCGCGTTTTCGTTGGATGTGGAAGCGCTCGACCTCGGAGTGGACGTCAAAGCCGTCAGCATGGAAATCCTGGAAACCGAAAGCCGCGAACCGGTTCGCGGAAAACAAGCCACGGATTTCTGGGCGGCGGTTTTTCCGCTGCTCGCGGGCAACGAACCCTTCGTCGTTGATTTTTATAGTCACCTCGATCGTGTCCGCGATTTCTGTTCGGCAAAGCAGATCGCCTTTCGCGATGCCGGTCCGCGCTGTGTGGTGATTCCTCAACCGGCTCAAGAACAATTGCGGCAGATTTTTGAGCGTTTCGAAGCAGAAACGTTTGGGTTTCGTGCTGGCGTTCGAGTGAACGAAGAAGACGCTCCGCTCACCGGCGAACTTTCGCAGCGTGGGCTGGACGCGTATCAGTCCGCTTTCCAGCGCTACACGTTTTGCGCGGTCTGCGAATTTGAGGACGGCTGGGTCACAGTGCTTAGCCAAACGCTCTGGAGCAGCGAAGTGATACGCCGCGTGCGCCCCGCGGCCCAATCATTTGATGTACATATCTCACGGCCGCATTAGTCCCTGCGGAATGTAGATTATCGCCCGATTGACGCCCCTGGATGTGGTTGCTAGATTGCTATATTTGGATTAAGTGTGCCGAAATTACCGATGAAACGAGCAAATCTATGGATGGCAGTGGCGACACTGGCGGCCATTTCCGGCGGCTGCGCCGCGAATAATGGCGTCAGCAGAAGACAAAATGTTCCAAAACAAGAGCGCCCGGTTGCGAAGGATGCGACACGCGAAGAACTGCTGGACAAGTACAACGCGTTTGCGTCGAGCGTGAAATCGCTCAACTCCACCGTTGAATTGAAGACGACCGCCGGCTCAAAATATTCCGGATTGATTCAGGAGTATCACGAGGTTAAGGCGTTCCTGCTTGCCGCGCGGCCCGCGAATGTTCGCATGGTGGGCCAGGCGCCGGTAATCGGCAAAGCAATCTTTGATATGGTGAGCAATGGCAAAGAGTTCCGCGTGTGGCTCCCGACAAAAAACAAATTCTTGGTTGGAGAAGTTGCTGCCGAGCGCAACAGCGATAAGCCGCTGGAAAATTTGCGCCCGCAACATTTGCTGGATGCTTTGCTTTGGCCGGAAATTCGCAAAGAGGAAACGGTTCTCCTTGAAGAATTCAACGACGAGAACTCGCGCTATTACGTCCTCACCGTGCTGCGCGGCGGATACAGCACGGAAATTTTTCGCAAAATTTGGTTTGACCGCTCGGACCTGAACGTCGTTCGGCTTCAGTCCTACGGTCCCAAAGGCGTGCTGCTCTCCGATGTGCGGTTTTCAGACTGGCAGCCCCTGGTGGATCAGGCTGCTGGTGCGACCGCTTTTCCGCGCGCCCTGCAAATCGACCGGCCGCATGACGATTATCGCCTCGATCTGCAGGTCTCGAAAGTCGATTTGAACGTCAATTTGAGCGCTGATCGTTTCCAGCTTGCGCAGCCGGAGAATTCGGAACTTGTCCGCGTCAACACTACAGCCGACGCGAAGCAGCCCGCCAGGGATTCGCATCCATGATGGGTGAATTGATTTTCCGCAATCTGTTGCACCGGCCCGCTCGGACCTTGATCGGTATCATCGCCATCTCCGTCGAAGTGGCGCTGGTTGTTCTGATTGTCGGTCTCACATCCGGGCTGCTCACGGAAACCGCAAAGCGCATCGAAGGCATTGGCGCGGACATCATGTTGCAGCCTCCCGCGGCGTCCATCTTCCTTGGCTTCAGCGGCTCTCCCATGCCCATCAAGATCGGCGACAAGCTCAAGGATCTCAAATACGTGCAGGCCGTCGCACCCGCTCTCTTGCAATTCAATTCCACCGGCGGCGTGGAAGTTGT
>Ga0137403_10008519_pt1 | contig 11480 bp, 10 predicted proteins | sample CZOMad2_1_16fung_FD_122057 | JGI IMG/M metagenome (GOLD analysis project Ga0137403, IMG submission 122057) | Vadose zone soil fungal communities from Angelo Coast Range Reserve, California, USA - CZOMad2_1_16fungal (Hybrid Assembly) | ecosystem: Environmental > Terrestrial > Soil > Vadose zone...
ACCTCGCCCTGGATCTCGTAGCCGGCGGCCTCGATGACGTTGAGGCCCTCGTTGAGGATGAGCTCCTGGCCGGGCTTCAAGTTTTCGGGCTTGATCGAGGGATGGAGGTTGACCTTCACCTTGCGGCCCTGGGAGAGGATCGTGACGGTGTTGTCCTCGTTGGCGGCGAGATACACGCCGTAGGTCGAGGGCGGGGCGCAGAGCTTGTCGACCTCTTCCTTGAGCGCGGTGATCTGCTCGCGCGCCTCGTGCAGCGCCGTGACCAGGATTTCGTTCTGATTGTGCGCCTGGGCAAGCAGGCGATCGACGTCACGACGCTCCACGTCGTAGGCGCGAGCGGCCTTCGGGGGCTCCGTGATTACCCTCGGTGAGTCGAATCCGTTCAGGTCGGTGCCGAGCAAAGCATCCTTCGATCTCATGGTCCGCGACCTCCGGGCGTCGGGCTAACCCCCTCGTCCGCCCTCTCTGTGCGTCTGTTCAACGCTTGTACTCTTGAGATTTTTGCGAGGCTGCAAGCCGTGTGCCCGCTGATAACTAGCGTCAGGTTCGATCTTGCCGAGGTGGCGCCTCAATAGGTGAGGGCTGGAAGTGTAGAAGCTACACGCTCAAGCCATGTACAAGTTACCGAAGCGCTCAAAAACGAGCGCACCACGGTCTCCGGGAGCGCGTTCGTCGTGTGCTTCCACACAGCCTCCAGGCGGGTGGTGAAGGGCTGCGCACCGCTCGGCGGGGGCGCTGCGCGTCACTGCGAGCGCAGATTCGTTGGCGCCAAGGGCGGCACCGAGTCACCCCGGCCGGTCTGCTTGAAGCCCGGACCGACCTTCCAGCCCGGGTTCGCGGCGTGCCCGTCCGTCTCGTAGGCGCCGACCTCGAAGGGGCACTTGCGGGCTCTGTCGTTGAGATCGCTGGCGGGTGCCAACCCCGGGTCGGCCTTGCCGATCAGGGTTGACCCGGACAGGGGCCAGAAGTCGAGCTGCGAGGGGCTGGTGAACGCCGCGGCCGAGCTACCACCAGCGACGAAGCGTGAGCCGTCGACGGGCGGCGCGCAGCGCGGAACGTGCTCGAAGGACAGTTCCCCGACGATGCGGCAGATGTGACAAGAACCTTCAGTCTACGAGGGGGACCAAGTCGGCCATGCGGCCGCGCGACGGGTTCAGCACAAGGACAGCACAAGGCGGTAAGATCGGACCCGGGCGCGTCGTAAGTATTTGATGAGCCGTTAGCTCAGACGGTAGAGCACCTGACTTTTAATCAGGGGGTCGTGGGTTCGAGTCCCACACGGCTCACCAGAAACTACAAGGACTTCGGAGACACCGCACCGACCGCGACCGACTCTTGCGCTGAAGCTTCGGCGGGCTCCGGCGACTTCGGAGCGGGGAGCACGTCGTCGAGCACGGCGACGGCCGCGCGCAGATGATCCGGTGCGAGGTGGCTGTACGGCCAGCTGGCAACTACGGGGTGGCTACGCTCGACGCTGTGGCTTTCTCGAGCCAGAACTGCATGCCCATCTCACGGAACGACGTCGTCGCCACGTCGAGATGGGCTTGCGCTTCTCGTGGCTGATCCTTGCGTAAGGAGCCCAGTCCGAGATGGCAGCGGGCCGCCAGCGGGCGCATCCCCAGCGCCTCGGCAACCGCCAGCGCGGCGCGGTAGTGAGCCTCCGCTGTCGCCACATCGCGCGGTCGGCGCAGGGATGCGATCTCGGCGAGCAGCCGTAACGCGGCGGCCTCCCAGCCGCGCTGGCCATACTCGCGCATCAGCGCCAGCGCGCGAGTCGCGAGCGCGGCCGCCTCATCCAGGCGGTTGGCGGCGAGGGAAATCTCGCCGAGTGTCACGAAGGTTCGCGATTGCGACGCTCGCATCCAAGACGACTCTCCGATTTTCAAGATCTGCTCGAGGATCGCCACCCCATCGGCGACGCGCTCTGACTTCGTGTAGGCGTGGCCGAGGACGGCCATGACGGCCGTCGTCAGCAAGGTCAGGTCCCACGCACGGGCGTCGGCCAGCGCACGCTCGAGCAGGGGTATCGCGCGGTCGAAGTCTCCTTTGATCTCGTAAATCTTGCCGAGCATCTCACGCGCGATGACCCCATTAATCGGGCTGTCGCGGTCCTCGGCGATCCTGATTGCCGCAACGCCCAGCGTGGCGGCCTCCTCGAAGGAGCCGCACTCGGCCAGTGACCACACAATGTATGCGCGAGCGGCCATCTCCGCGACGACACTTACATGCGTGCGCCCATCGCCTCCCATGGCACTACCCGTCGCGATGGCTCGCCGCAGAAGCTCCTGCGCCGCGCCGTGCTCGCCCGCGTAGAGGCACGCCATGCCCTGTTGATAGTCCGCTTCGATCGCGAGCTCGCGATCTCCGGTCTTCTCGGCGATCGCGCGGGCGCTCTGGGTGAATGGTCGAGCTTCATCGGGAGGTCGCATCATCCGGAAGTAGTAGCCCATGTACGCGTGCACCCAGCCCAGGCGACGTTCGTCGTCGAGCCGGCGAGCGAGGGGTTCGGCGTCGCGAAGATGCGCGATCATCCGCTCGAAATCGCCTAGCCCGGAGGTGGAGTACCGGAGATCGAGGCAAAGATCGACGCCGCGCTCGATCAACTCGCGCGTCTCGGGCAGGTGGCGCAGTGCCGCCAGCGCTCCCTCGAAGCGCGAGACCGCCTCGCGATGGCCGACGCGGGCGGCCGACGCGCGCCCGGCCGCATGCAGGTAGACGGCGGCTTTGTCCCACACTTCGCCCTCGAAATAGTGCCGTCCGAGGGCCGAATAGTGGGGTTCCAGATTCTCGGCGTAGTGCTGCTCGACGGCCCGCGCCACGGCGGCGTGCAGGATCTGACGGCGCGGCGGCTGAAGCTCGCTGTAGGCAACCGCCCGGATCCAGTCGTGCGTCACCTCGAGTCCGTGCTGGGCGACGTTGAGAAGCCGCCGACCGATCAGCTCATCCACCGCTTCGGCCGCCTCGAGCTCGCGGAGCTCCGACGCGCGCTGAAGGACCGGGAATTCGAACACCCGGCCGATGACGGCCGCGATGGAAATCAGCCGGCGCCCCTGCTCGGAGAGTCGGGCGAGTCGGCCGGCCACGACCTCGCGGACAACCGGTGTGAGGGGCACCGACCCCGCGACGGCGGCCGCCGCGTCGTCGCCGAGCGCCTGAACCGCCTCGACGATCATGAACGGATTGCCCCGACTCACGGCCCAGATCTTCGGGATGGCCGACTCTGGCTTGAACGACTTGCCCTCGGTTTGCACGAGCTCGTGAACCAGTGCCGCCGTGTGCGTCTGGCTCAGCGGGCCCAAGTCCACGGGTACCAGCACGCCGACCGTCCGAAGCTCGTTGAGCGTCCGCCTGAGGGCCGAACGCGCATCGACCTCTTCTTCACGCGCTGTGGCGACGATCAACACCGACCACTCCGCGATGCGGCGAGCAAGGAAGGACAGGAGACGCACGCTGAGCTCGTCCGCCCAGTGCAGATCCTCGAGGATCAGCACGAGAGGCTGGCGCGCGATCGCGTGCTTCACGAGCTGGGCCACCGCCTCGAAGATCCGCCTGGGGTTGTCTTGATGACGAGCTTCTTTCAGCGAGGACTCGCCCAGCTCCGGAACGAGTCGCCCGAGCTCGGAGCGCCAGACCGGGCTTAAATCTCCCAGGGAGGCACCGTCGCGAGCAAGTCCGCTCGTGCGGATCGCGTCGACCCAAGGACCAAAGGTCAGGATCCGGTCGCTCTCGTAGGCGCGACCGAGCCACACCTGGGCTTCGGCCCGGTCGGCCTCGCCGGCAAGCTCGTTCACGAGCCGGGTCTTGCCGATACCCGCTTCTCCCATCACCGCGACGAGTTGTCCGCGCCGGCCGAGCGCATCCTTGAGCACCTCGTGAAGCTTCCGCATCTCATCGACTCGCCCGACGTGGGGCGCCCGCACCATCGGTGGCCACGACACCGTGGGTTCCCGAGCATCCGCACCACGACGCGGCCGGCCACCGTGGCCCGCGGTACCCGATCGCAGAATTTCCTCGTAGAGCTGGCGGGTCGCTGGCGCCGGGGCGACGCCGAGATCTCGCTGAAGGGCCAGAGCACATGCGTTGTATTGCCGGAGCGCCGGGCCGAAACGCCCGTGCTTAGCGTGCAGGCGCATGACCGTTGCGTGAACCGAATCGCGCAAAGGATCGAGTGACAGCAGCCGCATGGCAGAGGCGAGGGCGGCTTCGTCGGCGTCGGTGCGGAGTTGGTGGTCGAGGATTTTCTCGCAGGCGCCGAGCGCCAGGATCCGGAGTTGCTCGCGCTCGCCCACGAGCCACTCTTCGAACGGCGCTTCGTCGAGGTCAAGCCCGGCGAGCAGGTCGCCGCGGTAGATCCGAATCGCTTCGGTGAGGGCATCGGGGCTGCCGTTTTCGACGAGCCGCCGCAAAGTTACCGTGTCCACGTCCACCATGTCGAGGTCGAGAAGGACCGTGTCACCGTCGATGTGCAGACATCGGAGTTGCGCCGCGGCGAGAGCGGTCCGGAGCGAAGACAGGGTCACCCGGAAGTTATTGCGTGCCTCTGCCTCACCAGCTTCAGGCCAAAGGAGTCCAGTTAGCGTCTGGCGCGGCCGCGTTCCGCCGGGGGCCAGCGCCAGACACGCCAGGATAGCCCGTGCCTTCTTGAGGGAGAGCGACAGTGGTCGCCCGGAGGGAGCCACGCGGGCCGCGAAGCCACCGAGCAGGACGAGCCCGAGCCGCGCACCGGAAGTCTGCGCTCCCATGGTGAATAGCAGCGCAACGGTATCACGGCCCGTCGGGTGTGCGCTCGAACGCCGTGGCTGGTTGCGGGCGGCCTCCTCGGCGATGAACCCTTGTTGCCCTTCCACGAGCGCTAGGCCATATCACGGTCCCGCGGCCTGCGCTTGGGAGCGCCAAAGAGGGCCCGACTCTTAATAGTCGCATTAACGCCGGATTAATGGCGCGGCGGCAGAATCGCGTGCGACATGAGGCGAAACGTCGAGCGATCACCGAAGACCCAGGGTCGCTCGGCGCTCTCCGTCGGCGCCGGACACCGCGACGGGGGCGGGCCAGACGAAGCTCGCTGTGACAGTCGAACAGTACCTTTGTGGGCGGTGGCGCCAATCAAGGCATGGACAGCAACGTCGGCTACGATCGCTACGGCCGCGCTCAGTTCGCGCTCAGAGCTACGTATAGCCTGACGGCGGCGCTGGCCGTCTACGGCGTCGTGGCTCCAACATGGACGGCCGAGAAGGTGGACACAGATACCGGGTGCCCGGCCCTCACCGTCGCGACGAGCGCCCTCGGTTGCACCTCTCGCGTCGCGGTCAGCAGCAACAGCTTTGCGAAGGGTGACTCCAACTACATCGGCACCGAGGTTAACGGTGGATTCACGTGGCGCTTTGCGCCGAACACAGCGTTTGACCTGGCCGCGTACTATCTCGTCGCCGGTCACGGGCTGGACATGACCGAGCAACTGAACGGCAACGCGGTCAAGCGCGAGACGCGTACTACGCCGCCGCGCGTGTGAGGCTGTCCTTCTAGATCGTCGCAGTCGCAGTATTCCGCTCCTGTCCGGGGGGTGCTGATTATGCGAACGCCAGGCCGAATGTTGCTCGCCCTGATCATGCTCGCAAGTCTCGGCTGCGCTAGCGGTGCGACCGACTCCTCATCGGAACCCCCCGCCGACGTATCGGGCGCTTGGAGTGGGACGCTTACCCTCGGCGCGCTGACCGTGATCCGGTGCTGCGGAGGAACCAGTGGCGCCGCGCGCGTCGAGTTCGAGCAGGACGGCACGAGAGTCACGGGCTCGCTGGAGGCTCCGGGTATCAGAGGGACGATCGACGCGTGGGTGAGGGGGGCGACGATTGCTGGCTCCTTGAGGTATAGGGCCGGGATGAGCGCCGGCGATGCACGCTTCGATGCAACGGTCGACGGAAACGAGATGCTGGCGACCACGCTCGACTCGAAGCTGGTCCTCAGCCGGGTGCGGTGACGAGTCGCTCGTGCGTCGAATGCTTCTAGCCCTTCTCATCGTTCTCTCCGTCCCAGTCCAGGCGAACCCCGCCGCGGCGCGCGTGGCCGTCCTCATGAGCGCCCGAGTTGAGGAATACGATGAGGCGGTCCGGGGCTTCAGGGGTGCCATCCCCAACCAGACCATGACCGTTTACGACATGGATGGCGACCTCGAGCGCGGGCGCAAGCAGCTGGACGAGATCGACTCGAAGCTGAAGCCGGACCTAATCTTTGCTGTCGGCATCTGGGCGCTTCGGGCGGTCGTCAGTCGGCCACCCTCGGCTCCCGTGGTGTACGCGATGGTCCTCAACCCGCCGAGCGTGATCAGCCCCGACGCGAGGAACATCACGGGGGCCAGCCTCAACGTGCCCGTCGAGCAGCAGATCTGGCTGTTCAAACAGCTCGGCGTCAAGCGTATCGGCGTCGTCTTCAACCCAGCCAGGACCGGCTATCTGGTTCGGCGCGCCCGGGCCGTCGCCCGTGACGAAGGCATCGAGCTCGTCAGCCGCGAGGTCAGTGCCGCGAAGGACGCAATCGGAGCGATCGAATCGTTCCAGGACGGAGTTGACGCGCTCTGGCTCGTTCCCGACGAGACGGTGCTGTCGCAAACCGTGGTCCAGCACATGCTGCTGCTCTCCTACCGTCGGAAGCTCCCGCTGCTCGGCGTCTCGGACCGCCACGCGCAGATGGGAGCCCTCTTCGCGATGTCGTTCGCGAGTGGGGAAGACATCGGGCGGCAGGCGGGCGAGCTGGCCCACGCGATACTCGGAGGCCGTGCGGTCTCGGACGTGCCGTACACGAACGCGCGCAAGGTGTACCTCACCCTGAACCTCAAGACGGCGCAGAAGCTCGGGCTGGAGATCCCGCAGGCCATCCGGGCGCGCGCGACGAACGTCATCGAATGACGGAACCGCGCTGGCGCACCTGGTTCCCGGGCTTTTCGAGCTTCCGCGCGCGCGTCTTCTGGTCGGTCGTTCCGGTCGTCGTGTCCTTTCTCGTCTTCCAGGGATGGATGAACGTCCGCGAGCATCGGCGGCTGGTGACGAAAGAGTTCGAGAAGCGGGGCCTGGCGTTGGCGTCGAACCTCAGCTTCGCGAGCGAACTCGGGGTCTTCAGCGAAGACGCGCGACTCCTGGAAGCAGCGATGCGCGGCACCCTCAGGAACCCCGACGTCAGCTACGTGCTTATTCACAGTCGGGCCGGGCGGGTTCTGGCTCGCGGCGGCCAGTCGGGGACGAGTGGGACGCCGCCGGGAGACGCCCAGGGCGATCGGCCGTCGGCCCGTCAGGTGGAGCGCGGTGGCCAGCGATTCCTCGAGTTCGTGTCCCCGATCGTGTCCGAAGGTAGCCAGACGCCCGACGAGGTTCTCCTCGGAGCCCGAGTCCGGCCCAAGGGCGAAGAAGCGCGCGAGGAGGTCATCGGGGCTGCAACCGTCGGGTTGTCGCTCGCGGGCGTCGAGGCGCAGGTACGCAGCCTCGCAACCCTCTGGGGCGGCATTACCGCGGCGTTTCTCATCGTGAGTGCGGCCGTTCTCTACGGGTTCTCGCTCGGCATCACGAAGCCCATCAAGCAGCTCACCCAGCAGGCGCAGAAGATCGCCGCCGGCGGGTTGCAGCAGCAGATCGCCGTGCAGTCGCGGGACGAGATCGGCTCGCTAGCCGCTGCCTTCAACCACATGACGGGATCGCTGCGGGTCAGCATGAACGAAAAGGAGCGCGCCCTTTCCGAGCTGGCGGAGCTAAACCGGACACTCGAAGATCGCATACGACAGCGGACGGTCGAGCTCGAGGAAAAGAGCCGTCAGCTCGCGGCGGCCAGCCGACACAAGTCCGACTTCCTTGCCAACGTGAGCCACGAGCTACGGACGCCCATGAACGCAATCCTCGGCTTCAACGAAATGATTCTCGATCAGGTCTACGGAGACATCTCCGACGAACTCCGCCGGCCGCTCAGCGACATTCAGCAGAGCGGCCGGCACCTGCTGCGTCTCATCAGCGACGTCCTGGATCTCTCCAAGATCGAGGCTGGGCGCATGGATCTGGTGCTCGGGGAATACTCGGTCCTCGATACAGTCACAGCCGTTCGAGTCTCCCTCGCCTCCCTTGCGGCGGAGAAGGGCTTGGAGTTCGTGGTGAGCACCCCTGCCGAGATGCCGCTGGCGTATGGCGACGGCAGGCGTGTCACCCAGTGCCTCCTGAATCTCGCGGGGAACGCGCTCAAGTTCACCCGCCAGGGCCGAGTCGAGATCGCGGTGGATCTTCTGAACGAGATGCTGCGCTTCCGTGTATCGGACACCGGGATCGGTATCTCCAGAGAACAGATTGACAAGTTATTCACGGAGTTTCAGCAGGCGGACGCGACGATCGCTCGCGAGTTCGGAGGAACCGGACTCGGCCTCAGCATCACCAGAAAGTTCGTCGAGATGCACGAGGGCCGCGTATGGGCGGAGAGTGAGATCGGCAAAGGATCCACCTTCTTCTTCTCGATCCCATTGCACGTGAAAGGCCCGATGACCGCATGAGTTCAAAGACCATTCTGTACGTCGAGGACAATGAGCTGAACCGAAGAATCGTCCGCGACCTCCTCAAGCGCACCTCCTATCGGCTCCTCGAGGCACCCGACGGCGAGACCTCCCTGGATATCGTGCGTCGAGAGCGTCCGGACCTGATCCTGATGGACATCCAACTTCCTCGGCTGTCCGGGATCGAGGTGACCCGCACGCTCCGGAGCGAGGCGATCACGGCAAACACCCCCATCATCGCGATCACGTCCTTCGCGCTGTCCGGTGACGAACAGAGGGCCAAGGAGGCCGGGGCTACCGCTTACATGACGAAGCCGTATAGCCCCCGCGATCTACTCGCGCTGATCCGAAGCTTGTTACCGGAGAGTGAGTGATGGCTCCAGGGTGCCCAGGTGCACCGGAGGACCAACATCGTCAGGAAGTCGGCACGCGTGTGAGGCCGATCTCGCCCTGCCCAGCATGAGGGGCCCCACCCCGAGTGAGCGCGAGGCCTTAAGAAATCGACCCATGCGTGATCTCCTCAGGCAGCCTCATGGCACCGGGAGCCGTGTCGAAAATAGCCGTCAATAACCGATGCGCCGTCGAAGCCCCTCGCATCTGTCCATCGGGCAGTTTTCGGCGACCGCTCAAACGCGCATCGCCCACGCTGAACCACCCCACCGCGTCCGAGTTTCAAGATTTCTTCCCGAGCCAGGTCTCTGCGCTGGCCGCTGCTGATCTCAACGACATCGACATGGACGTACCGGACGTCTTCAACAGCGGGCAAAGTCAGGCGTCGGGCAGCAACGAGAGCCGCTACCTCGTCCAGTTCGGCAACGGAGATAGCTCTCTGCGCCTGGCATTCAACAGACTCTCACCGCGATCGACAGCTCTCTCACCCCCGATGAGATCATCCTGCGTGCTCAGGCTCTGGTCCTGCGCCGGTTGCCATCGGCTGAACAACGGGGTCGCCGTGGGCGGACTCGTCTGGTCGAAGTCGCTCGGATTCACCCACGTGAGCGAGCAGGCCACCGAGGTCGTCGACGGCGTGACGCGGTTCGTGATCTCACCGACCCTGCTGAACGCGTTCCTTAAAACACCGTCCTCACTGAAGGCCGAAGCGGCGAAGTGCGGCTAGTTCAGGTGCGGAGCGCAGCAGATCCAGCTCGACATCGTCTGGCGTGATCAAGCGCGACCTGCACTTGCAATCTGGTGGCACACCGTTGGCAGCGTCGTATCGCCAAGATGCATGTATTTTGTGCCTGGTGCCGCCGCGATGGAAGCCTCGGCTACCTTGGTATGCGCGAACCGTTGGAAAACCCAGAGCTGACTCACGGCGTCTGCAGAATCCACAAGGGGCGGCTTCTCGAATCCATCCCGGCGCGATCATTTCCCGGTGTCGAATTGCTCCTCGTCGTGCGCCGAAACGGCACGCTGTACACAACGCTCGCGTGTGCGTTCGCTGGCGTACCGAGCGTGAAGGTGATTCTGGAGCGTCGGCTCGCTGACCGACGATCATCGACGCGCCCCGTGACTAATGAGCGCCGACACGTGAGGACGGGGCGACGGATTCGGCAAGGCACGGGCTCGCCCCTTGGCGGTTTCATGGTCGTGAGGTTCACGCCGAAAGAAATCATTCCCCCATTGCCGCCGAGCGCAGTGTTACCAAGTGGAGCACTCACCCAGTGTGCCTCCGGGGGTCGTGGATTCGAGTCCCACACGGCTCACCAATCTCCAGCTCATTTCGAGACGACGAGGACGCCGTCGTCAGGTCTCTCATCGATTGGGCGAGGGAAGAGCGCCGTGTGGCGCGACAGTATCGTCCTCGATCATGACGTGGTCGCGCCGTCGCCCGCGACGTTCGAAAAGAGGAGCGAGACGAAGTAACTACAGATACTGCCCGGGTCTTCGCGGCTCCTCGCCGGCTTCCGGCGGGCCGGAGGGAAGACCCCGACGGCGCATCTCGTCGAACTGGGCGCGCGCTTGCGCCTGTTGCGCCCAGAGAGCTGCCTGAATGCCGTGAAACAACCCCTCGAGCCAACCGACCAGCTGGGCCTGGGCAAGGCGGATCTCGGACTCGCTCGACGTGCCGTCGATCGGCAGAGTGAGCGTTTCGAGCTCCTTCTGCAGATCCTCCGACAAGCCCTCCTTCAGTGTGGTCAACGCCCTGTCGTAGATCGACCGTAGCCGCTTACGTCCCGCCTCGTCCGGCGAAGACTTTCGCACCTCTTCCAGAAGCTCGCGGATCATCGCGGCGATTCGCAGGAGCTTCGCCGGCTGAGATACGAACTCACCGGTGGCCCGCTCGCCTGACGGCATCAGGATCTCCGGCTCTCCGTTGCTCATGTGTGTTCTCCCCGCGGGACGGCTCCGTGTGATTTCGGGGCCAAGCGTACCACGGCGATCGAAGTGCGACCTGCGCTATCATGCGTCGGGCGCGATCGCGCGCGCCGGAGAGGACAGCCTGAACTGAGAATGTTGCGTATCGCGTCCGGCGCATCGTGGCGTGGCATCCTGTTCTACGCTCTCGTCGTCGTCGCCTTCGCGGCGCCGGTGGCGGCGCAAACTCCGTCGACCCTGCGAGTCGTGCACACCGTAGACAAGACGAGCCCGCCTACTGCCGAGCTGTCGGGCCGCGTCTACAACGATGGCTCGGTCGACGTGATCGACGTCTACGTGAACGCGGCGGCGATCGATCAGTCGGGCAAAGTGCTCGCCCAAGGTATCCCGTTCGTGGGCACGGTGCCCGCGCGCGGGAGCGCTCCCTTCAAGGCCCGGGTGCCGGTCGTGGCCGGTGCGACCGGTTACCGTGTCGGAATCAACAGCTTCCGCTTTGCCTTTGGACGTGAATCGCCGTAGCGCGCGCAGGAGATAGAGGCTCGGCGGTATAATCGGTCATCCGTCGAACGGGTCGGTTCGCGACCCAGAAAGGGGAGGGTGATGACCACTCAGACCGGCGCGACCACCGAGCGTGCTTCTCACACCG
>Ga0137403_10008520_pt1 | contig 11480 bp, 8 predicted proteins | sample CZOMad2_1_16fung_FD_122057 | JGI IMG/M metagenome (GOLD analysis project Ga0137403, IMG submission 122057) | Vadose zone soil fungal communities from Angelo Coast Range Reserve, California, USA - CZOMad2_1_16fungal (Hybrid Assembly) | ecosystem: Environmental > Terrestrial > Soil > Vadose zone...
CCGATGACAAACACTTCCGGGTGACCAGGAATGCTCAGGTCCGGATTGACCAACACGCGTCCGGCGCGATCAATGGGTGTGCCGAGCTTGGTGCCTAATGGCGATGCCGCAACGCCGGCGGCCCACAAGACGACCGCAGCCGGCAGGCGAGTTTTGCCGATCAGCACGGCGGCGGGTTGCATGCCGGTGACCATAGCGCTGGTTTGCACCTCCACTCCAAGGTGGCGTAGTTGCGCTTCGGCACTGCGCGAAAGGTCCTCGGGATAAGCCGGAAGTATGCGCGGCCCGCCTTCGAGCAACACGATGCGGGTGCGCTGGGGATCGATAGAATGGAATTCGTTTTTCAGTACGTGGCGCGCGATTTCGGCCAGGGTGCCGGCGAGCTCTACGCCAGTCGGGCCTCCGCCCACGACCACAAAATTGAGAGGCGAGTGCCGGCCAGTTTCGGCGGCATCGCGTTCCGCCAGCTCAAAGGCCAGCAATACGCGGCGGCGAATTTCGATGGCGTCTTCGACGGTTTTCAGCCCCGGTGCCAGCGGTTCCCATTCATCGTGTCCGAAATAAGCATGGCTGGCTCCGGCGGCAACGATCAGATAGTCGTAAGAAATATCGCCATCGCGAAGTTTCACAACTTTCCGCGCGAGATCGAGATCCTGCACCTCGCCCATGAGCACCTGAACATTGCGATAGCCGCTGAGAATCCAGCGGATGGGGGCGGCGATTTCGCCAGGAGACAAACCCGCAGTCGCCACCTGATAGAGCAGCGGCTGAAAAGTGTGGAAGTTTTTGCGATCGATGAGAGTAACGCGAACCGGATAGCGCGCGAGCGTGCGCGTTGCGAGCAGGCCTCCGAAACCCGCGCCGATTACAACCACATGCGGACTGGGCTTGCTGTCCATCACTGTACTTTATATGATTCCAACTGGTGTCCACGGTCTCGAAAAGTTTTCCTCAAGAAAGCGTACCTGCTCCTTCGATCCCTCTTTCGGAGCAGGATGTCGTTGGCCGATCAGCGCTCGGCATCTGGTTACAGATCGCGTTCGCATACGGTCTGCTCGAAGCAGCTTTGTGGACGCCCCCCGGGCGGCTGGATCTTGCCTGGATGATTCTGACCGCGGCGTTCATTCTCGTGATGGCATTCCGGGGACCCTACTCCGCTCGGGAAATGGGCGTGACGTTCCCTACGGGCAAAGCAACCATCTGGATTGTAGGCGCTGGATTGATCTTAGCGGCGACGCTTTGGTCATGTACAGCTTTGATGGGAGCCAACGCTGCGCCAACTCATGCGATGCCTTTGCGGACGGCCTGGCAATATGCCGTTTGGGCCTTCCTGCAACAGTTCATGCTGCAATCGTTCTTCTTTGTGCGGCTGGAATCGCTGCTGGGCAGCCGGCGCGCAGTGCTGGCGACCACAATTTTGTTCTCTGCCGCTCATATTCCAAATCCCATCCTGACAGTTGGAACTGTTCTCGCTGGATTCTTCTTCTGCGAAATGTTCCGACACTATCGGAATATCTTTCCGTTGGGCGTAGTCCACGTGATTCTGGGGCTGGCGATGGCCGCCAGCGTTTCCGACACGCTTCTGCATCATATGCGCGTGGGAATCGGATATTTGGAGTTTCATTGACGCAGACGGACATACAGCAAACCTCTTTGCGAACTTTGCGGCTTTTCTTAGCGTCCTTTGCGGTTAAGAGCTTTGAACCGCAGAGAACGCTTAAGAAACGCCAAGATCGCGGAGAAAAAGAAGATTTGTCCTCGCGTTCTAGACAACCCCGTTTTGCAGAACGCCTCGATGATCCTTCCCAAGCCTTACAATTCGATTAACATGGCTGCGGATTTATGGCGTCCGCTTTGAGCCAAAATACGGTGCAGGATCGTAATTCGAGCGCAAGCTCTTTCTCGCCCGGTTGGATTCATTTTGCCTTGCCATCGGTTACAGATCTGATCTTCATACTTGTGCTTGTTTTGCTGAGCTACAGCGTGCTTGCCGCGCGTCTGCTGGGAGATGCTGGAATCGGATGGCACATCCGCAATGGTGAACTCATGCTGCGCTCGCACATGATCACGCGGACCGATCCTTTCTCCTACACCATGAGCGGCCGGCCGTGGCTGGCCTGGGAGTGGCTCTACGATGCGATCATCGGGGCAGTTCACCAGTCGCTGGGATTGAATGGAGTAGTGTTTTTCACAGCGATCGCAATCGCATTCACGTTTGCGCTCACCTTCCGCATTCTGCTGGCTCGTGGAAGCTTGCTGCAGATTTCTATCGCGCTGTTGCTGCTTGCGATGGGAGCCGCGATGATTCATTTCCTGGCGCGTCCGCACGTGCTCAGTTGGCTGTTTACTGTGATCTGGTTTCAGTTGCTGGATTCAGCGGAGGTCGCGCCGGAAAACAGGAGACAGCTGCTCTGGTTGCCTTTGCTCATGCTGCTTTGGGTGAATCTGCATGGTGGATTTTTGTTCGGATTGGCGCTGCTTGGTTTGTATTGGCTCGCAGGGGTGATTCGGTACTTGCAGGGAGGCAGTGAGAGCCGGCAAGCGGCGGCGTGGGTGAAGCAATTGTCAGCCCTGGGCGCGCTATCATTTTTGGCAACGTTCGCAAACCCCTATGGCTACAAGCTGCATGCGCATATTTATCGCTACCTCTCCAACCGATTTTTGATGAATCACATCGACGAGTTCCGCTCACCGGATTTTCACGGCGTCGCGCAGGAATGCTTTGCAGTCTTGCTGGTGATTACGATCATTGCTTTGGCCGCGGCGCGAGGAAAGATACGAGCTTCGCAACTGCTGGTGATTCTGTTTGCCTCCTATAGCGGGCTTTACGCTTCGCGCAATCTGCCGGTCGCCTCGATTCTGCTGATTCTCATTGCCGGGCCAATGCTTTCTGCCGCCGTGCGCGATACCGGGAACAACGCGGAGTTGCCGGATCGCACGCGCAATTTTTTTTCGAGATGCAGCTCTTTTGCGTTGCGCATGGGGAACCTGGAATTAAGTTTGCGTGGACACCTTTGGCCGGTTGGGGCGGTGATCTTCGGATTGTTCGTCTGCATTCAGCACGGCCGGGTCGGCTCGCATCAACTCATGAACGCACATTTTGATGTAAAAAAATTTCCAGTAGCGGCGGTCCAGGTGATCGCAGAACGCGGCATCCAGGAGCCGATTTTCAGCCTCGACTCCTGGGGCGGGTATTTCATTTATCGTCTTTATCCGGAGATGAAGGTGTTCGTGGACGACCGCCACGACCTCTATGGCGAGCAATTTCTGCGAGAGTACTTGACCGCCATTCGGCTGGCACCGGGATGGGATGAAGTTTTGGATGAGAAGCGTGTGAATTGGGTGCTGATGCCTGGGAATTCCTCACTGGCGAATATGCTGAAAGAAACTCACCGATGGAGAGTCATCTACGCCGATGACGTGGCCGTCTTACTGGAGCGGGAACAAGGCGGAACAGGTCCGATATAGGCGTGTAGGCCCGCGCTTACATCCATATTTTCGTGCTAAAACCGATCTTTGGTATCGATATTGAATCCAAGGTATACGGTAACTTCGACGGGCTGATCTCCACGTAGGGCGGGACTGAATTTCCAGTTCGGAAGAGAGGCTAGAACCTTGGTGGTTGTATCCATCGCAGTTTGCTCGATGACCTTCGTATCACGAAGCAATCCTGAGCGGTCAAGAATGCATGCAAGAATCAGGCGCGACCGCTGCAAGTCGGGGGGAAGATCGGAGCGTATGATCTGGGGCGCGACCAGGTCCTCCGCGTAGGGATGCGACGCGGAGGCGGGATCGGTATACCACAAGACTGTTGGCCCAAGGCCGGTTTCGAAATAGATCGTATATCCCTTGTCGCCTTTCAATGCGCCGTAGAAGTTGAAGGCGCCACCCGCCCGGGCACTTGCCACAACCGTGATTCCTGGGCCCTTGCGATCCGCACCCTTGGCGGAACGTCCGGCGATCGAGGGGTCATTCGCATCTGTACTGAAGCTGGGTAACGTAACGATGTTGCTGCTGCCGCCTTTCACAGCAACTCCAGGCATGGGCGGATTACCACTTGCGCCGCTGCCTGCGCCGCCTGGCCCCGGATAAGGTGAAATTCCACCGCGCGCCATTTTGTCTGAACCGCGACCACTACCTTCCTTTCCTGCGCCGGAACCTTCGCCGGAAAAGCCGCTGCCAGGGCCGTTACCGCGGCCGATGCCTGTGCCACCTCCCGATCCGCCCAACCCGCTGTTGGGGCCGCCGGAGGGTGACAACGCCAAAGATCCGGCACCGCCATTGCCTGGAACTCCCACCTTAGAGCCGGGTTGGTTCGAGACAACGACGCCGGTTTCAGAGCCGACGCCACCGCTCTTGGGCGGCGCGGCGATGTCTCCGACATCCAGAGACCCGCCAAAGCCGGCGCCTCGGTTTCCCCGCCCATGACCCGAGAGGGAGCCGCCAATTGAACCGGGAGGGGGAGGCACAACACCTGAGAATGTACCTCCGAGACCGCCGACGCTTTGATGAGTACCGCCCATGCCGCCGCTTAGTTGCGCCGGAGGCGGCACGACGCTGCCACTGAGTCCATTTCCAAAGCCGCTACCCGATTGGCGTTGCACTGCTCCACCGCTGCTCAACTGGCCAGGAGGAGGCACAACCGCGCCATCTCCCAATCCGCCGATCGCGCGATGTTCATCCGAGCCTCCGCCCAATTGCGCCGGCGGAGGAACAATTTGCTTGTGCAGTTCACCGGAGCCGAAGCCTGGGCCTGCGGAGGCGATATCGCGAGTAATCTGAGTTGGCGGCGGGGCGACCACGTTTGCGGGCAATGCGAGCCGCGGATTGGAATTCGTGGCCTGGACCGGCGCTGAGACTGGCGGCGGGATGACCTGAATGCTCTGCGAGCCGGGCAAGCGGAGCATAGTCGCATCCCGCTGAGGCCCGGTGGGAGGCGGCGCAATCACGCCGCTGTTCAGCGCTGGCGCGGGCATTATTTTGTCGCGCTGGACATCTGGACTCGGCGCAATCACGTTTGCGAGTAGGCTTGGGGCATTCTGAAATTTGTCGCGTTGTACATTCGAGCTCGGCGGAACAACCGAAGAATTAAGTGACGGCGCCGCCTGCAATCTGTCGCGTTGCACATTGGACGCGGGGGCAATAGGCGCAAACAGCATGGCCGGAGTTCGCAGTGAAGATTGCAAACCTTCGGCGGGAGGAGGGCCAGGGACGCCTCTATAAGCCAGCAGGTTTGCCACGGCGGAATCGGAACGAGGCAAGTCGAGCTTGGGGGCGTCCACCACTTTGTCGCGGAGAGAAATACCGCGCGCTACGCGAATCGCCTGGGTCCGGTGGTAAGCTTCCTGGCCTCCAGCGCGACCTGAGCGGCCGGTCTCCGCGCCGCCAGCATCTTCTGTGCGCGGAAGTTCGTCGCCCGAATAGTAGATCACGTCGTATTTGGGCATCGGCGGCGGCTGATACGGCTGCATGGCCGCGAATCTCTCCGGCAGCACAATGACCGCGACCAGTACAGCGGCTTCCAGCACCCACGAAGCCAGCATGCCACGATAGGGAAACAGTCCGGTCTTAGCTTCGCCGGCGAGACATCCGGGCGAGCGTCTGAAAGCGGGACGGATCGCAGTCCGGAACTCCTCCCAGGGCGATGACCACTCGACAAGAAGCTTGGGGGCGTCGCTCACAGCGGATGCGCCTCCGATCCTGAAGCAATCTCGATCTGGTCGCCAACAGCAGTGCGCGTTGAATATAGTGTGTTTTCGGGGAGCTCCAGAACGGAAACCGCGTTTATGCGAACCGGCGCCATTCGCCACGGTTTGAGATTTTGCTCGAGATGAACCACGGTTTTGTCGCGATCGAGATAAAGCACATCAATCGGAAAGCGCATGGCGAAGGTATGCACGCCGCGCGATGGGACGAGCCACAGCCCTCGGCCAGCATGGAAGCTGGAAGCATCGGCACACATAAGACCGCGAAAGCGCGACCAGTGTGTTCCCGCGATGCGCAACTGAGTGGCCAGATAAGCTTCGCGCGTGCGGTTGAAAGCGTACGCTGTGGGGCCCGGGGTTGACATTACTGCTCCTGAATGCGCAGCCAAACTTGCAAACTTCAGCGGCCCTGGCTTAGCTGACGAAATAGCTGGATCATCGCCGGCCCGAGGGTCACAAAGATGATGGATGGCAGAATAAATACTGCCAGGGGGACTACCATTTTAATCGTAGTTTTGGCCGCCTGCTCCTCAGCGCGCTGACGGCGTTCCGTTCGCAGGGTTTCCGAATGCATGCGCAGCGCCGTAGCAATGCTTGTGCCGAAGCGGTCAGTCTGGATGAGCGTAGTGACCAAAGCCCGAACATCGTCAACGCCGGTGCGATCGCTGAGATTGCGCAACGCCTCCGCGCGCGGCTTGCCGGCCCGCATCTCGAGATTCACAAGATAAAATTCATCGCTCAAATCGGGATGCGAGTACTTGAGATCTTCCCCGACGCGCATAAGCGCCTGATCTAGGGCGAGACCGACCTCCACACAGATGACCGTTAGATCGAGCGCATCGGGCAATGCGATCGTGATGCGACGCTGGCGGTCTTTGATCATGCGCTTCAGCACGAAACGGGGGACAAAGAAGCCAAAGCCACCGACGCCGATCATCAGGAGAAGATCGAAGCCTTGCTCGACTGCGACCACGCCCAGCATCCCCACTAAGGCAAGCAGCATGCGGCTGCCAACGTACATAGTGAGGTGACGCGGCTCGCGGTAGCCCGCCTGAATGAGCCATTTACGCGTGCGCGAGACTTCACTTGGCGAGAGAGGCAGAGCCTTGCTGAAGGGATCGAGCGCATGCTCCAACCTCTCCCTAAATGCAGGCTTTTCGTTCGGCTGGGACTTCTGCCAGCCCAGCGCACGCAAGCGGGCCCCCAGCACCGATGACGGGGCATACACCGCTGCGCCAAAGGAAAACACCCCGAGTGCGACGGTGAGAAACAGAATGATTGTCAGCGCCAGCGCCATAACTTAAACCTGAATCTGAATCACCTTTCGGATAACGAAATATCCAATCGTCTGCAAGGTGATGCCGGCCACGACCAGAATGTGTCCGATGGGGTCTGCGAATAAAGGATGAATGAAGCTGGGATTCAAGACCTGCATGCTGACCACGATAATGGGGGGTAATCCCATCAGTAGCATCATGGTGAGGCGCCCCTGCGCCGTATGCACGCGCACCTGGCGCATAATCTTGAAGCGCTCACGAATCATGTAGGAGAGGTTATCGAGAATTTCCGCCAGATTGCCGCCGGTTTCGCGCTGCAACATCACCGCAGTGACAAAGAACTTCACGTCCACCAGGGGAACGCGTTCGGTGAAGTTCAGCAGCGCATCGCGCACAGGCAGGCCGAATTTCTGCTCTTCGAAAAGCTTGCGGAATTCGGACGAGACTGGCTCGCCAACTTCGTTGGCGATCAGCTCCAGCGCACTGGTGAACGCGTGGCCAGCGCGTACTGCGCGCGCCAAGGTATCGATCGCTTCGGGAAACAGTTCCTCGAACTTTTGAAAGCGCTTGCTGCGACGGTAGGAAGCGAACGAGTAAGGCATGATTGCGCCAAGCATCACACCGACAACTGTAAACAACAAAGACTCGTTTCCTGAGAGCGGCCTGCTTACGAGAAAGGCCGCGAATCCAAGGGCGAGCGCGCTGACCGCACACAGCCCCAAAACATTGCCGGCGCGTATCCCCATATCCGCTTGGGAGAGCAATGTCTGCAAATCAGAGATCCGCTCGGAACGGCGCAGCAGGTTGTCGAGCGCCGGGAATCTGCTCAACATCTCGTCTCGAACCAGCGCGAGTTCCTCGCCAGGCTTGCGCTCCGCCGTCTTCTCTACTGTTTCCAAACGCTCACGTAGCAGCCTAGCCTTGGCACTGCGCTGATCAAGCGCCCAGCCGAGCATAAAGATCAGCAGCGCAACTAGGAAGAAGACCGCGATGGCAATTAAGATTGGCATATGTTTACAAGCTATTCAGCTATCAGCCTAGCTTTCAGAACTCAAACCTCCATGCTCGAATCGAATATTGCAGGGCGCAGCCGGCAACCGGCTGTCGCCAGCCTGTCGGCGAACTTGGGCCTGATACCGGTAGCGCGAAATGCACCGCGCACTTTGCCCGTTTCATCGAGCCCGTGCCGGTCGAAGATGAAAATATCCTGCATGCAGATAATCTCCCCTTCCACGCCGGTGACTTCTGAAACTGCGATTACCTTGCGCGAACCGTCCGAGAGACGCGCGATTTGCACAACGCCATGGATCGCGGATGCAATTTGTTGGCGTACCGCACGCTCCGGAATATTGAGATTAGCCATGGAGAACATGCTCTCGACTCGGGCCAGCGCGTCGCGTTGAGAATTAGCGTGGACGGTAGTCAATGACCCGTCGTGACCCGTATTCATGGCCTGGAGCATGTCAAACGCTTCTTCGCCGCGGACCTCCCCAACCACAATGCGGTCAGGGCGCATACGCAGGCTGTTGATAACGAGCTCCCGCTGGCGCACGGCACCTTTGCCCTCAATATTCGGCGGGCGGGTTTCGAGGCGTACAACGTGCTCCTGTTTCATCAGAAGTTCAGCCGCGTCTTCGATGGTAACGATTCGCTCAGAATTTGGGATGTAGCCCGAGAGCACATTGAGCAGCGTGGTTTTGCCGGCGCCGGTGCCACCAGAAATCAAGAGATTCAAGCGGCCTTTCACCATAGACGAGAGCAATTCCAGCATGGGCTCGGTCATGGTCTTGTTCTCGAGCATGTTACGGGCGGTGACAGGATCGCGGCCGAAACGGCGAATCGAAAGGCATGCCCCATCGATTGCTAAAGGCGGAATAATCGCATTCACACGCGAGCCATCCGCAAGGCGCGCGTCTACCATCGGCGAAGACTCATCCACGCGTCGACCAACGCGAGAGACGATCCGATCGATGATTTGCATCAAATGAGCGTTATCTTTAAAGCTCAGCCCGGTTCGCTCGAGTTTCCCGCCACGTTCTACGTAGACCTTATCGAAGCGATTGACCAGGATGTCGGAGATGCTGGGATCTTTCAGAAGCGGCTCGAGCGGGCCCAGGCCGAAGATTTCATCCAGAATTTCCCGCGAAAGGCGCTCACGCTCGGCGAAGCTGAGAGGTACGGCTTCACTGTTAACAGTATTGCGGATGAGCAGCAGCACCTCTTCGCGCGCGGCATCACTCGGCGTGCGGCCCAGTTTTTCAAGATCGAGCCGGTCAAGGATTTTGCGGTGGAGATCCGCTTTAACCTGCTGGTACTCGGCCCGTTCAAAGGTCTGCAAATTCGGCATCGATAAACTCAGAGTCTCTGCTTACCTGCACGGGCGAGGACGCCCGCGCCTACATAAATTCCTAACAGGTTGCGGAAAAATGTTATGCAGCCACATCAGCGGCTAAAGCCGCCATGAAAACAAGCCACTTAAGGCAGCGCTTAAGCGCTGCGCCACCCAAAATCAGAGTTTTTCCGCAACGTGCTAAACCGTTTTGAACAGCGACCAGGCACGCCGTTTCACGTCAACGTCGTTTTCTGTCAAGCGTCCGGCAAGTCCAGTAAAAGAACGCGCAATCTCCGTATGATTCTGATGCATCAGAGGAATGCCCCTGTCGATCGCCGCAGAGACTGCAAAATACTGATTAGGAATCTTCCAGAGCAGCTTGATTCCTGCCGCCGCTTCGGCGTCAGACTCGCTGAAACCCGGAATTTTGCGGAACCGATTCAGCACGAGTTGCACACGCTCGCGGCCTCCGGTTTCGCCGAGATATTGTTGCAAGCGCGCAGCACTCCATAGCGAGGCGACATCTGCGTGTGCGACCAGCAGAACGCGTTCAGAGAGGTTACATACCAGGCGCGTCGTTGCGTCCATGCGCGTGGAAGCGTCCACAACCACATAACGAAAGTGGCTCACTAGCAGATCAAAAAGACGCGCGAACTCGGCGGTCGAAGGCTCTACAGCAGCCGGCGCATTGGGTCCTGCGAGTAGCTGTAAACCGCCGTTGTGGCGGGTCATAAAACTTTCCAGCAAAGAGCTATCCAGCCGGTGGAGGTTGCGGATGGCGTCAGCTACCGTGAACAGTGGCTTTAGGTTCATATGCAGGGCAGTGTGGCCGAGTGTAGCAATATCCACCAGGGCCACGTTGCCGTGAGCCGACTGCAAAGCGAGCGCAAGATTGACGGCGACCGTTGTTGCCCCGCTTCCACCTTTTGCGTTCACAATGGTAAAGACCTTACCGCGTGAACCTTCGCGGCTCACTTTTCTCTGAGCCGTGGTGAGCCGAACGAAAGCTTCGAGCAGATCTGTTGTAGTCGTTGGGCGTTCAATATACTCGCGCGCGCCCGAGCGCATCGCGTTCACGATTGCTTGTGGCTGGGCCATGCTGCCGATAGCGAACAAAGGGGTTTCAGGCAACTCCTGGTGGACGATTTCAATTGCTCGCAAAGCCAGCGTCGGATTATCGCCCGGAACGTCAACCAGAACCACGTCCGGGGTGGCGCTTTGGATACGCCGCACGACGGGATCTGTGGCCACTACCGGGAAGCTGGCGCAACTATGTACCGTGCGCGCCACGCTGGTCCCGTCTACCAGAACCTGCAAGATCGCGCGCTGTTCGCTATCTTGCGCGACTATGACTACAGACAGTTCGGGCATGTGCTGCTGCCCCCTCTACAAAACATCGTCTACTTTGACCCGCCTGATGGTTTCTTTCCATCAAACTGGTTGTTATCCAGAAATGGCTTAGGGTACTTCGGCCCCGAAGGCGGCTGATTGCCGGCAGCGACCCGCCGGGCAGTGCAAAGAACCATCAACTCTGAATTGCTCTTTTGTGCGCTCTTGCTTTTGAAAAAATTACCCAGAATCGGGATATCACCCAACCCGGGAATCTTGTTGCTGAGATTGGTGACGCGATTATCCATCAAGCCCGCGATCACGAAGCTTTGACCGTCCTGCAATTCAAATTCAGTATCTGCGCGACGTGTGCTTATCGCAGGTACAGTGAAGCCGGAGATGGTCAGCGAATTCGCGAAATCCAGCGTGCTTACTTCCGGCACCACCCGCAAATGAATGTTGCCATTCGGCATGATTACCGGCGTGAACTTCAGTTTCACGCCGAACTCTTTGAACGAAATAGTAACCGCGGTAAAACCTTGCCCCGGCTGGACGATTGGAAAGGGAAACTCGCCCCCCGCCAGGAAGCTCGATTCTTTGCCATTTACAGCAATAAGGTTGGGCTCGGCGAGGATCTGCAGAAGATTCCTCGTCTGCAAGGCGCGAATCACGGCGCCGAGATGAATATCTGGCCGGAACAGAAATACGTTCAACAGGTCATTTATAGTTTCTGTGCTGGTAAATGGCGGTGTTATGGGAGGCCGTGGGAACGTGTCAGAGAGGTCTCCAATCTTGGTGCCGCCAAATTGTCCGGTGGTGGTGTTACCGACAAAGTTT
>Ga0137403_10008521_pt1 | contig 11480 bp, 11 predicted proteins | sample CZOMad2_1_16fung_FD_122057 | JGI IMG/M metagenome (GOLD analysis project Ga0137403, IMG submission 122057) | Vadose zone soil fungal communities from Angelo Coast Range Reserve, California, USA - CZOMad2_1_16fungal (Hybrid Assembly) | ecosystem: Environmental > Terrestrial > Soil > Vadose zone...
CTCAATCTGCGCAACGATCTCGGACTTCTTTCAGAAGAATACGATCCTCGCGAAAAGCGTCAGCTCGGAAATTTCCCGCAGGCTTTTTCGCACGTCGCGCTCATTAGTGCGGCAGCAGTCTTAGGCGATGAAATGTTTCGCCCTTGGAGTGATTCAAACTCGCGCTTCACTCGAGGAAACGAGGCGCCGGATTAAATCTTCAATGCGCGAGCATTGCTCGTCGGATCATCAGAAGCCCCTCGCGCGCATGACGCTGCGCGTCAGCTTTGAGCAAACTCCGCCTTCTCCTGTTTCCCTACCGAGTAATCGGTGATTTGCCGGCATCGCGCAAAGGCTGCGCGGATTGCAAGAGTTTCAGATCACTTTGTAAGAGAGCTGCGAGGTCCGAGCGGTATTGCGAAGTTGCGAGAGCGATTCCGCGCTCGGTCGTTTCGATCGCTTCAGGAAACCGCCCTGCCTCGGCGTAGGCGGCGGCGAGAACGCGAAGGATCATCGGGTTCGACGCCTCGGTGGTTTGGGAGAGGCGTTGTGAGATTGCGAGAGCTTCGGCGCCATTCCGCAACGTAGGATCTGGAGCTGTCGCCAGTGTCCATGCCAAGCCAGATTGGGCTGCAACGTTATTGGGATCAATTTCCAAAGTCTCTCGCCAGCAGCGGATCGCTTCGCCCCACTCCTGCTTCGCGGCGAAGGCGGTCGCAAGGCTGTTACGCGCATGGGCATAGCCAGGCTGCAACTGCACCGCAATTTTGAATTGTGCGATTGCGTCTGCGACACGCTCGGCCCGCATGAGGGCGTTTCCCAAAGCCAAATGGCCCTGCGCAAAATCCGGCTTGATCGCCAGGGCCTTTTCATATTCAGCGACTGCTTCGGTGGCGCGACCACTCCTCAGGAGCGCGCCGGCGAGATTAAAGCGGCCTGTAATGCTTTGCGGATCGCGGGAAAGAACGCGCTGGAATTCCTGAATCGCTTCGGCGACTTTTCCTTGTTTGAGAAAAGCCGATCCCAGATTGTTGCGAGCGAGGGGAGACTCCGGCGTAATTTCCAGCGCGGCTTGGTACTCACGGATGGCATCATCGACACGTCCACTCCTCCACCACACGCTGCCCAGATTGTTGTGCGCCAGGTCGTTATTCTTTGTCACGGCCAGCGTTTGCAGCCAAAGCGATTCGCTGTTCCGCCAGTAGCCGGTTTGATGGCAAGCGCACCACGCGAGAGTAACCGTTACCGTGACGGCTGTGAACGCAACGAAGCGTTGCAATTGCCGAATGCCAGCAGTTACGTCGGCGGCTGTCCAGGTGATCGCAAGAACAATCCCAATTTGCGGCAGATAGGTATAACGGTCTGCCAGCGCTTGCTCTCCCACCTGCACCAAGCCGATTACCGGCAAGAGCATGATAAGGTACCAGCCCCAGCCGGTGGTCAGATATGGACGCTTTCGTCCATAATATAAGACGACCGCCGAAATGGCGACGAGCAGAGCAGCAGCCGCGATGACCACCGGTAACGGCAGCGTTGCCCGTGGGTGGGGATAAAACGGAGCCAGATCGACCGGCCAGAGCAATTGCCGAAGGTAGCGAACGTAACTGACGATTGCGTTTTCAGCGCGCAGCACCAGCGGAATCTCGCTGGTTGATCGCATGAATACCCGTTGAGCCCACCACGTGAGGAGCGAGCAGAGGAGGCTCAAGAGAAAGAGAGGGACCTTTTCTGCGACGAGGCGGGAAAAGGTGGAGCGAGGCACGAAGTTTGCAGCATTTCCCAACGAGCGGGAACCGAAACGGCAGAGGGGCCAGTAATCGAGCAGCAGCAGAACCGGAGGCAGGGTCACCAGCATCGGTTTTGCCATCAGCCCAAGAGCAAAGAAAAAGGCGACCAACAAATATCGAAGGAGAGAACGTTCGCCTGAGACATAACGAGCATAAGCGAGCAGAGTAAGCATGAAGAAGACACCGCTTAGCACGTCCTTGCGTTCCGCAATCCATGCCACCGATTCCACCCGCAACGGATGTACGGCGAACACGGCCGCGACAAAGGCGCTGCGCCAAGGCGCGCGGGTGACTTGTTGCAGGAACAGGAAAAGCAAAATTACAGCGAGTGTGTGGAGAAGCACATTCGTGAAATGATGGCCACCGGCATTGAGGCCGTAGACCTGGCAATCAAGCATGTGGGAAAGTGAAGTGAGAGGGTGCCAGCTGCCGGCATGAGCGTGTGTAAACGCCCAAAGAATCGCCGGCCGTGTCAGACCGGAAACAACATTCGGGTTTTCATAAACGTAGAGATCGTCGTCGTAATTGATGAAGTCATGCCGCAGCGTTTGCCCGAAGACGGTCCAGGTGATACCCGCCAAGGCGACGCAGATTGCCACCACCCACCAGGGAGAGAAGCGCGATGCTTTTTTTATACCCGCTCGAGCCACAGCCTAAAGATTGCGTTGATACACCAGAAGGTAACTTGGAGAGCGGCGCGGTGGTTCCGAGGCAAATGGAAGAGAGCACTGCCCCGACTGATCAACGATGTTTTGACCGCGCAACATCGCGGCATGTTTACATTCCATGGTCGCTGATACATGAAATTTTTTGCCAAACGCGCCGTCTCCGTCGTAGTAGCTGCGATGCCCTTGTCGCGGGCAGTTGGAGCGCCTCGCCGCGCACACCAGCTTCGGCAGGATGCCCTTTTCCTCGTTTATCACGGCGAGGGCGCCGCCGCCACCCTCTGCAACGGAGCCGTCGCAGCTACGTGGACCGCTACACGGCGGAAGAGATCAGCCGCTGAAAATCTGGCTGCCGAAATGCTGGAAGCAGAAAATCCAATGTCCGTCTGGCGACGTTAAGCAGGGTGAAACGGTTGTACCCGTTGTTGAGCGTTAATTCCGCTGCGCGGAGCAGGGCGAAATCCGACACCCGCTCTGGCGAGGTGAAGCTATTGCCGGCGAATGAGATCGCGAATATGTCCGGGGCGAGCCTGGTTTCGGTGAACCCGCTTCTGTAGTCCGACTGCTGATACGGTGTCGCGCAACCCACCGCTGCAATGAGGCCCAACGACCACAAAACCATGTTCACTTTCATCGGTCAGAATCTTCTGAATGGGTCGAGTTTTGAAAAGAATCTCCCCGAGTCGGGGTTGTTGCTCCGCGATCGATTAGTGTCTGCCGCTTATCGTGATACTCGGGTCGTTGGCCAGGACCTGAGCTGGGGTGAAAGCACCGGGCGTTTTCCTTATCTCATCCTCCGAATAACTTCGGATGGGAAGCGTTGTCTTTGGTAACGGACCTTCTGCTACCCACACCGGGACGGGAATATTGGAGCCGGTAATCTTCACGTATTTCTTTACGTATTTGACTTTCCCTTGTCTGGGCGTTGCCGAGTTTTGAGGATCGGCGCTCACCGTTGCGACGCTTGCCGCTAACGCGACGACTGAAACAAGCGCCAAACTAATTATTTGCTCTATTTTCATGCTTCAGGTTCGATCCTGCTCTGCTTCGTAACCATGGCGCGTTCGCGGGATTTTGGGATGCCACCAGAGATGTATGGATCGCTCCCTCTTCAGAGCGAGTGCTTCTAAAAGCGCGGACAACCTTCTCCGTCAAAGCAGCGCAGGTGCAGCGGCTGGATGTCCGCGTAGTGATTGCGCGCTAGTCGTCGCCAGCCTGGCTCCGCGATCCGTTTAGTGTCTGCCGGTTATCGTGATACTCGGATCGTTGGCCAGAACCTGAGCTGGAGTCGTAGCACCCGGAATTTTCCTGAACTCATCCTCCGAATAACTTCGGACCGGATACGTTGTTTTTGGTAGCGGACCTTCCGCTATCCATACCGGGACGGGAATATTGGAGCCGACAATCCTTACGTATTTCTTTGTGTATTTGACCTTCGTTGGATGGAGCGTTGCAGAACTCTGGGGATCGGCACTTGCTGTGGCGACGCTTGCCGCCACCAAGCTTAACGCCACGATTGGAACAAGCGCCAAACGCAGAAAGGAGCAACCTGCTGAAATGAGAGATTTTAGATTCATAGAGACCTTCTATAGATTAGACCCCGCGAGCGCCCTAAAGTTTCAATTTATTACCATCGGAAGCGAACATCTCACGCTTAACATCAAACCTCAAAACATCCAATAGGTTAGTGGCCGGCGAGAGAACGCGCGAACGCCAGATTATCTTTCGCCTCAGGGAAATTGGGGCGAAGCCGAAGCGCCTCGTTGTAATGGCCGATTGCCGCGTCATACTCGCCTGCCTGGCAAAGCAAGTCTGCCAGCTGCTTATGCGCCAAAAACAAAGTAGGATCGACTTGGAGGCTATGTTCGTATCGGCGACGCGCCTCGTCATACTTACGCTCCCTGACCAATACGCTCGCCAGGTTGCATTCTGCTTTCGCATTTTTGGGATCCAATGAAATCGCGCGTTCGTAGTGTGCGACGGAGCGATCCCATTCCTCCAGATCGCTCTCGGCAAGACCGTGGAAGAACTCGGCCTCTGCCAGGGAGGGCTTTAGCTTGATCGCGCTCTCGTATCGGGGAATTGCTTCCTCCACGCGTCCCGCCTCATGCAAGGCCTTGCCGTAGTTCAATTGTGCCTGGGCATCCTGCGGTACCACTTCAGCGACTTTCGCGAAGCGCTCGAGCGGGGGGACGGCGCGCCCGACGAGTTGTGCAGCGCAGAGGAGGCCAAAAGGGATTGCCAGCGCGGCCCAACGCAGACCGTGCCCCGCCCAACCGGGCAATCCCCGGCGAGTCGGGGCTGATACACCGGCGCCATCGATCCCCAGCATTGACCGCGTTTGGGTTTCACGAACTTTCCAAATGAATCCGTCGTAGTAAAAATGGAGTAAAGCCGAGGCCGTGACGACACCGATCAATCCGTGCTTAATCCATTCCACTGCTGCGCTCGATTGGAGGAAGGCGATCGATCCGTACGCCAGCACCAATCCCACATAAACGCCGATTAGCGAGCCGCTGCGCCGGAACACGAAGCGCATAAAACCGCGAATGCTTTCATCTCGTTCCACCCGGGTACGGTTATAAATCCAAACAATGGAGAGATATTGCACGTCGTGAAACACCTCGAAGAGAGCGACCCCCACGAGGATATTCTGGACGCCGTTGTTGCAATACCACCAAAATGCGATGCTGGTCGTGAGCAACGCAATTTTCACCGGGCTGGCCCCGCGTCCACCCTGCCAATCAGCCCACTGTCGCCACAAAAAAACGATCGTCACGAATCCAAGCCCTAGCACGACTGCGGCGCGAAGGGCCCCCATCGCGGCGGCGGGAATAACCAGCCCACCACTTTCGTAATAAACATCGAGAAGAGTGCGCATGCGCATAGGTGAGAGCAGCACGGCCCCCAGGAACCAGGCAAAGCAAAGCGCCAGGTCCGCCCGCGCCCGCGCTGGCGCTCTAGCGGACGCTTTCGCATCGTAAATCCGGCCAAACCCGTAGGTTTGCATCATGCCGTGCCAGATTCCCCATACCAGAGCGAGAAGCTGTATTGCCTGAATATTATAAAGCGAAGCCCAGACAGACACCGCCACTAAAACGATGGGTGCCACAATAAACCGCGTCCTGAACCGAGCGAATAGGGCGCGGTCGCCATACGCCCGAATCATGCCGGGCAAGTGATGGCCCATTGCGCCGAAGGCGGCAACAAAAAGGTAAATATCCTGCGCGTTCCACCGCTTCTGAATGATCGCAAACAACGGAATCAGCAGCACCGGCGTGCCGACAAAGAATAACAGGTCTCGCCACCGATCGAGAATCCACAGTGACTTTGGTCGCGACGGAGATGCTATAGCCCTACCGTCGCTCGCCGTAAGAGGGACTGCGGCGGAGGCAAATGTTTGCTGCGTCGCCATCGCCGTGTGATTAAAGATCGGATCAGGCGAAAAAGCAAGCGCAACCCGCCTGCTGTGTTGTTCTTTTAGCCTAAAAGTTTCGGAACGGAACCGTTTGTGCGACCCTGCCCATGCAATCACAAAAACTGCGGGATGTAGTGATTGCTGTCGAATCACCCAAACATTCGTGCGTGAGTTGCTGCTAAAAAAGACGAATTGGAAACTAACGCATCTCGCTCAACCGCTGCGTCCCGAGTCCACCAGCTCCCATTTCCCATCTTTTTCAATAGCCATTAGAGCAGGCCCGTAGTAGGACGCTACAGTCCCTCGGCCTCATCCCACTGCGGGAAGCCGATTGTCATTTTACGGTCCTTGATTGTATAAACCAAAACATCGAAGCGCGCTCGCCTGCTGCTAACATGCGTACCGGTTTGCGGCTCCCAACCTGAGGGGAGCTTAATGTATTTCATTATTTCCATGCAAGGGCGTCGTACTTGCCGCCAAGCTCGGAGTGTACGACACGCACACCCGCAAAGCGATAGTCTGTGATATGTCCCCGCAGTGTAACCCATGCTTCAACTGGCGAAATTAGCAGGGACTTATAAAAGCTTGGCTTTACCATTTGTCGCAACGGCGCGATTGGCAGGCCACGAATGCCCAATGAGATGAAGAAGAGAACAAGCTCGAAACCGAATGCCTGCTTCGTTCTGAAACAAAGGAGGGCGCGAAATTGGCCGAAAGCATGCCTTGCTTTTGCCTTTTAAATTTTTAATACAGTAAATTATTTGGACGATAAATCATGATCATATCCTTCAAGATACCTGCTAAAGAGAATTTATTCCAACCCGTTGATGCTCTGCCCTTGGGAATCTTTCGTTTTCTTTTTGGATTTTTGTTATGTATTGAGTTTCTTGTCTTGAGCCGTAAAACTTTTCCTTATGATTATATTGAACCCTTGTTCCATTTTACTTATCCACTTTTCGACCTTTTGGGATTAAAGCCCCTGTCTAAGCCTTTTCTATGGTTGATTTTCAACGCCCTGCAAATCTCGACTGTCGGTATTATGCTGGGTCTATTTACGCGAATATCCTTTATCGTTTTTACTTCGGCATTCGGATATTTCTTTTTCATGGAAAGCGCTCCTTACACCAATCATTACTATCTCATTTTTCTGCTCTCATTTTTAATGTGCTTTGGCCATTCAGGCTCCATATTTTCTTTCGACAGTCTAATCAATAAAAATAGCCGAAGGGAACAAGTTGATTATTGGGAGTTATTTTTGTTACGTTTCCAAATTTGTGTTGTGTTTGTTTTTGCTGGCCTAGCAAAATTGAATGCAGATTGGCTAATCCATGCCGCGCCCCTTTACTTAAATCTAGTCAAACATTTTTCTTTTCTGGGCTATCCTCTTCAAGAAAAATGGATGGCTGTTGTCCTTAGTTGGGGAGGGATGTTATCGGATCTTGGGTTAGGGATATTGTTATTTATCAATCGCTGGCACAAGTTAACCTTTATTTGGCTTTGTCTATTCAACGGCATGAATATCTTTTTGTTCGGTCTGGGAATCAAAACGTTTCCCTATTTAGTGCTCTCGACTTATATTTTGTTTCTACCAACCCCTATCGTAAGAGAATTCATTGCGCGTTTTCTAAACGGGAAATTCTTGAAATAGGTATCGATATTGGGATAAGACATGACGAAAATGAAGGTTAGTAATGAAGGCACGCCCATAGAAGGATCGCCCTGGATTCTCGGATTTGTCATTATTTATACATCTCTACAAATTCTGATCCCATTAAGGCATTTGCTCTATAAGAGAAATCTGCAATGGACACACGAAGGAAGCAACTGTTCTTGGCGTATGATGGCGGATCGCCATGAAACTAATCTGAGCATGACCATTGAAGATCCCCGTACAAAGGACGTTTACATCCAGTTTCCCGAGAGATTATTGAACTATAAGCAATTAACCATGATGGCGCACAGTCCCTATATGCTGTTTCAATATATCCAATTCTTGAAACAACTAACGAAACAAGAAACGGATATCAAAAATCCCATTATCAGGGCCGACATTCAGGTGTCTTTAAATGGTAAGCCCTTTCAATATCTTGTTGACCCAACTTGCAATTTATCAGAAGTCCACTATTCGCCATTTAAAGACTTAAAATGGATTTTACCTCTAAAGAAAAATTAATTATTAAAGCTACTTCATAGGAATACCAAGCACGGTTGTTGAAGCGACGGCAGAGTATCGAGAGGAAGAGGACGAAATCGGAGAATTTATTTCTGAGATGTGCTTCGACTACGGTCGATGCGACAGAAAACTGCTTTACGCCGCCTACAAAGATTGGACCGGAAGACCGGATAACTTGTGTAAATCTGGGGATAAGAAGACCATCCCTACAGTGTTGGTTCGCGCCGGTCGCACGACACTCAGTGCTGCGAGCATTTGACTCTTCTCCCGTTGCGTGACAGCCAAGAGTGAAGATAAGACGATCGCGAGGGATTTCATTTTCCTGTGATTTTTTCGGAGATTAATCAACTGGGCGACGCTTACTTAAGGCCAAAACTTTGTTCAAGCAGCGTCCCCCACTATCAAACGCGGAATCTCATCGAGATTTCGCGGCCTCTCGGAACCAACTGGCGGAGCAACAGCTACGGATCGCGTGTTCCGCTACAATCCGGTCACTGACACGATCACAAGATTACCGCTCCATGGCCTGGGGAGCCTCAGGGCACACTACCGCCTCGACCCCAAGAGGGGACGCCCTTACAACTCCATTGCAGGCACTCGCGAAATTCGTGAGTGCTTGACGACTCATTTGTTGCGCTGAAACTTCTCGCGCTCACGCCAATTTATGAAACGCTATCTGCCTTTTATTATTGTTGCCGCGGCTGCGATCGCCGCGCTGGGGAGCGGAGCGATTCTCTATCGCGCAAAGCTGCCGCATCTGCTCACTATCCCCGAAGACAAGAGCGTCTCGGGAAAAGGCGATGCCGAATCGATGCACATTCGCGGCAACCCGGAGGCTTCGGTTACGTTGGAAGAATTCGGTGATTTCGAGTGCCCGTCCTGCGCCAAGCTCGCCACGTTTCTCGATCAGGTGATTAAAGAATATCATCCACGTGTGCGGTTAATCTTTCGCAATTTTCCGCTCCCGAACCACCTGTTTGCCCGCGATGCCGCCTTGGCTGCCGAAGCGGCCGGTCTGCGAGGCCGTTACTGGGAGATGCACGACATGTTGTATCGGGAACAGCCCGTTTGGACTAGCTCTAAGAGCGTTAACGACGCTCGGACGCTGTTTATTTCCTATGCGGAAACGCTCGAACTCGATCTCTATCGGTTTAAAAGAGACATGGACAGCGACAAAGCCAGGGAGCGCATTGAGACCGATCAAGCGCGGGCCAAGTCGGTGGGAGTCATAACCGCCCCATCACTGTTTGTCGATAGACGCGAAATGGGGCCGAATGACCGGACCCCCGAGGGAGTGCGCAGGCTGGTCGATGAAGCGGTGAAAGCAAAGAGTTCTGCCTCGGAGAAGAAATGACCGTATCGCGATTTCGCACGATCCTTTATATCGTCGTTGCGATCGCGTTTCCCTGGCGGGGCTGGCGGATGCAGCTTATCTGACAGTGCAGGCGTTGACCGGTGAAAGCAAGTTTGGTAACGCGTCGAACTGCAAGCCAGACGGGTCATGTAATTCACTTCACTTCAGATTCCTCACACAACGGGCACAAAGTTCACAAAGAAATCTCGGAAGAATCTTCGTCGTCTAACTGACCGTTGATAATTCGTTTGATTCCATTCTTTAAATGGGCTTCTCCGAAGTTGATGAGCAGACCGAGCTTCAGCCCGCTGAGGCGCAATTGCGTAAGAACCTGCTTCGCGTGAATGGGAAGCAGCGCTTCCACAGATTTGAGTTCCGCGATAACTTTTCCATTCACAACGATGTCGGATCGAAAAGCTTCATCAAACCGAATGTCATCGTACATGATCGGCATTGCCTTCTGGCGCTCCACACTTAAGCCTCTCTTTTTTAGCTCGTAGGCCATTATGACCTCATAAACCGATTCGAAAAGGCCGGGACCGAGTTTTGTGTGAACGCGAAAAGCCGCATCTAAAATCTGCTTGGCGATTTCGTTTTCCGTCATCCTCTTCGTCGTGACCGTTGTGGACTTTGTGCGAGGCTATCTGCCGCTGATCGAATAATCTAGCGCGCGCTGAAGACCTCGCACGACGGGCAGCAAAAGGCAGTATCCAAAAATCTGGTTGGCAATTTCACTCTCATTCATTCTCCCTCCATTGCGGGATGCACTTTGTGGACTTGGTGCGAGTCTGCAGGGATAGGCGCGTTCCTGCCGGCTCGCAGAGCCGTGGCTACCTCATTCTGTGCTACAGCAGCGCCACCCTGAACCGGCTGCCCGCCAGGGTCGCACCCTGGGTCGCAACGACCAGCAGCCGGCAACATAAGAAAATGCCAGCGCATCGCTGTTAGAAATAAGGCGGGCCCCGAAAGCTTTCGGGGCCCGCCGAATTCAAGCCGCGTTCGTACGCGGCAAACTTATTCTGGTTTAGAATTTCTTACTCAGGGCGACGTACCAGAAACGATTACGGATCGAGTAGAGTGACGTATCGTAGTTGTCGTTGAACGCTCCCAGAACCGTCGGTGGGTTGCGGTCAAACGCATTGACCACGCCGGCGGTGACCTTGGTGCCCCAGAGCATCCGCTGCCAGAAGCTGGCCTCCGCCACGGGCGTCATCACTGTCTGCTTGCCCGGCGCGCCCTTGAAGTCCTTCCCCTCCTTTGAGTAGCCAGGGACAGGCGCTTCCACCGGCGGCCTGACAAACTCATAGCTCGCCTGCAGATCGAGCGTTATATAGCTCGTCACAGTCCGATTGAATTTATATGATGGTGGCAATGGCGGTGGAGCCAGGTTTTCTTGATCAAGTGGGTGAAAGAAGGCTCCATCATCAATGAAACCGCCGATGTAGTTGACTTGGGCAACAAAATCGAGGTTCCCGGGTCCGAGTTTATATTCCCATTCCCCGCGCGCAAAGCCCTTGTTCCAGGGAATGGCCCCCGGGGCCAACGGAAGGGTGCCGTTGTTATAGTTGCCGAGGAAGTCGTTGAAGGGCGAGTCCGGCCCCGGCGAGATCTTCCAGGTGAAGAAGTGGTTGTAACCAAGCGTGAACGTAAATTTGCCAAAGTTCGTCGTTGGCAGCTCGTAGTTCATCTGCACATCCAAGCCCTGAACGAAACGGACACCCGCATTGCCAGTTACAGAATCAATTGCTTGCAGACCTCCGAACTGGTCACGGGTTATCCCGAGACCGGTGCCTCCGGCCTGGCCAGTGAACGGGCCGGTTATGTTAACTTCTCCAGAACCGTTGCCATAGCCATCCGGATCCACCACGCCCTGCGTCAGCAGGATTTGCGAGAAATCGGCCGCATTCACGATCACATTCGTGGTGTAGATCTGATACCAATCGGCTGTCACCGTGAAGCCAGGGACGAATTTGGGCGAATACACCAGGCCGGCTGTCCAGTTTGTTGTTTCTTCCGGCTTAAGCGCAGGATTTCCACGCTCCCAAACGCCCTGTGGCGGCTGAAGCGTGCCGGCTGAAGGACAATTTCCACACGGGTCGAAGAC
>Ga0137403_10008522_pt1 | contig 11480 bp, 10 predicted proteins | sample CZOMad2_1_16fung_FD_122057 | JGI IMG/M metagenome (GOLD analysis project Ga0137403, IMG submission 122057) | Vadose zone soil fungal communities from Angelo Coast Range Reserve, California, USA - CZOMad2_1_16fungal (Hybrid Assembly) | ecosystem: Environmental > Terrestrial > Soil > Vadose zone...
GTACACGGGCTTACCGGCTACCGGATGAAACCGCCGAAGGGATTGGGAAGGAATGTCCTGACCGAAAAGCAACTCTGTGACCTGCTGGCTAAATCAGGGTTCGAGGTAACCAGCACGGAGACGATCAAAGACACGTCTCGCTCCTCGAACATCCCGGTAGAATACATCAGGGCTGTGAAAGTTTGACAGCGGGATCAGAGGTCTGAGCAGGGAAAGGGGACTTTCCTAACGAGACAGCGCTGCTTAACAGCGCCAGGATTGAACTGTATTCTTGGTATAGTGACGGTTGGATGTTATTCAAAGGAATGAAAATAAAGTGAATCAGACTCGTCTGAGAAAACTGTTAATTCCAAGTGCTGTGGCTGCACTCGTCTTTGTAACGGGCTGCGCTCGGGTGCAAGTAGAACAAGACGTTCAAGATGGTCGCTCTGCCCTTTTGACAGGCCGGTCTGATGACGCTGTGAATTACTTTGGACGCGCGGCCGAATCGAATCCAAATTACAAGTCACCTTACGCTCTTCGTGAAAGCGTTTGGACCTACCTCGGTCGCGCATACTACGAGACCGGTAAATACCCAGAGGCCCGGACGGCCCTCGATAAAGCACTGGCAAGCGACAAAAACGACTACGTGGCGCAGCTTTACCTGGGGATGACGCTCGTGCGTTCCAATGATCAAGATCGCGGTCTAGCTGAAATGAAAACCGCTCTCAACGGAATTCATGAATGGCTCGAAAATTTAACGTCCCAGAGCTCCGAAGGCGCCTACTGGGATCCCAATAGGCAAATTCGTAAAACCATAGAGACGGCCTTAGCCGAAAAACCGAGCGCCATTGAGTTGGTCGTAATCGCCCAGCGGGTCGGGAAACAACTAGAAGAGGAGATCGGTAGGGCTGAGCGGGACAAAGTTCGGGCATTGTATGATCAAGGAGTGAGAAATTAAGCGCCGAATCATTAGGTAAGCAATTTTTCTAAACAACCAAAGGTGTAACAGAAATGTATTTCTAGGTTATACCTGTGCACTTGAGGCGTATGACCAGATTTCTTGAGTCTTATTTTCTAGCCGCGACAACAACAAATTCTCCGGCAGGCTTGGCCGGAGAGTTTCTCTCACCGCGCGTCCGAAATGTTCAAGTGGAGGTGTTATGAAATCACGCACAGCTAGTATCGGCGTCGCGCTCGCCATTGTTGCCGGTTTTGGCGTCAACGGCGTGTTCGCGCAGCAGGTCCCGTCGAGGCGGAGATCCAGGCCGCGCTGGAGTCAGCAAAGACTGCGGCGAACGGGAATTCCGGGGACACAATACTAATTTTCTTGACTCTCGCGGCATTCCGCTTGACTAGGTTTTACGCATGGCGCGAATTTCCAGGGTTGTAGCGTCTGGCTAACCCGCCGCTTGGGCCGATCGCGAGATTAAGCGGTGGGCGATTCACTTTCTGGTAACGGCTCAGCAGCATAGCGTTGGGCGTCACCAACAGGTATTTCCACTTCACTGAGCGGAGAACTGAGATGCGCACGATCATGATCATAGTGGGAGGCTTCGTGCTGCTCGGTCTGGCCGTTCTTGCAGGGCGCTGGATTGGCGGCACCGGCACAAGCTCTATGGTCAGTGCCGCCAAAGTCTTCATCCCAATCTGGTTTGTCGCCGCACTGGTCAACATGTGGATGGGTACCCGGGCCGGGTATTCGGTGCCCGAGGAGCTTCCGATTTTCCTATTGATATTCGCTGCGCCTGCTGCAGTCGCGGTGTTCATCTGGTGGAAGTTCTCTTAAGCGAATGAGTATGCTTCATTATTGCGTCAGCGCGTTGGTTCGTGTTGGAGCATAGCGTCACCGTCGATGAAACCTTCAGCCATTCCCACGTTTCTTGTTGCGCTAGTGGCGAGTGCTCTCGTATGGGGTCTATCACCTTTGATAACCGGTCACCTGGAGCCGTGGGATGCGGACGGGCTTTACTATGTTGGTGCGTTGACTGTCACTGGAATACTTACAGGCGGTTTTCTTCCGAGACCACTCTGGGCACATTACTTGGGCTCTGTAGTCGGCCAGTTAACCTATGAGTTGATTTTCCTAAAGCTCGGCCCGTTGTTTGTTATCGGTGTCGTGTTCTTACTTGGTTATTCGGTCGTTTTTTTGGTTGCAGCGGCGATTGCTGCGCGTGTTCGTGTTTACTTCACACGGTCAACGTTCTAACCGAGGTTCAAGGGCGGACGCTCTTCGAGCGCCGCGAACGTTAGGCCTTGCCGAGTTGTAGGAAGCATTTTCTCAGCGAGTTGGTGATATTAGTAGCTAATCATGATTTCTCGAAACGGAGGAGTTCACCTTGGATTACGGCGCACATCTTCCTGTCATTGACTTCGGCAACCAGCGGTTTTCACTGGAGCGGTTATCGACATACGTCCAAACCGCTCGGGACTTGGGCTTCAAGGCCGTTTCGACAAACGATCATTTGATCTCCCATCGCCCGTGGCTCGATGCGCCGACGGCTCTTGCCGCCGTGCTCTCTCACAGCGGAGACATGGCGGTCGGAACCAGTGTTATTCTTACGGTCGTGCGTGGTCCGGTGCAAATAGCCAAGACATTTGCTGCCATCGATATCCTGTCCAATGGGCGATTATTCGTCGGCGTGGGTCCCGGGTCTTCAGCTCGTGATTATGAGATCGTTGCAATGAATTACGACGAACGCTGGAAGAGGTTCGATGAAGCCATTCAGGTTTTACGCTCTTTGTGGAGCGCCGACGGAGGTAGCTTCACCGGACGTTTTTACTCCACGGTTGGAATCGATCTCGAGCCCAAGCCGGTTCAGAGACCATCTCCGCCGATCTGGATAGGCAGCTGGGGTTCGGATGCCGGATTGCGCCGAGTCGCTCGACTGGGAGATGGATGGCTGGCATCCGCGTACAACACAATGCCGGATCAATTCAAGATAGGATTAGACAAGCTGCGGGACCAGCTCAAAAATCTCGGCAAAGATCCGACGAGCTTTCCGAATGCGCTTGCGACAATGTTCATGTACATCACCGATGACAACGCTCGGGCAGATCGAGTTTTATCCGAGACTCTTGCGCCGATGCTGAACCGTCCTCTCGAGCAGCTCCGCCAGCGACTTCTCATCGGCGCGCCGGAACTCTGCGCCGAAAAGCTCGCGGCTTATAAGGCCACCGGAGTGCAGCGGGTTTTTGTCTGGCCTGTCAGAGATGAGCTGGATCAGCTCACGGTTTTTCAGAAAAAAGTGGCGCCGCTGGTCGACGCATGAAACGCGGGGCTAGATAAAATAGACTTCGGTCTACGACATTCCACGATGATGACACTTGAACTGGTCACGCCGAGAGCCCAATGGCGTTCGATTCTCTAATCGGCTCGTCGCTTTTCGTAACAGGCTACTTTTCTCTACACCAATACGACATTCGCTCCGCTCCGATTGATTGACAGCTCTTTCTGCGCGGACGTATAGTCGCTTCACGTTCGAGCGCTTGAACTCACACGACTGCGTCGGAGGAAATATTTCATGAGCCGTTGGCCCGTGGTAGCTGAACAATTGGACGTAATGGTCAACCAATGGTACGAGACGCCGGAAATTCGCCGAATGTTGACCGTGCCTCTGACTCCGACACGCCTCGCCTTTCGTCACTTGCACATGACCTTTTTTGGCAATAACCGGCGCGACTGTTGGGCTGCGGTCGCCTGCACGGCTCCCCTCGACGTCAAGCGTGCGATCTGGGAGCACGAAAGGGACGAGCTAATTTATGATCCGCGTATGGGCAAAGCTCATGTGACGGAGGAAGACTTGGGCAGTAACAAAGAGTCCGACATGATTCCCGGCGCGCGTGCGGCGTTTTATGCCTGGCTTTACTGCGCGCGCGAGAAACCCTGGCTCGAAGGCCTCGCCTGCTCGCACATTCTCGAACGGCGCAATAACGATCAGATCGTCAAGGGCGGCACGCTCACGCAGCGCTTGGTGAAGCGGCAGGAGTTGGAGCTCGGAATCAAGAAGCAAGACCAGGACATCGGCACGCAAGTTCATTTGGTCGCGGATGTCGATCACTCGGCATTGCTCGATGAAGTATTCATGCGCTACGTCGTCGATGATTTGACCGCGCAGCAAGTGCTCTGCGGCGCCGAAGAGTCACTTGCCATCGAGCGTGGTTTTCACGGAGCGGTAGCCACGGCGATGGCGGAGATGGAATGAATAAACAGTTGTCAGTTGTCACAAGATAATTGGAATGCAAAGAAGTGGCGGTGAACTACGGGCCGAAAGACCGAACCTCTTCCCCCTTCGACGGGGGAAGATTGAGATGGGGGTGCAAGCGAGAGCGAATGTCACCCCTACCTTCGTCCTTCCCCATCGAGGGGAAGGAAATCGGAAGGATTGGGAGCATAAAATCGAATCCCAACCCGGATCCGACTAAATCAGCATCGATGGCCGTTTCTTAATCACGGAGTTGAGATGGAAATCCGATTCGGTCTCATTAGCGCCGACTCCCACGTCGTCACTGAACCGACCGCTTTTCTTAGCCGGATGGCAAAAAGCAAATTCGGCGAGCGCATCCCGCAAATCAAAGAAGTCGACAACAAAGGCGCCAAAGTCGAGCGCTGGGTCGTCAACGGGCAAGCGCTACGCACCCGCGGGGTGTGCAATTGCCCCGCCGTGATGGGCGATCCATTGCGCAATGCCTATCCGCAACATTGGGAAGAAGTTCCCGCAAAGGCTTACATTCCTAATGAGCGCCTTAAAGCTCTCGATGCCGACGGCATCGACGCCGAGGTTTTGTTTCCCAATGACCCGAGCTCGTTTCATCAATACAACGATCCTGAGTTCGAGCTCGCCTGTGTGCAATCCTACAACGACTCGCTCGGCGAACTAGCCGGCGCGAGTGAGCGCTTCATTTCCCTCGCCATGGTGCCCTTGCTCTGCGGCATGGAAACTATTGTCGCCGAAGTGAAACGCGCAGCCAGCAAGGGCCACCGGGGTATCGTCATGTTCGCGCTGCCGAGCCTGATGGTCGAATCCTTGCCGCACATCAGCGAGTCTTACTGGTATCCCTTGTGGGAGGTTTGCCAGGAGCTCGAAATGCCGGTTCACTTTCATGCATCCGCCGGGCTTGCGCGCAAGCTGACTTTCCCCGAGTGGGACGGCTACACACCGTACCAGCAGCACGCCGCCTTCACCGTGCCGACCTCGGCCTGGCCGGCGCAGATCGTTCCGAACCTGGTCTTTTCGGGGATCGCCTACAAGTTTCCGCGATCGAAATGGGTCTTCGCCGAAACCGGCATCGGCTCAGTTAGCTGCGTCCAAACCGCCTGCGATCACGAATGGGAGCGGCGACAGCTCTGGCGCCACGGACTGGAGCAGCGCCCGAGCGAGCTGATCCGCCGGCAGGTCTACGTGAATTTCTGGTATGAGCAAGCCGGCATCGCGCTGAGACACAACGTCGGTGTGGATAATATCATGTGGGAGTCCGACTACCCGCATATCGCATCGACTTATCCCGACTCGTGGAAGTTCGTCGAGCGATCGTTGCAAGGTGTGCCCGACGATGAGCGCAAAAAGATGTTGTATCAAAATGCGCAAGCGCTGTACCGGCTTGGCAGTTAAGAATTCGATATTTCAGCCGTGGAAGATCCGGAAAGATTTCTCGCTGCACTCGAAATGACAAACGGTTTATCTGTCATCTCGAACAACGTGAGAGATCTTGCATCGTTAGTCAGCTAGCACAAATTCCCGCAATCGGAGCGACTGATCGCCTAATGACGGACAAATACAAAATCATCAGCGCCGTCGATCGCGTCGTCGAGCATCCCGAAGTGTGGACGCGGCGCCTAGCGAAATCGACGTGGGGAGAGCGCATTCCCCATATCGAACGCGGTGCTGACGGCGCCGACGCATGGGTGGTCGACGGGCGAACCATTCCGCTTTCAGATATCGCCCAAGTCGGTGCGGTGATGCCTGACCGCGCGAAAACGCCGGCACGGTGGGACGACATCGATGCATCCGCCCATGTCCCGGGTGAGCGAATAAAGGCGATGGACAAAGACGGCGTCGATTACACTGTTCTCTATCCCAGCGTCGCCGGATTTTCCGGCGAAATTTTTGGCGCGATTAACGATCTCGACTTAGAGCTCGCCTGCGTGCAGGCCTACAATGACTGGCTCATCGAAGAGTGGACTAGTACGAACAGTCGCTTGATCCCTCAGTGCATCGTGCCGCTCTCGCCCGTTGATGCAACCGTCGGTGAAATCAAGCGCGCCGTCACCGGCGGCCACCGCGGCGTGATTTTTCCCGCGGAACCGACGCACTTGCGCAACCTACCCCATATTAACAGTTCTACTTACGATCCAGTCTGGGCAACTTGCCAAGAGCTCGACGTGCCGCTGTGCTTTCATGCCGGCTCGGCGCCCCAGCTACAGTTTCCGATGGCGCCGAACTTGGCGCTGGAATTATCCGCGGCGTTTCAAGCGGTGATCCGTCCCGCTAGCGTCGTGTTCGATCTTTCCAACATTCTTTTTTCGCGTATCCTGTTGCGCTTCCCAAAACTCAAGGTCGTCTTCGCCGAGAGCACCATCGGTTGGGGAACTTTCTTGCTCGAATACGCCGATCATCAGTATGAGCAGGATCACTGTAATTATGAGTTGAAACCATCCGAGATGTTTCGCCGCCAGTGCTATCTGACCGCCTGGTATGAGCCGGTTAGAATTAACGCGCGCCATATCGGCACGGATCGTATTCTCTGGGCAACCAACTTTCCGACGGCGAATTCCACTTGGCCGGAGAGCCGGCCGTTTGCCGAAAAGTGTCTAGCGTGTATGAGCGACAGCGAGCAAGAGCAGATTCTGCGCGGCAATGCGGCAAAGCTTTATAAGATCGCTAGGGAGAATGGAAGGCTGGAATAAATTGAACGGCCTTTCGAGTCTTTCCGATTCGATCAACCTAGTGGTTTTCCAAAGGGCATGATTTCGCTTACCACAAAAACACTATTAGTCACGCTACCGCTTTGGAGCGTCATCGCGTATGGCGCGGAATCGCAGTTGCCTCTCTTTCGCCTCGGTTACAGCGGCGCTGGCATCGCCCAGAACTTGACTTATGTTATCGACAAGAGCGGCCTTTGGAGCAAACACGGCATCGACGTGCGCAGCATTTACTTCAACAGCGGCTCGATCATGGCGCAGGCGCTGGTCGGCGGCGATATCGATGTCACCGATTCCAACATCCCGACGATGCTAAACATCAAAGCGTCGGGCGTGCTGGACGTGAAGATGGTTGCGGTGTGGATGAATAAGATTCTGCTGAGCTTCATCGCGCGTGGTCCGATCAAGTCGCCCGCCGAGCTCAAAGGTAAGAAGATCGGCATCAGCCGTTTCGGCTCGTCCTCCGATTTCATCACACGGCTCTTGATGCGCTATTGGAAGCTCGACCCGGAAAAGGATGTGACGATCATTCAATCAGGCGGGAACGACTCGGTTCGGATGGCGGCATTGATCGGCGGTCACCTCGACGGCGCGCTGATCGGCTCCCACGATGTGCCAAAGTTGCTCGAATCGAACTGTTGTAACAATTTGGCCAATCTGGAAGAACTGCCCATCGATTATTCTCGTTTCGGTATCGCCATGCCAACTGCCGTCATCAAGGCTCGCAGAGATCACGTGCGCCGTTACCTGCAGGCGTTGATCGAAGGCATCTACGTTTACAAGACTCGTCCCGAGCTGCCGATCGCTTTGCTCAAGCGCGAAGGCGTCAAAGACGCCGATCTCGGATATCAAAAGATCATCAAGGCACTGATCGAATATCCGGTGCCGGAGGAAAAAGGCATCCAAGTGGCGTTGGACTCCATCGGCACGCCCAAAGCCAAACAGGCTCAAGCGAAAGATTATATCGACACGACGATACTCGAAGAAATCAAGAAGAGCGGTTTCGTCGACCGGCTATATGGAAGATAAATGCCGCAGTTTTAAAGAGGTCAGACAGAGTCTGCAGGGTTCCTAGGGGCACGGCATGCGGTGCTCTTACAAGAGCCAACGCAATGGAGAATGTCAGATGACTGCTTCAGAGGAATGGCAACTCAATCCGTATTTGGGCTGGCAGCGGCAACAGGGGATCCCTATTCACACCGGCTTTTTTGTCGAAGACCTGAGAAAAGTTCCTGTCGCATACTGGAAGGCGCGTAACGCCAACGGCGCGTTCATCAATCTGTCCAACGCGGTCGTCAACGACGCCGTGGTTTTGGAAATCCCGCGCGGCGAGAAGACCGTGCCGCGCCGCCAGTTGTTCGACGAGTCGGTGATGGTCGTCGACGGCCAAGGGGCGACTTCCATGTGGTACGAGGACGGCCGTAAGCGGACTTTCGAATGGCAAACCGGCAGCGTCTTCGCGGTCCCGCCCAATGTCTTTCACCAACATTATGCGATGGATAAGCCGGCGCGCTTGATATCCTGCACCTCGGCGCCGCTTTACATGCAACTTTTCAACAACCACGATTTTATCTTCAATTGCGACTACAAGTTCCTCGATCGCTTCGCTGAAGAAGAAGATTATTTCGTCGAAGCGCCGAAGGTTTTGCGCGGCTTTAACGGCATCGAGACCAACTTCATCGCCGACGTGCGCCAGTGGTTCACCAGGGAAAACGTCTACGCTCTGGAAGAACAGGGCGGATTCAAGCAGAGCCGCGACCGCGCTCAGGACGCTTACAGCATGCGCGTCAGATTTGCCAAGACGATGATGTTCCTGCACCTTTCAGGCTGGGCCACCGGCACATACAAGAAGGCGCATCGCCACGGTCCGGGATTCAACATCGTCATCCTCGACGGCGCCGGATTTTCATTCATGTGGGAGGAAGGCAAAAAACGTGAACGCTTTGATTGGCATGAGTGGAGCATGTTCGTGCCGCCGGCCATGTGGTTCCACGAACATTTCAATACCAGTGTCGAGCCGGTGCGCTTCCTCGCCTTTCATCCGCCGGGTATGTTGGCCTATCCCGGTTGGTCTGGGGAAGGCGAGCATTTCATCGGCAAGGGACTGAACCAGATCGAGTATGAAGATGAGGATCCGAAAATTCGCCATGCGTTCGAGACCGAGCTGGCAAAGAACGGTTTGAAGAGTAAGATGCGACCGGAGCTGTATCAAAAAAAGACGGCGATATAAGACGGTTTCAGACGTTCCAAATGTTCCGATCGTTTCAAATGTTTGGAATGCGCGCCACTTAAATGCCCCTCTTACCGATTGGAACGGCTGAAACCATTGGAACGATTGGAACAAAGTTTTTCAGAAAGGAAGTTGAGATGCTGTACAACGATCTACGCGGTTGGATGGACAAAGTCGATGAGTTCGGCGAGCTGAAGCGAGTCGAAGGCGTCGACTGGAAATACGAAATGGGCGCGGTCACGGAAGTCTACGCGCGCAATCCGCCCTATTCGGCGATTCTCTTCGACAAGATCAAAGATTATCCCACCGGTCACCGTGTGCTCGTCGGCGTGCATCATCAGTCGCTCAGGCGCCAATGTCTGACGACGCACTTACCGCTGGACTATGACCGTACGCAATTCATTCAGGCATGGCGAAAGCGCTTGAACAATCCACAATTCATTCCACCGCGAGTCGTCAAGACCGGGCCGGTGACCGAGAATGTTTACGAAGGCAACGATATCGATCTCTATTCCTTGCCGGTGCCGCATTGGCATGAAGAAGACGGCGGACGATACATCGGCACGGCTCACGTGGTCGTCACGCGCGATATGGACGAGGGCTGGGTCAATCTCGGCTGCTACCGCGTCATGGTGCACGACAAGGACACACTGGCGCTGTACATCTCACCCGGTAAACAAGGCCGGATCATTCGCCAAAAATATTTTGATCAAGGCCGTCCCTGCCCGGTGGCTATCAGCTTTGGCGATGATCCGCTGCTGCTAACGGCCGCCGCAAATAGTTTGCCGTGGGGAAAATCCGAGTACGACTACGCCGGCGGAATCCGCGGCGAGGCCATCGATGTCATTCTCGGCAAGCACACCGGTCTGCCGGTTCCGGCGTTTTCGGAAATAACCATCGAGGGAGAGTGCTTACCTGATCAGCAGAGACGCGAAGGGCCCTACGGCGAGTGGACCGGCTATTACGCCAGCGGCGAGCGCACCGAACCGATCATCAAAGTGAAGCGCATGATGCACCGTAACAATCCGATCTTGACCGGCGCGCCGTCGTCGCGCCCTCCCGGCGGCTCCGATGACAATCTCGTGCGCTCCGCGTTCATTTGGGATCATATGGAAAAAGCCGGCGTGCCGGATGTCAAAGGGGTGGCTTGCTTTCAAGGCCGATTCTTCACGGCGGTGTCGATCAAGCAACGCTATCCGGGCCACGCCAAGCAAGCCGGCGTCATCGCCGCCCAGTGCGGCGCCGGCGCATATCTTGGGCGTTACATCGTCGTCGTCGATGACGATATCGATCCCTACGACATGAACGACGTGCTGTGGGCGATGTGCACGAGGTCGGATCCGTCGAACGACATAGACTTCATCCGCCGCGCCTGGAGCGGTCCGCTCGATCCGGTGATACCGAAGGACAAAAAAGGTTTCAGCACTCGCGCCATCATCGACGCCACGCGGCCCTATGAATGGATGAAAGATTATCCGCTCGTCTCGGGATCCAGCGCCGAGCTCAAGCAACAAGTGGTCGAAAAGTACGGAAAATATTTTTCCTAACGCATGAGCGTTATCCTTTTCACTGGCGCTTGTCGCCATGAAGAAAGGAATATTGTAGGGGCAACCCCCCGTGGTTGCCCAGCAAGGCAGGCACAGGGGCCTGCCCCTACAGCAAGAACGCAAGAACCCCAATGGGTTTCATGCAAATAATCTGTCATCCCGAGCCCTTCGGCGGAGTTTATCCTGAGGATATCAAAGGGACGCAGAATGACACCAGTTGTTGAGGAACCTCGCATGGACAAAATTTCCTTGATTCTTCTCGGGACCATCGTGGCCGCAGTGATTCTGGGACCAAACTCGATTTATGCCCAGCAGCTCGTCCGCGTCGGCTACAGCGGCACCGGGGTCGCCAAGAACCTTCACAAGACCATCGAGCGAGCCGGTTTGTGGAAAAAGCGCGGCCTCGACATCCGGCTCATCTATTTCACCAGCGGCGCCACCATGGCCCAGGCCATGGTTGGCGGCGATCTCGACATCGCCGACTCCGACGTCCCAGCCATGTTGAATGCGGTATCGTCCGGTGTTCTGGACGGAAAGCTGATCAGCGTCTACGTCAACCGTTTTCCTTTTGCCTTCGTCGTGCGCAACGAAATCAAATCCGCCGAAGACCTCAAAGGCAAACGCCTCGCCATCAGTCGCTTTGGCTCCTCCTCCGAAGTCACGACAAGAATGTTGCTGCGCCATTTTAAACTAGACCCCGACAAAGACGTGCGCATCATCCAAGCCACCGGCACGTCCCGCCTTCCCGCCATGGTGGCCGGGCAACTCGATGGCACGCTGCTCGGAACTTACGATGTGCCGG
>Ga0137403_10008523_pt1 | contig 11477 bp, 9 predicted proteins | sample CZOMad2_1_16fung_FD_122057 | JGI IMG/M metagenome (GOLD analysis project Ga0137403, IMG submission 122057) | Vadose zone soil fungal communities from Angelo Coast Range Reserve, California, USA - CZOMad2_1_16fungal (Hybrid Assembly) | ecosystem: Environmental > Terrestrial > Soil > Vadose zone...
TGGGACTTCTGCCTGGAATACGATATTCCGCGCGCATTCGTGCTCACGTGGATGGACCGCGAACTGGCAAGTTTCGAACGCTCCATGGAATCGTTGCAGCAAGCCTTTGGCCGTAGCGTGGTCGCGCTGCAACTGCCGATCGGTACGGAACGCGGATTTCGCGGCGTGATCGATCTCGTTGCGATGAAGGCGCACTTCTACACTCCCGATGGCGATGGAAAACCGAAGATTGAAGAAATTCCCGCCGCGCTCGCCGAAGACGCGAAAGAAGCCCACGAAAAGTTGGTCGAACTTGTAGCCGAAGGCGATGACGAGTTGATGGAAGAGTTCTTCCGCGAAGGCACAATTCCGATTCAGGACTTGATCCCTGGTGTACGCAAAGCAATCGTCGCCGAGAAAATTGTTCCGGTATTGATGATTTCTGCCGCTCACAATATTGGCAACGGCAGCCTGCTCACATTTCTTGCCGACGTTTTTCCGCATCCCGACGAACACGAAGAGGAGGGCTACACCGAGCCGGGTGGAAAGGGCAATCGCGTGGAACGTAAATACGACGACTCGCAGCCGCTATCCATTTTCGTCTTCAAAACAATGGCCGACCCGTTCGCGGGACGCATCAACTATTTCAAGGTAAAGAGCGGCGTGTTGAAAAACGACGCAACAGTTACCAATTTCGCGCGCGGAACCCAGGAAAGAATGCAGCACATTCAAGTCGTGCAGGGGAAAGCGCTGACCGAAGTTGGTGAACTGCACGCCGGCGATATCGGCGCCATTGCAAAATTGAAAGATACTTTGACGGGCGACACGCTCGGCGACAAAAACGCCCCTGTGTTTTACAGGCCCGCGCAGATCCCCGAACCCGCCATCACCTTTGCTGTCGAACCCAAGACACGCGCCGATGAAGACAAAATCGGCGTGGCCATCCACAAGATTCTGGAAGAGGATACGGCACTGCGTTTTTCACGTGATCCGCAGACAAAAGAATTTCTGCTCGCAGGGTCAGGTCAGCAGCACATCGAAGTCGTCGTCGCAAAACTGCACAAACGCTATCACGTGGATCTCACGCTCAAACCGCCGAAAGTTCCGTATCGCGAAACCATTCGCGGGCGTGCCGATGTGGAAGGCAAACACAAGAAACAATCCGGCGGACACGGCCAATTCGGCGTCTGCCGCGTGAAGTTTGAACCCGCGGAGCGCAACAAAGGCATCGAATTTGTCGATGACATTTTCGGTGGCGCGATTCCCCACAACTGGATTCCTTCCGTCGAACGCGGCATCCGGGAAGCAGCGGCCCGCGGCTATCTGGCCGGTTTCCCGATGACGGATTTTCGCGCAACCCTCTATGACGGAAAATACCACGACGTCGACTCTTCCGACATCGCGTTCAAGATTGCCGGTTCTCTGGCTTTCAAGGAAGCCATGAAGCAAGCGCGACCCGCCTTGCTCGAACCCGTAATGCACGTCGAAGTCTATGCGCCCGACCAGTATTCGGGCGACCTGATGGGTGATCTCAGTTCACGCCGCGGACGCATTGAAGGAAGCGAAGTACGCGGCCACACCGTGGTGGTTAAAGCGCTCGTTCCGTTGGCCGAAATGCTCTCCTACGCCACGGATCTCACTTCCATGACACAGGCACGAGCTAGCTATTCGATGGAATTTTCACACTACGACATTGTGCCGAACGAGCTCGCGGAAAAAGTGATCGCGTCTCACAAAGCCGCGCACGGCGAACAGCTAGTCGAAGAAGAGGCCTGACCCTCGTTCCCTGCCGCAAGACTGCGGCTCTCGGCGCGTAGCGGCCACTCTCAAGTGGCCATCTCGCCGGGGGTCGGAGTTTCAGCTCCGACATAGATACTCCCAAACTAACGGGCTTTGGCCCCCGGGAGGAAATGTCGTTCGAACGTCACGAAAATCGCGGCAAAAACATGCCCGTGTGCTGGCGATGTTCGGTAAAGCCTTCGCCGAATTCCTGAGCGAGAAACTTTTCTTCCCTGCGCGCCTTTCGATACAGCGCGAGAGAAACGAATGCAAATCCGACCAGCCCGCTGAGCAACCCTTGCGCGATAGCGGTTGCCAGCAGCGCCGCGAGCATTCCCGTATAGATCGGATGGCGGATATAGCGGTAAGGTCCGCGGCGAATCAGTTGATGGTTGGTTTTGATGGTGACTGTCCCGCTCCAATTGCTTCCGAGTGTCAGCCGCGCCCACACGGCGAAAAGCAATCCGAGAATCGTCACAACCACGCAGATTAAGAGCAGCAAGGAATTGGCTGGGAACACCGGCCGCGCCAGCCAAGCGCCTCCAAAGTCTGCCCGAAAAATCAACAGGAAACCCAAGAACGCGGGAACAAGGTGTTCGATGCGCTGAATGAGACTCTCGCGTCGTTTCGTCGATTTGCTGAAAAACGCCATCGCCAGCCACCAAATAGCCCAAATCATCCATGCCTGGTTGGCAATATGAAAGGCTTGCTGCGAGCTGAGATTGAGTTCGCCGGAAAAAGGAGCAAAAAGAGGGGCAGCTAGCAGGATCGCGGCTTTTTGGTTCCGAACATCAACGGATGTAATCATCGTTTCCCGCGATTTGTCTGGGGAACTTTTGCAGCGCTTGGTGGCCGAACACTTTATTTCTTACGCAAAGCTGCGATCCATTTGCGCTCGGCGCGAACTTCTCTGAGCAAAAATCCGACAACTTCATTGCCCCACTTGGCGCTATCGATCGCCTTCAATCCTTGCTGGATGAAGGAGAAGTGATCTTCGCGCTCGGAAAGCCAGCGGGCCCGCTCGTCAAGAATGTGCTTCCGACTATCCGGGTCCACGATGCCAAAAAGACCAACACGAATCCGAAATTCAATGGGAGAAGAAGCTTCCTTCGCGCCAAAGTCTCTCAAGCGCCGCATCAATTCCCGGTTACCAAGCAAAGTCAGGCAATAGACGCTGCGTCTTTGTCCGCGTTCTCCCGGTTCTTCGCGCCGCCGCACCCAACCCGCCGCCACAAATTTCTTCAGCAGCGGGTAAACAAGATTATTGTGCATCGCATTCTGGCCGCCCAGAAAACCCGCGAGTTTCTTGAGCGCCCAGCCGTGCTTCGGTCCCTCCAGAAGAGCAGCCATCAAGATTAGGTCATTCATGACACAGTCATTATTGACCTATCTAAAGTTTCCTGTCAAGAGATGCGCCGGGTGCCCAGGCTCCGAACACACCGGACACCGCAGCGGCGCCAATTTGGTGCTTGCCGCGGCAAAATCAGCTTCCAAAATGGAAGCACTATGAAAACTCCCAGCCAGCCAAAGGCCCATCAAAAAACTGGAGCTCGCACGCAGGCGATTCACGCCGGCGAACCGAAACGCCACGGCGTAAATGTCGGCGTGGGAACCAGTATCTGCCGGAGCTCGACTTTCACATTTTCGTCCACGCAAGAAATGAAAGAGTGGGCGGAAGGGAAAAATCAGGCGTACATCTATACGCGTTACGGGAATCCGACGCTAACTGTAGCCGAGGAAAAAATTGCCGCGCTCGAAGGCGCGGACGCTGCGGTAGTCACTTCGAGTGGAATGGCCGCCATTTCTTCCGCGCTCCTTGGAGCTTTGCGGCAAGGTGATGAAGTGATTTCGACGGCGCAACTTTACGGCGGCACCTATCGGTTGATGCGCGATCTTTTTCCCGACATGGGCATCACGGTTCGCCAGGTTGCAACTTCGCTCGAGGGAATCGAGACTCTCGCCACAGCGCACACAAAGGTGTTGTACGTCGAGACGCCGACAAACCCAACGCTGCGTCTGGTGAATCTCGAAAACGCGATTGCGTTCGCCAAGAAACACAATCTCGTCTCCATCATCGACAATACCTTTGCCACTCCGATGCTGCAGAAACCTCTCGAGCTCGGTTTTGACATGGTGGTGCACAGCGCAACGAAATATTTGGGAGGACATTCGGACATCATCGCGGGTGCCGCGGCCGGCAGTCGCAAGTCGATGGATCGCGTGCGCCACATGGTGATTTATCTCGGCGGGTCGATGGATCCAGGCGCGGCGTTCCTGCTGATTCGCGGAATGAAAACGATGGGCGTGCGCGTCGCGCAGCAATGCGCGAATGCCGTGACGGTGGCGAATTTTCTCGAACGGCATCGCAAAGTTGCGCGCGTGCACTATCCAGGATTGAAGTCGCATCCGGACCACGCCCTGGCAAAAAAACAGATGAAAGGATTCGGCTCAATGCTGGCTTTCGATCTCAAAGGCGGGCTGCCGGCGGCGCGGCGATTCTGCGATCGCGTGCAACTGTTCTTACTGGCGGCCAGCCTGGGCGGCGTGGAATCGCTGGTGGTGCTGCCGGTGTATAGTTCGCACTACCGGATGAGCAAGCAGGAACTGGAAGCGGCGGGAGTGACTCCCGGCACAGTGCGAGTTTCGGTCGGCCTCGAAGACGTGGAGGATCTGATTGCGGATCTGAAACAAGCGCTCTCGTAACGACTGAATCGGCTCGGATGGAATCAGTGGAAAATGGCCGGTTGCAAGAGGATGATAGTGCTTTGCCGCGCGCGCTCGGGAAGCCCAGGAGGACAAATGGGACGCAAACTCGGTTCGTTCATGTTGGCGTTGCTGGTTTGTTCAGTTGTGGTGCGCGGAGTTACTCCTGGAAGGGAGACTTCGCCGTTTGAACGACTGAAAACATTGGTAGGTGAGTGGGAAGGTACGAATTCTGCCGGGCCGGTGAAAGCTACGTACACGCTTGTCGCGGGCGGCAGCGCGCTGATGGAGAGGCTACAATCCGCAAACGAGCCAGAAATGATCACGATGTATTCCGCGGATGGCGATCACATTCTGATTACACATTATTGCAGCACGGGAAATCAGCCGCAGATGAAAACGGAAACCATGTCGGGCGGTGCGGAGAAGTATACATTCACGCTGGTTCGCGTCACGGGAATGAAAACGCAGGATGAAGGACACATGGTCGGTCTTGTGCTCAGCTTTCCCGACAAGGATCACCTGACACAAGAATGGAAATACCAGAACAACAAAGGAAAAACGTCGGAAGATTTATTCCACCTAAAACGGAAACCGGAAAAGGCCGCGACGATTGTGCCCTCCGGAAACTGAACCAGTCCATCGCGAAGTGCCGGACAATTTCGGCAAAAACGATTTCGGCAAAAACTCACTAATTATCCTTCACATTATTTCACCAAGTCTGAAATCGAGTGATTGCGTCTTCCTGCTGCGGCCACTTTCGGAATTGCCCGAAATTGCCATTAGAATGAATTCATGGCGCCCACCGCGAATGATTTGAGTCCGCTGCAAAAGATTCGCGCGTCGCTTTTAGCAGGTGAGACGTCACCTCGTAAGCTTGCCGAGCAAGCGCTTGCAAACGCGAATCAAAACGCCGGACGAAATGTTTACCTCTCGCTGAATAAAAATTGTACGCTCGGTGAAGCAGATCGCACGCTGGAAAAATTTGGCGCCGTTGATGACAAACCGCCGCTGTACGGGCTGCCGGTTTCGCTGAAAGATTGTTTCGACCTCGAAGGATTCCGCAGCACTGCCGGTACTCGCTTCTACGCTGAAAAAAGTGATATCGCGCAAGAGGATTCGGCCGTCGCGAAACGTTTGCGCGCGCAGGGTGCAGTGATTGTTGGAAAAACCAATCTGCATCCCCTGGCGTATGGCATCACCGGCGAAAATCCTGATTTCGGCGATTGCCTGCAACCTGCCGACGCGAAACTGTTGACCGGCGGTTCGACAAGCGGCGGCGCGGCCAGCGTGCAGGAAGGCTCAGCGGTTGCGGCGGTCGGAACCGATACTGGAGGATCGATTCGAGTTCCCGCGGCGCTGTGCGGGCTGGCGGGATACCGCGCGTCGATTGGCCTGGCCTGGGATCGCAAGTTGTGGACCGGTGGAGTGCATCTCGCACAATCTTTTGACACGCTCGGATGGATTTTTCAGGACTTGCGCGATGCGCCGCTTCTTGCGGAAGGCTTGTTCGGCCTGAAACCTCCCAGTGAATCCAATCCGAGTGAGAGGGGCTTGCAAGTTCCACAGTTTCACGTGAAGGTCGGCGCGATTGCACCGGAATTTCTTCACGATTGCGATGCGAACGTAGTGTCGGCGTTTAAAGCGTGCAAAGGGTTGCTCGCCGAGTCGGGAGCGGAGCTGCATTCGTTTGAAGCAGCGCATTGGGAAGATGCGCTCTCCATTTATGCGCCGATCCAGGCGAGCGAGGCGGCTGCGATTCACGCGTCGAAGACAGGTGGAGACTTTTCGCCGTTTCCGTCGCCGATCGGTGAGCGTTTGGCGTGGGGCGCGTCGCTTAGCGCGGATGAAGTTAGCCGGCAACGATTGCGGCATGTGGAATTTCGCGAGAGCGTGGATGCGTTGTTCCACTCGTTTGATTTCCTGATCATGCCCTGCTCGCCGATCAGCAAGCTCGAAGCCGGGAAGGATCACACGCAAACGCGGAGCAAAATTTTGCGGTACACGACTCCGTTGAGTTTGGCAGGAACACCGGTCGTGACGGTTCCGTTTCCAGGTGGAGCAGCAATTCAACTTGCGGCGGCGCGAGGCGAAGATGCGCGTCTGCTCGCGTACGCAGCAGCGTGGATTTGACTCTCACGTACCTGCCAATAGCAATATTTATGGATTGACCGAGGTAGGCCACCCCCAGAAGTTCTAACCGGATAAAGGCTGCCTACTCGCGCGAACACGATGGCACTGAAATGAGCGTAGCGTCGAAGTATTGTGGCTTGCCGTTCACCATGACCGGGCGGAAGCGCCATTGGAGCACGGCATTGTATGCAGCGAGAAACACATCGTTCGGCATGTCGTGAGCCGGTCCAGCAAGAGTGAGTTTTCCGGCTCGTCAACTTAGAGATTAATCGCGAGGTCTTTGAGCCTGCCGGCCACACTTCGAGTTCCTCTCGTCGGAGACGCCGTGCATCAGGTTTCGCCGATATCTTCGTGCCAGATGGCGGGATTTTCTTGGATGTAGTTGGCGAGGAGGGTGACGCACTCTTGGGAATCGAGGTCGATGACTTCGATGTTGAGGGAGCGGAGCCAGTCGATGCCGCCCTGGAAGGTGCGGCTTTCGCCTACGATGACGCGAGGGAATCCGAATTGGCGGACGAGGCCGCTGCAATACCAGCAGGGCGCGAGGGTGGTGACCATGGTTAATTCGCGGTAGCTGCGCTGGCGGCCGGCGTTGCGGAAGGCGTCGGTTTCTCCGTGCAAGGATGGATCGTTATTTTGTACGCGGCGATTGTGGCCGGAACCGACGAGCGTTCCTTGTTCATCGAAAATGGCGGCGCCGATGGGGATGCCGCCTTCGGCGAGTCCTTTGCGGGCTTCCGCGATGGCGACGGCGAGCATGGCGTGGTGGTCAAGAGGGTTTGTCATTGGCGGGATTATACCCGGCTGCGGTTGGAGCGGAGTTCGTGAAAAAGAAAGTCAAAAACCGCATCTATGAGGCAGGCACTGGCGTCAACTTGAGATTTTGCGTACACGGTTGGGATTGCCTGCGAGATGGATCAGTGGGCTCGCGGTTTTCCAAGCACATCGCGCTTCCGAGATAAACTGACATGGGCGCCTCCTGTTTGGCTCCATGCCAAACGGTTCAACACGATGCGCACGAGCATACATCTGCCTAGGCACGGAGGCCTGCCTCATGCCATCACCTTGAAAAACCTTGCGGCACCTCAATTTTGCTCGAATCGTAAGTGCTTCTGGCCGCGTGCCGGTCGCGCTCTACAGCAGGCGGATGGAAAAATGCGGTAGTATGGCTCGCGTAGGCGCGAGGATTTTGTACACGATGAGCCGAGCATCACGTGAAGTTGCTTCACCGCGAGTGGTTAATATCGAAGATTTGCGGCAGCTTGCAAAGCGGCGGCTTCCGAAAGCGGTCTTCGATTATGTAGATGGCGGCGCGGAAGATGAATCGACGTTGCGCGAAAACTGCCGGGCGTTTTGCGACTTCACATTTCGGCCGCGGCAGGCAGTGAAGTTTCCCGACTACAATTTGCGCACGACTGTGCTGGGAATGGAAATTTCGTTTCCGGTATTTCTGGCTCCTGTGGGTTACAGCAGATTGATGCATCCCGGCGGCGAAGTTGTAGCGGCTGCAGCGGCGGGCGCTGCGGGTACGGGTTACACACTGTCTACGATTTCGGGACACAAGCTGGAGAATGTGCGAGCGGCGACGAAAGGTCCTGCGTGGTTTCAATTATATTTGGTAGGAGGACGCGGTTGCTCGGAAGCTACGATTGAGCGCGCGAGAAACTCCGGGTTCCATGCGCTAGTGGTGACCATCGACACGCCAATCGCCGGCATGCGGGAGCGCGACTTCCGCAATGGTATGAAAGAGATGCTGGGAGGATCTTTTTTTGCAAAACTTCCTTATTTATCAGATGTTTTTGAGCATCCGGGCTGGCTGCTTTCTTTTTTGCGCGACGGCGGAATGCCGCGGCTTGAGAACATCGTGATTCCAGGGCAGGGGCCTATGTCTTTGGTGGATGTCAGCTCGGCGTTGTCGCGAGCGGTTGTGACCTGGGAAGATTTGAAATGGATTCGCGATTTATGGAAAGGGCCGATCATCGTGAAAGGCGTGCTGATTGCCGAAGATGCGAAACGCGCGGTGGATGAAGGAGCTGCGGCGATCGTCGTTTCAAATCATGGCGGGCGCCAACTGGATTGTGTGTCGCCGTCGTTGCGCGCGTTGCCGGAAGTCGTCGCGGCAGTGAATGGCCGGGCGGAAATCCTGATGGACGGCGGCGTGCGTCGCGGAAGCGATGTCGTAAAGGCGCTGTGCCTTGGAGCGCGCGCGGTGCTGATCGGCCGAGCGTATGCTTATGGATTGGCCGCGGCGGGCCAAGTGGGTGTTGCGCGAGCGCTCGAAATTCTTAGCGCGGATGTGGATCGAACGATGAGGCTGCTTGGTTGTTCGTCGGTGGCGGCGCTCGATGCGACGTATTTAAATAGAACGCGCGAAGATTGGTGATAGGAATGGTAGAGGAGCCTTTTCTATTTTTCGGTTCGTGCAGCGGTGATCGATTTACGAATCGCAGCAAGTGGGGCGTCATCCTGGAATTGCACGGTTCCGTTTTCTTCGCGGATCCCTAATTCCTTCCAGAGCGCCGCCAAGTCAGTTTCCGTCGGGCTGTTTCGCATGCGCTCATAGAGCTTCATCAGAACATCGGTTCCGGTCGCGCGATCGCCAACATTGAGCGCTTTCTCCAGTTCCCAATCCTCGCGCATGTCGCCGCCGGCATTCAGGATTCCGCGAAGAGCGTCTTGCAGACCTTTTTTGTTTTGCGTTTGCCGGCGAATTTCCACGTCCGCCAGGAAGCAGAAAAGTGCGCCGCCCCAATACGTCCTGCCCCAAGTATGCGTGTGATCGAGTCCCTGATCGCCGGACTGCGGCAAGCCCTTGGGCATGTCGCGAACCAGTTCGAACCACATGCGCGAAGCGTTGAATTGGCCGGCTTGTATGCGCGCGATCGGCTCGACGTAGGTAGCGATTCCTTCTTCAATCCAATGATGCTCGTCGGGCACGGATGGAAAAGTCAGGTGCACCATTTCGTGAGTCAACATCCAATCGGTAGCGAGGTCGTCCGCGGTTGTTTCGTTTCCAACGGCGATTCGAATTAATCCGCCACGCATGGAAAACGTGCGGCCTCCGCGGACACCTTTGCCATCGAACGGTCTGATCTGGAGAAAGACGTGGGGAACTGAATAGCGTCCGTAATACGCCACGACAGCGTCCGCGGCGTTCTGGACCCAACGCTTGAGTTGTAGGTCTGAGACTTGCGGGAAGGTCGCGTCGACCGAGACGTCGATACGCGAGGAGCCAGCGTCGATTGCGAACGTAGGTTCGGCGCGCGTTTCAGTTGGAGTGAACATAGAGAGGAGAAAACGCAAAAGGAAGAACGGAACAAGCGAGCTCGAGCTTGCCGTGCCGGTCACAAAGCTCCTTCGCTGTGTCGATTAGCGACGTTCAGCAACTAAGAGACGCGCGACTCCCCTGCATCCGGACTAGGCAGATGAACGAATCGCCGGAGTAAATAATCCACACAAAATTTTCCGGGTCCAAAAATCAGGACGATGACTGAGGCAATCAGAAACGTGTAGGGCGCCGCTGCATAGAACTTGTCGGGATCGGAGAAGACGGAAAAGAGCGCTTCGCGATCAGCGGTTACGTAGGCCATGATCAAGTTAATCGTGAGGACCAGCGAGGTCATCCGCGAAAACAAGCCGAGAGCAAAAAGGATGCCGCCAAAAAACTCAACGCAGGCGATGAACACCGCCATCTGAGCCGGCATCGGGAGGTTCAGACTGCCAAAAAACTGTGTGACTCTGTCGAGGTTGTGGAGTTTGCCCCAGCCGCTTTCGACGAGTTGCCAACCCCAATAGAGACGGACCAGGAGGAGAAAAGGGGACTGAAGACGAGAGACGAGCGCGAAAAAGCGATCGTGGTATTTGCTCAGATTGTTGATGAGTGTGCTCATGGGTGCTATGGATTCGCGAGTTGCGGAAAGGTGTCAGCGTTTTTTCGAATTGTAGCTTGATTTTTGTTTTTGCGGTGGCGCACAAAACCAGCCGAGGTTGGACCAATTGCGGAACCATTCGGTCACTTGAGCGGGGTCAGCACCGGAATTCTTGGATCGCTTCCCAAAAACTTCGTTGACTGCTTGTCCAAGCGTTTTGCCTTTTTGAATGGCCAACAGCAGACCATATTCCGCCGCTTGCAACCGACGGAAGTAAACCGAATCGTCGTTCCGGTGGACGGCAAGAAAAATTGTTTTTGGCCTTAACTTTGCAACTGCCGTAACGCGCTTGCGCTTTCTTCGCTCGCGGAAGGCGTTGCTCAAAAATTCGGTATCGTCGTTAAAGCGCTTGATTTCGAGCACCAGCGCGTCGACAGGATAGTGAAATTTCAAAAGGCTCACATAAGGCTGCAGCTTGAGACGCAAATCGCCTCCCGCGGATTTTGCAACGTCGGCTGGTCGAAGCGGTTCTTCAGCGGCTCCATCGAACGCTTCGATATCGGCCCATTCGAGGCGAACCATATCGAAAGCGATTGCCTGTTTTGAACCCGCCCAATGAGGATTTTTTTTCAACCAGGATTCGAGATCGCGCCCGAGATTGCGGAGCGTGAAGGATCGTGAGGGCCGGTCCGTCAAATAGGCTTTACAGAGTGATTCGAAGCGGCGATTTCCCAGAATCGCCTGCAGGCCAGGAAAATCTTCGGCCAGGCTCGACATCAGCCGCCACCAATATTGTCGGTTGTAGATTTCGAGGCGTTCGAAAGAAGTGAGGCGGTCATTCGGCTTGATGAAACGTGCGGCATGCTTGGACATGGCTTCGCCGTTCGGAGCGCGCTTGCTCATGTGTTCCGACGGAGTGAGCGGCTGCATCACCGCTTTGGCCATCGTGCGTTGGAGGCTCAGCAAGTTCATACGGCACGCGCCAGAACGCTTTTCGCAAGAAAGCGATTCGCT
>Ga0137403_10008524_pt1 | contig 11477 bp, 9 predicted proteins | sample CZOMad2_1_16fung_FD_122057 | JGI IMG/M metagenome (GOLD analysis project Ga0137403, IMG submission 122057) | Vadose zone soil fungal communities from Angelo Coast Range Reserve, California, USA - CZOMad2_1_16fungal (Hybrid Assembly) | ecosystem: Environmental > Terrestrial > Soil > Vadose zone...
CATGGGCGGGGAGCACCAGCAGACAGTTCGCATCAGCCGTACCGACGGCAGGGGGCGGTGAGCATGGAGTCGGGAGCCGACATTCGGACGGAGCCGCGCGATACTGACGGGGTGGCGTCGATGCGGCTGCGCACGGAACGTCCACGCGTGACGAGACTTTCCCGCAAAGTCCTTGCGGGCGGAGCAGCAATTGGATTGGTTGCAATATCTGGCGCGGTACTGTGGGCCTTGCAAAACAACCGGTCGCGCTCAACAGCACCAGCCGAACTCTACACGACCGACCATCACAATGTCGCCGATGGCTTGACCGGTCTTCCGCGAGACTATGCCGGCATTCCTCGCCAGGCCCCACCGCTCGGACCGGCGCTGCCCGGCGATCTTGGTCGACCGATATTGAACGCACAAAACGCTCCAGCGGCAACGATACCTTCCGTCGACTCCGAGCAGCAGCGCATCGGCCAGGAAATAGAAGCGGCCCGTTTGAGCCGGCTGTTCGCCTCAACCAGTATTCGCGAGCTGCCGGCGCCGACCACGCAGCCCGCTTCGCTCGATACCTCGACGACCGTTCCGAACCAGACGAGCCACCCGGCGCAACCGTCAGCAGACGATGCCTTCGCGCAGAACGGCCAGGATCGTAAACTCGCTTTCGTCAGCGCCTCCGTCGATCGCCGCACCACCAGCCCGGACAGGATCGTACCACCAGCGTCATCTTATGTGGTGCAGGCTGGCAACGTCATACCGGCGTCTCTCATCACCGGCATCCGCTCCGATCTGCCCGGACAGATTACGGCTCAAGTGACGGAGAACGTCTATGACAGTCCGAGCGGGCGTTTCCTTCTTGTACCGCAGGGGACACGTTTGATCGGTGTCTATGACAGCCAGGTTTCGTTCGGTCAGTCGCGTGTTTTGCTGGTCTGGACACGTCTGATCATGCCGAACGGCCGGTCCATCGTGCTGGAGCGGCAGCCTGGCGCCGACATCGCAGGCTATGCCGGTCTCGAGGATGGAGTCGACAATCATTGGGGTGCTTTGTTCAAGGCAGCACTTCTCTCCACACTACTTGGGGTTGGTAGCGAACTGGGAGCCGGCTCCGATACCGGCAACAACGGCGATATCATTCAGGCCCTTCGCCGCGGATCGAGCGATAGTCTGAATCAGACTGGACAGAAAGTCGTTCAGCGCAATCTCAATATCCAGCCGACGCTGACCATCCGGCCGGGTTTCCCGGTCCGGGTGATCGTCAACCGTGACCTTGTGCTTGAACCGTATAGAGGCTGAGGAGCCAAAGATGTCCAAACTAAAACTCGGCGCGATCGCCGACGACAAGCCGGTAAGGTTGACCGTACAGATGCCGGCAAATGTCCATCGCGATCTCGTTGATTACGCGGAGGTGCTTGCGCGCGAAACCGGGCAGTCGATCGCTGAACCTACAAAATTGATCGCGCCAATGCTGGCGCGTTTCATGGTAACCGATCGGGCGTTCGGTAAATCTCGCCGCAGTCACCGGGCTGTGTCTAAAGGTAATGGATAACGTTCTCCGAGAAGCTTCAGGAGATTTGCCAAAGCCGGATTGTCATTGTCGATTCGCCAGTTGGCGGAATAACCAATTCGGGCCGATCCATTACCGTCCCGTATTTCCCGACAGGCTAGGCCGGCGGTGTTGACGCCGAGGGAAGCTTCGGTCATCAGACTTACTCCGAAGACTGCCCCACAAGGTTCTTGATGCTTTCCTCCATCACATGATGGCGGACAAGCTTGGGGCGATCTTCTGGACACGTGAGCTTGGCAACAAGAAGATCCTGAATCTCCGGTACCTGTCGAGCGATGCCTTCCTGGCTAGGCCGATGCGGGAGGAGCGCACCCGGCATCCTGTGCATGTTCTACTTTTTGCGCCCATGCAATTGCCGGATTGTGTTGCGATAAGGTCGTTGTGCGTCACAGAGCGCCCGACAAGCCGACTCTGTTGAAGGGGATATCGCTGCTCCAACCGGTAAGCTTCTAAAATTGAAATAACCTGCCGACTGGCAAGGTTCTTACACAGAGCTAGCCGTTGTCGCCTGCTGCCAAAGATTGAAAGGTACCCTCCGCATATTCCTGCGGCATGTGGGGCGGAAGATTGTCGTACACGATCCGGTAAAATGGCAGCTCGCCGATTCTGGAAGGCGGTGGTAATCAACTCGCAAACTCGATTACACTTTTAAGAAAGTTCCTCCCCAATAAAATCGGTTTTGTTTTTTTGCGCGTATTGCCAAAAACAAAATACGTGCAATAGTCGTTCAAACGACGTCAGGTAGTGTGCACGTTAAGATGGAAACCGTACAACAAGATACGGGCTTGCAGTGTCTGTCACTGCTGTTGCGATTCCATCAAGTTTCGGCTGATCCCGCGCAAATTGCTCATCAGTTTTCCGGCGCTCCGATCGGCGTGTCGGAGATGCTGCGCTGCGCCAAGCAACTTAAACTGAAGGCTCGGGCGGTCACCGAGGACTGGGCTGGCTTGATGAAGCTTCCGCTTCCGGCCATCGTCGAACTGAAGGACAAGACGTTTCTCATCGTCGGTAAAGTGACCGCCGACGATGCGCTGGTTCAAAGGCCTTCGGAAAATCGTCCACAAATCATCAAACGCGCCGAGTTCGAATATGATTGGACCGGCCGGGTTGTCCTCATGGCGCGCCGCGCGACGCTGGCGGATGTGGCGCGTCGGTTCGACATCACCTGGTTCTTGCAGGCGATGCATAAATATCGCCGCCTGCTGGCCGAAGTGCTAGTGGCGTCGTTCTTCCTGCAGCTCTTTGGCCTGGTGACACCGCTGTTCTTTCAGGTGGTCACCGACAAGGTTTTGACCCATCGCGGCTTCACCACCCTTGATGTCTTGGTGATCGGCCTCATCACGGTTTCGATCTTTGAGACGGTGCTCGGCGCGTTGCGAACTTACGTTTTTTCGCACACCACCAATCGGATCGACGTCGAACTGGGTGCGCGGCTGTTCCGACATCTGGTCGCATTGCCGATCGCCTATTTTGAGAGCCGTCGCGCCGGCGACTCCGTGGCGCGGGTGAGGGAACTCGAGAATATCCGCAATTTCCTCACCAGTTCCGCGCTGACACTGGTGATCGATCTCTTCTTTACCTTCGTTTTTTTGGCGGTGATGTTTTATTACTCGCCGCCGCTGTCCTGGATCGTCGTTGGCTCCTTTCCGTTTTATATCGCAATATCGGCCGGCGTGACCCCGATCTTTCGCCAGCGGTTGGAAAAGAAGTTCGACCGCGGCGCCGAGAACCAGGCGTTTCTGGTCGAAAGTGTCAGCGCGATTCAGACGCTGAAAGCCATGGCGATCGAGCCGCAGATGCAGCGGCGCTGGGAAGAGCAACTCGCCGGTTATGTCGGCTCCAGCTTCGATGTATTGTCGCTGGGCAATTGGGCGAGCCAGTCGGTGCAATTCGTCAGCAAGATCGTCACCGCGCTGACTCTATACTTCGGCGCGCATCTTGTCATCGAGGGGCAACTGAGTGTCGGCGAACTCATTGCCTTCAACATGCTGGCGGGCCGCGTGGCGCAGCCCGTCTTGCGGCTGGCGCAGCTCTGGCAGGATTTCCACCAGGCGCGGGTGTCGATCGCGCGGCTTGGGGACATTCTCAACACCACGCCAGAGCCGTCGTTCAACGCCGCCCGCGCCGCATTGCCTCCCATTAAAGGCGATATCACCTTCGATCACATCAGCTTTCGGTATCGCGTTGATGGGCCGACGGCGCTTCAGGACATCTCCTTGAAGATTTCCGCGGGGCACGTGATCGGTATCGTCGGCCCATCAGGGTCTGGAAAATCCACGCTGACAAAATTGGTCCAGCGTCTCTATGTCCCAGAGAGCGGGCGCATCCTGATCGACGGGATCGACCTGACGGTAGCCGACGTCGCCTGGCTTCGGCGTCAGATTGGTTCGGTGCTTCAGGAGAACGTTCTCTTCAACCGGTCGATCCGCGACAATATTGCGCTTGCCGACCCTGGCATGAGCATGGAGCAGGTGATCGCCGCGGCTGAGCTTGCCGGCGCCCACGAATTCATTCTCGGACTGCCGGACGGGTACAACACCGTGGTCGGCGAGCGCGGCGCGAGCCTGTCCGGTGGTCAGCGGCAGCGGATTGCGATCGCACGGGCGCTTGTCACAAACCCCAAAATCCTGATTTTTGATGAAGCGACCAGTGCTCTCGATTACGAGAGCGAGAACATCATCCAGCGCAATATGCGCAAGATATCGACTGGGCGGACAGTGCTGATCATCGCCCATCGTCTATCAGCGGTGCGCCATGCCGACCGGATCATTACAATCGAAGCCGGACGGCTCGTCGAGGACGGTACCCATGAGGAGCTGATCAAAAAAGCGGGCCGCTACGCCACCCTTCACCAGATACAGGCGGGGTTGCATGTCGTCGGCTGAGACGTTGCCAAAAGACAGCCGGTTGAAGCTTCTTGTACCCCGGTGGGGCCGGGAAGATACGGCTCGTCAGTTCCTGCCCGCTGCTTTGGAGATCCTTGAGACGCCGGCGTCGCCTGTGGGGCGGACGATTGGAGCCTTGATCATCCTGTTCTTCGCGATTGCGATCGTGTGGGCCACTTTCGGCCATGTCGACATCATTGCGACCGCATCCGGCAAGATCGTTCCAACCGGACGCACGAAGACCATCCAGCCCCTCGAGACCGGAATCGTCTCGGCCATCCACGTGCAGGACGGCGACAAGGTCACAGCTGGTCAGGTCCTGATCGAACTCGACCGGACGGTAACTCAGGCGGAGCGCAAGCATGTCACCCACGATCTTATCGCGAGCCAGCTTGACGTTGCCCGCCTGACAGCCCTTTGCGAGAATTTCGACACGGGGGTGATCCCGCGTGACGTGGCAACGCCCGCTGGCGCATCGGATGCCGACGTCGCGCGGACAAAGTCGTCGATGCGGGCCCAGGCTGCTGAGCAACTCGCAAAGCTTGCCTCCATCAACCGGCAGATCGAACAAAAATTGGCTGAATCGCAGTCGATCACGGCGACCATTGCCAAAATCGACGCGTCGCTTCCGCTGGTCGAAGAAACGGCAACGATCCGGCGCAAGGCGATGGAAATCCAATACGGAAACCACGTCGCCTATCTCGATGCACAGACCAGGCTGGTCGAACAGCTAAACGAGCGGATCGTGCAGCAACGCAAGATCGTGGAAATTGCGGCTGCCCGCCAGGCCCTGGAGCAGCAGATAGAACAGACCAAAGCCGCGTACGAGCACCAAATCTTGAACGACCTTTCGGATGCGGAAAAGAAGGTCGCGGAACTTAGCCAGGACCTTATCAAGGCCGACCAGAAAACCGGCGAGCAGATCTTGCGCTCGCCGATCGACGGCACGGTGCAGCAGCTCGCGATGCACACCGTCGGCGGCGTGGTCACGCCGGCGCAATAATTGATGACCATCGTGCCGATCGACAGTCACCTTGAGGTCGAAGCGATGATTTCCAACCGCGACATCGGCTTCGTCAGCGCCGGCCAGCAAGCCGAGGTCAAGATCGATACTTTCAATTTCACCCGTTACGGCCTGCTGCAGGGCAAGGTTGTCAGCGTGTCGCAGGACGCCATCGTCCGAGACAAGCCGAATGCGAAGGCCGGCGCCCCAAAAACCGGCGGAGCGCTGTCCGATTCGAGCGAACCGGAGGGGCAAGAGCTTCTCTATTCCGCGCGGGTCTCGCTTGATGAGACTCAGATGCAGATCGAGAACAAGATGGTCAATCTTACGCCGGGCATGGCGGTAACGGTCGAGATAAAAACGGGAACGCGGCGGCTGATCGAATATCTGATGTCGCCGTTGTTGCGATATAGGCATGAGAGTTTGCGGGAGAGATAAAATATTCCTCGAACTTAAAAAGAGAAAACTGTCGGACGACTTTAAATCGTATTGTATATGTCATGCAATCGTTACTTGCCAAACTAAAGTGAATGGTTTTAGCATCGCGATAACGAATAACAGAATGCGGAGGTGAGCCTTGCGTGATCCGATTATTGAAATGGGCGGCACGACCGACAGCGCTAAGGCCTTATCAGCGCCGAATCAAAATTCTCGTGCCATAGAGTATCCCCCACGTGAATTGAGAATGTCCGCAGTCCCTGACAATGTGCACGTTCCGAGCAGTGACCAGAATAAGGAGCGGCAGTTAATGGGAATGTTTGACTGGGTTAGTTTTGAAAACGGCAAAGCCCGTTTCTGTGGATCAAAAAGAGGCGCGGATGATGCCCCTCATGAGGTGTTGGCAGTCCAACTGGGGGATGGTCCCCGCATATACTACGGGGATTTTGATACCCAGTACGAAGAGGATGGTACGCATTATAATGTCGAAATCATTTCCTTCGGATTCGGCAGTGCGGGAAACGCCGGGAACCCGAATGTGACAGCGCGGGCCGTCTTTTCTCCCGCCGAGGTTGCGTTAATTGAAACGTTGATCAGCAATTTGATTCGATTGCCTGGCGAGCAGCCATTTCCTTTACAGATCAGGTCGCGCTTTCGCGGTGGCGTGTCTTTCCGCGAAGGATGGATTCGCAAAAAATCGGCCGAATAGCTCGATCGTTGTCAGAAGTTAAACCAGACCGCTGATCCCGTGATGTTCGAGGGGGCAATACGATGACTGATTTTTCGGCGTTTATTTCCCAAATTCAGACTGCATCGCTGAGCGACATTCAAGATATCGCCCGTACATTTTCGGCGGCGGCCGATGGTCCCGGCGGTATTCTTTATAGTAGGCAGGTCGGCGATGTGGACGCGCAGCAGATTGCATTAGATCTCGCGAATAAGACTGGAGTTCCGATCCTCGACAATACGGCTAGAGGACAATTTCTTTCAAATGAGAACGTCCAGAGCGCAATCGAAGCGCGAGCCCAGGTCCTCTATGAGGGGCAAGGCTACACTTCGACAGAGGCAAAGTCGCTGGCGAACGATTTTCTCTTTGGAGATCCTAAAGCACCCGCTGGAAATCCAGAAACCTCACTGAGGGGTTCATTGTTTGGAGAAGCTTCGTCTGAGTTTGTGAGCTCGCTCCATGGTGACGTAACGGTCGTCGCGGAAGCCGCAAACGCAGATCGCGTTTTTGGCCAAGTCGAAATTAACGACGCACTCCAGAATTCGCGAATTACGTCGCTTGGGGGAGAGGACATAAACAGTCTTCGCAACATAAGCGATCCGCAAGTCCTTCTCGATTCAGTTCAGACTCAGTTTCGTGACGCCGTCGCAGCGGGAGAGATTTTCACGACAGGCCCCGATGGTGCTCGCGCCCCCGTTATTTCGTCTGAATTTGCGTCGAGACTTGGCCTCGATCCGACGAATTTTCCAAGTGCCGCAGATATTATGAGTAGTGGCCTGGATGTGTCGGCGATTGATCGATTTAGCTCGTCCCCGGCGAATGTGGACTCCAATATTTCTGATCTCACGAGATCCATTGATCCGACCACGGTCGGCGATTTCGGCGGCAATTTTCCTGTCAGTGTCGGGGCTGGTTCGTCCATCGCGGAAGCTGTCAACGGCCTAGGAAGGATTGCCGGTGTTGCCGGCGAAGCGCTGATAGCTGCCGACATAATCGGATCCACTGCGCAAGCCATAAATCAGGTCAACAATGGCGATCTTGCCGGCGCTGGCGCTGCTATCGTTCTTCGGCGGCGTCGCGCACGCACAACAGGCCGACATGACGTTCTTCGTCACCAGCGCCGGCTCCGGAAAGGGCGGCGACCTCGGCGGCCTGGCCGGCGCGGACAAGCAGTGCCAGATGCTCGCGCAGGCGGCGGGCGCCGGCGGCAAGACCTGGCACGCGTATCTGAGCGCGCAGGGCCCCGGCGCCGTCAACGCGCGCGATCGCGTCGGCGGCGGCCCTTGGCAGAACGCGAAGGGCACCGTCATCGCCAAGAACGTGGCCGAGCTCCACGGCACGAACAGCATCACCAAGCAGACCGCGCTGACCGAGAAGGGCGAGATGGTGAACGGCCGCGGCGACTCGCCGAACATGCACGACATCCTGACGGGCTCACAGCCGGACGGTACCGCGTTCGCGCCCGGCGAGGATCGCACCTGCGGCAACTGGTCGAACAGCGGCCAGGGCGCGGCGATGGTCGGTCATCACGATCGCCAGGGCTTGCGCGACGACGACGCGTCGAAGTCCTGGAACTCGTCGCATCCCTCGCGCGGCCCGGACGGCGGCTGCAGCCAGAACGATCTGAAGAGCACGGGAGGCAACGGCCTTTTCTACTGCTTCGCGACCAAGTAGCGCCAGGCCGGCGAGCCTGCCGAAGGCGCTCGTCGTGCTCGGGTGCCTGCTCGCGAGCGCCGTCGACGCGGTGGCCCAGACGCCGCTCGTCACCTGGAAGACCTGCTCCGATCTGGGCTGCATCGGGCAGGTCAAGCTCCGCGCGACGAGGGCGCCCCGCGAGGACGCGGCAGGAACCTATACCTTCACGGTCTTCTCGAACTACGAAATCCATTTCGAGGATCGCTCGAGCCCCCAAACGCGAAAGCTCCTACACCTGACCGAGCCGGACTCCACCTTCCTGTTCTTTGGGGTGCACGACGCGCAGGACGCCGAGGCGCTCCGCGCCAAGTATCAGACGCGGGTCGCTCGCCTCGTGATCCTCGTGCTGACCTTGCTGGCCAAGGGCTTTCCGGACGGCGCTAGCGCCCTGCCCCTGACGTGGGATTCGCGCAAGGTGGAGGTCGACCGGACCGCCTTCGACGTATCGGCCAGGCGTGTCACCAGGGACTCGTTCGTCTTTCGCGTCACGGGGCCTGACCACGTGCTCGAAGGCGACTGGGTGATGACCCGCACCTCCCCGTGGCCCGACAGCCAGTCGATGGCCGGCTGGACGGCCAGCAACGGGGCGACGATTCCGGCCATAACCCTGGGCGAGCTGCGCCAGATGAGACGAAGGTGACGCTCGCGTCAGGATCCTGAGAGCCCCTTCAGGGTGGCGGTCAGGAGACGAGAGGTGGCCGGAAGGTCTGGTGTCGTCACTGCTGCCGTCCCGAGTCTGGTTTGGGCAGATGATACCGAGGCGCTCTAGCGCCTGTGATCCGATTCAAGCGGACAGTTCTAGTCGTCGCCCCGACGACCCCAGCGGGGCCGCGGATTGTGCCGTCCCGATCCTGATTGAGCAAAGGCCGCGTCGGCGGGCAGCGTCAACACAATGGGCGCGACAAAGACGGCCTTCTTGGCGATCTCTCGACGGGTTACCCTTGCTCAGCCCAATCCAGAAAATTTTCGCTGTCTCAGTTCTTCGAGCGCTTCCAGAAGATTCGCTTTCCGGCAAGACCGAGCACGACCAGGCTGGCTCCGGCAATCAAAAGCGCGCTAGGCTCGAGAGAGCCACTCAGCGCGTCGGCGGAACCTGCTCCGAAAACGTCCCCAGTGACCAGCTTCCCTATCAGTCCGGACAGGATCGACATCATCTGCGTATCTAGAGCCCCTTTCGGTTCAAACGCGCTTGCTATCGGCACCGCGTGTAGAGCAAGCGGTATGCCAGGGGGCACGCCGTAACAAAGAGAATCGGATCACGTAGTTATCGTGTAGATCCTCGAGAGGTGCTGAAAGAGGAATTCCGAAGAGCGAAAAGTCTTTCACATAGTGGGTAGACGACTCCCTATGCCAGACGACGGCGGCGATGATTGCGCCATCCGGACGTCGGCGCTATAAGGGACCACGGCCTCACACCTCATGAGCGCGAGGCTCTACATGTCAGGATTCGTCCCGTTCGCCGCCACGCTCTTGGCCATCGTGATGCTCGCGACCCCCGGTTCGGCCCAGGCTCCGCGCGACGTGCTCGTGGTCGGCATGGAGGCCGAGCCGCCGGGCCTCGATCCCGGTCAGGCGCTCGGCATCCACACCTTGCGCGTGACCGCCGAGATCTTCGAGACGCTCGTCGCCACCGCCCCCGACAGCACCGACATCGTCCCCGGGCTCGCGGAGTCGTGGACCACGTCGCCCGACGGCCTGGCCTGGACGTTCAAGCTGCGCCGTGGCGTCCGCTTCCACGACGGGACGGTGCTCGACGCGGCCGCCGTCAAGTTCACCTTCGACCGCATCATCGACCCCGCCCACCCGCACGCGAAGAGCGGCAAGTGGACGTTCGTCACCGGCTATCTCTCGAGCGTGAAGGCGGTCGAGGTGCTCGATCCCCAGACCGTGCAGCTCCAGCTGAAGTACCCGACGAGCTCGCTGCTGGCGCTGGTCGCGCTGCCGAACTGCGCGATCGTCAGCCCGACCGCCTTCGCGAAGTCGCCGACCGACTTCGACGCCAAGCCCGTCGGCAGCGGCCGATACAAGGTCGAGTCCTGGGAGCGCGGCAGTCGCCTCGTGCTGCGCCGCAACGACGACTACTGGGGCTCGAAGGGCAAGCCGCAGACCCTGGTCTATCGAGGCCTCGCCGAAGCCAACGCCCGCGTGGCCGAGCTGCTCACGGGCGGCGTCGACCTCATCCTGCCGATCCCGCCCGACTTCGTCGCGCGGCTCGAGAAGACGTCCGGCGTCACGGTGCACAAGGCGACGGGGCTCACGGTGTGGTACGTGGGCTTCAACGTCGAGAAGAAGCCGTTCACCGACCGCCGCGTGCGCCAGGCCTTCAGCCATGCGGTGAACCGGGAGGCGATCACCCGCGACATCCTCAAGGGCACGGGCATCCCCGCCATCGGTCCCCTGCTCCCGGGCACGTGGGCGTTCGAGCCGAACGTGCGCAAGTATCCGTACGACGCCGGCGCGGCCCGGAAGCTCCTGGCCGAGGCCGGCTATCCGAACGGTCTCGAGACGGACCTGTGGGTGCCGGAATCCGGCTCCGGGATGCAGGCCCCGGTCGAGATGGCGACCGTGATCCAGGCGAACCTGGCGGCCGTCGGCGTCAAGGCGCAGCTGAAGACGTTCGAGTGGGGCTCGTATCTCGGCAAGGTGCGCGCCGAAGCGCCGGCGCTCTATGCGCTCTCGTGGTTCCTGAAGTCGGAGGACCCCGACCTCTCGATGTACCCCCTCTTCTACTCGAAAAATACGCCGCTGCCGAACCGGGCGAACTACAACAACCCCGAGGTCGACCAGCTCCTCGTCCAGGCCCGTCAGACCGGCGACCGCGCCCGGCGCGTCGAGCTCTATCGCAAGGCGCAACGGCTGATCGTCGAGGACGCGCCCATGGTCTTCGTCGACCACGAAGTCCAGGTGGTCGCCACACGCGCAAATGTGAAGGGCTTCCGGCTCCATCCCAGCGGCTTCGACCTGCGGGTCGAGAACGTCACGAAGGAGTAGCCATGGACGAGATGAAAGCCGTCGACCTGGGTCAGGTCATGAGCACGATCCGCGCCTCGGGCCGTCCCAACACGGTCCTGTGGCAGGCGCCCGACAGCGTCGCCTTCGTCGCGCGGGGCCGCGAGTTCCGCAGCGAGTTCCACAGCGACCCCAGCGACGAGGTCATGTACATGATCAAGGGCGACATGA
>Ga0137403_10008525_pt1 | contig 11477 bp, 9 predicted proteins | sample CZOMad2_1_16fung_FD_122057 | JGI IMG/M metagenome (GOLD analysis project Ga0137403, IMG submission 122057) | Vadose zone soil fungal communities from Angelo Coast Range Reserve, California, USA - CZOMad2_1_16fungal (Hybrid Assembly) | ecosystem: Environmental > Terrestrial > Soil > Vadose zone...
GAAGTTCCGGCCCAGGTCATTCAGTCGATGGCGGCTGAAGCGGGCTTCGACCTGAAAATCCGCGTCATCGAGTTCGCGACCTCCTTCAAGCAGGCGCAGGCCGGTGAATTCCAGATCTTCCTGATCGGTTGGAGCGGCCGGATGGGCACCACGTGAACATGGCCGCCCCGGATGCCGCTGCGAATGTCGAGCCGCGCCAACAACGCCTCGAGCTCCTGGTGATCCGTGGTGGCAACGCCGATGAAGAACAGGATGCTGCTGCGGTGGCGCGTGCGGCGTTGTGAGAAGAATAGCAACCGCTCATGGCAACGCTTGCTGCCGAGGTCGCGGCGCAGGACGGTTTCCCCATAGATAATTCGGTGACGCCCGGGGCTGATGCGGACCATCTCGGGGACCGGAACACCCGTGGACGTGTCTACGCAGGAGTATCCGAGTTGCGTGACGTGGATCTCGAGTCCCCGTCGCAAATGCCTGCGCGCCAGGGAGTCAGCCACGGTGCCCACGAAGGCCCTCGTCGAGTTCGACCACGGCGATCGCGTAAGGTGGCGTGAAGCCGGGGGCTGCGGGGCGATGGTTGATGACGTAGCTGTAGAGCGTGCCCTTGCCGCTCGCCTTGAACACGCTCACTTTTCGCGAGGCGCAGGACGGACAGAACGGGCGCGGCGGGAAATAGACATTGGCGCAGGCGTCGCAGCGCTGCAGCCGCAATTCGCCGGCCGCAGTGCCGTCCCAGAAATGCTGGGTCTCCGGTGTCGGTTTTGGTTTAGCGCGCGCTGGCTCCGCCATATCAGGCATTCCTCCCGGTGGGATTAGGGCTTGCGCCCGATTGTTGCGATCTTGATGCGACATTTGACTATTCCCCGTCAACGGTCCAGCGACGACGCCGCATGGCTGTATTCCCGCAGCCCGGAGCGCTTGTATGCCAGCGTGTCTCGGGCAATAGTCCGCGGCGCGGCAAATCGATCAACCCGCGCGCCTCCGACATCAGCGGTGCGTCGGAAATCAAGTCACGCCAAGGAAGCGAAACCGAAAAGCCATGCCGAACAATCCGAAATCCTCTGGCGCCAGCAGCCTTGCGAGAACGATTGAGCGAACGAAACCAAGCAATTGCCCGATCAGGGACGACGATATACTCCAGCTAACGCCGGAACGAACCCTTTTCGCCAGCGGCTGATTCGTATCTGCTCGGTCAGTAATTAATTCGGCAGATGGTGGTTCGGTTAGGCGAATTGTCATTCAATCAATTATCTAAGCGCGCGTTATAACATCGTCAAGCCTTTTCCATCCATACCAATTATTATTGGTCTGCCGCTTCGGGCATGAGTTTGGCTGAGACTTATGAAAGACCTACAGTTTCTGCGTGTTCTGCTGCTGTGCATGAAGTGCCATCGAATCTGAAATCCAGATCGGCAACAGCGCCAGTGAACCCGCTCACCATCAGAGGAATATTGACGCCGGACGGATTGCCATCTGGAATGGGCACTGGCTCGAGCGTTATTCGCAGTCGCCTCGTCAGGCATAAACGCTAGTGCAGTCTGAGTGGGAAAAGGGGGAAACATCGTGACTATCGGTAACCAGCCTGCGAGAATCGCCAGAACGTCCTCCTCGCGGAGGATGAGATATTCCTTCTCGTCGATCTTCACCTCGGAGCCCGAGTACTTGCCGAACAGGATGCGATCACCGGATTTCACGTCGAGCGGGATCTTCTTCCCGTCCTCCGTCACCTTGCCGTTACCGGCGGCGACGACCTTGCCTTCCTGCGGCTTCTCCTTGGCGGTGTCCGGGATGATGATCCCACCCCGTACTTGCTCCTTCTCCTCGACGCGCTCCACGAGGATGCGGTCGTGCAACGGGCGAATCTTCATAAACGGCTGGCCTCCTTTATCCGTGGTAGAGGGTCTAGAGGGCTTGGTCGCGGCAGTTCGTTTGGCCATCCTTAGCCTCGGAAGTCTGTTAGCACTCGTGAAAAGCGAGTGCTAACATACCCGCGCGTCAGGGCCAGGTCAAGAGAAAAATCGGGGGCCGGAAATGGCGGAAAGCGTCTTCATTTCAAACGTTTTGCCGGCGGAGGCTCGATCACTGATTCCTCGTGAATGGACCGTGGACTACAACGAAACAGACATCCCGCTGTCGAAGGCTGAGCTGATCAGGAGGCTTCAAGGCAAGGAAGCGTTGGTCTGCCACATCATCAGCGCCATCGACGAGGAAGTCTTCGCCGCCTGCCCCGGGCTCAAGGTCGTGGCGAACGTGGCCGTCGGGTTCAACAACGTCGACGTCGCGGCTGCGACCCGACACGGCGTGATCGTGACGAACACGCCCGACGTCCTCACGGAGACCACGGCTGATTTCGCCTGGGCGCTGCTCATGGCGGCCGCCCGACGGGTCGTCGAGGCCGACCGCTACGCGCGGGCAGGCGAGTGGAAGGCGTGGAAGTGGGATCTCCTGTGGGGGGCTGACATCCACGGCAAGACCCTGGGCGTGATCGGCTTCGGGCGGATCGGGCGGGCCGTCGCGCGACGGGCCGGCGGTTTCAACATGCGCATCCTCTATCACGACGCCCTGCGCGCCGACGCCGCTGCCGAGCGCGAGTTCAATGCGACGTTCGTGACGAAGGAGCGACTGCTGGCCGATGCTGACTTCGTGACCGTCCACACCAACCTGACGGTGGAAACGCGTCACCTGCTCGACGAAGCGGCGCTGAAGCGGATGAAGAAGACGGCCGTGCTCGTCAACGCCGCCCGTGGCCCGATCGTCGACGAAGCGGCCCTGGTGCGGGCCCTGCGGGAAGGCTGGATCGCCGGCGCCGGTCTGGACGTCTTCGAGGACGAGCCGACGATCCATCCGGGCCTGCTGCCTTTACCGAACGTCGTCCTGGCGCCCCACATCGCCAGCGCCTCCCGCGACACCCGGACGGGCATGGCGATTCTCGCCGTGCGCAACTGCGTCGCGGTGCTCGAGGGAAAACCGGCGATTACGCCGGTGCGGTAACGGCTCGCCGGGTTCGGCGCTCGAGTCGGGAGAGGCGATAGACGAGCGCGTCGAGCGCGCGGACGGGCGCCTTCGACGCTTGGGCGAGGGCGAGGGCGTCCTGGACGATCCCCAGCGCGGTGCCGAAGTCGCGCCGTCGATGCTCGTGGTATTTGGCCAGCTCCTCCCACGGCGTCACGTCGAAGACACGGGCTGCCGACGCCTCCTGCCACAGCGCGCACGCCTCGTTCCAGCGGGCCTGGCGCTTCTGCCACCGCGCGAGCCGGAGGCGAACCCGGTGGCCCTCGTCGCCAGCGAGCCCGGCCGAGAGCGCTCGCTCGTAGTACACCGCAGCCCGCCCCGGATCGCAGCGCTCCCAGAGGCGGCCGACCCCGGCCAGTTCGCCGGCGGCAAGGTCGGCATCGTCGGTGAGGGCACGAGCGAACCATCCCAGCAGCGTGGCCAACGACAGCACGTCATCCCGGTTGTGCTCGAAGACCCGGGCCAGGGGCGCGGCGCGCCGATAGCGGAGGAAATCGAAGTAGAGCGCAGGGATGAGGTAGCCGGGGACATCGTTCTCACGGACGAGACCGAGGACCTCTCGCTCCAGCGTCGGTAGCCGGCAGTCATCGAAGTGGGCCGACCACATCCGCCGTGCGGGCCTCAACAAATCGACGTGAGCGAGCGTCGCCGGCCATCGACGACGCGCGAGAACGAAGCGCGTCTCGAGGAGAGGCAGGTCGAAGCCGCCGCCGTTGAAGGTCACGAGGCCACTGGCCCGGTCGAGCAGGGGATCGAGAGCGGCCAGCAGCGCCGATTCCTCGTCGAAATCCCGCATGAAATGTTGAACGAGCACGAATCGTTCGTTCTCGAGGAAGGCCGCTCCGACCAGGAAGGCGTACGTGCCGGTGCCGCCTGCCAACCCGGTCGTCTCGGTGTCGAGGAAGAGGAGCCCGCGCGGGTCGGACGGCGCTCCCAGAGGCGCGAGCAACTCGAGCGCCGGCACCGCGACGTCGAGCGCATCACCCAGGGCGAGCCGGCCGTGGCGATGCGAGAGCGGATATTCGCGTCGGACGACGACGAGCGGGCCGCCGCCGGTGTCCACGACTTCTCCGCCGACGAGGCGCTCGATCGGTTCGGGGACGGGCCGTGTGGCCCGCACGTTCTCGATGCGCCGGATGACCCGGCGAAGCTCTTCGAGCGTGCGGGAGCGGCCGTTCAGATCAGCGGGTGAGCTCACGGAGGAGGGCAGCGGCGGTGGCCTTGGCTCGTCGGCCCACCTCGTTCACGGGCCCCACGCACGAGGGGCATCCGAAGCGGCACGGGCAGGCCCCGAGCGTGTCCCGGCCGCGCTCGAACAGCAGCGGGAGGACATCGAACACCCGCTCGGCGAGACCGATGCCGCCCGCGTGGCTGTCGTAGAGATAGATCGTCGGGTTGAAGCGCTCGGCCTCGAGCAAGCGCCGGCGCGCCGACTCGCGGGTCACCACGGCGCCCGGCTGGGCCGGCGTGGTGTCGCCCAGCCAGGAGCCGAGGTCGCGGATGTCGCAGAGCAGGAAGATGGGCGCGAGATGATGCAGGAGGTATCCGACGGCGCGAAGACCATCGATCAGCTCCTCACGTGAGGAGCTGATGCGCGCGAGGGCGTCCGGAGCAATCGTCACCCAGGCGCTCGTCGTCTGCATTTCCTGCTGCGGCAGCTCCACCTCACCCGATCCGACGTTCTCGAGCGTCCCCATCTTGATCTTCTTGAAGCCGACGACCTTCTCCGCCACCAGGACCTCGCCCTGTTCGGCGACGTAGGCGGAATGCTCGCGCTCGGCGAGCCGGCGCAGGATCCAGACGCCCTTGGCGCTGATGGCGTCGGTGAAATAATCGACGGTCACCCGTTTGACGTACGCGACCTTTTCCTCGTCCTCGCGGAAGTGAAGCTCCTGAACTTCGTAGGGCACGCTCTCGACCAGGTAGATCGCCTTCGGGTAGATCGTGGCGAAGGCGCTGCTCCAGTCAACCTCGGCGATGATCTGGCGCCGCTTGGTCTGCTTCTCGTCGCGTGCGGTGGTGTCGATCACCAGGAAGTTGTCGGTGGTCACCGTCCGGAGCGAGATGTGGTCGGCCGGATAGGTTTCCGAGGCCCAGTGCCACCGCCCGCCCGCCTGGTGGAGGAGTCCTTCGTCCTCGAGGGCGGCCAGCTCGCGGCGCACGTCGACCTCGCCGAACGTCTCGACGCTCTGGCCGGCGGCGCTCGGCGCGAACGGCAGCTCGAACGCCGCGCACTTCAGGTGGTTGACGAGGATGAACGGGTTGTCGGGGTTGACGCGTGCGTGCTCGGGCGAGGCCCCGAACAGGTACTCCGGATGCGTGACCATGAACTGATCGAGGGGGGCGCTGCTCGCGACGAAGACGGCCGCCGAGGTGCCCGAACGTCGGCCGGCTCGGCCACTCTGCTGCCAGAGCGAGGCGATCGTCCCCGGGTAGCCGGCCAACACGGCGACGTCGAGATGTCCGATATCGACGCCGAGTTCGAGGGCGTTCGTGGAAACGACGCCTAGCACCTCGCCGGCGCGGAGCCCTTGCTCCACCGCGCGCCGTCGCGACGGCAGATAGCCACCCCGGTAGCCGCGGACGATGCCGGCATCGCCGGTCTTGTCGGCGACACCGGTCTTGATGGCGGTCAGGAGCACCTCGGTCGACAGCCGACTCTGGGCGAACACGATCGTCGGGATCTTTTCGCGCAGGAACCGTGTCGCCAGCCTGGCCGCTTCGCCGAGGTACGGCGCGCGGATCCCCAGCTCGGGATTGACGACCGGGGGGTTGTAGCAGAGGAAGAGCTTGTCGCCGGTGGGGGCGCCGCTCTCGGCGACCTCCTCCACGCTCTCCCCGATGATCCGCCCGCCCAGCTCACCAGGATTCGCAATCGTGGCCGACGCCATGATGAATTGCGGCGCCGACCCGTAATGACGACAGAGACGGCGCAGACGACGCATGACGTTCGCCACGTGACTGCCGAAGACACCACGATACGCGTGGAGCTCGTCGATGACGACGTAGCGGAGATTCTGGAAGAGCACGGCCCACTTCGTGTGATGCGGCAAGATCCCCGAATGCAGCATGTCGGGGTTGGTCAGGACCAGGTTGGCGCGCGCCCGCACGGCCCGCCGCGCGTCCTGCGGCGTATCCCCATCGTAGGTGAACATGCGGAGCTCGGGCAGGGCCTTGGCGATCGTTTCGAGCTCGGCGAGCTGATCCTGGGCGAGCGCCTTGGTCGGAAAGAGATAGAGCACGCGCGCGTCGGGCTGCCCGAGCAGCGCCTGCAGCACGGGCAGGTTGTAGCAGAGCGTCTTTCCCGACGCCGTCGGCGTCACGACGACGACGTGCTGGCCCTTCTCGATCAAGGCCCATGCCTTGGCCTGGTGTGAGTAGAGCTGACTGATCCCGCGGGCACGGAGCGCCTCCGCGAGCCGAGGATCGACCGACGTCGGGAGCGGGACGAAGACCGGCGGGCGCGCGGGAAGCTGTCGGAGTGCGGTGATGCAGGGCCCGGTCGACGGTGATGTCAAGAGATCATCGAGGATCTCGCCGAGCATCGGGCGCCACTCTACCACGCCACCTGTATAGTGTTGCAAGCATGCGCCGCTCGGACTGGGTCCCTCCGATCGTCTGGATGGCCGCGATCCTGGCGCTGTCCACCGACGCGGGCAGTGCCGAGCACACCGGCGGCTTCGTTCTTCCCGCTCTGCGCTTCATCTGGCCGACCGCGACCCTGCCGCTGCTCGAATCCATCCACGCCGTCGTCCGAAAGCTCGCCCACGTGACCGAATACGCCGTGCTCGGCAGCCTCTGGTATCGCGCGTTCGCCGTCGGGCGCCGCCCGCCCAGGATTGCAGTCGCGCTCGCCTTCGCCTTGAGCGTGGCGTGGGCGGGCGTGGACGAGGCCTTTCAGATGCTGGTTCCGTCGCGAACCCCGAGCATCCTCGACGTGGGGATCGATGCCGCCGGCGCCCTGATCGCCTGTATCGGCGCGGTGGACCGGCCTCGGCTCGTGGATGTCATGACCTCCGCGCTCTTGTGGGCGGCGACGGTCGTCGGTAGTGTCGCGCTTGTCCTCAACGCCGTGATCGGTGATGGCTCCGGAGGGCTCTGGGTGACGACGTCGGCGGCAGCGCTGGCGGTCGTCGCGCGACGGCGGGGGACGACCGGCTAGATCTTCAGTCGTGGGTCGAGCGTGTCTCGAAGGCCGTCGCCGAACAGATTGATCCCGAGCACGGCCACCAGGATGGCGAGCCCGGGAAAGGTGGCCAGCCACCACGCGGTCGACAGGTACACGCGCCCGTCGGCGAGCATCCCTCCCCACGTCGGGGTCGGCGGCTGGACGCCGAGTCCCAGGAACGACAATGCCGACTCGATGACGATGACGCGGGCCATGTCGAGCGTGGCGACCACCAGCCACGGCGTAAACGCGTTCGGGAGGATGTGGCGCACGAGAACACGCCAGTCCCGGACGCCGAGCGCCTGGGCGGCCTGGATGAACTCGCGTTCCCGGATCGACAGGACGGCGCCGCGGACGACGCGGGCGTAGATGACCCAGCTCGAGACACCGATGACGGCAATGATCGTCACCAGGCTCGGCCCGAGCACTCCGATCACCGCGATGGCGAGCAGGATGAACGGGAAGGCGAGCTGGATGTCGGCCAGGCGCATCAGGACGTCGTCCACACGGCCGCCGAAGTAGCCGGAGAGGAGTCCCGCGACCATCCCGAGGACACCGGAGATCAGCACGGCGGCGACGCCGACCAGGAGGGCGGGTCGGGCTCCGAAGATCACGCGAGCGAGGATGTCGCGGCCGAGATGGTCGGTACCGAGCGGGTGAATATATCCCGCCCCGTCCTGCCATCCCGGCGGCTTCAAGCGATTCTCCAGATCCTGCCCGAGAGGGTCGAAGGGTGAGACCAGCGGCGCGGCGAGCGCAACCGCGAGGACGACGGCGACGACGACGGCGCCGAACAGTGCCGTTCGTCGGCGCGCGAGCCGGCGCGAGACGGCCAACCATTCACGGCGCCCCTGGGCGGCGGGGTGCGCCATCGGCAACGCGACCCGAGCGGCGCCGGAGTCGCTCTCAGGCACGACCGTTGGCCGCCAGCGATGCAGCGTTCGAGGCGTCATCGCAGCCGTATGCGGGGGTCGAGATACGTGTACAGGACGTCCACGACGAGATTGACGAGGACGAACGTCGAGGCCAGAAGGAAGACCGCCGCCTGCACGACCGGATAGTCGCGGTTGTAGATGGCCTGCACGCTGAGGCGTCCCACCCCCGGCCACGCAAAGATCGTCTCCGTGATGACCGAGCCGCCCAGCAACGTGCCCAGCTCGATTCCGACGATGGTCACGATGGGAATCGCGGCGTTCTTGAGGGCGTGCTTCCACACGACGGGAGGATCGCCCACGCCCTTGGCGCGAGCGGTCCGGATGAAATCCTGGCTCAGGACATCGAGCATGCCGGACCGGGTGAGCCGAGCGATGCGCGCGGTCGTGAACAGGCCGAGCGTGATGGCAGGCAGGATGAGGTGCTCGATCCTGCCACGGCCCGACGATGGCAGCCAGCCCCAGTGCACCGAGAAGACGAGGATCAACATGATTCCGAGCCAGAAGGTCGGGAGGGATTGGCCCAGGAGCGCGACCACCGTCGAGACGTAGTCCACCGTCGTGTTGCGTCGGACCGCCGAGACGATCCCCGCGGGAATCGCGAGGGCGAGAGCGATCACGAGCGCCGCCCCTGACAGCTCGAACGTGGCCGGCATCCGCTCGACGACCAGACCGAACGCGGGCTCGCCGTGACGGATGGACTGGCCGAAGTCGCCCTGGAGAGCGCCGCGAAGGAAGCGGCCGTACTGCACGAAGAACGGATCGTTGAAACCCATCGCCTGCCGGAATCGCTGGAGATCTTCTGCGCTGGCGTCCGGAGGCAGAAGCACCGCCGCCGGATCGCCGGTGAGATGCAAGATGAAGAAGACGACGAACGAGACGCCGAGCAGGACGATCAGTGACTGGGCCAGCCGACGGACCAGGTATGTGGTCACGCCCGTCGGAGACGGGCGACTGCCTCGATGTGGGGCGTCTGCGGGAACATGTCCACCGGCTGCACCCACTCGAGCCGGTATCCCTGGCGCAACAGATCACCGACGTCGCGGGCGAGCGTGGCCGGATTGCACGAGACGTACACGATGCGCACGGGCGCCAACGCCACCAACGCCTGTAATGCCTTCGGATGAAAGCCGGCGCGCGGCGGATCGGCGACGACGACCGCCGCGGTGACACCGTCGCGGACGAAGGTGGGCAGGACGTGGCGGACCTCGCCAGCCAGAAACGTACAGTTGTCGATCCCGTTCGCGCGCGCGTTGCGAGTGGCGTCGTCCACGGCCGCGGCCGCGACCTCGATGCCGTACACGTGGCGGCAGCGCCGGGCCAAGAGCAGACTGATCGCGCCCGTACCCGAGTAGAGGTCGAGGACCGTCTCCTCGCCCGTCAGCTCACACGCCTGCTCCACCAGCCCGAACAGGCGCTCGGCTTGCAGCGTGTTGGTCTGGAAGAACGAATTGGCCGAGACCTGGAACGTCACGTCGTCGAGACGCTCGGTGATGTGATCGCGCCCGACGAGGACGTGTTCTTCGGTCCCGACGGCGACGGCGGCCTTTTTCGCGTTGACGTTGAGCACCACGCTCGCCGTCGACGGCACTCGGGCGACGAGGGCTTCGGCGACGGGCTGAAGGCGCTCCACGTCGGGAGCGGCAACGACGATGTTGACCATTCGGTCGCCCGTCCGTCGGCCCTCCCGCAGGGTGACGAAACGCAACAGGCCCTGGCCGGAATCCTGATCATAGACGGCGAGCGCACGATCGCGCGCCTGTCCTCGGACCTCGGCCAGCAGCGTGTTCATCGCCTCCGACTGGAGCAGGCAGCGTTCGGTGTCGAGGACGACGTCGTAGCGGTCGGCCTCGTGCAGGCCGATCACGGTCGCGCCCGCCGCTTCCGCCACCGTGAACTCCATCTTGTTGCGGTAGCCGTACGTCTCGGGGGCCGCGAGTATGGACCGCACCTCGATCGGGGGCAGACCTCCCAGCCGCTCGAGGGCGTCGGCGACCTGCTTGCTCTTGAAGCTCAGCTGGGCGGCATAGTCGACGTGCTGCAGTCGGCAGCCGCCACATCGCCCAAAATACTGGCAGGGCGCCTCCACCCGGTGCGGAGACGGGGTCAGGATGGCCTCGATGCTGGCCCGGCCGAAGCGCGCGCGCGCCTGATCGAGCCTCACCTGGAGACGATCGCCGGGTATGCCGCCACGCACGAAGATCACGTAACCGTCAATCCGACCGACACCTTCGCCGCCGAACGCGAGGTCGTCGATGGTCACGGAGAGACTCTGGCCGCGCTGCGGTCGGCCCATGGCAGCGCCATGATAAGGGCCGGGGTTGGGGGAGTCAATTTGACCGGCCGCCTGGCGGCTAAGCGTGTGGCGAGAGAGGGACGGCTCAAGTATGATGGGGGCGCGATGGGAATGGGACGCCGGAATCCTGTGCGGGTCGGCACCCTGCTGACCTCGGCCGTCCCGGCCTTGGCCGAGCGGATGCTCGAACAGACCATTCGTCGGCAATGGGCGGACATCGTGGGTCCCGACGCGGCCCGGCGCTCCCGCCCGGCCACGCTGCGCCAGGGCACTCTCGAGATCACCGTCGACAATTCTCCATGGCTGCAGGAGCTGACGCTGCGCGCGGGGACCATCGCGGCCGCGCTGGCGGCCCGTCACGGCGCAGCAGTGACAGCGGTCCGGGTGACCATGGGCGCCGCCTTCGCCCCCGCGAGCGCCGAACTCTCCCGCGAGGGCAGAGCCACGCCACGATCCCTCACCGACGCCGAGCGAGGGCTCGTGGAGGCAACCACGCGTCCCATCGCCGATCCCGTCGTCGCCTCGTCGCTGAGACGCCTCTTGACCAAGGACTTGCTGGCGCGGGGAGGATCTCGAGTCCCCGCCGCTTCGGAGCAGCCATGACCCGCATCCTCACCATCGTCTCGGCAGCCCTCCTCCTCGCGGGCTGCGCGTCCACGCTACCGCCCGACCGCGGGGGCGATCAGAGCGCCGAGACCACGCAGCCGCTTCGCTTCCGTGATCCGCGGGCCGCCGCCTACTACTACTACTCGGTCGCGCAGATGAACGCGCGGGCAGGCCGCCTCCAGGAGGCGATCGTGGCGCTGCGGGGCGCCCTCGAGCGAGATCCGGACACCTCCGAGCTCTGGGGCCAGCTCGCCCAGTGGCTGGCGCGCACCAACGATCCCGTTCGCGCCATCGAGGCGGCCCAGAAGGCCGCCGCCCTCGAGCCGCTGAGCCCCGTCCCGCATATCACGCTCGCGGATATCTTCCGGCGGCAGCGCCGCTTCGCCGAGGCCGAGGCCGGGCGCGAGAAGGCCATCCAGCTCGACTTCGGCGCGAGCTGGATGGCCTGCTCCAGCTCGGCCTCGGA
>Ga0137403_10008527_pt1 | contig 11476 bp, 11 predicted proteins | sample CZOMad2_1_16fung_FD_122057 | JGI IMG/M metagenome (GOLD analysis project Ga0137403, IMG submission 122057) | Vadose zone soil fungal communities from Angelo Coast Range Reserve, California, USA - CZOMad2_1_16fungal (Hybrid Assembly) | ecosystem: Environmental > Terrestrial > Soil > Vadose zone...
ATGAAATCCCAAGCCCACTGCCATAAGGCAAGCACTGAGATGCGAAGAGGCTCCGCGCGTATTCGCCGCCGACAACAAGGCGTTGCACCGCGGCTGCACGACCGATTTTCGCGTGGTTCCATCAGTGCTCTGCGCGCGGCCCGGTGAACTTGGTCGTTACGTTAGGTAAAGGAATGAATACATATGGCTGCTAAGCTTGAGCCCATTCTAACAATAGCCGACCTCGAAGCGATGCCGGAAGACGGAAACCGCTACGAAGTCATTGAGGGGGAACTCTTCGTGTCTCGCGCACCGAGCCTAACACATCAAGATGTTGTGGTGAATATCTTATTCGCTTTCACGGTGTATCTCCGCGATAACCCGATAGGAAAGGTCTGGCCGGGGCCAGGAGTGATCTTCAGCAACTTCAGCGGAGTGATACCCGATGTCGTCTACATAAGCAATGAACGGCGAAGCGAGATAGCCGCCGGCTCCAGAGTCTCAGGCGCGCCCGATCTGATTATTGAGATTCTCTCTCCTGGACCTGAAAACGAGCGCCGCGACCGACACGCTAAGCGGCAGCTTTATCGGAAGTACGGCGTGAAAGAGTATTGGATCGTTGACCCGGAACGCTCAGCGATCGCCGTCTATCGCACAAGCAAGCTGAAGCTAGTTGCCAAGCTGGGAATTCGAGACCAGGTGACGACACCATTGCTTCCGGGCTTTCGCTGCTCAGTAAAGGACATCCTGAAGTAAGCGGTGCGTTGGACTGCGGCGACCAAGGTCGTGTGTCGATTCTGAGGCTTGTATGTCGCGCGTCTGGACACGAACGAACCTTACGCGTGTCGTCTATGTCGCCCATTCAAATCCTCAAGCTTGTCGGGTTCGCCACAGGCGCAACGCTTCACCTTTACATCGCCTGGCTGATTTGGAACCGAAGGCTCGGCTCGCGTGAGAAGCTCACCCAGCCGGTTCGGTTGATTACCATCCTCAACATCTGTCTCGGCGTCTGGTTCCTCGGCAATCTGTTCATCACTTTTCACGAGTTGCTGCTCGGGACAGACCGGCTCACCCCGTTGTTGCGAGCGTGGGACACGCTCGCGATGACTGGAGTCGCTCTGCTTCCCGCGGCATTGCTTCACGCGCACGTGGGTTTTTGGGCTTCGCTCGACAACTATCGAACCCTCAAACCTCGCGCGGTGAGGCTCATCGGTGCGGCGCTCTATCTGCCGATGGTCTTCCTGCCATTTGCGATCTACAAGATCAACACGGGCGACTATCGGCCCTACTTTCTGAAGCTGCGCGTGCTGCTGATTCCGTACTCGATCTGGTACCTGCTGGTGATGATCTCGTCGGCGTTGATTGACTGGTCGATCAAGGACCGCCTCAACCCGCGAGCATTTCGCGAGCGGGCGTTCTTCAAGCGGCTTGCAGTGCTGCTGGTGTTGAATGGCGCTTTCGAATTCGTGGTCGTCGCGCTCCTGCGCACAGGCCCCAACGACGTTCCCTGGATACTGTTCATATTGTCGTCGTTGTTTCCGATCTTCTTCGTCGCCTATCACGTCTATCGTTACAAGCTGGTCGACGTGGCCGTCAAAGACAGCCTGGTATATGCGATGTTTGCGCTGGTGTTCATCGCCGTCTACACGTACGGTGTGCGGCGTCTGGATCAATTCCTGGTGGATCGATACCAGATCACAGCGGGCGTCGTCGAGGTCATTCTCATCCTTGGGATGGTTGCGCTTGCCAGCCCGTTGGTGCGAGTGATCGACCGAATGGTTCACCGGCTGTTCACAAGCGAGATCGGGCTCTATCGCGACGTAGTGCGGCAGGTGTCTTCGGGCGCCGAAGGCTTCGGCGAACTGGCTTCGCTTGTGCGTTATACCGAACAGACCATCAGCCGCGGCCTCGATCTGACGACCGTCCGGGTCTTGCCTGTCAATGCGATTAGCGCCGGAAGTCCGGAGCGCCGGGTTGCTGAAAAGATGATCGATTGGAGCGCTGACGCAATCGAAGCTGACGATGATGTTCAGGCAATCGGCGCAACCATCGCTTACGCATTGAGGCGCGAGGCGGAGCTTGTCGGATTGATGCTGATCACGGCCGAGCCTCACGCGCTTACTTCAGAGAAGCGCGCGATACTCGACGTGCTTGCCTCGCAGGTCGCGGTTGAAGTCGAGAGCTGCCGTCTCGTAGAAGAGAAGGTGCGACTCGAACGCGAGCTTGTTAATAGGGAACATCTCGCGACGCTCGGGCAGATGGCCGCGCAGGTCGCGCACGAAGTAAAGAACCCGCTGTCCTCAATCAAGTCCATAGCGCAGGTTATGCGCGAGGAGGAATCGCTGTCGGGCTACGGTCAGGACCTGAGCTTGATCATCAGCGAGATCGACCGGTTGAATCGCACTGTATCGCAGTTGTTGGCCTTCTCGCGGCCCAGCCACGCCGACTCGCGCCCGGTTCAGCTTTCAGATTTGATAACTGCGACCGTCACGCTGGCAGGCAACGAAGCAAAAGAGCGCGGCGTTGATTTGGAAGTTGAATCGATCACCGACCTGACGCTCAAAGGCGCGCAAGGCGGAGCGTTACGCGAAGCATTGAGCAATCTAGTGCTGAACGCAGTGCAAGCGACCGAAGCCGGTGGCGAAGTGAAGATCGATGCGACGGTGCAAACCGTTGCCGCAGACCCGCGGAGCGGCCCGACTGATCCTGGGGCAGCGACGCTGACTCTGACGGTGACGGACAGCGGCCCAGGCATCCCGGCAGACGCGCAGCAGCGAGTCTTCGAGCCATTCTATTCAACGAAGTCACGCGGCACCGGGCTGGGGCTTGCAATCGTCCAACGTCGCATCGTAGAGGTCTGCGGCTCAGTTCATCTAACAAGCCCTGTCGAGGATGGCCACGGAACGCGCTTTCGATTGGTTCCTCACTAGTTGATCACCCTGTTCAAAGATAGAGACGAGACAATGGAGACACTCGCCTTTCATCCTGTCCTCGACGCCTTGTAACCAGTGGCTCTCAAGGTGCGTCCGGCGTTTGCTCCCGTGGTCGTCGCCATCTCTATTGAACGAAGGTCCCGAGAAGCGAAGCACGATTTCCTTACGAGAGGGCAGTGGCGTAGCCCAGCGTAAAAATCGGTCGGGCTCTTCTCTCATCCTAATCGCTACGAGTCCCGAATAGCGTTTCGATCAAGGACAATCGGGCAGGTTGCCGTCGGACACATTGTGCGACCACGTCCTTGGACACGCGCACTGCCTTATGTCGATGCAGGCCTTCATGGGCAGGATGTTAGAACAAGGCGGTAGCGGCTCCCCCGCTACGCCGCGCCAGGATTTGCTACGCAAACCTACGATGCCTTACGTTTTCGCGCGGTTGGTGGTGGCGCTCGAACCTCTCAGGCGCGAAATTTGCCGTGGGCCTAATGCTTCAATCCGGGATCGTGCTACGATTCAGAAGGGCAATCGCAGCTCTCAAACCTGACCTGCCAACCGATCGATCAGCCATTGAGTCGCGGGGCCCGGCGGCGTTTGCACGCGCCAAATGGCCTGTAATGGATACAGCGCATCCCTCGAGCCCGGGATGTCCAACTCGACCAGCCGTCCGGCCTCCAGATCGCCGCGGACTATGAATTCAGGCATCAAGCCCCAGCCTACGGCCGCCAGCAACAACGCATGCTTCACGCCGAGATCGGCAAGCCGCCATGTCTTGTTGCTGAAGACACCGAAATCCTGGCCTCGCGTGAGTGGCGAGCGATCGGTCAGAACCAGCTGGATGTGCTCTCGCAGACCACCTGGCGAATGCCGCCGCGCGCGTGCCAGCGGATGCGAAGGCGACGCCACCGGGATCAACCTGACATGCCCGATCAGCTGCCTCTCCATGTCATCCGGAAGCGGATGCATCGCGCAGTTGATCCCCAACCGCGCGGTACCGTCGGCTACGAGCTGGGTCACCGCGCCTAGCGCCTCTACATGCAATCGCAACTGAATTGTCGGATATGCAACTTGGAATCCTTGCAGAGCGTCGACGAGGCGGGCCGTCGGGAGCATCACGTCAGTAACCAGCGATACCTCGGCTTCCTCGCCCTCGCGCAGGCTCGCAGCCTTGGCGCGCATCTTCTCCACGCCCTGAAGCACTGACCGTGCGTGCGCGAGGAGCGCGCGCCCGGCCTCGGTCAATTCAGGCTTCTTCGTTCCCGAGCGATCAAACACAGCGACGTCGAGCTGCTCCTCGAGATTGTCGATCCCGTAAGCGATCGCGGAGGTGGCGCGGTTCAGCCGCCTGCCAGCCCCTGCGAAGCTGCCGCACTCGACGACCGTACCCAGGATCTGCAGTTGATCGACTGTGGGAGTGCCCACCTTCATTTCTAATATCCTGAATAGTCTGTTCTATATTATCTGTATTTCCTGAAATGTGGAAGGCGGGTATCGCTCCGTTGCTGTTCAAACGAGACCGCGCATGAATACCCTCATACTCGCCCGCGACCGCAAAATCGCGACACTCCATGCCGCCTTCCATACCATCGAAGGAGACGGTTTCGAGGTTCGTCGCGCCATTCCGTCGTCTACCTTTGAAGCCATCGGGCCCTTTATCTTCCTTGATCATTTTGGTCCGATCGAGGTGCGACCGGGCGAAGCCAAGGGCGCCTCGGCGCATCCTCACGCCGGTATCGAAACGCTGAGCCTGCTGCTCGAAGGGCGGACGGTTCACAAGGACAGCCTCGGCAACGTCAGCACGATGGGGCCGGGCGAGGTGCAATGGATGCGCGCCGGACGTGGCGTCATCCACGATGAATCGCCGGACGAGATCCTGCGTCGCGCAGGCGGCCATCTGCACGGTGTCCAGTTGTGGATCAACATGCCGAAAGGCGCCAAGCACACCGAGCCTGCCTATAGGCACGTGACGGCGCAAGAAATTCCGCTATTGCCGCACGAGACCGGGACGGTTCGTCTGGTTGCGGGGCGCGTCGGCGACGTCACCGGCCCCGTCCGAACTTCGGGCGATCCCTTTGTGGTGCAGGCCAGCCTGACGTCAGGCAGCACACTGCTCATGGATGTCTCGAATCCTTGTGAATTGGCGCTTTACGTCATGACAGGCGCTATCGCGATCGCCGGAGAGGCCGTCGAGCCGGGGCAGCTTGCCCGCCTTACATCCGGCGACACGCTCCGGGTCGTGGTGAAGGAGAACAGCGAGTTGCTGCTGGTCGGTGGCGATCCGCTCGACGCTCCGATCATGCGCCACGGTCCTTTCGTCATGAACACCATTGCCGAGCTCGAACGCGCGATCCGTGACTATCACGCGGGACGGATGGGAAAGATCTGACGTGCCCCGTCACGCCCATCTTCATCGTCGGAAACCCCCATCAATCCACCTGTCTCAAAACAGAAGGAATCCTTCCATGTCCACGCCTACGTACCTTCCTGCACTCGGTCGGCTGCTTATCGCGCTCATCTTCGTCATGTCCGGTCTGTCAAAGATTGCTGCACCAGCCAACACAATGGCCTACATCCAGTCCGCCGGTGCGCCATTTGCTCCGGCCGCTTTCGCGATCGCGGTGATCGCGGAGGTGGGAGGCGGGCTCGCTCTGCTGCTTGGTTTTCAAACCCGCCTTGCGGCCACGATGCTGGCAATCTTCACACTCGCGACCGCCGTGTTGTTCCACAACAACATGGCGGATCAGAATCAGATGATTCATTTCCTGAAGAACATCGCGATCACTGGGGGCCTTCTGCAGGTCGTCGCTTTTGGCGCCGGCGCATTCAGCCTGGATAACCGGCGCAAGTCCGTTTCGGTCCCGGCGTGAACCTGCTCATTCGTGTCTTTGGCGAGGAGGATTCTCATGTCTAGTGCATCTGTCCAAAGCAGAGGTTCGGCCGCGGTGACCGGAGCCGGCAGCGGCCTCGGTCGCGATATTGCGCTGGGCCTTGCCGCGATGAACTACCGTGTGTTTGGAACGGCCCTTTCGGCGGAAGAGGTCGCCGACCTCAAGCAGGCTTCTAACGGTACCGTCACTCTAACAGTCTGCGATATGACCGATGAAGCCGCCGTCAAGAGTTGGGCTCGCGAGGTCGAGAGTCGGACTGAAGGGCTCGATCTGCTGATCAACAACGCTGGTATCTTGACGCCAGGGCCGCTGGAGGCGTTGCTGCTTGGCGCCATCCGTCGCGAATTCGAGGTCAATGTCTTCGGAGCTCTCTCGGTTATCAATGCGTTTCTGCCGGCCTTACGGAAGACACGCGGCCGCATCGTCCAGGTCAGCACCTGGACCGCCAGTTTGCCGTTGCCTTTCAACGGACCGTCCGGCGCATCGAAAGCCGCCATGGAGGCGTTTGCCGCCGTCTATCGCGCGGAGCTCAAGCCGTTCGGCATCGATGTTGCGGTCGCTGCGGCCGGCAACATGAAAACTGGCGGGCCGGCCAAGACGGCCGCTGCGCTCAAGCGCATCGCCGACAGCATGACTCCCGAACAGCAGCGATTGTACGGGCCAACTTTCGGCATGTTTGCGGACAAACTGAACAGCATGCAGGAGAGCGGGTTGGATTCAGCTGCGGCAGCGAGGCGCGTCATTGAGATCGCCGAGCAAATTCCCGCTCCGAGCAAGGCTGGCGTGGGCCCAGATGCTGAAGAGATTCTGCGCTTCGTCCGTGAACATTCAGACGCCGAGCAGGACGCACGTCGCCTTCAAATCGTTGGCCTGTAGCAAATTGGTCCGATCGCCGGAGCGATATCGCAGCCACCGTGACGGAAATCTGAAAGAGAGGAGCTAAGCCGTGCTGGTTCTTGTCGATCCCAAAGATGCCCGCGCCATCAGGAACAAGGATAATATCCTCGGAATGTATGATCTGATGATCAACAAAAGGAAGCCGGAGGAAGCGGCAGCAAGGTTCATGGCGCCTGCTTACATCCAGCACAATCCGCTCATTGCGGATGGCGCAGACTCGCTTGGAAAGTTCTTCGGCCAAATCATCAAGGAGCGCACGCGAGCCCGGGTCGATGTCCAAAAGATCGTCGCCGTTGGTGATTACGTCTGGTCGCACGTGAATTTCCTCAATCTGTTCAATGACGATCCGCAAGACACCGGGATCGCCGGCGTCGACATCTTCAGGATGGACGCCGATGGAAAGGCCATCGAGCATTGGGACGTCTTGCAGGTCGTCGGCACTCCAAAGAGCGCCGCCAATTGGTATGGCCCGAATGTACCCGCTGCAAACTCGAACGGGATGTTCTGAAGCGACCGGGGCCGCCATGAGCAACCAACTCGCACGTCTTATGGAATAAACGAATAAACGCAGAGAGGAAGCCGATGCCTGGAAAGTTCATTATTGCGAACGAGATCCAGCTCAAGCTCAATGACTTTGGCACATCTAGGCGGCTCAGCGATCCGCCCAATACGGGCGCCAAGCAGCTCACCGTGAGCGAGGTTAATTTCGATCCAGGCAAGGGACACAATTTCCACAAGCACCCCGATCAAGAAGAGGTGGTGCTCGTCGTTAGCGGAACGGTCGAACAATGGATGGATCGCGAGAAGCGTATCCTCAACCCTGGTGACTCCGCCTTCATTCCGGCCGGCGTTGTGCACGCCTCGTTCAATGCCGGTGACCAGCCCGCGAAGATCATCGCAATCCTTGGACCCTGCATCGGGCCTAACGGGTACGAGGTGGTCGACGTCGCCAACGATGCGCCGTGGAAGACGCTACGGAAGTAACGAGCTGCGATAGGAGAAATTACAATTTACGATCCGCGCTCGAGCTTCTTCAGCTTCGATATGGAGTCCGATTCCAAGAGGGGAGGCATTGCCTGGCTCCGACACTAAGACTTGTAACCTTCAACATTCACCTTTTCGCAGCTTAGAATCTCAGCCAGCTCCGGCTGCTGCTAGGCTCGGTTGGTGTGTGGGTTGAAAAGCGGTAGCGCTCCCCTGACTCGAACCCCCGACGCTGTATGCCGAATCTCTTCGCAGGCGCGCTGACGAACCCGAATCCCGCTCAGTCATCAGTACATACGCACTTGTACTTTGCCGTGGCGTGAACTCGACAGCGACCCGTTCGTGGGTCCGTGGTGACTTTCGATTTTGAGCCCAAATTGCGGGCGGCACGTACCACAAACCTGGGCTTTGCTTTGGTGGCTCTCGAACCGGAGAATAGTCCCCAATGTCGCCTCGAATTTACGGCTCCGATTAGAAGAGAGGGTCGATGGCGGAGGCAGGTGGCCGACTTGGACTGCCCTTCGTCGAGCGAGGCCATGGATCTCAATTAGCTCAAATACTTCATCAGCATCGCCGATTTCGGGAGCATGACGAGGGCTTCAGAATCGCTTAACATCGCCCAGCCGGCATTGACGCAGCAAGTTGCGAAGCTGGAGGCGGATCTGCGGACCCGCGTATTCGACCGCGGCACATCGGGCGTCAAGCTGACGCCTGCCGGGGCGGTTCTCTACCGCTATGCAAAATCGATCATCAAGCAGGTTGATGATGCGCGTCTGGCGGTATCGGACGAAGACAAGTATCCGACCGGAAGAGTCACCATCGTTTCTTCATATTGTATCTCAATAATGCGCGGCAGTAAGTTTCCAAGGCGCGCTGCAGAACGCGCCTTCAAGTAATGCAACCACGGCCTAATCGTGAATTGCAGGAAGGAGGGGAGGTCGGCTCTTGAATCCGGCTTGAGCCTTGGCCCGCGATCTCAGTGCGGCAGGTTCAGCAAACGACAATTCGCCATCGAGAGAATCGTGCTCGCGCTTTTCGCAGAGGAAAGTGCCGGCGACCGATTCATTACTCAGCTGAGGCGTATAACAGGGAGGAAATGCCGTGCAAACAAAATGCGTTCGGGGCTCATCGCGAGTCTTCATCGGAGCTGCGGTAGCGCTGCTTGCGTCGCAACTATTCGTCCACGCGGCCCGCGCCGAAAGTGGCAAGGAGTGGACGACCTACGGAGGTGATGTGGCGAACACGCGCTACAGCACGCTCAATCAGATCAAGACGGGCAATGTCAAGAACCTCAAGGTCGCCTGGGCATTTCCGCTCGGTGTGCTCGAGGGACAAGAGACAACCCCGCTGGTCGTTGACGGAACGATGTACGTCACGTCTCCGAGGGGGCCAAAGTTCGTGTTCGCGCTCGACGCGAAGACCGGCGCCGTCAAATGGCGCTACGCACCGGAAATGCCGGCCGACATTGCGGCGGCTGTATGCTGCGGACTGGTCAACCGGGGCGTCGCCTACGCCAATGGCAAGGTGTTTGTCGGCAGGCTCGACGGCATGCTTGTCGCGCTGGATGCCGCCAGCGGAAAGGAGCTCTGGAAAGCAAAGGTCGCCGACTACAAGGCGGGAGACGACATCACCTCGCCACCGACCATTGTGAAGAATCTGGTCGTCATTGGCTATGCCGGTGGTGAATATGCCACGCGCGGCGCCATTACCGCCTTCGATCAGGAAAGCGGCAAGCAGGTATGGCGTACTCATACGATTCCCGATGCCGGAGAGCCCGGCAACGACTCCTGGCCGTCCGCGGACGTTGCGGCGCGCGGCGGCGCCGCGGCCTGGCTCGTGGGTTCTTACGATCCCCAGCTGAACCTGATCTACTATGGTACCAGCAACCCTGCGCCTTGGGCCGCTCACGCGCGCGGCACTGACAATAGCGAGTACGGCAAGTTCACCAACTTGCATTCGTCCTCGACGCTCGCGCTCGACGCCGATACCGGCAAGATCGTTTGGGCGTACCAGCAGACCCCGTACGATGCATGGGACTATGACGGCGTCAATGAGAAGGTGCTTACCGACCTTGCGATCGGCAGCAACACCGTACAGGTGTTGATGACCGCCGACCGGAACGGCTTCTTCTACGTGCTCGATCGCAGGAATGGAAAGCTGATTTCCGCCGACCCCTTCGTTCACGTCAACTGGGCCAAGGGCATCGATGCCGACGGCCGCCCGGTTGAGAACCCTGAGAAGAGACCGCGAAAGGATATATGGGCGCGCGACGTATGCCCCAGCTTCTATGGCGGCAAGAACTTCCCTCCCGTCTCGTACAGTTCGCAAACGCATTTCGTCTACATCCCGACTTTCAACATCTGCATGGACGAGGTCGGTCGCGACACGGGTGAGCCCAAGAAGGGCATCTTCTTTCTGGGCACGGAGTTCGACGCTGGGAAGTATGGCCCCGGCGGCAACGGCGGAGAATTCGTGGCTTGGGATCCCGTGGCGAAGAAGAAGGTCTGGGGCGTGAAGGAGGAGAAGCCCTTCGTCGGTGGCGCTCTCTCGACCGCGGGCGGTCTCGTCTTCTACGGAAACATGGACGGCGAACTGAAGGCGCTGGATGCGAAGACGGGTGATGTGCTGTGGCGTTTCCAGACCGGCTCTGGCATCAACCAGGGGCCCGTGACGTACGAGGCGGGCGGCAAGCAATATGTCGCGGTCGCCTCGGGACGTTTGGTCGGTCCGCCGACCTTCATGGGCGAGACGGGCAAGAAGCTCGTTTCCTCCACCATGGAAGGCGCAACCCTTTTCGTCTTCGAGTTGCCGGACTAGCGCATTCCGAGACCGATGGGACCGCGCTCCGGTCCCATCGGTCAGTCTTCAAAGCAGCGAAAGCAACATGCCCGTCACTTTGTCCAAGGCGTCCATCTGGGGCTTCGCCGTTTTTGTTCTGTTTGGAGCCTTCGCCGCGGATTCGGAGGAAGCAGCCAAGTCAATCAGCGGATTGTCGGCAGGCAGCCCGCCCGCAGAAAATCCGGCAGCGATCAAGGAAGGCCATTCGCTATTCAACCAGACATGCGCCCACTGCCACGGTCCAGATGCTTCCACAGGCCAACCGGAGCGCAACCTCAGGCATCTTCGCGTTCGCTATGGATCGGATATGCACGACGTGTTCGAGACCACCGTCAAGAACGGACGGCCAGACAAGGGCATGCCGGTTTGGGGTGAAGTGCTCGATACCAAGACGATCGACAGCATCTACAGCTACCTCGAAACGGTTCAGGAAGACACGGAGTGAGCCGATCGAGCACGATCTTGACACGGCGCTATCAGCCGCCAGAACGGCGTTGGCTAATTGGCAAGAGACGAAGGGCTGCAATTGCTGAGTGGAAAGCGAAGAGCGGCGTCGCGCCCGAATTGGTTCAGCTCGGGCGCTGAGCTTGAAAAGAACTTATAGGCGGGAAATGCACCTTGCTGTTTACCTATCTCGGCAAGGCCTTGAAACTGCTCACATCGTCTCCGCCCTCCGAGCGCACCAAAAGCCAGCTGACCAATTGCTCGCAAGTACTTGAAAGATAAGAAAAAATGGAAAATGTTCAGCTGCCGCCGCACCCATTTTGCGTTCACTGCGATACAAATTGGGATAGGCAGCGGGCAAAGGCAGCGCTCTCGCATGCCGATTGTGCGCCTCAAGACGGATGACCTGCCAGGGCCCGCGCGCAGCGTGATATTCTCGTTAGAGCGGGATGACTTTTCTTCGAATCGTCATCCCGCTCTATCTTTTTGTTTGAGCATGATCTTTTCGGAAAACCG
>Ga0137403_10008528_pt1 | contig 11475 bp, 11 predicted proteins | sample CZOMad2_1_16fung_FD_122057 | JGI IMG/M metagenome (GOLD analysis project Ga0137403, IMG submission 122057) | Vadose zone soil fungal communities from Angelo Coast Range Reserve, California, USA - CZOMad2_1_16fungal (Hybrid Assembly) | ecosystem: Environmental > Terrestrial > Soil > Vadose zone...
TGATATTTTTTCATGGGCCGGGATTTCAGATTTTAGAGCATTTCCATCAAAGCTGTAGCGATGAGCTGGATTCGGGAGCCATCGGTCTTTTTGGTTTTTGGCTTCCGCCTTCGCCAAGGCTACGGCGGACAGGTCGTTTCAGCTCAGTTACAGGGTTTTTCAAACCTGCTCCTTCGCCGAAGCCTCGCCAAAATCCAAAAATCCTCGCTGCACACCGCTACATCTTTTCTGTCAATGCTCTAGGAGTTCCGGCACGGTCAAAAGTACATAGCACTTTCGACCAGAGCAGCGCTTTTACATGGCCTGCTTCCACTCGCGCTGTGCTAAATGGGCTCTATTCCAAAAATACTTTGCGGCCCCGGAGAATGTGCTATGGTTTTCAAGTGTCCTTAGGACGCACTCATTCATGAGCGTATTGCCAGCACTTCGAAATTTCGACCCGAGACGCCGCGGGAGCGCTTTCACTTTGACCGAATTACTGGTGGTTATCGCGATCATTGCCATTATCGCGAGCCTGCTTCTGCCGGCGCTGGCGAGGGCCAAGGCGCGAGCCCAGGGAAGTTTTTGCCTGAATAATACCCGTCAACTTACCGTGGCGTGGATGATTTATGCCGATGAACACAACGGGTTGCTGGCTTACAATATGGGCCGAAGCGCGCGCATTCCGATTTCAGTGCCGGCATTCGCCGGCGCGCCAATGGCAGATAACTGGGTGAACAATGTTTTGAATTGGGATGTGAGTCCGGACAATACCAATGCCGCAGCGGTGGTTGAGACGGGTATCGGCCCTTATACCAGCAAATCGGCCGCCCTCTATCGTTGCCCTTCCGATAGTGTGCTCAGTGAAACTCAACGCAATGTCGGCTGGCAAGCGCGCGTGCGGAGTTATTCGATGAATGCCATGGTCGGCGACGCGGGAAGTTTATCCGCGATGGGGGTTAACGTGATTAACACCAATTACGTGCAGTTCTTCAAAGTATTCAGCGTTCCGCATCCGTCCGATATTTTTGTGTTTTTGGATGAACACCCGGACAGCATTGATGATGGATATTTTCTGACTCGTGATGTGGACTCGGCGCCGCAGTGGACTGATTTGCCGGCATCCTATCATGATGGCGGGGCCAGCTTTTCATTTGCCGACGGCCATTCGGAACATCGTCGCTGGCATAATGCGAGCACGATACAACCAGCGCAGGCTTTCGGCATCCATGTGCGCCCGATGCTTGTCACGGATGGAACGCAGGATTTGGAGTGGGTTCTCTCCCGGATGAGCGTTGAACGAAGCCCGGAAGTGTTTTCCAATCCTTCGTCTTCGCATTAAGTAGAAACGTGCAGAGCAGCGCGCGGATCAAAAGCCGTTATAACACCATTTTTTCCGGTAGGAATTTGCCAAGGAATTGTTCGTCCCCCTCGGCTGCTGCCAGCACATAGGTTCGATTGCCGACCGTCCAACTGGCCGTGGCCATGCCATTCGCTTTTTCAAAGGTGGGGTTGCTCGCGACGGGGGCATCTTTGGCGACCGTTCGATCACTGATGAACAACCACAAATCTGACGGATTACCGGGCCTGGACGGTCTGCCGCTTTGGAAGCAAATCATGGAAACATGTTTTCCCTGCCAGGTTGTCGTCGCCACGCAACCCACCACCTTGGCATTCGCTTTCAAGTTGTCGGGCACCACGTAATCGGCAATGGAGTTCTTTTGAGCGAAGAACAGGCGAATTTGATCCAGATCGGTCGAATTCAGTTCCATACCGTATGAACCCGCCGCCATGCTGCCCATATAATCGCGATAAGCGGCGAAGTCATGACGCTCGGGAGGGGCGCCGGGTTGCATCAGTTTAAAGGCCACCATCACCACGGCGGCAACCGCTCCCGCCAGAATAACCGCTTTCTGCCACATCGGCGTCGTATGGACCCGGCGTTCGGCAATGATCTGTTCCTTCAAACCTTCCGGCACGGCGATCTGTTTGAATTTTGAGCGAAGCGCGGCATAAAGCGCGCAATGATTGCCAAACCATTTTTTTAATTCCGGCTCGTGCTCGCACAGTTCCAATGCGTCGGTGAATGCCGGATCGACCGCGTCGGCGGTTCCCGGCCGATACAGTTGTAGAATTTCTTTTGCCTGGTTGTTAGTCATTTTGCCTTTCGCGATGGCCTTCTCGCTCGCCGCGGGTCAGAATGCTCTGCAGTTGAGCGATGCCGCGGGCCATGCGTGATTTTACCGTTCCGATGGGGATGTTGAGAATGTCCGCAATTTCCTTGTAAGAACAATCTTCGAGATAAAAAAGGGCGACGGGCGCCTGATAGACTTCGTCCACCTGGGCCAGAGCCTGAAGCACCTGCGGGGAGTCCAATTGATTCACCGTCGCCGGCGAGAGTGTCGGCAGATCCAGGGGCACTTCCTCCAGTTCAAAATGTGGGAAACGCACCTGACGCCGTCGGCTTTCCAAAAACGCGCGGTGAAGCGTCGTAAACAGCCAGGTTTTCACTTTCGTCTGGTCCCGCAATTGATGCCCTTTGGTTGCCCACACATAAAACGTCTGTTGTGTCAGGTCGCACGCATCGGCCTCGGCGCGCGTCAGGCTGAAAGCAAATTGATACAGCGGCTCGTAAAAACGAGCCACCAAGCTTTCAAAGTTAAGGCCTGGACCCATACATCAATGTCATCTCTTATGGGAGCAACCAGTATGCAAAAGGTTCCCCGTTCGTCTGGCTGCCTGCCATTCTTCGGGAATTCCGGCCACATTTCGAGGCAAAAGTGACGGGAACAAAAGCCACCGAGCGGCTCTCTTATTTGCATGGGTCGCGTGATCAATTTCCAGTTCCGGTTTCACTTCACGCGATGCGGGGGCGCGAGACGCACTTTGTGGCCGCGCGTCAAACCCATCCGTAAACGCATCCGGATTGTGTTTCGGCCGGTGGAGTTCTGGCATCAACCGGTGCGCATGGCGGAAAGCCCGCAGCGCGTTCATATTCGGCACCTCCGATGAATCGCTTCCGAGCAAGGGTCCCGGACAATGGGCTGCTTTCATTTTCGGCGGCCGATGGGGCGAGCGTCCTCGCGAGCCGCTGCGCATGAACCGAAAAAAGTCTCGCGAGGTCGCCCAACCAAAGTGTTTCCGCGACCTCAAGGGAGGCGAAGATTCAACGTGGCGAAAACCGTGTGGGCGCGAAAATCAGCCGCTCCACCGCTGCTCGGTTCGTGATAGTAGTCGAAGTTGTATTGCAGGCGCGTGGTGACATTTTTGCCCAATCGCCGCGCCAACGCCACTTCCACACCGTGCTCCTGGTAGCGAATATCCGCCGGCACGACCGTGGGACCGTTTTTCTGGCCGAAGTTGGCTTCGGAAAATGTCCAGCCGACAGAGAAGTCCGTATTCTGGCTCAACACATACGTGCCGCTGGCGTCGGCGCTGTAAGTACCGCCACGATAGGCCCCCACCACCGGCGTCCTGCTGTTTGCACTGCGAGTCTGCGATGGCTCGTAGGAAAATGACCCAGCGAAATAAACACGCGGATGAGGTGTGAAAATGGCGCCGAACGAATAGATTTGCGAATCCGAGCGCCCGGTCAGCAGGTTGCCGGCTGGTGAGTAAGCCGTGTGCAGGGCTGCGTTAGTGGCGGCATTGGCGTCATCCCGAAAATCGGTCGTCAGGAGTTGGTAGGAGAGAGTCGTTTTCAGCCAGTTGCAAGGGCGCACCACCAGTTTGGCTTCGGTTTCATCCGTGAGCAGTTCCCGCGAGCGGAAAAAATCCGGATAGCCGCCGGGCGGCTGCTGCGGCCCGACGCCGCCATAATGGCTGTCGTTTTCGTATCGCCGATAATGCGCGCTCAACGTCATCCATCGCCACGGCGAGGTGCTGAACCCGGCACGGAAATCGGTCAATTGGCTGGAGAAATCCGTGTGTTCCACAAAATTTCCGGTCGGTTGCAGGTCGCTGTCGATTTGCCCGATGCTCTGCTGTTCCAATCGCCCTTCGGCGAAAAGCACCGTGAACGGAATTTTCGTATAGCGCGCGGCCATGTTTTCCATTGCGGATCGTTGGTCGTAATCGCTGCTCAATACCGAAGCGACGATCGGCAATGTACTCGGCGGGCTGCGGGTGAAAGGAATTTCATTTAAATTGCCCGCGCCAAAACCGTGTTGTCGCGTCCACTCCGTTTGTGCGCCGGCGGAGAACGTCAGGCCGTTAAACGGTCCGAGCAGGCCGTTTACGTTGGCGACGTGAGATTCCCTTTCCAGCGTGATTCGCGGGACCGAACTGATGAACGACGTGTTGGAGAACCTCGTCACATTCGTGAAACTCGAGTCGGCGCTCAGATGGCTATAGAGATAACCCGCCGAACCAAAAAGCCAATCCTGGAACTGCTTTTCCAGCCGCAGAGTGTTGGCCCCCTGGAAATAATGGTCGGCTTCGCGGACGTTCTGAGTCATGAGACCGCGTGCGGCGGTATTAGTGTAATGCGTGTTGAGGCTGTAAAACTCCCCGCGAAACCGGTCTTCAATCGTGACCCCTTTGACTTCGGCATCGAGATCAAATTTAAGGACGTGCGTGCCTTCCCGGATACTCTTGCTGGCCGGCGCGATATTGCGCGCGTCGGCGCCGGTGCCCGCGACGCTCCAGCTCGTGACGGCTTCATCGCCTCGCCGGTAATCATATTCGTAACCCAGTACCATGCGCGGCCAGTCCGGCAGGGTGAGTCCGAAATCAACCCATGCTTTGCCCAGCGTGAGATGCAGGTCCCGGTCCAGGCTCAATGCGTCGGGAGTCGTGGCGCTGTGACGAAAGCCGCCGATATCATCATAGTACTTCCGATACTCCTCCCAGCCGGAATGAACGAAGCCGAAATCGGTCTGTTGGAGGGAAAAGTCGATTTTGTGATCGTCTCTCAGGGCATGGCCCGAAAGCAAAACCGCCGAGTCCGGTCCGGTTTGCTGGAACAACTGGAACTCGCCCAGCCCGCCGTTTACTCCTTCCGGACGCCAGTTCAATTCGCGAAACTTTTTCGCGTCTCCGCTCACTGCCGTCCCGCCGATGACCGGCGAGAGAGAAACCGAATAGTCATTCGTAAGGGGAAGGATATTCCAGGGCGCGCCCTGATCGATCCAGGCCCGCAAGAGCGAAATTTGCGCCTCGGTCAACGGTTCGCCTTTTCCTTTTGGCGGCATTTGCATGTCTTCCACCAGACCCGCCGTGAAATGGATCAACGGGCTTTTCGCGCTGTTGCCCGGCACAACGTCCACACCGTTTTCGCCGCCCTTGAGCGCGACGGCGCGGCTGTCGAGACGGAAGCCGCTTTTGGGTTTTACCGGCCCGTGACAGCGAAGGCACGCGGCGTCGAAAATCGGTTTTATGTCGCGCGAAAAATCGATTTGGTTTGTCGCCGGCGGCGGCAGTTTGGATTCGTCGATTGCAACCGGCGCCGCCGGAAGAGCTAACGGGCAAAGCAAAAGCACGCTGGAAATACCGGCGAGCCACGGCTTGGCACATCGAATCACATTCCCCGGTCGTTCTATTCGAATGGAGCGATGGCGTGTCAATAGAAGTAGAACGGTTGCGTGTTTGAGCCGTGAACAGCCGAATGGCAACCCGCCGTCCAGCAGGTGCCGAAGCGCAGGAAGCCGGTATGGTCAATATTGCCGATGAAGAACTCCGTGCCCGCACCCGGGCCCTGCACTTGAGCATGGCATTTCAGGCAAAGGTTCATATCGCGCTGCACGAGCATTTTTGCGTTAATCGAACCGTGCGGGCTGTGGCACACCGTGCATCCCTCGCGCATGGCGGCGTGCTCGAAAATAAACGGCCGGGTCTGTTCCCGATGGCATTGCGCGCACGTCTCGTTCTCTCGCGCCATCGCCAGCCCGCCCGCGGGTTTCATGATGTCCATCCCGTGCGGATCATGGCACTGGACGCAATTCATTTTGCCTTCGATGACCGGGTGATGTTGCGGAAGATGGAATTCGGCGCGGGTTTCCTGGTGGCAGCGGAAGCAGGCTTCGGGGTCCTTTCCGGGATTGATGATGAATTTTTCCAGGCCTCCGCGTCCGGCCATGGCGATGTGTTTGCTTCCCGGACCGTGGCAGGATTCGCAGCCGGACTGGCCGGGCATCCTGGAACTTTCTGAATACAATCGCGCGTGCGGACTGGAGGGGAATGCCCGGGAAATGTTCGCATGGCAATCCATGCAGGCCTTGTCGCCTGCGTAGGTCGCGCCTTCGATCTGCAAGGGCATCACCACCGCCCGGTCCGTGGAACAGGAATTGAACAATAAAATCAAGGCTCCAGCGCAGCTCGTCAGCGCGAGGGCTCCGGGATATTTCAGGCGACTCAGCAGGGAATCGCGCATGGAAAGTGCATGATGAAAGCAGCCATTTCAACTTGTGTGATTCACGAGGCGTGCGGTTTGTTCCCAAAAAAATGCAACGGCTGAAGTTTCGGGAACAAAACCGCATTTTCAATCCTCCTAGCATAAATGAAAATGAATCCTCTCGTTAGAACGCACTCTTTCCTCCTGAAAATTCTCTCATTGGCGGCGATTGCCTGCCTCGCGCCGGCGGCCCACAGCAGCACTTTTTGGAACGGATCCAGTATTACTTTCACGCAGGGCACGGATGGAACTTCCGATATATTGGTGCCCGGAGCGGTAGCGTTGGATCGGGGGATAAATAACGTGTTATTTAACTCTGTGACCGAGGCCGGAGTGGGCATCAGCTCTCCGGCGGACACAACCTGGGCAGTTGGCACGCCTTCAATGATCGGCAATCTTTCCGCCGGTACAATTCCCAGCGCCGACAGTTTCATCCCGCTCACCACGGTTCGAGCCCAGCACGCAAACTTTGATTTTGCCGCTTACTTGCTGAATGGAAATGGAAGCGGTGGTCCGATTACTTTCGTGGTTCACCTGGTCAATGAGGACACTTATCTGACGCTCACATTCAGTTCCTGGGGACGGTTCTTTAGCGGAGGTTTTTCTTATACGCGTTCCACTCCTTCCGCGGTCACTCCGCCCACTCCCACAATTTCCATCACCAGCCCGGCCAGCGGCGCCGTCTTTGCCGCGCCGGCGAATGTTAAATTGACCGTCAACGCCAGCGTGAGCGGCGGCTCGGTCACCAATGTCTCGTTTTTTAATAACGGCTCCCCGCTCGGTTCCAGCCAGACGCCTCCGTTCAATTTCACCACCGGCGCCCTCGGTGCGGGATCTTATCCGCTGACGGCGGTTGCAACAGCGGCGGGCATTTCCGCCACCTCGACGGTCGTCAATGTCAGTGTGGTCGCACCGGTCGTGACTTCGCTCGCGGGGTCCGCTGCGGCCAACAACCAATTTTCCTTCAATTACACCGCCAATCCTGGCCTTCGCTATGTCGTGGAAAGTTCCTCGAATTTGCTCAATTGGACTCCTGTCGTCACCAATGTCGCCAACGGGAGTTCAGTCCCGTTCAATACCATCCTCCTGCCGGGCGACAGTTTTTATCGCGTCGGGCGATTGCCGAATCCGTAACCGCACGAAATGGGGAAGTCATGAGACTATTGCTCAAACTATCGATCGTAATTGTTTGTGGGTTATTCGCCGCGGGTGTTGGCCTGGGACAAGGGGCTTCGTTCAGTTCGCAATCCATCGCTGACGCGTTCGTTACCACCGGCGCGAATGGCAGTTTGAGTGCGAGTAATTTTGGCAGTGCCGGCGCGCTGGCCGTCAGCGCGAGCGGTTTAGCCCTGGGCGAATTTCAAAGCGTGCTGAAGTTCGATCTTTCCGGGGCGCAGAATTCCTTCAATGCGCAATTCGGCGCGGGCAATTGGGCGGTCCAGTCGGTCACGCTGCAATTGACCGCTGCGCCGCACAGCAACCCGATTTTTAACAACATCGCCGCGGGCCAGTTCGGCGTCTCACTGATGCAGAACAATTCCTGGTTCGAAGGCACCGGCAGCGGTGGCGTGCCGACCTCCGATGGAATTTCCTACAATCTCCTTCTCGGCACTTACGTGAATCCCGCCGTCGATCAGGCGCTCGGAACTTTTAGTTTTGCGGGCAATACCAGCGGTCAAAATGGTTACGGCCTGAGTCTTTCGTCCGGCCTGATTGCGGACATCCTGTCCGGAGGCGATGCGAGCTTGCGTCTGTTTGCGGCAGACAGTTCGGTGAGCTATCTCTTCGATTCACGGGCGGGCGGTGGCACGGCGTTTCATCCAGCCATCACCGTGGACGTGGTGCCGGTGCCGGAGCCAAACAGTGTGGTTTTGTGCGTGGCGGCGCTGGCGAGTCTGTGGTTGTTGCAGTCCATCCGGCGTTGGCTGCGGCGTAATCCATGATAACAATTTTCGTTTGCTGCACAATTCACCCAAGAAGCGAATATTGCAGGCAAGCGGACCCGGAGCGTTCGTGGGATTCGGCGCTCCGGTGTTTTTTTACCGGGCGTGACAATCGCTTCGGCCTCCTTGTAGCATTCCGCAGTTAAATGAATGCAGCCGTAACTTTTCTCATCGCCACCCGCAACGCGCACAAAGTGGGCGAAATTCGCGCAATTCTCGGAAGCCAATATCGCTATCTGACGCTCAACGATTTTCCCGATGCTCCAAAAGTAATCGAAGATGCCGGGACCTTCGCCGGCAACGCCACGAAGAAGGCAGTGGAACTTGCCAAATGGCTGAACGGAACTCGGAACGCGGAACTCGGAACGCGGAATATGTTCGTGCTCGCGGATGACTCCGGGTTGGAAGTGGATACGCTGAATGGAGCGCCCGGTGTTCATTCGGCGCGTTTCGCGGGCTTGGATTCCGGCCAACCGGACAATTCGCCGGATGCGGAAAATAACGCGAAGTTGCTGCGCTTGCTCAAGGATGTGCCGCTGGAAAAACGGACAGCCCGCTTCCGCTGTGTAATCGCTCTGACGCCAGTCGAACGCGCGACACCCACTACGCAACACGAATCATCCTCACCTGTTTGCTTCGCGGACGAATTGGAAATGCAAACCGAAATCTTCGACGGCACGTGCGAAGGCTGGATGGAGCTGGCTCCGCGCGGGCAGGGAGGCTTCGGCTACGATCCGCTTTTTATCCCCAATGGTTATCAACAATCCTTTGCGGAACTCGGTGAAGAAATTAAAAACCAGTTGAGCCACCGCTCGAAAGCGCTGGCGAAGCTGAAAGAGAAGTTCCAAATCCCAAATCCCAAATCCCAAAACCGAAGGTCCACGCCTCGAATGTAATTTCTCATTGGATTCTGGAACTTGGAATTTGGAATTTTCCATTCACTTCGGCACCCGCAACTTTTTGTGAACTAACCCGTTGCTGGCAACCATTCGGAATTTGTGATAGCCGGGCGTTGCTTCGCGCCAGAATTTTCCGCCCGCGCATTCCAGGATCAATCCGCCCGCTGCAATATCCCAAAGGCTGATGCCGCGTTCGATATAAACATCCAATCGGCCAGTGGCAACGTAGGTCAGCGCGAGCGCCGCCGAACCCATCATGCGAATTTTGCGGACGCGACGGGCGAGCCACAGGAAATAGGGCAGGGCACGTTCCATGTGCGCGCGGCTTTTGGCGAACCCGATCGAGACAATGCATTCGCTGAGCTCTCGGTTTTTGCTGACATGAATCACGCGGCCATTCATGCGCGCTGGTCCGCCAAGAATCGCCGTCCATAATTCGTCCTGAAACGGATCATAGACCACGCCGATAATAGTCTGATGACTTTGGACTTTGGACCTTGGACTTTGGACTTGTAGCGCTATCGAAACGCTCGCGTGCGGAATGCCGTGGGCAAAATTAACCGTGCCATCGATGGGATCCACGACCCAGCGATATTCCGCATTCGCGTCGCCCGCTTCGCCTTCCTCACCGAGCAGGGAGATTTTCGGGAACGCCGCGTGCAATTTCCGCTCGATCAATTTCTGGCAGCGCACATCCAATTCGAGCTTGATGTCGTGCGACGTGATTTCATTGGCCTTTTTCTTAGCGGTGAGATTCTTTCTCATAACCGCGCCGGCGGCTTTCGCCGCGCTGACGGCCGCAGCGAGCGCTTTGTTGATCGGAAAATGTTTCATTAAATCTTTCGCGATCAACCTTCGAGCGCCTTCAACGCCTCCAGCACCTGTTCGAGTTTCGCTTTTAAATCAATTGCCCGCTGCTGATGCTCGGCCAGCACTTGCGGCGGAACTTTTTGAACGAAATTCGGGTTCGCGAGCTTCTGTTCGGTCTTCGCGATGTCGCCCTCAATTCTTTCGCGCTCTTTCGTGAGACGCACTTTTTCCGCGGCCACATCCACGTGACCTTCCAGCGGCAGATGCAGCTCGCCCAATTCGGTCCGGGCGGTGGGCGTGCCTTTGGGGGCCTGGTAATCCGCGCTCACTTCCAGCGCTTCCGCATTGAGAAGCAGCTTGATGACTTCGAGGTCATGCGGCGGCGTGAAATTCACCGGCTTGTAAATGAACTTCACGCGTTTGCTCGCGGAAATATTTCCGGCGCGGCGCAAATTACGGCCTTGTGTCACGAGCTCATACTTCGCGTTGACCATATCGAGATAACAATCGTCGAGCCCGTAATGTCCCTTGAAATCCTCATCCAACCGCTTCGGCCAGCGCGCGTACATGATGGTCTTGCCGCCCTGATCATCCGGCATGTCTTCCGCGTAACCCATCCCATGCCACAATTCCTCCGTGATGAACGGCAGGAATGGATGGAACATCCGGATGGTGTGCGACAGCACGAAATCGATCACCGCATGCGTGTTCGCCTTCTGTTTGTCATCGGTGCCAAAGAACACCGCCTTGCTCGCCTCCACATACCAGTCGCAATACTCGTTCCAGAAAAAGCGGTAGAGTGCCGCGGTGGCCTCGCTGAACTTGTATTCGTTCAGCGCGATCGTCACTTCACGGATCGCCGCATCCAGCTTGAGCAGTATCCATTTGTCATCCGGCGTCAGCAACGTGCGTTCGATCTCGCCCTGCACTTCCCCGCCCTGCATCTGGCGGAAACGGCACGCGTTCCAAAGCTTGTTGCAGAAATTGCGGCCCAGTTCCACGTCCTTTTCATCGAACAGCACGTCCTGCCCCAGCGGTGCGCTGCGCATCGTGCCGAAGCGCAAGGCATCCGCGCCGTACTGCGAAATCAGCACCAGCGGGTCCGGCGAATTGCCCAGCGTCTTGGACATCTTGCGCCCCTGCTTGTCGCGGATGATGCCGGTGAAATACACATTATGGAACGGCAGCTCGCCCATGTACTCAAACCCCGCCATGATCATGCGCGCCACCCAGAAGAAAATGATGTCCGGCCCCGTTACCAGGTCCGTCGTCGGATAAAACTTCTTCAACGTCTCCGTCTTCTCCGGCCAGCCCATCGCCGCAAACGGCCACAGCCAGGAGCTGAACCAAGTGTCGAGGACGTCGGAGTCCTGGGTGAAACCATATTGCTGAAGGCCAGCACCGATATTTTCATTCACTTGCGCAACTTGAATAACCACTTTTATTCCGTTTA
>Ga0137403_10008529_pt1 | contig 11474 bp, 10 predicted proteins | sample CZOMad2_1_16fung_FD_122057 | JGI IMG/M metagenome (GOLD analysis project Ga0137403, IMG submission 122057) | Vadose zone soil fungal communities from Angelo Coast Range Reserve, California, USA - CZOMad2_1_16fungal (Hybrid Assembly) | ecosystem: Environmental > Terrestrial > Soil > Vadose zone...
CACATCTGGATTATATTTGCTGTCGGCATGCTGCTCAATTCGCCCCTGTTCTCGCCTACGGCTTCTGCGGGCGACGATGCCGCTCAAATTCTAAAAGCAATGTCCGACTACCTGGCAAGCCAGAAGACGATTTCGCTGACATTCGATTCGGACGTCGAGGTGATCACGCCCGAAGTCGAAAAGATTCAATTCGCCAGTTCCGGCAAGATGCTTTTGTCCCGTCCGGACAAATTGCGCGTCAGCCGTACCGGCGGGTATGCGGATGTTGAAATTGTATTTGACGGAAAGACGATCAGTGCTCTCGGCAAGAACATCAATTCATTTACCCAGATGGATGCGGCCGGTTCGATCGATCAGCTCGTTGGCAAATTGAGAGATATGAACATTCTTTCGGCGCCCGGCGCTGATTTTCTTGGAACCCATGTATTCGAAGACCTGATGAGCGGTGTCATCGACGCAAAGCATATCGGTCTTGGGGTGATCGACGGCGTCGAGTGCGAGCACCTCGCTTTTCGCAACAGGGATATCGATTGGCAGATCTGGATTGATGTCGGTGCCCGTCCCATCCCACGCAAATATGTGATCACCAGCAAGGGTATCGGTGCGGCTCCCCAGTACACGCTTCGTATCAAGGATTGGAAAACGGACGCTCCTGCCGCCGCCGACGCTTTTGCTTTCACACCGCCGCCAGGGGCGAACAAGGTGGCATTAGAAGCGCTGATAAACTTTGATGAAGTTCCCCATGGCATAGTCGCAGGAGCAAACAAATGAAACGAACGATGATCAGAGTTACGCAGGTTGCACTCGTCGCCATGGCGGTCGCCGTGGGTCTCTTTGGAAGCGTGAAGGTCTCACCCACCGAGCCCAGATCGATGTTTACGCGGGTTCATTTGATGACGCAGGCTCATGCAATCATCGGACGCCCGCTCACGCCGATGAGTTATGCCGGCGTTGCGCGACGAAGCGCAGTTGGCGTTGGCGTGGGAGCTGTGGTTGTCGGAGCGCCCGTGGTGGTGGCGCCAGCTTGTGCCCAGGTCGTAGACGTCTATGGACGAATCACTACCGTTTGTCGGTAGGGAGCTCGGTCGAGCGATAGTCCCTGAGCAAATTCAAAGGAAAGAAAAAAATGCGCAAAGTATTGATTTCGGTCGCAATGGGCGTCGCGATGATGACGGCAGGTTCGCCCGCCAAAGCCCAAGTAGATCTGAGCGCCTATGCGGACGCCGATGGATTTCTCGACATCCAGGCTTTGACATGCGCGCAGCTCGCCGGCACCTGGCAGGATCAAGCCGACCTGCTGAGCTCATGGTACAGCGGCTGGTACAACGGCCTCGCGAAGCGGCGGCTTCGGATTTGATTGAATTGGCCAAGGGAGAGCAGCGACATGACCAAACGCACAACAATGCTTTCATTGAGTTTTCTTCTCAGCGCAAGTTATCTCCCCGGAGCGATGGCCCAGACGATCAACGGCACTCCTGGCTCGCCTAGTGCAACGATTACGATCGACGGCAAACAACTTCCGCCACCACCTACCAAGTTTGGTGGGATGATCAAAGAAAGTGCCAAGGACTCCAAACCGTGGTGGCCACCGCGCGTGACGCCGGCCAAAGGCGCGCCCAACGTGCTGCTCATTATGACCGACGACCAGGGTTACGGCGTGAACGGCACGTTCGGAGGTGTCATTCCGACGCCGGCGCTGGACCGTATCGCAAAGGCGGGACTGCGCTACACGCAGTTCCACTCGACAGCGCTATGCTCTCCGACGCGGGCTGCGCTGATCACCGGCCGAAATCACCACTCGGCAGGTTTTGGAGTGATTTCAGAATTGTCGACGGGTTACCCGGGTTATGACTCGATCATTACGCCGGACAAGGCGACTATCGGGACGATCCTCAGCGGTAACGGTTATGCCACATCCTGGTTTGGCAAGAACCACAATACGCCGCCATTCCAGTACAGCGTTGCCGGTCCGTTCGATCAATGGCCGTCGGGAATGGGCTTTCAGTATTTCTACGGCTTCATGGGCGGCGAAACCGACCAGTGGACGCCCTATTTGTTCCGGGATCACACCCAGATTTTTCCATGGGTCGACAAGCCCGAATACAACCTTATTACCGATATGGCAGACGAAGCGATCTCACGCATGAAGCAGCTCAACGCTGCGGCGCCTGATCAGCCGTTCTTCATGTATTACGTTCCTGGCGGGAGTCATTCGCCGCACAATCCCACCAAGGAATGGATCGACAAATTCAAGGGCAAGTTCGACATGGGTTGGAACGCCATGCGCGAGCAAATCTTTGCTAATCAAAAGCGCCTCGGCGTCATTCCCGCAAATACAGACCTGACGCCATGGCCGGATGACCTGGCGAAATGGGAAACGCTCTCGGCCGACGAAAAAAAGCTGTTTGCCCGGCAAGCGGAAGTATTTGCGGGCTACACGGCCTATACGGACTACGAGATCGGCCGGGTCATCCAGGCCGTGGAGGATCTCGGCAAGCTCGACAACACCTTGATCATTTATATCGCCGGTGACAATGGCACCAGTCCTGAAGGCACGCTGGTCGGCACGCCAAATCAGTTCACCTCCTATAACGGTATTTTGAACGTTCCAGTCGCTGAACAGCTCAAATTCTACGACGTATGGGGCTCCGCGGCGACCTATCCTCACATGGCGGTTGCATGGTCGTGGGCGTTCGACGCGCCGTTCAAATGGACAAAGCAGGTAGCGTCCCATTTCGGCGGCACGCGGCAGGGCCTCGCGATCAGCTGGCCGGGCCACATTAACGATCAGGGCGGCATCCGTGCGCAATTCCACCACGTCATCGATATCGTGCCAACGATCCTTGAAGCGACCGGCATCAAGGCGCCGGATACTGTCAACGGGATCAAGCAGAAGCCCATCGAGGGCGTGAGCATGGCGTATACCTTCGACAAGGCAAATACCGCGGCACCCACAAAACACAAGACACAATATTTCGAGTTGATGAGCAACCGCGGGATTTTCAACGACGGCTGGTACGCCAACACGACGCCGCCTGTTGCGCCCTGGGTGCTTAATTCGCCAATGCCTAACGTCAATGAGTACAAGTGGGAGCTTTATAATCTGAATGCAGATTATTCGCAGGCCCACGACCTCGCGGCTAAAATGCCTGACAAGCTCAAGCAAATGCAGGCACTGTTTGCGCAGGAAGCGGCCAAATACAATGTATTGCCATTGGACAACTCGTCGTTCGCAAGAGCGATTTCGCCGCGTCCGAGTGCTACTGCGGGAAAAACCGTCTTTACCTATTCAGGTGAAATGCCGGGAATTCCGACTGAAAACTCACCGAGCATTCTGAACAGATCATTTAAAATTACCGCAGAGGTCGAGGTTCCGGAAAATGGCGACGGCATGATCGTCACCACGGGTGGCCGCTGGGGTGGCTACGGACTGTACCTACTGAAAGGCAAACCCGTCTTCAATTATAACTTACTCACGCTATTGCAGGCTAGATGGGCGGGTGATCAACCGATTGCGCCCGGCAAGCATACGATAGTGTTCGAGTTTGAATATGACGGGCCCGGGCTTGCAAAGGGAGGCACGGGGGTTCTTAAAGTCGACGGCAAAGAGGTTCACACTTTGCAAATCCCAAAGACGGTGCCCTTCTTGCTCCCCGGGGACGAGACATTCGATGTCGGGATAGACACCCGCACGGGAGTGAATGACCTGGACTACCGGGTGCCATTCCGGTTCAACGGCAAGATTTCCAACGTCACGTTCAATCTCGGACCGACGCAGTTGACCGCGACGGAAGAGATGAGAGTCCGAGAGGCAACCGCTCGAGCGCGCGACTAGGGCGATCAGCCGAGGTGGCGCCTGCCCTGGCGCTACCGGAACTGCCACCGGTTGCCGGCAATGGGCGCCCGAACCACTCATGACAAGGAGCGCAACATGAACAGATCCATCGGGATAGCAGTATTCGTTTCAGCTTTGATTGTTGCTGGCGCCGTGGCCGCCCAGGGCGTACTCGTCGATGCGGTGGCCGACAAAGTCATCAAGAAATACGAGACAGCAAGCTGTGATCAGTTGAAAGCTTTAAAGGCAGAGCCGCCACCGGAGAAGGAGAAGATCGCCCTGGATTTGCTGAAGGCCGATCCGAAAGCGCGAGTGGCCTTCGTCGATAAGATTGCCGCACCCGTGCTGAACAAGAATGTTTGAATGCAGCATGATTCCTTGAGTCTCGAAGGTTCATCAGTTGCGGGCATGACAAGGAGGATTAACGTGAGCAAATCAATCGGCGTAGCCGTGGGAATTTCAGCCTTGTTCCTTGCCGGCGCCGCATCCGCGCAGGGCATGCTATTGGATGCCGCGGCTGACAAGGTGATCAAGAAATACGAGACGGCAACCTGCGATGAGTTGAAAGCGCACAAGAAGGATCCTCCAACCGACAAGGAAAAGGAAGCCATCGAGTTTTTGCGCAACGACGAGCAGGCACGGGTCTTCTTCATTAGCAAGATCGCTGCCCCGGTTCTGAACAGGATGTTCGATTGCGGCATGATCCCGTAGCGCGAAGGGTATTCCAGCATGAGCCAGAACCATTTCACCGTCAGCTTTCCCGTGAGATCGCCGTCGGACGCAAAGGCGTTGACGGAGCAGCTTCCCGCTCTGATGCCGGAGCTGTTCCGGGCAAACGATACGATCGGTACCGTTCACTATTCCCGGTTCACCTTGCTGAGCGAGAAGACACTGCTGTTTCTTGGCGACTTCGATGGCGAATTCGCAAAGCTGATGGCCGATCTCGCCAGGGCTGCAGGGCCGGTGTTCGATGTTATTTTCCAGCATGTGGACAATCCACCGCCCACTCCAGTCGCCGCCAATTCCGATGCTTTGGTCAAATGGACGAGGGCGCATCTTCTCGCGGCGGTGAATCTTTACACGGCCTATCCCCAGGTGACCGCCAGGAAGATCAAGGCGCTAGCGTCTGCCGCGGACGTCGGCGGAGCCGGCGAACTGCATCCGTTTCTGGTGATCCTGCCCATCAGGTCATACCTTCATTTCATCGCGGTACAATTAATCTTGCGCGCGCGAGGCAGCGGGACCACGAAAGACCTGGATAAGGTCGGTACGCCGCACTTCGCACAATTCATTCCGCTTGAGGACAACCAGATTGGTTTCTTCACCGTCTATGACGGCTCATTCGACAAATACATCGCGGATTTCACCAAGAACATCGGGGAGGTCTTCGATCTTATCTTCAAGTTCACGAAGAATCCGCCGCCGTCACCATGCCGAAAGTACCTTCAGGAGTTCGTCGACTTTGCGGCAGGAGCAAATCGCGCTCCAATCGGATTCTATCAGGCCTATCCCGGTCTGTCGGTTCAGGACATTCATGCCCTAATCGCCGACAGCAAATCCCCATCCGCCGCGGCAGGATAGGGGTACGTGCGGCAGGAGCGAACTCGTGGTTGAGAAGGCAAGTGAGAGCGGCGGGTTTTTCAGCCGGCTGTTTCGAGGGACGGCATCGGAATCGCCGCGCCGCGCCGGGGCCGCACTGGATCTGGCGGATATCCAGGGTTTCATCCTGCGCGGGTACAGGATGCCGATGGTGCGGCATTTCCTGCTTACCGTGGGCGTCCCCGCCGAAGCGCGCAAGCTGCTCGGACGATTCGTGAACGGCAACGAGTCCGACGCGCCCCAGATCACCACCGCGGAGGACTGGCACGTCGGGTTTGAGCCGGGCCCGGGAGACAATGCGAATGACACCCCGCGCCGCAAGCCTGACTATTGCCTCAACCTCGGCATTACCTGGCCCGGGCTGATCGCACTCGAGATCAGGGATCGTCTCCCGGCCCTCTCATTCAAGTCGTTCGGCGCCTTCGTCGCGGGCGCCGCCGAACGCGCGAAACTGGTGGGCGATACCGGCGAGAGCGACCCGCAACACTGGATCGGCGGCTTTGGAGCCGGCGGCGATCATGTTCTGGTCACACTGCACGCAATGAATCCTGAAGCGATGGTGGCCTATAGCGACCGCCTCAGCGCTCTGTTTGCCGAAGGAGGTGCCTTTCGTGAAATCTGGCGTGCCGACGGAATGGCGTTGATGGAAGTCAGGGAGGGAGAGGCTGTCCCCACCTTCAAGGTTCACTTCGGCTACACCGACGGCATCAGCTTGACCACCGTTCGCGGCGGTCCCGAGCGATATCCAGCGGATCATCAGAAGCCGTGCGAACCTTGGTTGTTTGTGCTGCGGGACGACGCCGAGAATTATTTGATGCCGGAGCCGCGAGAACTCGGATTGAACGGGAGCTTCGCCGTTTTCAAGATGATCAAGACCGACGTGGTCGGGTTCGAGAGCTTTCTTCAGTCGAACAAGGACACGATCGATCCCGAATTGCTCGCCGCCAAGATCTGTGGCCGGTGGCGCAACGGCGTTCCCCTGGCCTTGTCTCCGGACAGCGATAGCCCCAAGGGTGGATTGCCACCCGACCAGTTCAATAATTTCGAGTATGTGAATGCGGACGGCTCGGGCGATCCCAGGGGACTGCGTTGCCCCGTCGGCGCGCACACGCGCCGGATCAATCCGCGTGGGCAGCCGGTCACGGGCCAGGGCCAGCCCGGCGGCAGCAACAACACGCACCGCCTGATCCGCCGCGGCCTGCCATACGGACCGGTCTACGATCCCACGCAGCCATATGACGGAATCGAGCGTGGCCTGCTCGGCTATTTCATCAATTCGAGCATCGAGAACCAGTACGAGTTCGTGCTCGGGCACTGGGTCAATGACAGCGAGTTTGCGGGATCGGTGAGGCTGAATCCGAAGGCAAGGGACCCGATGATCGGAACGCAGGACCCGGCGGAGAGCATCTTTGTTATTCCACAGGCCGACGGCCGGCCTCCGATCAAACTCGCGGGGTTTTCCAGTTTTGTTGCGACACGCGCCGCTGCGTACTGCTTTCTGCCAAGTGTCACCGCGATCAAGTTCATCGCCAACCTGGGAAGCGGCGTGGCGCATCCAGCTTCAGGAAATTGACATGGTTTTGACCCGATGGTTTGGCGTGACCGTAAGCGATGCCGACAGGTGCCCGGCTAACGAAAAATCGGACATCGAAGCGATCGCCGAGAAATCTCTCCTGATGCAGTCCAACGCCGCGGCACGACAGCACCGGTCGCTCTGTCGCGGGACGCATGCGAGCGGCATCTGTGTCCGTGGCCAATTCGAAATACCCGACCTCTCCGTCGGTCGCGCGCCTGAACTGGCAGCGCGACTCGCGAAGGGGATTTTCGCGAAACCTGGCGTGTATCCCGCGGTCGCGCGGTTCGCTAACGCCGACTCAAACATCAATTCCGACTTCAAGCCGGATGTCAGGTCATTGTCGTTCTCGGTCGATCTCATTCAAGGCGGCACGGCTGACACGGGCGCTTCGCGTCAGGACTTCTCGATGCAAAACGCGACGACGCTGCCGATCAATGACTCTCCCGCTTTTCTGGCAACCATCAAGGTGCTGACCGCGTCGAACCCGGTCGCCGGTTTGTGGTCGCTACCCTTCAAAGACAAGTTGAGAGTGGTGCGAACCCTCGCCCTGGCGCAACTGCAGGCCCAGCAGAAAATAAGGCCTTACCAGCAGCTGCGCTATTGGAGCACCGTTCCGTTTCGTCACGGACCGAATGATGTTGTGAAGTTTTCGGCCATACCATCTCCGGACAATCCGGCGCGTCCCCTGCAGAAGAGCAATCCGAAGGGCCTGCAGGACGAACTTGCTCGACATGTCAGGGAAGACGGTCAGTTGAGCCGGTTCGACTTTGCCGTTCAGTTTCTCGACGTCGGCAAAATGACATATTGGGGCAAGACGAGGGACCCCAGTTTCTGGACTGAGAACGCAAGCATCGAATGGAAAGAAGCCGAGGCGCCGTTCCACAAGATTGCGAGGCTGACCTTGCTTAGCAACTCGCAGTTGTCAGCGGAAGCAAGCGAGGCGATATATTTTGACGTGACTGGTAACTCTGCACCCGAAAGCAGGCCGGTCGGCAGCATCAATCGCGCCCGCTGTCCTGCAGAATTCGCCAGCAGGAAAGCCCGAGCGCAGGCCCATGGGCTACGGCTCTAACTCGATCAACTTCGTTATATCACGTAGCTAATCGGTAGTTTCTCAATCGAACCAATGGGATACGAAATGAGCGAACAGAATGTGAGGGCTTTGCAAATCTCGACTGCGGTAATTGAAATAAGCACTGGCTTCGCGTTGCTTATTTTTCCCTCAGTTACGGCGGAACTTCTGCTCGGGCAGAAGCTGGAATCTCTCGTCGATTTGAGCATGGCACGCTTCAGCGGAGCTGGTTTATTGACGCTTGGGATCGTTTGCTGGATGGTGCCCGGCCAGCTGCATAGCCCCATCTCGCGCGGATTGGTTGTTGCAATGTTGTTTTACTATATTGCAGTGGCCGGTGCGCTCGCGTTCGCCAGTCTCCATCTTGGATTGCACGGCTCGGCGCTATGGCCGATCATAGTCCTCCATGCGGCCATGAGCGCCTGGTGCGCCATAACGATGAAGCCGAGGCCGCCAGCTTCCACCGTTTAACAACACGCTTGCAGCGTGTTGAACGAACATTCGCTCCAGCCGGACTATCTTCGCCCTGGATGCAAAACGGATATTCGGAGATGGCAGTCCGTGCAGGGGCTGCCAGTCCAAATCCAAAGCGCGCAAACGACGTTAAAAGCTAACGCGTGAAACATTTCGTTCGCCCTTCAGTCCGTTTCGCTTCCATCAGCAATTAGTAAGCGAAACGTCACGTGTAATCGTGCGCTCCGCTTGCCGACGAGGGCCGTTGCCTCGAACTCGGCACCTTCATTGTTATATGTTCCGGTAAATCCCATGGTGACGATCTTACGTGCAAACAGTTTCGTAATCAGCTCAGGCACGTGCTCTCGCGTCGTCACTTGACCTTTCCATTTGCCGCCGGAGCAAGTGTATTTTCCGGTGTGGTAATAGATCGAGCCGCCACCCCGCATGGTGCCGTCCTGCAGCACAGATACGCCCGATGCGCCGCCTTCCTCCCCATCCAGCAATCTGGACGTGACAGCGTAAAGCCCGTTTTTGATCATCCCGGCTACCGCGCCCGACTGATCTTTTCCCCGTCGGAAGGGGCCTGGTACTCCAGGCCACAGGTAGATTGTTCAGCACGATCGAAAGAAGCGCAAGGTAAATTCCGGCTCGCTGCGTCACACTCTGGGTGGGTGGCACGCGTCAAAGCGTGCCGCGTGGCGCCGATCGTCACTCGCGGTAAGGCCGAGTGATGTGCGCATATTCTTCACCTGCCGTGAGATTAGCCGGCAAAATTATAGTGTTCCTCCGTGACTTGCGTGCAACGGTGATTCAGAAATGCGTTGGCGAGGTGCGGATGTGGGCGCGCAGGGCAGGTCACAGGTTATTGCCTTTCGACAAGCCCGAGCTTCTTGATCCGCGACTCCAGGGTTGTCGGCTTGACGCCGAGCTGCTCGGCGGCCGCATTCGCCCCCCGGATGCGCCAGCCGCAACGCTGAAGCACACGCAAGATATGGTCGCGTTCAGCTTCCTCGAGCGTTCCTGACGTGCTCGCGGCTTGCGGCCGCAGCGCCGGATTGCCGAGCTTGATCTGCAGCGTCGACCCGCGGGTAAGGATCATCGCGCGCTCGATCACGTTACGAAGCTCGCGGACATTGCCGGGCCATGGATAGGCCAGCAGGGCGGCCATCGAATCCTCGGCGATGGCATCGATCGCCTTGCCCATCGAGTTGCTGAATTCCTTGACGAAGGTCCATGACAGAAGGGGAATGTCCTCACGACGCTCGCGCAAGGGCGGTACTTCGACCGGGAATACATCAAGCCGGTAGAACAGATCTTCGCGAAATCTGCCTTCCTTGACAGCCTGTGCGAGCGGACGGTTGGTCGCAGCAATCACCCGCGCATCGACCTTGATCGTTCGCGAACCGCCCAATCTTTCAAATTCACCTTCCTGAAGCACGCGCAACAGCTTCGGCTGTAATTCAAGCGGCAGTTCGCCGATTTCGTCAAGGAAGATCGTCGAGCAGTCGGCGATCTCAAAGCGGCCGGCCTGCCGCGCCAGTGCGCCGGTGAAGGCCCCTTTCTCGCGACCGAACAGTTCGGATTCAATCAAGGCGGCAGGAAGTGCGGCGCAATTCACCTTGATCATCGGACGATCTTTTCGAGCGCTCGCATCATGGATGGCCTGCGCCAGCACCTCCTTGCCAGTTCCGGTCTCACCTAGCAGCAGGACTGTAGAATCGGTTCGCGCGACCTGTGCGATTTCATCCAGCACACTCAGAAAGCGCGGTGACTTGCCTACGATTCCCTGCGGCGGTCTGATTTGTGCGGCGTCCTTCAGATAGGCATTCTCTCGCTCAAGCCGGTCCTTCAGAATCTTTATCTCCGCCATCGCCTTGAGAAGCTTTTCGTGCTCGCGCTTTCGCGCGACGGCATGGGCGAATACCTCACCCACGAGCGTCAGCCTTGCGATCAAATCGTCCGGCCAGGGGCGGGTATCGCGAAAAGCCGCGAAAGCAACGGCGCCGATGATGCGCCCGCTGACGCGAAACGGGATGCTCAAATGAGAATGCATGCCCGTTCGTCTGAAATATTCCGCCTCGCCAACCGCTTCGGGTGGAAGATCATTGACAGGGTTTTGTACCGCGAGCAATTCGCCGGCGCGAAGTCTGGCAACGAACCAGTCAAGTTGGGCAGGAAGGGGACCTAACGGGGTCGCATCGACCCCCTCGACAGCGGTTGAGGACAGAACGACAAGCGAGCCGTCGTCCCGGAATTCAGCAAAAGTGCAGCGATCGAACCCAAGGAATTTCAGAAGTATCGCCTGTACAACCCGAATTTCGACTTCGACGAGTTCGGCGGGAATGTTGGCAAATCGCGCCGACAGGTCGGAGAGCATTCGTTCGAATGCCAGCAGTTCTTCAATCGACGCATCACTTCTTGACGCGTTCTCTGCCTTCGCCGATCTGCTGAAGGGTATTACGTCTGGCATGGCGTCGCTTCTCCTAGCGCGGTCCCGGAAAATCCGGTCTGACCTGACGGCATTGATTAGCGAGCGGCCTTGAACCTTCCGGAGGCTGCCAACCGGAATTGAGTGGAAAGTGTATAATGTCGGGTATCCGACGCAAGGGGCTAATTCGTGCGCAATCGCTTAAAGGCTTCTGGATTCCATCGGCCACGGGTCATCAAATAAATGAAATGGTACGAAAACCATCAGATGTAGGGCTAATCAGCTGAAGGCTCTCACATTTCTGTGACTAAAGCGCAACCAAGCTTTGCCGTATTAATGCCTGCGCTCGATTTTCAAATCTTCCGCAACTCGGCTACGTCTTTCCATGGCTTCCTCGGCTTGTTGAGAAGCCGATCTATCTCGTTCGTCTTGGCGGTCGGGGTCAGCATGGGTTCGCACGACCGAGATCGCGAGAGCTGCGATCATTGATATTGCCTTAGTCATTTCT
>Ga0137403_10008530_pt1 | contig 11474 bp, 7 predicted proteins | sample CZOMad2_1_16fung_FD_122057 | JGI IMG/M metagenome (GOLD analysis project Ga0137403, IMG submission 122057) | Vadose zone soil fungal communities from Angelo Coast Range Reserve, California, USA - CZOMad2_1_16fungal (Hybrid Assembly) | ecosystem: Environmental > Terrestrial > Soil > Vadose zone...
GCGCCTTCCAGCCGCCGCCGTACCGCGTCCATAACGCGACAACGCAACGCATCGCTGGCGCCGTAAAATCCCAGCCAGTAAGGAAGATGAATTTCGCCGGGTAATGCTTCGATTGCAAGCGAAGCTTCGCGCATCTTGAAAAATCCCTGCCGAAAAACGATGCGCAGCGCCTTGTCCCGCAGAATCTCGAGCGCCCGTCCTTCCGTAAGAGAACTCGGTAATTCATTCCGCGTTTGCACTTCCACCAATTCCGTGCCCGTAGGCGCTGTTCGAAATTCAAATAGATCGAGCGACCCGTCCACCGCGTCCATCGCAAGAATCCGTTGCACTTTTTCTTTGTTCAGCGCGTACCGCACGCGATACAGCCGGAATGGCACGTAAGCGTCCGCGATTCTTTGTAAGGGACCGGTGCGCACCCTCCAAAGCCATGACGACGGCCCAGTCGCGCGGAACATTCGTAGCGCTTCGTCCTGCGTCACGTTCGGTTTGAGGCTGTGAATCACGTCTCGTTTTCTTTCCGGCCCGTTCGCGTTCCACTCGTCTATCGGAAGCGAATCCAGAGACCAACCACCGTGGCGATTAGCGCCAGCGAAAACACCACGTTCATCGCGTGTTCCAGCTTCGTCTCTTTGGCAAGATGCGGCGCGCTCACGTCCGTCGTGTCCAACTTTTCCCCAACCGTCGCGAACGTCAAGCCCGCAATTTTCTTTCTGTCTGGCGATGGATACATCATGCTCACTCCAATGAGTACGACCGAGCACACGGCGAACATGAATATCGCGTAGTGCAGAAAATTCATGTCAACCAGCCAACGAATCGCGCCTGACTTGTATTGAGCCTTTTTGTCCAGCACTTCAAACACAAACCGCGACGCGCCCAACACGAACCCAACCAGCAACGACGAAATCGCGCCCTGCCCGTTCAATCGCGGCCACAAAATTCCAAAAACAAAGCATGCAGCAATCGGCGGGCTGATGTACGCCTGCACGCTCTGCAAATAGATGTAGAGCTGCGCGCTAAGCAAATGAATGAACGGCACCCACAACAATCCAAGCAGGACCATGCCGCCCGTTGCAATCCGCCCAAAATTCACCAGTTGCCGTTCCGACGCCTCCGGCCGGATCTTTTTGTAAAAATCCAGCGTCACCAGCGTCGAAGCCGAATTGAACACCGAACTCATCGCGCCCATCACCGCCGCCAGCAACGCCGCCATCACGAGTCCCACCAATCCCGTCGGCAGCAAATTCAGCACCAGCGTCGGATACGCATAATCCGGCTTCTCTCTAACCTGGTCCGGAAACAGCGCATACGCGATAATTCCCGGCAGCACCAACATGAACACCGGCAAAATCTTCAGAAATCCGGCAAAAATTGTGCCGGCTTTCGCGTGCCCCTCGTCCCGCGCCGAAAGCACGCGCTGTACGATCACTTGGTCCGTGCACCAATACCAAATTCCCAAAATCGGAGCCCCAAAAAATATTCCTGTCCATGGAAACGCCGAATCCGTCGCTGGCTTGATCATGTGGAAATAACTCGGCGGCACCATCGCCTGCAGATGCGCAAATCCGCCCACGCGGTGCAATCCAATCAGAGTCAGCGCCACCGCGCCCGTAATTAGAATCAGCGTCTGCACCGTATCGGTGTAAATCACCGCGGCCAGTCCGCCGGCGATCGTGTAAATTCCCGTCGCAATCACCAAAACGATCGCGGTCTTCCACAGCGACCATCCTGCGACGCGCTCGAGCACCACGCTCGCCGCGTACAACTGCACCGAAATCTTCGTGAAGATGTACGCGATGATCGAAATTCCGGCCAGATATACCGCACACTGCCTGTTAAACCGCCGCTCCAGAAACTGCGGCATTGTGAAAACGTTGCTGCGCAGATAAAACGGCACGAACACCCAGCCTAGAATCAGCAAAATCAAACACGCCAGCCACTCAAAGTGTCCGACCGCCAGCCCCGACGACGCGCCCGTCCCCGAAAGCCCAATAAAATGTTCCGTGGAAATGTTCGAAACAAACAGCGACGCGCCAATGAAAAACCACCCAATGTCGCGCCCCGCCAGAAAATATTCTTCGCTCGTCCGCTCGCGCCGCGAAAAGTAAAATCCGATCCCAAACACAATCAAAAAGTAGACGCCGATGATCGCCAGATCCAGATTCGCAAGTGCCTTATGCGTCGTGGCAATCTCTGCCGCAAAAAACATTCGTCGCTCCCATGGGCACCGAGCCCACCGTGGCGTGCTGCCTTAACTGTTTTTTTCCTGCGATTTTGCGGCCGGATCGGCCCAGCGGAGTCTACAACACCACCTCTTCCCGCTCAATGCCGGATTCGTTCCTTCATCGCCGAAATTCCGCAAACTTTTCCTCGCACCGTTGCCCTTCTTGCGCGATACTGTCGGGCGGTGCATAGGAGCGAAACGATGAGCGACACAAAGATCACCCCGAAAAACGACTCGCAAGGCGAAAAAAACGGCGTCACGCGCCGCGATTTCATCAAGAACGCCGCAGTCGGCGGCGCAGGTTTCATGATCGTCCCGCGTCACGTTCTCGGCCGCGGTATGACGCCGCCGAGCGACCTGCTCAATATCGCCGGTGTCGGCATCGGCGGTATGGGTCGCTCGAACTTAATCGCACTAGCCAGCCAGAACATCACTGCCCTCTGCGACGTCGACTGGGATTACGCCGGCAAGGCCTTTGAACGCCTCAGCACAGACATCGAGCATCTTCAAACGCGCGTCAATCAAGCTCCCGCCGGCGGTCAAGCGCAATCGCAAACGCGCAGCGGCCTCAACTCCTCCACGCCCGAACAGCAGCTTGCCAACATGAAGCGCCTCTACACCGAACATTGGCAAAAGGCCAAGCGCTACAAAGACTATCGGGAGATGCTCGAAAAGCAGAAGGACATTGACGCCGTCGTCGTCGCCACCTCCGACCACATGCACACGCCGATCGCGCTGGCCGCAATGGAGCTCGGAAAGCACGTCTACGTGCAAAAGCCCCTCACCTGGTCGGTCGCGGAAGCGCGCGCTCTCGCCAAGAAGGCCAAGGAAACCAAGGTCGCCACGCAAATGGGCAATCAAGGCCATTCTTCTGACGAAGCTCGTCTCTCCGTCGAATACGTTCAGTCCGGCACCATCGGCGAAGTCCGTGAAATTCACGTCTGGACAAATCGTCCACTCGGCTTCTGGCCGCAGGGCATTCCTCGCCCGGAAGCGCTCAGCGTGCCCGCCGACAGTTTGAAGTGGAACGGCGATGGCGTAGATAAGCGCCTCGCTGCTTCTTTCGCCGGAAGCTATCCCGTTCCCGATACGCTGTCGTGGAATCTCTTCCTCGGTGTCGGCCCCGAAGTTACCTACCATCCGATCTACCATCCGTTTAATTGGCGCGGATGGGTGGACTGGGGTTGCGGCCCGATTGGCGACATGGGCGCGCATCTTCTCGACGTCTCTCTCTGGGCGCTCAAACTCGGCTTGCCCACCAGCATCGAAACCGTTTGCACTCCGTTCAACAAAGTCTCTTTCCCGAACGCCACGCAAACCTTCTTCAAATTCCCGGCGCGCGGCAAAATGCCGGCCGTCAGTTTGACCTGGTACGACGGCGGTCTCTTGCCTCCGAAACCGGAAGAACTCGCCGAGAACGAGGAAGTCAACAAAGACGGCGGCGTCATGATCGTCGGCAGCAAAGGCAAATTGCTGCATGACACGTACGGTCTCAATCCACGTCTTCTGCCGAAGTCGCTCGCGGAGTCCACGCCCAAGCCCAAGCAAACGCTGCCGCGCATCAATAGTCAAAATCACGAATTGAATTGGGCGGACGCCGCAAAAGGTAAGGCCGAAGCGTCCTCTCCGTTCAGCTACGCGGCGGAACTCACGGAAATCATGCTTCTCGGCGTTGTCGCGTTGCGTGCTGGAAAGAAAATTCTCTACGACCCGGCCAACATGCGCGTCACCAACGTGCCCGAAGCGAATCAATATCTCCAGCGCGACTACCGCAAAGGCTGGTAGCTCAGCGCGATGAACGTCTGAGCATAGAAATATAGACTGAATACTGAATTTTGAGCTGGCCTCTGCCTGCCCTCACACGGCTTGCCTTAGTACCACTACGTCAATTCCCGCAGGATATCCTTCCGCATTTGAATTGGTTCTCTCGCCTCCTCTTTAACCCTAGCCCCTTTTGGGCATTAAGCCTGATGCAATTCTCAGGCATCCACCGGATTGAGGGCTGACCCCGCACTCCGCTACAAGTAGTCTGAGAAAGTGCGGGTGTGTTTTACATGGCGCACTGAAAAGAAATCTGTACGGAGGCAAGAAATGAAGAAGTGGAAAAGCAAACTCATGCTTGTTATGGGATTTGCCCTAATCGTGGCTACGCCGCCCGCGCGCTCACAGAACAATTCCGAACTGCAGGGCAATTACGCATTCAGTTTTACCGGAATGACTACCGGGGACGGCTCCGCATCAACTCCTTTCGGGGCCGTGGGAAGATTCACCGCGGATGGCGCCGGAAATCTGCTGAACGGCGAACTTGATAGCAATGGTCTTGGCATCAGCTTGGGTGGCGTGGAAAAGGCCGTGGCTCTCGCGTTCACCGGAACCTACTCGATCGGCGCGGACAACAGGGGCGTGATGAACCTGAACATTCCGGGCGGCGGAACGCTCGCATTCGCGATGCTGAGTAACGGCAACGCGAAGTTCGTCGAAGTGGATGCCTCGGGAAACCACGGGACCGTCGGCTCGGGAACCATGGAGAAGGTGGATGCCTCCGCCTTTAGCACCGCCAAAATCACAGGTGACTATGCGTTTGGTCTTTCCGGTCAAGATCAGTCGAACAATCACACTGCAATCGTGGGGCGCTTTAATGCAAACGGAATGGGCCTACTAATGAACGGAGCCGCGGACGAGAACATGTCCGGGCGATTCAGCACTATGAATTTGTTCGCCGGAACTTACATGGTAACCGACACGGCGACTGGCCGCGGCGTACTCAACCTTGCTCCCGTGATTGGCGGATCCCTTCAGAATCTCAACTTTGTCTTTTACGTGGTCAAGAGTGGCAAGATTTTCATGATGGAGTCGGATGTCGTCTCGCCGGCGACTCCCTTGCTCCTCGGGTCCATGTTGCAACAGCAGACACCGCTCGGAGGTTTCACCAATGCCTCGCTCAACGGCGGGATGGTGATGTACTTTACCGGAGTCAGGGCGTGCACTGGTGGGGGTCTTATCGCGGCAAACGGAATCGGCGGACTAACGCTGACACTTGACCTGGGCTGTGTTTCGGGCGGTGGCGCTACGAATGACCCAGGGACCTACGTTGTCGCACCCAGTGGGCGAGTAGACATCAGGGACTCTCTCAATAGTGGCTACGCGGCTGCCTACCTGGTGGGCAGCAACCAGGCCTTTCTAATCACACCGGATAGTTCCGGCGGCACTTCGGCTCCGTCTGGGTTCGGAGAGCCACAAGCCTCAGGGCCGCTTACCAATAGTTCGGTCCAGGGCAGGTATGTGGGTTCGACGATGAGTCCGAATTCCCTTAACCAAACTATCTTCTCTGGTGTGTTCACCGCGGATGGCGCCAGCACTCTTGCTGGCACGGAGGACATTAGCGCCGCGAGCGGACCTCGCTTGGCCGTAGCGACTACCGCCACATACTCTTCAATATCTTCGTTTCCCGCAACAGCGCCCACAAACGGAAGAGGAAGCATTTCAGGGAGCTTCGGGGCCATAGGGAACTTCCCGGCACCTCCGGGAAACAACTTTCCTGGCATCATCTACGTCATTTCCCCTTCGAAGTTCATCGTACTCTCCTCGGGCAATATATCGGGCTCGGGCTCCGTTGTTGACCCGGTTCTGTTGATCTTCGAGCAATAGAAAGCGGCCGCCATCCCGGCGTCGGCCGCCGTCCGGGACATCCGCCAGCCTGCCTGCTGTCCGCCTGCGGCAGCCAGGCAAGCTGGGCGGGAATTAACCCACGAATTATTTTATGCAAGATTTTCCTTGTTTTTTTCTTTCCTTCCTTGTAATATGACGTTGTAGGAATTACGGAGGGGAGAAAGTTGGCTCCTTCGTGTGTCTCGCCAGGAAAGTCCCTCAAGCAGTTCCTTTTCAGTCTGTTGCACACTCTTTGCAACCAATCTCATCCTGGCAAATGCGTAGTCCTTTGTTTTCAACCGCTTACGTATTTTTACCCCCATCTCAGAGGGGCTTCTTTCGCTTTCTTTCACAAGAGCGAAAATCATCTCCCTTAGATTCAGTAACTTGCGCACTCTTTGCACAAAACACCCGGGTGTACCCCTGTTCTTCCCAATTTGGAACTCCGGCTGCCGTCCCTCGCGTTCCTGGTCGCTGGCCACCGGCCGCAGGTTTGCCTTACCTGCTGTTTCGAGTTACAACAAACCTTGCCTTTTCCGATCCAAATCCAGCTTGCCATCCTCGCAGCCATTTCTGAGGCACCCAGCACATGGTGACGTTTCGCAATGTTATTAAGGACTATTCCGCCGACGGCCAAACCGTCCGCGCCCTCAATGGGGTTTCACTCGACGTGGCTCCCGGTGAATTTGTCGCCTTCGTCGGCCGTAGCGGTTGCGGCAAATCCACTCTGCTCAATCTCGCCGGCGCCATGGACTTCCCCACTTCCGGCGAAGTTCTTCTCGATGGCATCAGCACTAATTCGCACGACGATGGCTCACTGACGAAACTGCGCCGCGAAAAAGTCGGTTTCGTTTTCCAATCCTTCCAGCTGATCAACACGCTCAGCGTCGTCGAAAACGTCGAACTTCCCTTGCTCCTTGCGGGAAATCCGGACGCGCGCAGGCTCGCATTCGATAGGCTCTCCTCCGTCGAACTCGCCGGCCTCGAGCACCGCATGCCTCATCAACTTTCCGGCGGACAAATGCAGCGCGTCGCCATCGCCCGCGCTCTCGTAAACCATCCAAAAATTCTTCTCGCCGATGAGCCCACTGGAAATTTGGACACCACAACCGGCGCCGTGATTCTCGGTTTGCTGAAGCGCCTGGCTTCCGAACGAAAAGTCGCAACGCTCATGGCCACTCACAGCATGGAAGCCGCCGCCATCGCCGATGTCGTCGTCGAACTTCGTGACGGAAGCGTCGCTGGGATTAAACGCAAATGAATGGCCGCGCAAAACTCTTTTGGCGTTTGCTAGTCCGCCCTCTCGGCCGCGAACCGGTGCGCATGGGTTTGACCGTTCTCGCCGTCGCGCTTGGTGTCGCCGTCGTCCTTGCGATTGACCTGGCGGGAACAGCGGCTACCGGCTCGTTTCGTTCTTCGCTCGAAACGCTTACTGGCAACTACAACCTTGAAATCACCGCCACCGGTGGCGTCCCCGAAGAAATTGTCGGCCGCATCGCGACGCTTCCAATAAATCTCGACCTTTCACCACGCATGGAGGACTTCGCGGTCGTCGCGTCCACAAAAAAATCCGTCGTTCTGCTTGGCCTCGACCTCATCGGCGAATCGAACATCTTGGCATCGAAAAATGCAGACGCCTTACCACAACCCGCGGCGGCGAACGATGGTATGCCACAACATTTCTCCAGTGACGATAGCCTCTGGGCTGGAAGCAGTCTCGGCTGGGAAAACGGGCAGCGGATCTCGCTTATCATCGGCGACCGCGAGCATACTTTCACTGTTCGCGGCATCTACAATGATCAGAATCAGCCCGCCATTGTTATGGACATCGCCGCCGCACAACGCGCCGTCGGTCGAACTACAAGAGTCGATCGCATCCTTCTAAATCTTCCCGAGCGCGAAAACATTGAGGCCCGCATAAAGCAGATTTCCGCACTGGTTCCACCTGGCATCGAGATTCGCGCTGCCGGAACCTCCACCGAAGAAAATCGAAAAATGCTAAACGCGTTTCGATGGAACTTGAAGCTGCTCAGCTACATCGCGCTCATTGTCGGCGCATTTCTGATCTACAACACCATTTCCGTTTCGGTCGTGCGTCGCCGCGCGGAAATTGGCATTGCACGCGCTCTTGGCGCCAGCCGCACGGACGTCCTGCTCGCTTTCACCGGCGAAGCCGCAGTGATTGGAGTTGTCGGCGCGGCAATCGGCATTCCGCTCGGCCGAATCATGGCCAGCGGTGCGGTCCGCTTGATGGGCGCGACCGTCGACGCACTTTATGTCAGCAGTCGCCCAGGCCCTATCGAACTCACCGCCGCTTCCATTTTCACGGCTCTTGCTGTTGGAGTCGGTGTTGCCGTCGTTGCCGCCTACGCACCTGCACGCGAAGCTGCGCAAATAACTCCGATCGAAGCGATGGCCCGCGGCCGCCGCGAATTTCTCGCCCGCGTCCATTCTTCGCGCGATCTGATCGTAGCTATCGTTTTGGCCGTTGCAGCTTGTGCCGCCGCCCAGGCGCCGGCAGTTGGCGGTAAACCGCTCTTCGGCTATCTCGCCGCGCTCTTTGCCGTTTCTGCCGGTACGCTGGCCATTCCCGCCGCAAGCGGCGCCGTCTTGAAAATCTCCGCGACGACCTTGAAACGCACCGGCGTCGCCGCCTTGCTCGCTTCCCGCAGCCTTCTCGGCTCGCTTCGCCGCACTTCTGTACTCGTCGGAGCGCTCGCGACCGCCATCGCCATGATGACCGCCGTCGGCATCATGGTCGGAAGCTTTCGCACCACCGTCATTCAATGGATGGAAGGCGAAGTTCCCGCCGACTTCTATCTTCGCCCGGCCGGGAGTCCGTCCGTTGACAGGCATCCCACTATTTCCGTTGAACTCGCGGAAAAACTTTCAATGCTGCCAGGAGTGGATGCCGTCGATCGCTTGCGTGCTTATCAGGTCAGCTACGATGGCGTTCCCACTACCGTTGCGGCCGCAGATCTTCGTGAGTCGCGGAGACGCGGACACAGCGATTTCTTCTCCGGCCGCCCGTCCGAAGAAGTTCTAAAGGAATTGCGAACCGGCGACGCGGTTGTCGTCAGCGAGCCGTTCACCTACAAACACAATCTCAAGCAGAATGATTCCATCACGCTTCGGCTCGGCACTTCGCTCGCAACCTTTCGCATTGCGGACGTCTACTACGACTACGGCAGCGAACGCGGCTTCATTCTCATGGACAGAACTGCCATGAAGAAATATCTGCCCGACGATGCGCCATCGAATCTGGCTGTGTACGTCAAAGACGGCGCTGACCGTGCGGAGGTACGAAGAGAAATCGAGCAGGCGGCAACGGACTATCGCGTTCTGATTTTCTCCAGCGCGGATTTGCGCAGACAAGCGATCATAATCTTCGACAAAACCTTCGCGATCACTTATGCGCTCGAAGCCGTCGCCGTGCTCGTCGCCGTCATGGGCGTGGCGGGAGCCCTTCTCGCGCTCGTCATCGATCGCAAACGCGAACTCGGCCTCCTACGGTTTCTCGGCGCGAGCGCGGCGCAAATCCGCCGCATGATTTTGGCCGAAGCCGCCTTACTGGGCCTGCTCGCCAATGCCGCCGGCCTTATACTCGGCTTTGCCCTGTCGCTGATTCTGGTTTTTGTCATCAATAAGCAATCTTTCGGTTGGACGATTCGCTTCCACTGGCCCGTGGCCATTTTGGCCGGAGCCATTTCCCTGATTTTTGCGGCGACCGTCCTCGCCGGCTTCTATCCCGCGCGCATCGCCGTGCAGCTGAACCCCATCGAGGTCGTTCATGAAGAGTAGAACCCTCTGCGCGGCACTCCTTCTGGCGATCTTCCCTGCGCTCGACGCACCGTATCGCGTTGCGCTACCCGGCTACCGCTACGAATTCCCGCGTGATTTTTTCGCTCACCCGGAATTTCAAACTGAGTGGTGGTACACAACCGGCAATGTGAAGTCCGCCGACGGCCGGGCGTTCGGTTTTGAGCTGACTTTTTTTCGGCAAGCCGTCAGCCGTGACGAACTAAAGCACGGCACCTGGGATGTCCGCGACATCTATCTGGCCCACTTGGCTTTGAGCGACCTCGACGGCGGCCGCTTCTATCACTCCGAACGCGTCAATCGGAGCGGTCCCGGCATCGCGGGTGTCGATCCGTCCAACGGTAAGGTGTGGAACGGAAACTGGTTCGCCGCTTGGAAAAATGACGGCACACAACATCTGACCGCACAGAGTGACGACTTTCAATTCGACTTCACTCTCAAACCTGAAAAAGCTCCGGTCATCCACGGCGAAAATGGAGTGAGCCAGAAAGCTGAAGGCGCGGGCCGGGCGAGCTACTATTTTTCACAAACGCGCCTCGCCACGACCGGAACCATCGTTCTTCAGGGAAAGCAATTTGCGGTCTCCGGACTCTCCTGGATGGATCACGAATTTTTCACTCACCAACTCGGCGCGGATCAAGCGGGTTGGGACTGGTTCAGCATCCAACTCGAAGACAAGACGGAGTTGATGCTCTTCATTCTTCGCCACAAAGACGGCTCCGTCGATCCCTTTTCCGCGGGAACGTACGTCGACGTTGCCGGAAAATCCGTGCACTTGCGCGCCACGGACTTTTCCTTACAGTCGCAAGGCTCCACTTGGAAAAGTCCCGCAACTGGCGCGACCTATCCCATTCAGTGGAGCGTCTCCGTGCCCAAACTCGGACTCGCACTCGGCGCAAAAACAAAACTTGCGCAACAAGAGATTACCGGCAACACGAAAGTCACTCCCAGTTATTGGGAGGGCGCGATGGAATTTTCCGGTACGCGCGGCAAAACGACGATTAACGGGGTCGGCTACCTCGAAATGACAGGCTACGACCATGCGCTCGGAAAGGAATAAATAGAAAACGGCGAATGGAAAATCTATTGCAGTTCTAGTACGAGTAAATTTGCCCGGCACTTTTTACATCCGACCGTGCAATCAAGGAAACCCATCGAAATCGTCGCCGCATCACATTTGTGTAGCACCACGATACATCGTGCACAAATAAAACGAGATACGTGGTTTTTCGGAGAACGGCACCGGGATTGCACCTGAAATGACTTGGCAATTGCAGGCACGGCCCAATAATTCCCTCAAAACTAGACAAGTTTTTTTCCCGAGGAGGCGAAATGTTGAGGTGGGCCTTGGCGTTTTTTATCGTCGCCCTGATCGCCGCAATCTTCGGATTCGCCGGAACCGCGGCTGCGGCGGCGGGAGTTGCAAAGATTCTCTTCTTTATTTTCGCGATTCTTTTTCTCGCGTCGCTTCTTGGCCATTTGAATCGACGGGTATGACTTTTGCAAACGGCGAGGCAGTTGTTTTTTTCGGGTCATCGTTCGCAAGCGGCTTTTTAAATGTAAGGAAGGAGAACCTGCAATGAAAAGCTGGAAAGCAGTTCTGATGGGGGCACTTTTGATTGCGCCGTCCGCGTTCGCGCGCGGCGACGCAAATGCAAAAGACGAAACCAAGCGGCTGGAAAACGCCGGAACCGTGATGGACGAAGTCCTGAACGTTCCGGACGACATTCCGCAAGACTTGCTTAACAAAGCGCGCTGCGTCGTTGTGATGCCGTCCGTCGTG
>Ga0137403_10008531_pt1 | contig 11473 bp, 13 predicted proteins | sample CZOMad2_1_16fung_FD_122057 | JGI IMG/M metagenome (GOLD analysis project Ga0137403, IMG submission 122057) | Vadose zone soil fungal communities from Angelo Coast Range Reserve, California, USA - CZOMad2_1_16fungal (Hybrid Assembly) | ecosystem: Environmental > Terrestrial > Soil > Vadose zone...
ACGCGGCCCCAATATACGAAATTGTGATCGAGGATCCATATCTTGGTGGGAGTATTTGTTTTTTCGAAGAGCGGACCCAGATGGTCGGTGATGAATTCCGTTTCACATTCCTGCGACCATGTGCAGGCGGGCATTTGCCCGTGCTGGTCGGTGTCGATTTCGTTTTGCGTGGTGATGGCTTGCACGGGGACGCCTGCAGCCGCATAGGCCTGCAGAAACTTCAAAAAATATTGCGCGTAAGAAGCGAGGTATTGCCGGCTCATGGAGCCGCCGAGCATGGACTTGTTCCATTTCATCCATCCCGGCGGGCTCCAGGGCGAGGAAAAATAGAATACGTCGGGATTGATCTCGCGCACTTGCTTACGGATCGGCAGAATGTATTCGCGATCGTGATCGATGGAGAAGCGCTTGAGGTCGGGATCGGGATCGCCATCGTCGTAGCTGTAGAGCTTGGCCGCGGAATCGGCGGAGCCAACGCAGGTGCGATTGACGCTCAGACCCAGTTCCGACGGATGGAAGAGTTCGTGCAAGAGTTGGTCGCGGGCGGGCTTCTGCAGCTGATTGATCACGTAACAGGCGGCATCCGAAAAACAGCCGCCGAAGCCCAGTATGTCCTGGAATTTATTCGATGGAATGAGACGAACAGTATCGGGTGGCGGCGGCTCCACACCCGGCGGAGAGAGTCGCCAATGAATTTGGCTTGGATCTCGCATCCGCCACGATTTTGCCGACATGACGCCACTGGTCGGCGCTCAAGACTGGACAGGCCCTATCGTAGACTCGCCCCGAGAAGGCATTTCTCTCCGGCGATTGATCGTCCGCCAGCACCAGGAAGGGCGCTTTGAGATCCGCTAACAACTGCCCCACTTTGCGGATTCTCTCGAGAGCCACCTTGCCGGAGGCAGGGTCCGCCATTTGCACCGGCACGAACGAACCTAGCAGGCTCAGGTTGCGCTTAGCCAGATGCGGCCGCAGCAAGATGGGCTCGGTCGGAAAGAATCCGTAGGGCCCAAGTTCAGTCCCGGCGTAGCCAGCCTCAACCATTTCATCCAGCATCTTCTCGTAGGACTGATCCCAGGACGGCCCCGGGTAGTCCAGGACGCCCCAGCTGTCAGGGACTGACGCAAACAAGAACCGCTCCGTTCGTGCACTCATCCAGGATTTCCTTGAACGCTGAATTTGTAGTTCTTGAGCGCATATAATCCGTAGCTGGAGTCGCGATTTGTCTCGAGCTCCGGGCCTGCCTCACTTCATCTATAAACGTTTAGTTTCAATGCGAATCTATGGCCTCTCAGAATCTTGGCCTTCGGACCCCTTATGCGGATAATCTGCGCAGCACCTATGGTACAAATATCGCTGATGGTTTCACCCGACCCCTATCAGGATGTCGATCAATACCTTTGTCCAATACCCTCGTTCCTTCAATTGTGGCTTAATGGCAACTGTCATACCGTCTGAATGTAACTTAGCAACCGACAGTTTGCCCGAAGGGAGTTGTTTATGACTCAACTCGTGCACACGACAGAATCCACCATCGTCCCAATCGAAAGAAAAATCTACACTGCGAAAGCCCTGACCACGGATGCCCTAGGAGGACCCTCCATGACAAAGCTTGCCCGTTCAACCACGATCCGTTACGTATTTTTTGGGTTGCTGGTAATTGCTCCGAACTCCTGGACCCAGCAGCGCGCGCCAATTCTTGAGCAAATCGCCAAAACCTATGGCCTTGATTCGTACGGCCAAGTTGAAGCTATCCGCTACACCTGGAACGCGCAGTTCCCCGGAGTGAATGTCTCCCGCACCTGGGTTTGGGAGCCAAACGCAAATAGGGTTTCCTTCGAGGGAAAAAATAAAGAGGGTAAGCCGGTCAAGGTTTCCTATAACCGCTCCGAGCTCAACGGTCAACCCGACGCCGTGAAAAATGACATTGATCCAGGTTTCATCAACGATAACTATTGGCTCATGTTCCCTTTCCATGCCGCATGGGATAAGAGCGCCACAGTGACCGACCAAGGCATGAAGAAATTGCCGATTGGCGCTGGCTCGGCCAAGCTGGTCTCCGTGAAGTATCCCAACGAAGGCGGCTACACGCCCGGCGACACCTGGGATCTCTACGTCGGCAAGGACAACCGCGTTGTGCAATTTATTTATCATCGCGGCGGGCCCAAGAAGCCGAGCCTCGTCAAAGCAACGTGGACCGGTTACAAAATGGCAGGTCCTGTGCTCATCTCAACGGAGCACCGCGGCACCGCCGATGGCGCGCCCCTACACCTTTTCATTACCGATGTGTCCGTGAAGCTGACCGGCTCGGATGCTTGGGTGAAAGCGCAATAACGTAGGCATCTACTGGACGAGGTTCACTAAGACCGAGGTTCACCATGACAACAACAGCAACACCCCTGCGAAGTAGCGGAATTGCAATGGCCCAACAGCCGCATGCGGCAACCGGTCTGACGATCGTGCGAGTGACGATCGGCGCGATGTTTGTGTCGGTCTTTTTCGAGAATCTGGGGAAAGGGCTTTACACGGCGGCCGGATACTCGGGTCTGGTCGGTGGTTACGTCAAGGCGAGCCACGCTCCGGCTGCCTGGAAGGCGGTGTTGGTCCTGGCCGCAAATCACGCCGCAATGGCTGCTCCCCTGCAAGGCGTGATCGAGATCTCTCTCGGCATCCTGCTGGTCCTCGGTCTACTGACCCGCCCGGCCGCAGTTGTGGCTTTTCTGTTTCTCGGCAGCCTTTGGATCACAGAATTGGGCACATCCTGGATCTGGGAACTCCTGGTTCCGGTGATGGCATGCCTTGGGCTCGCGATCGGAAGCGCCGGCAGGAGATGGGGGGTCGACGCGTGGCTGGCAGAGCGCTGGCCGTCTTCTCCGTTGTTCTGACTTGGGGTTTCTGATTGGGGAGTGGTGATTGGGCCAAGTCGGCGTGCAAGTGTCGGTCATAATCCCCACCCACAATGAAGCGGGTGCGATTGAACGTGTTTTAGGGGACCTCCCGTCCGACATTGCGACGGAGGTCATTGTTGTCGACAGCAATTCAACTGACGGGACACCCGAGATCGCCGCAAGAATGGGAGCCCGCGTCATACAGGAACCCCGCCGCGGCTATGGGCAGGCGTGCCTCACAGGTCTGGCCGCGGCGAATTCGCCGGACGTGGTTGTGTTCCTGGATGGCGACTACAGCGATCGGCCCGCGGAACTGCCGATCGTCTTAGCGCCAATCCTTGAAGGGCGCGCGGACATCACGCTCGGTTCCCGCCTGCACAAGGGACGATCTGCTGGGGCGTTGCCTTGGCATCAGACCTTTGGCAATCGCCTGGCAGCCAGCCTGATCCGTCTTCTTTATGGCCTCGAAATCACTGATCTTGGCCCCTTTCGCGCCGCCCGCGCCGACGTACTACGCGCACTCGCCCTCGAAGAAACCACCTATGGTTGGGCCGTGGAGATGATCCTCAAAGGCGCCCTCGCCGGGTACCGCGTGGTGGAAGTCCCGGTGAGCTACCACCCGCGCATCGGACAATCGAAGATCAGCGGCACGCTGAAGGGTACCCTCGGTGCCGCCTGGTTCATTCTCAGCTTGATAGTGCGTTATTATTTCCGCCACCGAAGAACTGGCACACCCAGGCCAGCTTAGATCGGCGCCAACATTTCATGAAACCCTCCCCCGATACGGTTGTGCGTTCGTTGGGCAGTTTGTCCGGCAGTTCCTCAAGCAATGACCGTGTGCTAGTCATCATGGCAAAAGCGCCGAGGCCCGGCGCGGTCAAAACCCGCCTGGCTCCCAGGTTTTCTCCTGCCGGCGTCACGGCTCTCTATTGCTGTCTTCTGGAGGACACTTTCGCGCTGGGACGTTCCTTGAACGATGTCGAAGTTGCCATCATGTGCCCGCAAGCGGACGTAAACGAACTGGCTCAGTTGACGGGCAACGAGGTCAGCGTAGTTGCGCAGAAAGGCGAGGGTCTTGCAGCAGGCCTCACTTCCGTTTTTGCGCACTTCACGGAGGGTCATCGACGACGCACCATTGCTTTCAACAGCGACAGCCCCCACCTGCCGCGTTCTGTCCTCGAAAGCGCCTTCGAAACTCTGGCCGCTCAGGACGTAGTCGTTGGACCGACCCATGACGGAGGCTACTATCTCGTCGGGGCCAACGCTTCTCATCCGACGCTTTTCGCAGGCGCCGGAATGGGCACCAGCAGCGCGCTGGGGAGACTCCTATCGCGCACACGGGCTCTTGAGCTTTCCGTGGGTTTCACAACTCCTTTTTACGATATTGATGTGGCCGACGACCTGACCCGGTTGGCGGAGGAGTTGCGGCTGGCTCCGGCAAGAGCGCCGCGCACGGCGGCGTGGCTGAAGGAGTGGGAGCTTATAGCGGCACAATCCCGGACACCTATTAGAGAGCCGGACGCGGGAGAAGTGTGAAGATTACCCCCGCGTGGAGAGTGTTCCTACTCGGCGCCACGTTGTGCGTGGCCCTGACGGTCTGCGCACGCAATTTCGCCGACAGAGGCGGGCCCTACTTTATGGCCTCCTTGACGCTTGCGGGCGTCGCATACCTCTTAGCGATCCGTGAGTTTTTCACTACGCAAAGATTTTCCCGGCGCCTTGTCGTCGTCGGGCTCGTCTTGGCCGCCGTGTGGAACATTGAATTTCTTCGTCTGCCCCCGGGCTCTGATGATGATATTCACCGCTACGTTTGGGATGGCCGCATCCAGAGGCTCGGCTACAACCCTTATCTCGTCGTTCCCAGCGATCCTGCCGCCCAAGCGCTGCATACTTCGGAAACACGCAACTTGAACAACCCGGATCTACCGAGCCCATATCCAGCAGGAGCGCAGCTCTTCTTCCGCGCAGTCACCGCAATTCAGGAGTCCACCTTTGCCCTGAAGGTAGCATTCGTGGTCTGCGAGCTCCTCATCGTTCTCCTGCTGTTCGACCTCTTGCGGTCTATCGGACGGGGAGAGCACCTGGTTCTGGCCTGCGCCTGGAACCCATTGTTCGCCATTGAGGTCGCGGGAAGCGGTCACATTGATATCGTTGGCGCGCTCCTATTGGTAGTCTCCGCCGCTGCCCTCGTGCGCCGGTGGCGTGCGATTGCGGCCGTCGCACTTGGACTGGCGATCGCAGTCAAATTTCTGCCGGTCGTGCTCCTGCCCCTCTACTGGAAGCGGGTTCGCATTCGCGACGCTACCCTGGCGTTAGGGGTCTTCGGATTCCTCTACGTTCCATTTCTCAACCTCGGCCGAATTCCATTGGGCTCCCTTGGCGCCTACGTACGGGGATTCCGCTTCAATGGTCCCGTGTTTGCGGCCCTCGCTCACGTGGCACTCCCGCAGTTGGTCGCTGGGCTAGCGGTGCTCGTCGGATTCGCTACCGCAGCCTGGCTGAGAAGAACAGAGCCCGGGTGGTCTCTGGACCAATTTGCCTGGCCAATGGCTGCATCTCTTTTGTTTGCCCCCGCCATATTCCCCTGGTACCTTCTCTGGCTGTTGCCATTTCTGATGTCGGCCTCCACGCTGCCGATCATTGTGTGGACGATAAGCATTGTCGCCACGTACGTAATGTGGAACTTGCGCGCCCATGGACGTCCGTGGGGCTCGCTTCCGGGCTGGGTCATTTGGCTGGAATACGGATGCATCGCCATGACCGGTGCCATCATGCTGCTCCGAATCACGCCCCGAACCCTGCGCCGAACCCCAACCGATCCCCTCCGCTAGAACTCCCCGCCTCCCCCAAACGAGTTATAGGTCTGCCACCGCATAGCGTGATGCGTCTCTGTGCCGCATTTGCGACACTGGCCGCGCAAAGAGCGAAGATTATTTTCCGAGGAGAACTGCCATGAAACATTCGAGCTGCGTAACGGGCATTGGTCTTATGGGATTCTGTGTACTGGCCCTGGTTTCGGCGTCTTCGGCGCAGACGCGCCCTCCAATTTTCGACAAGATGGCGAAAACGTATGGCCTCGATTCCTGGAATCAGATCGAGGCGATTCGATATACCTGGAACTTACAATTGGGCAAACTGAATATCGCCCGCTCGTGGGAGTGGGAGCCCAAGACCACCCAGGTCACCTACGAAGGCAAGGATAAAGACGGCCAGCCGGTCAAGGTTACCTACAAACGCTCTGACCTCGCCAGCCAATCCGACATGGTGAAGAACGAACTCGACCCAGGTTTTATCAACGATAACTACACGCTTTTGTTCCCCTTAAAGGCTTACTGGGACAGCAGCCCCGCGGTCATCGACGCCGGCATGTTTAACCTGCCGGCGGGCAGCGGCTCGGCCGAACTGGTCGCCGTCAAGTATCCCGCGGAGGGCGGTGGTTACACCCCCGGCGACACCTGGGAACTCTACCTCGGCAAAGACACCCGCGCGCAGTATTTTGTCTATCACCGCGGCGGAGCCAAGAAGCCCAGCCTCCTCTACGCCACCTGGGGAGGCCATAAAAAGGCCGGTCCCCTCCTGCTCTCAACCGATCACCGCGGCTTTGCCGATGGCATGCCCATACGGGTCTTCTTTACCGATGTGGCGGTCAAGGTGACGGGATCCGACAGCTGGGTGAATGCCAAATAAACGAACGCGAAATAAAACAAAGCGCGCAATAAACAAACGTGGGCGTGCTCCACCCCTCGATGCCTTTCTCCACGTTACCTCGCGATCACAACCGTAGTGCAGGAACTGCTCAGCTTGGGCAAATCGCGATTCGCCGCCATGCGGATTTCAAGTCGTGGGCGCTCGCCCCGGATAATCGGACAATAGTTATCCGGCTGGAGTAGCGCCCCCTGCAAGCGTCGCCGTCCGGCACATCCGCCATGACAGGACGCGCGGAACTCGCACGGATCGCAGGCCTGAGGAAGCGTCCGCGCCTGCTCGAACGGCGTCGAGCTCAGAATGTCGGTGCCCGTTGAGAGCAAATCGGAAAGCGCTTCCCCCGCTCCCGGCCAATAAACGCAGGGTTGTGTCGTGGCTCTGGGTGTCACCCGCACGGTGTTCATGCCACAACCGGATCGGACCGGCGGCAGTCCCGCCATCGCGCGAACCAGCGGCTCGCCAATCGCGATTACATTGGTAGCCTCAAAGAGCCGTCGAAACCCTTCCCAGTACTCCTCGTAGCTGAGAGCATAAATGTCCGATCGCACGGCTTGGTAAACATTCACGCGCAAAGGAGCGTCAAACTGTTTGGCGACTCGCGCCACGTCAGCTAGACGCAGGTAGTTCGACTTCATCATGACGGCGATGATGGTGACAGGAATATGTAGCTTCCGACACCGTTCCGCTTGCTGCTGGATGAGTTCCCAATTGCCCTCGCCTCGCTGCGCATCCTGTTCAGCTTGCGTGGCGTAATCAAGAGAGAACTCGATGTCATGAAAAACGCGTAGCTCTTTGTCTTCCAAAACGGCAACGCTATGACCGTTGGAAGTAATGGTGAGCTTGACCGGTTTCGTCTGTAGATATGCCAGGATCGCCTTGAACTCGGGATGCATTCCGTTCTCACCCGTGCCGAGATTCACCGAGCGCACGGGCAGGCGTTCCATGACAGCCTTTACTTGATCCAGTGAAAGACGATCCGTGCGAGCCGGATCGCGATAACAGAAGGCGCAGGCAAGATTGCATTCGTTCGTCAGCCCGAGCCCGAGCGAAATTCCAATATCTGGTGTCAGTACGGGCGATTCGGACGAAGAGGATTGGGCTCCGACGTTGTTCATGGAACGTCCTTCATCACCGGACTCTTGATCACGGGGGGTGCGCGACGCGCCAGACACTGCCTGTAGCGGGCGACTGCGGCAAACTCTGGGTGCCTGCCCAGCTTACGCTCAAGCTCAAAAATCTGCTCGTACTCATCGCTCCGGGAAATCCTCGACGGCAAGTAATCCGTGACGATCCGCACGCCGCGCTCCGCGGTTACCGCGAGTGACGATTCGACCATCATAGCTCGCAGGCCCTCCCCCGTAAAAAGCCGCACTTTGCCGCCGTAGAGAGACTCATTTCCCCACTCTGCGGTAAGGCTATGCTCGGCGGCGGCCAAGTCGCCCTCTTGGAGCGCGGCCTTCAACACCTCACCCGACTGCGTGCGAACCAAAACCGAGAGTATGCCAGACGGACCCCGCAAGGCACGAGCCGCGGTGCGCAGCACAGCGCGCGGGTCGTCAACAAATTCCAGGACGTTGTGACAAAGAATCACGTCGAATGAATCGACGTCCAACGACCCGGCGTCGAACAAGCTTGCCAATTCCCCAACGTCGCCGCGCTTCAGCGTAATTCCCTCGGTAATTCCCGCTTCTCGCGCGGCACGCTCCGCGAATTCCAGCATCGGCACGGACGCATCCAGCAAAGTGACATGAAACCCAAGCCGCGCCAGCCGCACCGAGACAGCACCGGTACCGCCCCCAAGATCCAAAGCGCGCAAAGGTTGCGGTGGCTGCGGCAGAAATTCCTGCAAGTTGGCTAGGGCAAGATCGATGCGCAGCCGGCCCTCGGGCGTCTCGAGATAAGCCGCATACTTCGCTACGCCGGTTTGGAACCGTTCGAAGTCGTCCTTGGCGGTTGGATCGTCTGGTCCGGCCATGCTCAGAGCAGCAATTCTAGAGCAAATCAATAAGGAGATCGACATAACGCGGCAACCGAAACCCAAACGTATTGTTTGTGCCATCCTCACCAGCGGCCAGCGTGAACACCGCCATCCACGTGGAGCACTTCTCCGGTTACTTGATTCGCACCAGCCAGATAGAGAATCGCGTCAACAGTGTCTCGTACATCTGCCATTTCCCCATGGGCTGCAACGCCTTGAGAGCGTCCCTGGGACCATCCTCGTGTATTGGCGTGTCCACCACACCCGGAGCGACGGCGTTGAAGCGGATGCCTTGTTTTGCATACTCGATCACGACTATATTCCGACTCAGGCAGCGTGAAACACCAGGAGGGAATATCGACCGTCTCAATGGTGCATTGCAACTTGCTGAAAAGCTCGGACTGGATTAAGGCGTTGTCCTCGTTCTTCCCTCCCCCTTTCTCGCTTCCCCACGAACCCGATTACGCCACTTGGGCCACGGGTTCGGTCTTAACCGTGGTCACGACGTTGATATTGCCGTGCGTGGCTTTGGAATAGGGGCACTCCAGGTGCGCTCCGTCCACAATCTTCTGGGCAACTTCAGGGTCAATTCCCGGCAGGCTGACATTCAGCCGGGATTGGATGAAGTACCCGCCGTTGGTAGTCCCTAGGTCCACTTCGGCGTCGACGGCGACATCCTGCGGTAGCTTCACCTTCATGTGGGCAGCCACGATCTTGACCGCCGATAGAAAGCAGGCTGACCAACCGGCCGCGAACAACTGCTCGGGGTTGGTGCCCGCACCCGGCGTACCGGGAATCGATATTTTGACGTCCAGGTGACCATCGGAAGTGCGGGAAGACCCTCCCTCCCGTCCACCCGTAGTGTGTGTTTTAGCGGTGTAGAGTAGCTTTTCAATTTGTGTGATAGCCATGTGCTTCTCCTTTTGGGATTGAATCCATACTTTCTATTAAGCCACGGACGCGACGGCGAATCTATTGGACGAACGTATCGATCTATGCCGAAGCATTGGTGGGTTATGCACAGCCCGGAGCGACCGCCAGCATGGCTCGGGTCGGGAGCATGGTCCACCGATGCCGGCGATCGGCCGAAAACAACATCGACCCAGAGACAAAAACATCATCGTCCTCCCCCGAAAGTGGTAGCGTCTCTTCTCAACAAAAGAGTAAGCCCACGACTGCACCATCTGGGGTTGTGACCCACCTGAGCTTGCCGCAAAATGGCGTTTCAACTAAGGGAGGGAGTGCACGATGAGTTCGGCCCACGCACTTGGTCATCAGCTAGGGTTACCTCCGATTCTGAACGTCACCCCGATTGTCTTCGTCGTCGATAACGACAGTTCTTTCCGAGAATCGCTGGAGCTATTGATTTGTTGCGAAGGCTGGCGGCCTGAAACTTTTGCATCGGCTCAAGAATTTCTCGGTCGAAAGCGGCCGCTCGGTCCGAGCTGCGTGATCCTCGGTCTCTCCGCGACGGATCTGAACGGTCTCGAAGTGCAAAAGAAAATCGTTCAAGAGCGCGCCGAGACGCCGATTATCTTTGTTTCCGCTTACGGAGATATTCCAACAACCGTACGCGCGATGAAAGCGGGGGCCGTCGATTTTCTCATGCAGCCCTTCAGGAACGAGGTTTTGCTCGGCGCCATCCGAGAAGGCCTCGAGCGCAGCCGCTCAGCTCTTGATCGCGAAATGGAGATGCGCGATCTTCGGGACTGCTACGCGTCCCTCACTCCTCGAGAACGGCAGGTCATGGCACTGGTGGTCTCCGGCCTGCTGAACAAGCAGGTCGGCGGGGAACTGGGTATCAGCGAAATCACGGTAAAGGCACACCGTGGGCAGGCCATGCAAAAAATGCAGGCAAACTCCCTCCCCGACTTGGTGAGGATGGCTGCAAAGCTCCGGCTCACGCGTCACGCAATTCACTTGGCGTGACCGTCGCCTCAGACTGCCTCAGTCCAAGAAACGTTCCGGCTAAATACATCGATTCACCAGAGTGGTCTGGCGTTACCCCAACAACCCTGGTAGCGTTGGCGTCCCCGACGGGATTCGAACCCGTGTTATCGCCGTGAAAGTGGGTTCTCGGCCATTATTCCCCGTTTGCAGTGCTTTGCAGATATTTGCGTAACTCGCTTTGCGGACGGGGGTTTATGGTCTTCTGACTTAAGAGTGCTTTGCATCAGTTTGGCTCACTTTACTTCGCTGTTAGTCCCCACAGCGTCCCCGGGTTCCCTTGAATTACCGGGTTCTCGACATCGCGTGCTAATGCTGCTCGTCAAAGCAGGCGGCGAAGTGTCAGAATGGGCTTGATTGGGCTCTGGGGCCATTTGAACCCCCATGCCGACGTGACGGGAGATACTGACAAAATGCGCGAGTCCTCAAAGCTTGTATGAGCACTGATTTCGCGGAGGGCGATCAGCCATGTGCATAACAGAATGGATTCAGCTCGGTTCCTTGGTTGTCGCTGCTGTGGGCTTGATATTCTTGATTAAGTACGTCGAATATACCAAAGACATCGCCGAGGCAACTTTCAAACCAGCAATCATTGTTGTGCAAGGCGGCAGCCTGGACGCTCCTCCTCATCTTAGGAACATCGGCAAAGGGCCCGCCTTGGATATTGAGTGGGAAATCAGCGGCACAGGGAAAACCGGGAAGATGGCTTGTCTTGAGGTCCAAACCGACTCACCAGAGTTGCGCGGTGTTTTAGGCGCCAGAACATTTACGGAGGGCGCGCTAAAGGCTGCGACTGACAAGTCCACGCTGTATTGTTCCTATCGGGCAGTCTCCGGGGTGCGATATGCTTCGGACAGCGTTTACGAGATTGACTCAGGTCGATTTAGCACGACGTTTAGGAAATAAGTGTGGCTGAGTGGGAACCGGAGACCGTGGTCGCGAAGCGTGCGGCGGG